>Ga0209382_10004296_pt1 | contig 19113 bp, 13 predicted proteins | sample SoiMetdeltSBSDD5_FD_187599 | JGI IMG/M metagenome (GOLD analysis project Ga0209382, IMG submission 187599) | Bulk soil microbial communities from a Populus tree surrounding site in Tennessee, USA - Soil MetaG P. deltoides SBSDD5 (SPAdes) (version 2) | ecosystem: Environmental > Terrestrial >...
AAGGGCGAGGTTGTTGTGTATTACCCGCCGGCATCATCGCTGCGGGAATCCGAACTCTACTCGGCCGTCGCGCAGGTGATCGCGAAAGCGAACGTGCCGGAAGGGATTCGGCGTCTCGAGAGTGCGATCCGCCAGACAGCAAACCCATCGGGCGAGTTTTACTTTGAATTAGCGAAAGCGCTTGCCGACGATGGGGCGCATGAGCGAGCTGCTCCGATGTTTGAAGAGACCCTCCGTCGCCTTCCGGACTACTGGCCGGCGCTCCACAGGCTCGGCCTTTCCCTGATGCGCCTGGAGCGATTCGATCGTGCCGTTGAAGCGCTGTCGAGAGCGGCGAGTCTCTCCAGCGAAGGGACGGTCCACAATGAGCTCGGCCTTCTGTATCGACGTCTGGGAAGAACAACGGAAGCCCTCACCGCGTTGAAGAACGCGATCGCGGTTGATCCGCGGTTCGCGCCGGCGCATAACAATCTCGCCGGGATGCTTCTCGATGCCGGCGATGTCAACGCTGCCGAAGCCGAGTTTCGCGAAGCGATCCGCTTTCAGCCGGACCTTGCGGCATCGCATGCGAGTCTGGCGCACCTCCTGATGAACCGCAGCCGCTTCGCCGAAGCGCAATTTCATTTCGAGAGAGCCGTCCGCGTATCGGAACCCGGCGACGCGGCTTTTGGGGACGCACACCTTTCACTCGGTGGCATGAAAGAATTGCAAGGCAAGCTTGAAGATGCGGCGCGTAACTATCGAGCAGTACTCGCTGTTATGCCGGATGACCCGAAGGCTAACTACAGCCTCGGCGCCCTTCTGGTCATGCAAGGCAAAGCAACACAGTCGTTACCTCATCTTCAGAAAGCCGCTCAAAGCACGGACGTAAAGACTCGCGAAGCCGCCGCCGAAACCCTCCGCCGCCTCAACCGCTAATGGGGACGCACACCTAAACTGCGGGGACGCACACCTGCGCGTGAGTTTAGGTGTGCGTCCCCGAAATTGGTGTGCGTTCTCGAGAATCCGTCACAAAAACTCCCGTTCCTGGAGCAATGACGATCTGGGACGGCAGTGGGGTTTCGGGGACGCACACCCAAATTCGGCTGAATTTGGGTGTGCGTCCCCAAAACTCACCCGCGTATAATCCGCGACCGGAGATATCCACAATGACATTGCTGCTGACTCTGCTTTTGTTTTTTCAGTCGACGGATGCGCTCATTAAAAGCATCGAGCCGAGAAATGTTGGGCCTGCGATCATGGGCGGGAGAATCGATGACTTTGCAGTTCCGGAAGGAAATCCCGACACCATCTATGTCGGAGCTGCATCCGGCGGCGTCTGGAAAACTGTGAATGGCGGAACGACATGGACACCGATCTTTGACGATTACGGCACGACGTCCATCGGTGACATTGCGGTCGCTCCGTCGAACCCGAACATCTTGTGGGTCGGAACTGGAGAAGCGAACAACCGGCAGAGTTCGTCGTGGGGAAATGGAATCTATAAATCGACCGACGCCGGAAAGACGTTTCAGAAAATGGGTCTCGACGATACCCACCACATCGGCCGCATTGTCATCGACCCCAGGAATCCCGACATCGTGTATGTCGCGGCGTTGGGTCACCTGTGGGGACCGAACAAAGAACGTGGATTGTTCAAGACAACCGATGGCGGACGTACGTGGACGAACACGAAGTTCATCAATGAAGACACCGGCTTCGTCGATGTCGCGATGGACCCCTCCGACAACAACGTGCTTTATGCCGCCGCTTACCAGCGCCGTCGAACTCCGTTCGGATTCAATGGCGGCGGAGCGGGCAGCGGACTCTACAAGACCACCGACGCAGGCAAGAACTGGACGAAACTGACGAACGGTTTTCCGGCGGCCGGCGAGGTCGGACGCATCGGAATCGATATCTACAGAAAAAATCCAAAGATCGTTTACGTCACTTTCGAACATCGCGAAGCCGGTGGCATCTATCGGACCGACGACGAAGGTAAGACCTGGAAGAAAATCAACAACCTGAATCCTCGGCCGCTGTACTTCAGTCAGATCCGTATCGATCCACAAGACGAGAATCGCATTTACCTGCTCGGTGTCTCCCTTTACGTCTCCGACGACGCGGGTAAAACCTTCCGCAGCGACGGCGCGCGCAACGTCCACGTCGATCACCACGCCATGTGGATCGATCCTCGAAATCCGAATTTCGTCGTTCTCGGAAACGACGGCGGCGTCTGGTTCTCGCGCGATCGTTCACGCACCTGGATGCGTATCAACAATATTCCGCTCGGCCAGTTTTACGGCATCGCATACGACATGCGGGATCCTTACTGGTTATACGGAGGCCTTCAGGACAACGCCGTCTGGGGTGGTCCCAGCGCCACGCGAAACCGGCTCGGTCCATTGAACGATGAATGGATTCAAATCGGTGGTGGCGATGGAATGCTGGCCGCTGTCGATCCGGATGACTACCGCAACGTTTACGTTGAGACTCAAGACGGCAGCCTTATACGGTTCGATCCGGACGCACGCGAGATCAAACGGATTCGTCCGCCGGCGCCAGAAGGCGAAGGCGGCGGTGGCGGCGGTCCGGGAGGTGGCGGTCCCGGCGGCGGTGGAGGGGGTGGCGGCGGCGGGCAAACGTTGCCCAGCACGATGCGTTTCAACTGGACTACACCGTTGGTGATTTCGCCGCACAACCCGGCGACGATCTATCTTGCAGGCAACAAGCTTTGGCGATCGCTCGATCGCGGCCAGCGGTGGCAAGCCATCAGCCCGGATCTCACCAAGCAGATCGACCGCTCGAAAATTGCGATTATGGGAGCGACCGGCCAGAACGTCCTCGCGGCGAATGACGGCGTCTCGTCTTATGGCAATGCGACCTCGATGATGGAATCGCCGATCCAGCCCGGATTGCTCGCAGTTGGAACCGACGACGGCAACATACAGATCTCTCGCGATGGCGGTGTGAACTGGATCAACCTGACGTCGAAATTTAATGGTGTGCCGGAAAACACCTGGGTCAGCAGGATTGAGCTATCGCGTTTCGATCCGCGACGAATGTATGTCACGTTCGATGGACATCGAGCCGATGACTTCAATGCTTACGTCTTCGTCAGCAATGATGGCGGTGAAACATGGCAGGCCATCAATCGCGGCCTGCCGAAGGTTTCGGTGCGGACGCTGCGCGAAGATCTTCGAAACCAGAATCTGCTTTTCGCGGGCACCGAGTCCGGCCTGTTTGTATCGGTGGATCGCGGCAGCAGCTGGACACGATTTAAGAACGGCATGTCGGATGCGCCTGTCTTCGACATTCAAATCCATCCACGCGATCGCGATTTGCTGCTCGGCACCCATGGTCGAAGTATCTACGCGGCGAACATCGCGTCGCTGGAAGAGATGACTGAGACGACGCTGTCCGCGCAGTCGTTTCTATTTACTCCGACGGCGACGACGGCGTTCAATCGGCTCGAGCATCGCGATTTCATCGCGCAGGCGACGTACGTCGGTGCAAATCCTCCCTCGGGCGCAACTGTGGATTATTACCTGCGCGATGCATCGGCAGACGCGAAGATCACGATCGAGGATCGCGACGGCCAGCTTGTTCAGGAAATCAAAGGACCAGCGGCGCCGGGAATCAATCGCGTGACGTGGGATTTGCGATATGCCGCGCCACCGCAGGGTCCGCGGCAGCAACAGACTCAGGAAGGCGTCGATCCCGGTGATGCACGCCCGGCGGAAAGCTCGTTCGCCCGCGTTCGCGGCGACACGGGTGGCGGCGGAGATCCGACCGGTGGGGAAGCTGGAGGCGTTCAGGCACCGCCCAGCGGACCGATGGTTTTTCCGGGAGAGTACGTCGTAAAACTGTCGGCCAACGGTTCGGAAAAGCGAACGGTCCTCACCGTGAAGCCGGATCCGCGCGTGTCTATCAGTTCCGAGGATCGGCGCAAGCAATCCGACATCGTGCTCGGTGTGTATCGAATCCAGAAGGACGCGAATCCGGTCTCTATCAAAGCGACCGATCTCAACACGCAGATGACCGCAATCACAAAAGCGCTCGGTGCAATCAAGGATCTTTCGCCGGATGTGAAGAAGGCCGGTGACGATGCCGCAAAACTGATTCGCGACATTCAGGGCCGCATCAGCCGTCCGTTAGGGCAGCTTGGCAATGTCGCGCGTGACGTCGCAGGATCGACGACACCACCAACCGAAGCGCAGATGTCGCAGTTCAGAAGCGCGTCCGACTCATTGAAGCAGGCGCTACCGCAGTTCGCAGATCTGGAGAAGTTGATTCCGGAGTTCAATGGGAAGCTCGATCAGGCAGGAATTGCGACAACCGTTCCGCGGTTAAAGTTGAATCAATGAGTGAGCGCGTCGGCTGTAGGCGCGGTCTATGACGCGCAGGGCGGTCATAGACCGCCCCTACAGTTTGTTTCTTCATCAACCGCCGTGGGCGAAGGCGTAGCCGCGTTCCTGCGCCCGATTGACGGCGACAATTCCGGCGGGCGCCATGTGCGCATTGTCGAGCAGGTTGGAGATCAGTTCGTTCAACACAGCGTCCTGCGTTTGATTGGTTGCGCGCGCGATCTGACCCGCGATCCCACGAGTCGCCATCTGGCACACTGCAAGGTGCACGCCGCGCTTGATCAGGTTATTCAACCGTCCCGCTTGCTGGTCCGAACCATTTCCGGGCGTTCCATAAACATTGATGACCGGCGCTTCTTTGGTTTTCGGGTCAACAAATCCCGTTTGGTTGGAAAGCTGCGCGCTGTACTTGGCCCAGATGGAGTCCTTGTAAGCGAAGGCCGTCGACTTGTGACGACAGATAACGATCACAGCGAGGTCGCTGTCTTGAAGTTCGTAGCCGGTCTTGTTCGCTTCGAAGAAATTGTTTGCGAATTGAAGGGTTTGAGCTAGGCCTTCCGCTGTGATGGTGTCGAACACGAATCGGTGTTGGCCGGGGAGTTTGTCCATCCAGTCGTCCAACGCGTGACGCGTCGGTTTCCATGCCGCGACCTCGGAAGATTGAGCGTGGCTGGCCGGAGCGCTTACCGCTGCCGCGCCCACAACTCCGACGCCGGCGCCCAAGCGGGTCAGAAACAGCCGTCGGGCCAATTCTGATCGGGAACCTTTACCATTCATGCGAACCTCGCTTTCTGAGCGAGGAGTTTACACCGGAATTCCGTCAACTTTGGAGTGATACCTGGTGTAAATTCTCGGCTGCCTCCTGCATCGTTCTTAATCATGAGCGGAGCGAATGCAAGCCCGACAGGGCGCAGCCACTAAATGATTGACTCAGCTTACTTCGGGGCAATGGCCCTGGCGACACTCGTCGGACTTTCTCTCGGAACTCTCGGTAGCGGTGGATCGATCATCGTCACGCCTGTGTTGGTGTATGTGGCGCACATACCGCCAGAGAAAGCCGTGGGAATGTCGCTTCTGATTGTTGGGCTCACCAGCCTGGTTGGCGCGATTCTGAATTTCCGTCGTGGCAATATCGCCGTGAGACCCGTCGTGTTCTTGGCAACTAGCGGCGTCGTGGGATCGTTCCTGGGATCGACCGCAACTCATCTGGTTACGCGAAGGACGCTGATGTTGTTGTTCGCCGGTTTGATGATCGTCGTCGGTCTTGCGATGTGGAAAGGGAGTGCAGGATTCCGAAAGTGTCAGACGTTTCGGGCGTCTCACTGTCTGTTGGCAGGTTTCCTCGTCGGTTTGCTGACGGGTTTTCTCGGCATCGGCGGCGGATTCTTGATCGTTCCGACGCTGGTTTTGTTCGGCGGGCTCGATACGAAGCTGGCGGCCGGTTCGTCGCTTGCAGTGATCAGCGTGAACGCCATCATCGGCCTGGTGGGACAACTCCGCTTTCAACCACTGGAGTGGACGTCCGTAACCGGATTCCTGTTATTCGCAATTGCTGGAATGGTTATCGGTAACCGCGTGTCGCAACATCTTCCGGAGTTCCACGTCCGGCGGATCTTCGCGGTCACTGTCGTGATCGTCGGCGCGTCGATTGGTTTGGAAAATCTTCTGTAACAGACCGAGTTATTTCTTGGTGTAGTAGACGCCGTCTTCTGGAACTTTGTCCGTCTTGTAATCCTGGTGCTTGTACGGATAAACCGGCCGCGGTTTCGAATTGATGAAAGCCGCGATTTCCAGAGCCTGTTCATCGGTAAGGCTGCCCGGATTGAGATACGGCATGGCGTACCGGATGATGCCCGCAAGCGTGTAGACGCGCGCTGCTCCCGCGCCGTCATTCCATGAATCGGGTCCCCACAGCGGTCCAGCTTTCTTGTCGCCGATCAGCTTGCCCTGGCCGTCTTCACCGTGGCACGTCGTGCAGTGTTCCATGAAGAGCGCTTCGCCCTTGGCACGATCGATTTTGTCCACTGGAATGAGCTTCTCTTTCGCAATCGTGTTCTGTCCACGCCAGGCCGGGTTTGTTCCTACCTCGGAGCCACGCGCGAGCCACGTAATGTATGCGGCCAGCGCGAGCACTTCTTTGGAAGTTGCTGTCGGCAGAATCTCCTCTCCCTCGTTTTCTGCGATAAGAGTGGTATTTCCATTGACGTATCCCGTTGCGTTCTCGCTGCGCATGAAGCAGTCGATGATGCGGTCGTTCAAACTGTACAGCCGACCCGACCTTCGGTTGTATTCGGGAAACATGCCGGCGACACCGACGAGTGGCAGCGACAGCTCGCGCTGACCACCATTGAGATGGCAGTTGTTGCAGGAAATCTTGCCGGGCGCAAATCGTCCCGCTTCTTTGGGAGTGTCCGTGAAAATCTTGAATCCCCATCGAATGTCATTCGACAGTTTCGAGTTGTCCAGCGAAGGATCCGTCAGCGGATTTCGCGGAAAGTCCCAGGCTGTCTGCATCGTGGTCTTTGACGAAATCAACGGGCCATTCAGGACGTAGCGTTTGTTGGACGGCGTAGTCCACTCGCTGCTGCGCGCGCAACCGACGCTGGTGCATACAAACAGAAGTAGGGATAGCTTAAGACCGCATCTCATTTTTCGATTTCCTGGCTGGCGATTAGTTTAAGCACGCTGGAATTTTGCGTCAATTCAGTAGCTTACAATGACGTTTTATATTTAATTACAGTAATTCAAGAAATTAGTGGAGTTCTCAAAACGGTTGAGGCATTCTCTCGACACAGTTACCCAAAAATTCGCGATTCAAGGAGATGTATGCAAGAACCTAACACGATTGAGATTCCCACCGACATCGAACAACTGGAAAACAAAACTGCTCCGAGCGGCCTCGCGGCGCTTGATTAATTTGAGAGGAAAACCAATGAAGACGAATGATGCAGGTCTGTGGCTGTAACGAAAAATCCAAAACATTTAGAAAGGAAAAAAATGAACGACATCAACACTGAAATCGTGATCGTGACTGAAATCGAAGAACTCGAGAGCAAGACCGCTCCCAGCGGATTGGCCGCGCTCGACTAATTTTGGAGGAAAACACATATGAAAACCAACGAAGCAGGTCTGTGGCTGTAAAAACCAAATCGGTAAAAGGGAAGGGGCACGAAATGAACAATATGAACGCTGAAGTTGAAGTTGTTATTGAAATCGAAGAATTGGAAACGAAGACCGCTCCAAGCGGGCTAGCGGCGCTTGATTAATGACTGAAGAATACGGCGGTCACCAGGAATGTGTTTTTGCGACCGGCACAGCTTTGTGCCACGGTGACATGGATCGCGCCGCCGCATTTCTCCCTTACTTGACACTCCGGACATAATACCAGTCCTGCTCGAGATTCCGTCTGGAGGACTCCGAGTAAGAGCGAGAGGCACCGGCTTTGTCGAAATCGTTACAGTGGCGGGAACTGCCCATTACCAGCAGGCTGTATCTCGCATCCATTTATATTGCTGCAATTCCTTGTACCTATCTTTGTCTGCGATTCCTGCCCGGTGAATTCTCACTGCCATGGCTCTTGCTGACCATCCCGTCGGCGTTTATCGCTTCAGTCAACCTGCGCCTTCCCAAGAGCACAACCGTGATCATTTCAATGAGCGATGTTTTTCCGATTCTTGCGCTCATCTACTTTGGAGCAGGTCCGGCACTGGTGACGCTTTGGGTCGACACGATCACTGCCAGCATTACGGATTACAGCCGCCGGCACGGCGTTTATTTCTATCGGAAGATTCTGCTCCATCGTTTCTTCTTTAATCTTGCGGGCTCTCCCCTGGCAGTTCTCGCGATGGGAATTGCCTACAACGCAGCAATGGCGTCCGGTCTTCCGTCGCCTGCGAACCTCGGTTTGGGTATGGCTCTAGTGGCTGCGATGTGGTTCACCGTGAACACGGTGACGCTCGCGGCAGCCGTCTCGTTCTGGAGCGCACAGCCGTTTTGGGCAATCTGGAAGAATGCCGTCGACCTTTATCTGCTGAACTTCTTCGGCTCCGCGGCTTTTGCGGGAATGATCTTTCTCTTCTATCAGCAGCTGAACGTTTACATCCTCCTGTTCGCTTCGCCGGTCGTGATTCTTTTGTATCGGCTTTATCGGTATCACTTAAATCAGTCCGAACAGGCGCAGCAGCACATCCAGCAGCTGAACGAACTCTACCAACAGGCGATCCAGACACAGGAGGCGCAACGCCGATCGGAGGAACGGTATCGCAGTCTGGTGGAGGCGGCGAGTGACGCGATTTTCTCGCTGTCGCCGGACCACAACATTACGTCGCTGAATACGGCCTTCCAGCGTATTACGGGCTGGGCGAGTGACGAATGGGTTGGGCGGCGGTTTGAAGATCTCATGCATCCGGATGACGTGACGGCTGCCAAAGAAACGCTGCAACGCGTTTTTGGTGGAGAGACGCTTCTTCTATCCGAACTGCACCTCAAGCGCAAGACCGGCGACTACGTGGTTGTGGAATGTACGACGACGCCTCACTTGCAGGATGGTCATGTCATCGGACTTCTCGGCATCGCGCGCGACATGACGGAACGCCAGCGGTTGGAAGAAACTCTGCGGCAATCTCAGAAGATGGAGGCGGTCGGCCGTCTTGCCGGCGGTGTAGCTCACGACTTCAATAATCTGCTTGTCGTGATCATCGGCTACAGCGGACTGTTGATGGAAAAACTGGATGAGAGATTCGACCGCTCACGGGCAATGGTCGAAGAGATCCAGAGAGCCGCAGATCGCGCTGCATCATTAACGCGGCAATTGCTCGCGTTCAGCCGCAAACAGATCATGCAGCCCGTGCCGTTGAGCATGAATACGATCGTCACGAACATGCACAAGATTCTCCGCCGCGTGATCGGAGAAGACATTCATCTCGTCAACACGCTCGAACGCAGTCTTGGCGTCATCAAAGCCGATCCAGGCCAGATCGAGCAGGTGCTGTTGAATCTCGTTGTCAATTCGCGCGATGCGATGCCGAAGGGCGGACAGCTTTCCATTCAGACGGCAAACGTGACCGCTTCAGAGGTCGGCGAAATGGTTAAGGCGCCGGTACGAGAAGGCCAATACGTGATGCTTGCGGTGAGCGATACCGGATCCGGAATACCGGAAGACATTCAAAATCTCATCTTCGAGCCGTTCTTCACGACGAAAGAAAGCGGCAAAGGTACCGGCCTGGGATTGGCGACCGTGTACGGCGTTGTCAACCAAAGCGGCGGATACATTGCTCTCGACAGCGCGGTCGGAAAGGGAACAACGTTCCGCATCTTTTTCCCGCGCGTGCACGAACAAGTGAAACCCGGCGATTCGCGAAAAGGAATTCAAACGGTCGATGGAACCGGCGAAACGGTGTTGCTCGTCGAAGATGAAGAAGCTGTCCGCGACCTCGCATCCGAGATCCTGAGCAGCAAGGGCTATCGCGTGCTCGAAGCGGGTGCGTGCGATCTGGCTCTGCGAATTTCACGCGAGCATTCCGGACCGATCGATGCGTTGGTCACCGACGTCGTCATGCCGCAGATGAGCGGTCGGCAACTTGCCGAGATCATTCAAGGAATCCGTCCTGAGATCAAAGTCCTGTACATCTCCGGGTACACAGACGACATCATCAGCCATCACGGTGTTCTCGAGCCAGGCACCGCGTTCCTGCAAAAACCTTTCTCGCCCGAGGCCTTCGTCGGCAAGGTTCACGACCTCCTGAATCAAGGATCCAATTAGAAACCCATCGCTGCATGTAACGATCTGAGGTGCCACCTCACTATCTGTTGTCGGAATGCATCTCGGGGGTTACTTTCATGATGGCCGCAGAGTCTCCGCACCGTCCCGGCGCCTTTGAAGGCCCGGATCGTGGCTTCGCCTGTCCGCAGGAACCGCTGGATCTCCAATTCCTGAACGCGGCAGCCAGGCGTCGTGCGACGCGCACTGTAGGGTTTTTTCTGAAACGTTTTCGGCGGACGCTTCTTGCCGGTTCCGGTGGTCTGGAGGCGGCTCTGCTGCAATTCATCAACGATCCCGGGGAAGTTCCGCTGGTGTCCAATGGCGCGATCGGATTGTTGCGTCGCGCGCTGCTGATGCCGCCGGACTCGGAACGGGCGCTTGTCGCGGCAGCAAGTCTCGCGTTGTATTTGGCCGAACACGGCCGAGACCAGCGTTGGACGCTGACGCTTACCCGCCCGGAATCGTTCCAGTTTTCGCATTTTCAACTTCCCGCCGGTGCGCGAATGGTTTTCGATTCAGATGGAGAGTCGGCGAACATCCTCATCGCCCACGACAGTGTGTCGCGACGCGTGAGAGCATCAGTGTTTCGCGGTGAGTGGCGCGCAGATGGCGCGGAAGCTTTGCCGCGTCTTCGAACAGCTGAAGATTCGGTGTTACTGATCGCGCAGCTCCCAGAGGGAATCGACCTGGTGGACGATGTGGTGATTTACCGCGCCGACGACGAAACAATCGAACGGTACAGCGCCGCCTTTGATTTCCTGGCGAAATTTGCACCCGTGTATCTACCGTGGATACAGCGCGTCATTAGAGCAATCGTTCCGGTGCAGTCGGTGCTCGGGCATACCTACAGCCAGAGCTTTGAATTTCTGCCGGGAGTGATTGCGCTGTCGGAAAAAGCGCGCGCGATCGAGTTGGCGGTCTCTCTGGTTCGCGAGGCTGCGCATCAGTATTGCCAAATACTGAATCAATCGGCGGTGCCTCAGGAACAATCCGATTCCGAAATGGAAAAGCTGGTGTGCGACTATCACGCCTTCGCCAACATTTACCTGTTCTATCGGGAGTGCCGAATGCGCGGCTTCGAGGATCCTGACTTCTGCCTGGTCCGCGAGCAATTCCTGAGACCACGGCTTGTGCAGCTGCAAGAACACCTCCAACAGGTGGATGGCCTCAGTCCAATAGCGCGCGCTCTGGTTCAATTATTGTCCGCGCGATTTTGAGAATCCGGACAACTCAGCTCAACGTTCGAAGGTTCGCTTTTTCATGTCCCTTACCTACAATCGCCGGTCAGGAGGGACCTGATTGAGATGAATACGGCGGTTGCGGTGGAACGAACCAAAGTTGTTTCACTCGCGCGGCTTCTGGCTGTGACGTTGTTCCTGAGCGCATTTCTACTGTTCTGGTGCGAACCGATGGTCGGCAAAATGGTCCTACCTTCCGTCGGAGGGGCGGCGGCTGTGTGGTCGATCTGCATTGTGTTTTTTCAGATCGTCCTGCTCGCTGCTTACCTTTATGCGCATCTGTTGGGCCGCCTTCAATTACGCGTCCAGTTGATCCTGCATACAATGGTCCTCTTCACCTCGTTTGCTTTCCTGCCGATTCGTCTCAGCCTGACCGGCGTTCATGATGCGGGCGCAGCACCTTTGTGGTTAATTGTGCGGCTGCTTACTGGAGTAGGCGTGCCCTTCTTTGCCGTGGCGACAACGGCGCCGCTACTCCAGAAGTGGTTTTCCACCACGGCGGAGAAGTCGGCCGAGGATCCATATTTCCTCTACGCAGCGAGCAACGCAGGCAGCCTGCTGGCATTGACTGTCCATCCCTTTGTTTTAGAGCCGTCGCTTGGAGTATCTCTTCAGTCGCGTTCGTGGTTCTTTGGTTACATTCTGCTGACCGCGATGATTGGACTATCGGCCATCGCGGTGTGGATGAGATCAAACGCGGGTTCGCCAAAAGAGTCGGAGTCCATCGCCTCGGCTAACGTTCCCGCGATGCGACTGCGAGTTTATTGGGTCGCGGCGGCGTTTCTTCCATCGGCCTTGATGCTGGCGGTGACGAACCACATCGCCACGAATTTGGCGTCTGCCCCATTCGTGTGGGTCGTGCCGCTGGCGACGTATTTGTTGACGTTTATTCTCGCGTTCGCGCCGCGACGCCGATTTTCGGCGGAACGAATCAGCGCGTGGATTCCGATTGCGCTTATCACGACATTGGCAGCGGCGACATTGCTGGCTTCATTCACATTCTCCGGGTCCGTGTGGCTCAGCATCTCGATGCATGTAGCGCTTCTTTTCTGGTGTGCGCTTCTGTGTCACGTTGCGATAGCAGAACGGCGGCCGTCTCCGGCTCATCTGACGGAATACTATTTCTGGATTGCGCTTGGCGGCGTCCTGGGCGGGGCATTTACCGCTCTGGCCGCGCCAGCGCTATTTCGAACCGTGTTCGAATATCCGTTGCTCCTGGCAATGATGTGCTTTTTTCGCGACGGTACGCGTGAGGTCAAACGCCCTGAATCACGATGGGCGATCCCGGCTCTCTTCAGCATCGCTGCGTTCTTGGGTTTTATCGTTCTCCGACAACTTGAATCGACTCGGGCGAACAACGTTCTGTTCGTCGCGGTAATCATGCTCGTGATCGCCATATACCAATTGCGCGACCGGCTGCACGTTTTTGCGCTCGCTTGGGCCGTGGTGATCGTCATTGCCGGATTTGTGGTCGCCGAATATCGAGGCGGCCGCACGCGTCTCGAAATCGCGCGAAACTTTTTCGGCGTAAAGGAGATCTTGTATGACGCCCAGTTGCAACGGCGTCAGTTGATCCACGGCGATACCATGCACGGCTGGGAAAACACAGTAGTCCAGGGTTCAGGCGAACCGGGAGCGTACTATCATCGCTCGGGACCGGTCGGTGACGTGATGGACATGCTGGCGGCCAAAGGCTCACAGCGGCTGGGTGTCATCGGTTTAGGAGCGGGAAGCATGGCGGCTTATGCAAGCCCGAATCGGCCCATGACGTTCTTCGAGATTGACGCTGACATGGAGATGATCGCGCGCCGGTACTTCACGTTCCTGGACCGGTGCGGCAGCAATTGCAGGGTGATCATCGGCGACGGGCGTCTGGAGATGGAACGAATGCCGTCGGGTTACTTCAATTATCTGATGCTGGACGCGTTCAGTTCAGACGCAATCCCCGCGCACCTGCTTTCACGCGAAGCGCTGCAACTCTATCTGTCGAAGATGGCTGCTGACGGAATCATCATGTTTCATGTCAGCAATCGTTATCTTGATGTCAGCCGTCTCGTCTCCGCACTCATCGACGACGGTTCACTCGTTGGGTTCGTGCGTAGTGACGTCGACCCTGTTTCGGACGGCAGTAAATCGCAGTCCATCCACATGGTCGCGGCAAGACGGATAGAAGCCCTCGGCGCATTGCCCGCAGTGCCAGGCTGGACGCGGATCAGCCCTCCCGAATCTTTCCGTGTCTGGACGGATGATTATTCAAACCTGCTAAGCATCGTCAAATTGTGGTGAGCGGCACAAGAAACTTCGGTTCATCGCGAATACCGCGCTGGTTCACCGAACCTTCACCGCTGAGAAGAAAAGAGAACAGGAGAAGCTACAGCTGTAGTCTGGAAGCATGATAGGAAACGCACTGGTTATTGGCTTCGCTCTGTTCTTGGTTCGATTTATTGCGACAGAGTCTCGTTTCCAACGTGCTAGGCGGACACCTACTTCTGTTCGGTTTCCGGTGGGGCTCGGTTTGCGCCTTATCTGTCGGTTGGGCGGTCCGTTTCTCATTCTGGTTGGTTACAAAATGTTGGAACGAGCTGACAATCGGTTCGATCAGGGCAGCGCATTACTCGTCGCCGCCATTGGAATGGGATGTCTAGTGGGTGAGCCTGGGGAAATCATCGTATCAGAAGACGAACTGAATCAGCGCTCCTTGCTCGGCCTCAAAAGACGCACGATACGTTGGGGCACGGCGGTCGCACGCCACACACAGGCCCTAAGAGAAGTTTTGGTTATCGGCCGTGACGGGATGACTATTACACACTCGCAATATCACGTCGGACAGAGTGATTTCCTCCACGAACTGAAGCGACATCAAGTCCAAGTTCAATCGTAAAGGACAATCGATGCTCGACGGTGGTCTGGGATTCCAAAGGGCCCTCGGTTTCGCGAACGTGCCACTTCAACAGATCTTGTGAACGCCGACGAGGTTATCTTTTCCTTTGAGGGATTGCGGGCCCATGTCTTCGCCGTGGATCGTTCCCTGGACCGCGGTGTAAGCGTCGCTGCTGATAAGAACGTTCGCATCGATTTTCCTAGTGAGCGATTCGATGCGGGCTGCCGTGTTGATCACGTCGCCAATGGCTGTGTAGTCCATTTTCGCCAAGGCCCCTATGTTGCCGACCACCGCCTCACCTGAATGGATGCCGATGCCTATGCGGATCGGCTGGCTGCCGTCTTGAACTAGTTTCCGGTTCAGTGTCTCGAGCGCGGACATCATTGCGGCGGCCGCCTGAACGGCGTGCAGCGTGTGCTCCGGGTCGTTCAAGACTGGCACGCCAAATAAAGCCATGATTCCATCGCCAATGAACTTATCAATGATTCCGTGGTTAGACTCAATTGCCTGCACCATGGACTGCAGATATTGATTCAAATCGCGAACCACTCGTTCGGGAGGCATACTTTCGGAACGCGTCGTGAACGCGTGGATATCGGCAAAGAGGACTGTAATCCGGCACTTCCTGCCTTGAAAGGCAAGCTTGTCCGGGGTAGCGATGATCTGCTCGATAACCTTGTCGTTCACATAACGCTTGAACAGCTGTCGAAGGCGTCGCTTCTCTCTTCCCTCAAGCAGGAAATTGGTGCTTTGGGACAAACCCAGCATCAGCGCCGAACCGAAGATTGGTGGAAACATCATCACCGCATAACCGGCGTTAAAGGCCAGGATCGAAGCCGTAATGAAGACCGCGACGACAGCAATACTCACAGCGACGGCCTTCATTGGTTCTCGGCCAAAGCAGATTAGGGCGATGATGCCGATGAGAGCGCAAGTCACCAGCCGCTGCAACCTGGGTGACAGCGGTTGAATGTATTGCCCCGACAGTAGTGTGGAAACCGCATGGCCGTGAATTTCGATGCCGGGTGTGCGTAGCGCCCCGGAGCTGCTTCTTCGACTCCAGTAGTACTGAGGTGTCGAGTGAAAGTCGTCGTCACCCCGTTCGCCAACGTAGCCTATCAACACGATTCGTCCGGCAAAATGGCTTTTCAGATACTCCTGATCATCGACCTCGGCCGCTTTCAACGCCTTGTCGAACGAGATCCGTTCGTAATGTTCCGGACCGCGATAATTGATTAACAGTGTCGATCCTGTAGGGACCGCCGTTCGTGGCTGGTTGTATTTCGTGGAGAACGCGTCAGCAATGGCGAGAGCAAAGCTGGGCTGTTTCTGACCTTCCGATGACCACGCTTCGATTTCTTGTCGGCGGACAAAGTCGTCGCTGTCGGTCGTGAGATTGATAAATGCCAACGGATGGTCCACAGCGAGCGCGGCCAGGCGAACCGCTTCCGGGGGTTGTTCCAAACCGCCCTGATGAACTCGATAGGCAAGGACGACCGGCACGGACCGCGCTCCGGCCTTAAGCAGAGCCTCGCTGAGGGACTGTTGTCCGGTCGGATCGAACCTCGTAATGTCGGCGAGAATGAAATCCACACCAATCACGCCTGCGCCAGCTTGTGTAAGACCGTCGATCACTTTCGCGAAATGCCTGTGCCACAGGAGAAGTGGCTCCGATGTTTTCGCCAAGGTTTCTTCATCGATCGCAAGGATCGTAATCGGAACATCGGGCAGCGTCGGAAGTGGGCCGCGCAGTTTGAAACGAAGATCGTAAGTGCGTTGTTCGATCCAGCCACCGAACGCGGACGTTTGAACGAAAAAGGTGATCAGGATCGATCCAAGCACGATTGCAGCATAGGCCATCAGGCGGATGGCGTGTTTTTGCATATCAGTCTGGGCCCAGACGGTTCAGCTCTTCTTCCATCGCGGCCATTAATCCGGCATTCCGATATAAAACGACCAGTCTTCGAGTGAGCCGCCGGTCGGCCGGATTCATGTCGCGAAGCGCGCGAAAGTAGCCGGCAGCTTCTGCGGGATACCCTGCATTTTCGAGTTCGGTTGCTCGCAATAGCATGGCGGCTGGATCCGTGGTGGCAACAGGGTTGGACAGTTCGGTGTCCACCTTAATTCGGAGTGGTGCGTTTTGAGGACTGCTCGAACGGCCATCGGCCTCTGCATACACGTTCCATCGGTACACACCATCCTTCAGAGCCGGACTGGAGTCCGGATACGACACGGTTGTCGCCTGGCCACGGAATTCCCAAACAGGAACACCGTAAGCGTCTGTTAAAGACAAGCGATACTCGCGCGTTCCCGCTAACGGCGCCCACGTAAACGTCGGACGCGCCGAACTGATCGTGCCACCCAGATAGAGCACCACCGTCGGATCACCGCGGGCGCGCATTCCACCTACACGTTCCAGGCTCTCTGCACCGAGAGCGACCTGAGGTAACGCGCATTTGGCGGCGACGCGCGTGAGCGCCGAGGCGTCGGGACCTTTTGCAGCGCTCGGGCCGAGCTCGATCGTGACACCGGTCTTGGCCGTCAGTTTTTCATTCGTCGGGCAAAACAGAAATGTGGCTTGACCCGTTCCCGTGATCACCCGGTCGCCCGCATATAGAAGGTCTCCGAGGCGAGCGGGCGTCCGAGACGTTCCTCTCTGAATCTGAACCGCGCTGTCGGACATCAGGATCATGCCAACGGGTGGCGGGTTCTGGAATGGCACCAGCAAGGCGAACAGCGTGACAGAGAGAAACATGAGACCTCCGTTTGAAGACATGCAAGCTGCAGGAAGATAGCAGCGTATCAGATCCATCCCCGCAGGCGGTACCAGGCGAGTCCAACAAGCTCGTGGACAGTCTCGCCATTCAACGAAATAGCTCTCCAGTTCGGCAGAATGTCCATAATGCTGAAATCGAGGTCCGTAAATCGGATGGGTGCCGGGATCACTGTAATGCCGGCCTTCCGAAAAGAGGCGGCAGCACGAGCCATACTGTTCGCTTCCACGACAAGAGCGATTCGAGAGATGCCGTGCTGGCGCAAAACCTGTGAACCGTACTCCGCATTCTCATGAGTGGACCTCGACCTGGTCTCGACCCAAATTAGGTCTGACGGGACGCCCTCCGATTCCAACACGTGCTTCATCGTCAGCGATTGCGGTGGCACATCGTTGAGAGGACCGCCACACACCAGGATTGGAAGCGGCTTCCAATGTTTGAATAGCCATACTCCATGTTGGAGGCGTTGATAGGTGTCCTGTACTACGAAAACATAAGGTCGATTGACGCTAGGCGCGTGGACGGTGCCTGCCAGGATCACGATCGCGTCTGCCGATTCAGGAGGGACAGGACCATTCTCGTACCAGCCCTCCAGTGGTCTTGAAAGCATCCAGGCCACCGCATTCATCGAAAGCAGCAACGTCCCGGTTACGCCGATGGCTAGCAGCCAGGGCCTGCGGCCTGGTTTTGAGCGACGCCACTCGCGGGCCAGGCCCGCTAAACTCAGCAAAAGAAGTATAGGAAGCGCGGGTTCCAAATATGACACGTTCTGAATCCTAACCTTTTTTCCCGTTCAGTGGACGACTACTACGATTTGGCAAGGCCGGCATTCTTGTGGCAAAAAGAGATGGTTACATTCAGGAGCCTGATGAATAGACGGTGCGTTTGGGTTGTTGCCCTTGCGATAACCTTGGTCGAGTTCATTGGGTTCTTCACGGGCGCGCAAACCCAGAATTGTCCGATTGCGCTTCACGCAACATCGTGATCCTTGAGGAAGCGCATTCCCCTCCTTGCGAAGGAGGGGTGGACGCGACCTAAAGAAAATGCTGCGAAGCACCCTTTGAAAGGAGCGGACGGGGTAGTTGTTTCAAGACACCGCTTATCTAGCCCGAGGTCGTTTTGATAATCGGTGACTTGAAACAACTACCCCGCCTGCGCCGTTAAGGAACGGAGCCATTTTCTTTATGGCGCAGCCACCCCTCCTTCGCGAAGGAGGGGACTGGTCTCGCCCGAACGTGGTTCGGAATTTTGGACAGCTCTGGGTGCACAAACAACAGGCGTGTTCAATCTCTCGCGTCGAAAGTAGCAAATATGCACGATGTAATTCTGAAGCGATTTGAAAATCCGGATGAAATCCGGGAAATGACAAAAGGGCGATTCGAGATCATTCGTATCGGCGATATGACCGTGGGCCGCGCCACCTATGAGCCGGGCTGGCGATGGTCGGAACATGTGGGCCCAACCGTCGGTGCAACGCGATGCAGCGTTGAACATGTCGGATTAGTGGTTTCCGGCACCGCCACTGCGTCCTTCGACGACGGAACGATTGTTGAGCTTCGGGCGGGTGAACTCTTCCACATCCCTGCCAGACCGCACGATAGTTGGGTCGTAGGTAACGAGCCTTATGTTTCGATCCACTTCCTCGGTGCCGAGCACTACGCAAAGTAAAGCACAGCTGGTTGCAAGATTATCGAGAGGGTGAATAATCCGTGTGGCGCGCGAAGTTGAAGAACGCGAAAAACGCCATCGCCTGGATGCAATGATACAGATCGTTGTGGTTGAAGTTTCGCAGTATGGACAGGCCGCTTTGCTGAATGAGCAGCCCAAAGACGCTCAATAGCGTGCCCCAAACCAGCCAACCTCGATCTCCAGGCGTACGCTTCGTCGTCAAAATTGCTGCGATGAAGAGACCCGCACTCACGCCGATCAGAAGCATCGTCAAGTTCCATGTCGCACGGTGTAACGGTTCGCTAAAGTAGAGCGCGAATCCGTGATACGTGCCCCCGACAATTGCAGCCAGCGCAGAGACCAGAAAACCGATCCCCCACACGAGAAGTGACATCTCCGGCCGCCGCGTCCTGAGACGCAGCAATGAAAACCCAAATACCACGCT
>Ga0209382_10004299_pt1 | contig 19108 bp, 14 predicted proteins | sample SoiMetdeltSBSDD5_FD_187599 | JGI IMG/M metagenome (GOLD analysis project Ga0209382, IMG submission 187599) | Bulk soil microbial communities from a Populus tree surrounding site in Tennessee, USA - Soil MetaG P. deltoides SBSDD5 (SPAdes) (version 2) | ecosystem: Environmental > Terrestrial >...
TTCAGCGGTGGGGAAAACACCTGTTTGAGCAACTTCCCGGAGAGTGCAGGATCGGTCGCAAAGTTCATAAAAAAATTGCCACTGATAATTAATTTTCCCGTCACCCGCTTGAGACCGAGTTCCTGCAAGGACTGACGCAACGCCAGGGCGTCTTCGGTGACAAAGAACGGGTCGCCACCACCCTGCACAATCAAGTCCCCCCGCAATACGCCATCTTGAATCGGACCTGTGGCGTCGACTAACGTGACGAATTGATACGTCGGCCCCCAGGTACGCAACGCTGCCAGGGTGGTCGCCACCTTGGTCAGAGAGGCTGCCGGCAAGGGCACAGTGCCCTGATGGTGCGCCAAAATCCCCTCCTCGGACTGCAGCCACACCCCATGATACTCTGCATCGAATCCTAACTCGCTGACCTCGTTGACGTAGTGCTGCACCGCTGTTTGCGCGACTGGATCCAGCCGGCTAGCGGGCCCTGTACGTCCTATCAAAGGGAGCCCTACCAGAACTATCCCCGCTACAATTGCGCTCGTACTGGAGACGAGCCGCATGCATGCCTCCTTTCTCTGTTGCTCGGTCTCTCTGTCTGGCTCTTGACACATCCATAGGAAACAAGGTATCTCTCTTGCTGTTACCTACAGCTTCCTATACCTGCTCACAGCACCGTGACGCACACGAGGAGAATCACGCATGGCTGCAGATGCCCTGCAAGATACCGACCTGCGCTGGTTGGCTGAGCGCGTTGGTACGCCCTTTTATATGTATGACGCAGCATTGGTCCAGGCCAGAATCGATGCGATCGTGGCCCTGACTGCGGCACCGGGCCTGCAGGCACGTTATGCCATGAAAGCCTGCTCCGCAGCGCCAATTCTGGCCCGCATGCGGGCCCACCAGATCTGGATCGATGCGGTATCGGGCAATGAAGTGTTGCGCGCCCAAGCCGCTGGTTATCCCCTGGGGGCGGCGGTCCCTGAAGTCATGCTCACGACCGACGTGTTCCGGGATAATGCCCTGGACGTCATACGCGAGTATGGAGTGTTGCCCAACATCGGCTCTCCGCACATGCTCGACCAACTGATCGCAGCGGGCTATCGAGGTCCGCTGGGGATACGGCTGAACCCTGGCTTTGGCCACGGCCATGTGCAGAGCTGTGATACGGGCGGCCCGAGCTCCAAACATGGTATCTGGTTTGACGAAGCCCTCACGGTCGCGCACACCGCCACACGCCATGGCATGACCGTGACCCTCCTGCATGCCCACATCGGCTCAGGGCCTGCGGTGGCGGAATTTACCGACAACATGCAGCAGCTGGCCAACTTTTTCGCCGGGTGTCTCGAGGCCTACCCGCATGTGCAAGCTGTCAACTGCGGGGGGGGCATTCCACATCCCTATCGCCCAGGAGCCCCCAGCGCCGACCTCGCAGCCTTTGGGCATCTCTTGCAGGAAGCCCAGGAGCGCTTCAGCAACCAGACCGGACGCGCCATCCGCGTGGAAATTGAGCCAGGTCGCTACTTTGTCGCGCCGGCCGCGTACGTCATCACCCGCGTCACCGATGTAAAGCGGACCAAAGCGAATACCAAGGGGCCAGGCCAGACCTTCGTCATGGTTGACGCGGGTTTTTGTGATCTAATCCGGCCAGCCATGTATGGGTCTTTCCATCAGATCAGCGTCTGGAATGCGCCCAGTAATGCCGTACTCGAGTCCACGGTCATCGCCGGTCCCCTGTGTGAATCGGGCGATGTGTTTACCCGTGACGAAGCGGAGTTCGTACAGCCTCGCCCCTTGCCAGTGGTACAGATTGGTGATCTCCTCCTCATCCATGACGCTGGTGCTTACGGGTATACCATGAGCTCGAACTATAACTCCCTGGGCCGCGCCCCCCAGGTATGGGTCGAAAACGGTACTCCCTGCCTCATCTCCCGCCGTGAAACCTTTGAGGACATCATACGGACTGAGTGCTTTACCGCTCTCTAGCCACTCCTTCCATCTCGACCTCCTGCGTCTGCTCTAGAGAGCATTGAGAAAACTATGGAGCAGGGCGTTCACAATTTGCAGCGCAAACATCGCCACAATAGGAGACAGATCAATCACGCCTCCGACAGAAGGAATGACACGCCGTATGGGCTCAAGCATCGGCAGGGCAATGAGGGTGAGCAGTTGCACCAACGGGTTACGTGGATCAGGACTGAACCACGAGAGAATCACGTAGAGGAAGAGCACGAGGACGAAAAACCACGTCAGATCCACCACGATTCTCAGACTATCGATAAAGGCATTTTTTGCCGAGAAGAGTTCATCACCACGCAGCACGAATAACGCCACAGAGTGCAGGAGCACGAGGATCACCACCGCCAGCACATTGACGGCCATGGGCTGCGGCGACACGTACGTGGCCAAGCGGCGCACCGGGCGCACCATGCGCTGCCCTAAGTTGACGATAGGATTGAGGTAAGCTTCACGGAATGCTGAGGTAATGATAATAGTTAATACATACACCTTGAGCAGCGTGCTAACAAAACCTTCCAGGGCTCTTGGAATTGATCCTATGAGGGCACCCTTCAAGAGCAGGAGAACAGCAATAATCAACAACGGTGCTAACTGCACCGTGCGCGAGCGCAGGGCGGTCGCTAATGGTACCACGAGAGGATCTGTGGCCTGAAAGACCATATCCAATATAGAATCATAACGCTCGTATTCAGTGAGAAACATTCGCATAAACAACAAGATAATATAAATATTGATAATCAGGTCGAGAAGATCGAGAATCAAGTTTCCACCAGGCCCACCCATAATATAACTCTTTCAACAGAGAATAAGCATACACTAGTACAACCATATTTGTGCGTTGTGCACAACGCTTGAGCGGCATAGCTAGAACGTCGTTGATCGCTCTGTATACAGTTTATGTACTCTATGGAAGCTGTCAACAAAAATCACAGCCTTGGTCCCTTTTTGTCACTCGCGTCATTTTTTGCTATTGTACACTTACAGATAGACGTATCTCATCTGGGTGTCTCAAGCTGCAACGAGGTCCAAGACATGTGGCATCTCTGGCGTTTACGGCCCCGACCGCTCTGGTCACCTTGGCGCTGGCCGTGGCGTTACTATGCGTGGCGTCTGGAAACCTACACGGGAATCCCAGCGTCGGAAGTAACGTGGCACACGTTCCTGACCTTTTTTCGGCAGCCACAACACCGCCGCGCTTTCTGGCGTTATGTGCGCTGGCTGAGGCAGATGCGGCGACTGCGCCATCTGGAGCGCCGCTAGAGGAGAGGGCATGCAGGAAGCCACTGACAAGCTCTACAGTGAGGCGTACTTTGCCCTGCTTTTGCGTACGATCTCCTCCGACGGCATCTCTCCAAGTCTGGCCGTTGAGCTGGCCCTCGTGCTGCGCCACGCAGACCAGCAGACCGTCCCCGCGACGCTCGTCATAGAGTTTACCCAAGCCGTCCTCGCTTCGGTAGACCCGCAACGTGCCATTAATCATCTGCTACGCTACCTGGACAATGTGCCAGACATCGCCGCGTTCTGGGCTACTGTTGTGCAGTACCCTGAGGCGTTTGTGGGGATGATGCGTCTGTTTGCGAGTTCGCAGTTGCTGAGCAGCATCCTCTGGCGCCGTCCGCAGCTCCTCTTCTGGATGCTGGAGGGCACCCTGTGGGCGCCACCACCGCCGCCAGCAGTACTGTCCGCGGAACTCACACAACTCCTGGCCGGTGCAGAGGGGGAAAGTGAGGTCGCCACGATGTTGCGGACGTTCACCCAGCAACACCTACTCCGCATTGGGGCCCGTGACCTCTGTGGCCTGGCGAGCGTGGAAGAAACGACTGCAGACCTGTCGGCTCTGGCTGACTGTGTCATACAGGCAGGACTCGAGGCGTGCGTACGCTGGCTGACGGCGCTGTATGGCGTTCCCATGTACACCGATGCTGATGGGGTACAACATCCCTGCGGCTTCTGCGTTATTGGTATGGGCAAACTCGGTGGCTACGAGTTGAACTTTGCCTCCGATGTAGACCTCATGTATGTCTACACGTCGTACGAGGGCAGCACGAGCGGTCTTGGAGATAAGGGGGAGGTCCAGCAACAGCTCTCGAATCATGAATATTTTATAACCCTGGCACGCCGTCTCACAACCCTGATTGGGGGCCAGGGGCCGGAGGGGCAGGCGTTTCGTGTCGACCTGCGCCTGCGCCCGGAGGGTACGCAGGGGCAGTTGGCGCTCTCCCTTCTGTCTTATGAGGCGTATTACGCGCGTCTGGGGCAGACGTGGGAGAGAATGGCACTCATCAAAGCGCGTCCTGTGGCCGGCGACCACTGCCTGGACGACGAATTTCTGGCGCTGATTCAACCTTTTGTCTATCAGCGCCATCTGGATACGGAGGGCGTGCGTCAACTGCGCGATATGAAGGGGCAGATTGACGCCCAACTGGCTGACAAAGCGCAGTCGCGCACCAACGTGAAACTCGGCCTGGGGGGTATTCGGGAAATCGAATTTCTGATTCAGCTGCCCCAACTACTGTATGGCGGACGCCAACCGACGCTACAAGAACGCCATTCGTTGCGGGCCCTGACCAAGTTGCGGGAGGCCGGCCTCATGACCTCGCAGGTCGAGACGACCTTGCGCTTAACATATTGCTATCTGCGTCGTCTCGAACACTACCTCCAGATGGAACAAGGCGCGCAGACCCATACGCTGCCACGCCACCCTGACCAGCAGCGGCGGTTGGCACACCATTTCGGCTATCCTACCTGGGAGGCCTTTTATCAGGACTATCTCGAGCGTACGGAGACCGTGCACGCGATTTTTGTTGAGGCCTTTCAAGATGAAGCGGCGATATAGGCCTGCAATGTCACAGCGTAAAAGAGGGGAGAGCCACCGTGCAGCAAGGGAGTACCGCAGCACCTCTGCCCGACCGACAGATGCTCCGCCAGGAAGTGGCCCAGCGCTGTCCAGACGTGCCTCCACAGGTGCTTGACGAGGTGTTCGCACAGCTTGACGATGATTATTTTCGGGTGTTTACCGTAGCCCAGATCGCCACCCATGTGCTGCTGCTGGCCGCCGTGGACGAGCAACATCCGGTGCAGATACGCGTCATATCGCATCGTACCCACAGGGCGGAGATCTTAGTAGCAGCCTACGATCTCTTTGGCGAATTTTCCATTATCACGGGCTTAATGACGGCCTATGGCCTCAATATTCGCGACGGCCAGGTGTTTAGCTATCACCGCGGCCCAGGACGTGCCACCGCCTGGGGCACTGCACCGGGTGGACTCATCGTCGACGTGTTTACCGTCGAGTACGCTGCCGAGCGCCCGTTTGACAGCACGGCGCAGGCCGCCTTCACGGCCCAACTAACAACCCTCATTCAACAGCTACGCGCGGGGCGGCTGCAGGAGGCGCGCGCCAGTCTAAGTGGCCAGATCATTGACACCATGCGCACCTCACCTCAAGCCTTCTCGGCCCATCTTTTTCCCGTAGAAATTACGATTGATAACGAGGTCTCGGCAGACTGGACGGTTGTCCACATCCATGCTGACGATACCCCGGCGTTTCTCTATAGTCTCTCCAATGCCCTGGCCATGCGTGATATTTACATCTACCGTGTGAACATCGCCAGCGCCCTGGGCAAAGTCCATGATGAGATCTTTGTGCGCTGGCGACGTGGGGGCAAAATCACTTCGGCTGCCGGCCAGCGTGAGCTGCACCTCATGGTTATGCTGATCAAGCAGTTCACGCATTTTCTCACTGTCGCGCCTGATCCGGTGATGGCCTTGCAGCACTTCGACCGTCTTGTGGACCGTCTCGCTGGGGATGCGGCGCGTGGCGAGGATCTACAGTGGCTCTGGGAGGACAACACCTTAAAGGCACTGGCGACGGTGTTGGGGAGCAGTCACTTCCTGTGGGAAGATTTCCTGCGTCTGCACTATGATATACTCCTGCCTATCTTCAAAGACTTGCGTGCTGCTGAGCAACGCCTGAGTAAGGACGATTTGACCGCACGCCTGCAGCCGGCTCTGCAGGGGGCGACGACGTCGGCTGCCGGCAAACACGCCCTCAACGCCTTCAAGGATCAAGAGCTATTTCGCATTGATATGGGACATCTCTTACATCGTGAAAGGCCGTTGAGCGTATTTTCGGATGAACTGGCAGACCTGGCGGAGGTGGTCCTGGCGGGAGCCTTGGAGTTGGCCCAGAATGCGCTGCAAGCGCGCTATGGCCGCCCACGACTCAGGGAGGGCCATCCCTGTACTTTTGCGCTCTTTGGTCTCGGCAAGCTCGGTGGCCGTGAGTTGGGGTATGCGTCTGACCTGGAAATGCTCTGCGTCTATAGCGGCCAGGGGCAGACCAGTGGACCGCAGCAGATTGCTGTGAGTCAATACGCTGAACTGCTCGTGCAACAGCTCCTCGATCTCATCGTGGCGCGGCGCTCGGGGACCTTTGAGATCGACTTACGCCTGCGCCCCTTTGGCTCGAAAGGCCCACTGGCCACTAGTCTTGACGCCTTTCGGGAGTACTATCGCCACGGAGGGCAGGCAGCGCCGTTTGAACGCCAGGCTCTCATCAAACTGCGCGGGGTGGCTGGCGACCCGGCTCTCCGACAGGCTGTCGAAACCCGCCGCGATGCCTTTGTCTACAGCGCCGAGCCTTTTGCTCTGGAGACCGCCATCCAGCTCCGCCAGCGCCAGCGCCATGAGTTAGTGGCACCGGGCGCCATCGACGTTAAATACAGTCAGGGTGGCCTGGTGGATATTGAATATACGGTGCAATATCTCCAACTGCGCCACGGCGCCACCGTCCCTGCTCTGCGTACCCCGCATACGCTCGCCGCCCTGCAGGCACTCTACCAAGCTGACATTATAAGCGCCACGGTGTACCAGACACTGCATGACGCCTATGTCTTTCTACGCCAGCTTATCGATGCCCTGCGTTTGGCCAGCGGGCAGGCGCACGACCTCGTGTTGCCTGCGGTAGATACTGATGCATTTATCTTTTTAGCACGGCGTATGGGCTACTGGGAGGAGCAGGGAACCCCGACCCAATTGGCGCATACGATTGCCCACCATATGCAGCAGGCAGCCCGCCTGTATGACGCCTATTGCCTCCATGAAAGCATACAGGAGACATGACCTAAGGGATACTGCTCGTAGAGGCAGCGCCTAAGATGCCCTACGACAGCGTGTCCAGAGTTTGCTATACTGTTTTTTACTACGAGTGTGTATCCTTAGTCAATCCAGAACGAGCCAGTATACATGACCAAAGTCAAGATTTGCGGTATCACCACAAGAGACGACGCTCAGGTGGCGGTGGAGGCGGGTGCCGATATGATCGGCCTGATCTTCTATCCACCGAGTCCGCGCTATGTCACCCCAGAACAGGCGCACAGCATCGTGGCGCATCTACCGCCTGGCTGCTCCGCGGTGGGCGTGTTTGTCAATGAAGACCTGGACACCGTCACACATATAGCCAAGACGAGTGGCGTACACATGGTGCAACTACACGGCACAGAAAGCCCTGCACTGTGCCAGCAGTTGCCCTGGCCTGTCATTAAAACCTTTCGCTTCACGGCGCAGGTGCAACCAGAAATCATGCAACAGTACAGCGTCGAGGCCCTGTTGATTGAGGGTTTTCACCCTGACGTGTACGGCGGCGGCGGTGTGCAGGCCGATTGGCAGCGCGTGGCCTCGTTGCATCAGTATGGTCGGATCATGCTCGCCGGCGGGCTGACACCAGAGAATGTCCGCGAGGCTATCCGTATTGTTCGCCCATATGCCGTGGATGTGTGTAGTGGCGTGGAAGCCACGCCAGGTACGAAGGATTGGGACAAGGTCCGCACCTTTATCCGCTATGCCAAGCACGCTATTCCCCCATACAGGTAGCGCCAGCATGCTGGGCTGGAGAGTACACGCTAGGCACATCTGCATACGGACGCATACATGAGGTGTAGTATGCCCACCTGGCTCACCCGTTTCTCCCGCTTGAACAGCACGACGCTTGGACTGTTGCTGACCCTCGTGGTGTTGCTGCTCTTTTGGCTCGACGAAGCCCATCAGACGCAGAAGCCTTTCGTGGTGGCGTGGCTGCATCGTCTCGAACTGCTCGCTTCCGATCTGCGCTTCCGGACGCGGGGCCCCATGGCTCCTGGCCCTGAGGTGGTGATTGCTGCCATTGATGAGCAGAGCGTTGATGAGCTAGGCCGTTGGCCTTGGCCCTATACAGTGCAGGCGCAACTTATCCATCGCCTGACCTCATACGGCGCTGCAGCCATCGGCTACGACGTGGTCTTCTCGTCATCAGATGCCAGTGCTGGCCTTGACAATTTGCAGACAATTAAATCTTCTCTGGCGGCCCGTGGCTACTATAATGATGCCGAGCTGCAAGCGCTCGTGGAGCATACCCTGGCTGCGGCAGACCACGACCAGCTCTTCGCCACCGCCTTGCAAGAATCGGGTCGGACGATTCTGGGCTATTTTTTTCACTGGCAATGCCAGGACGTCGCCCATCTGCCTGAAAGCGAACTGGAGCGCTTTCTCCACAATCTGACCATCTCGACAAACGCCAGGTATGCCCCCAGAGTGGAGCCCGGGGCCAGCCTGGGAGCGTTGCACTTATCGCCGGCCTGTGCGGTCGAGTCCAATCTGCCGGTGTTATCTCAGGCCGTTTGGGGGAACGGCTTTTTCAATAGTCGTCCGGACACAGACGACGGTGTCATCCGGTACTATCCACTCATCGCACAGTACCGTGGGCGTATGGGGGTGCCAGGCGAGAGTGGCCAGGACGCAGCGGTTCCTGCGCAGCAAGCAGTGGTTCCCGGGAAACAAAACGATCTCTTCGCGCCGCTGGGCATTCGCCTCCTGGAGCGCTATCTGCAAGAGCGTTACGGCAATGCCAGCACGCTTGTGTCTATAAGCGCTGACCAGAAAATCCAGGTGTGGCTGGTGGCGGGGCGCCAACGCTTTGAGATCCCGGCCGATGAGCAGGGGCGAATGCTCGTCAATCATCTCGGACCCTCTGAACTTGCCCCCAACGAGACGACAGCGCGTCGTCGATACCGCTTCCCACGCTATGCTATCGTCGATATCGTCAAGGGCCGTGAGACCGCCGCCCCACCTGAGGCATTCCGCGATAAGATTGTCATCATTGGGGCTACTGCCGTAGGGCTCGCGGATCAGCGCATTACGCCCTTTGACCCGGCATTTCCCGGGGTGGAGACGCACGCTGCTGTTATTGACAATGTCCTGCGCCAGCGTTTTCTCATGGCGCCTTGGTGGGGGAGTTGGTGCACTACCGCCAATATCGTGCTGGTGGGGATAGGCTTCATACTGCTCTTGCCACGTCTCAGCGCTTTACGGGGTTACATCATCACAACCCTGGTGATGCTAGGAAATGTGGGGCTAAACTACGCCCTCTTCATTACGCAAGGATGGGTACTGAGTATCATGTATCCCCTGCTAGCCACGTTCGTGGTCTGGCTCGGCATGACGCTCTACCATTTTTTGTTTGAGCAGAGGCGGAGTCGCTATCTGCGCAGGACCTTTAGCACGTATGTTTCCCCAGAGCTCGTCACCATGATGGTGCGCGAGCGTATTGAACCCAGGCTCGGGGGCTCGTCAGGCATGCGGACGGCGTACTTTACGGACATCGCCTCCTTTTCGAGCTTTTCAGAAGTCCTCAGCGCCACGCAGCTCGTCGAACTCCTCAACGAGTATTTGTCGGCGATGACGGACATTTTGGTTGCGGAAGGTGGTACCCTGGATAAATATGAAGGAGATGCGATTGTGGCGTTCTTTGGCGCGCCGATTGCGCAGCCGGACCACGCGGCACGCGCCGTGCGTGTGGCCCTCGAGATGCAACATGCCCTGGCAGGATTGCGCGAGAAATGGCATGCTGAAGAGGACAAATGGCCTGACCTGGTACGCCAGATGCGCATGCGTATTGGTATCAGTTCTGGGGAAATCGTCACCGGCAATATGGGCTCGACCATGCGCATGAACTACACTATGATGGGGGATGTGGTGAACACCGCGGCTCGGCTGGAAGCTGCGGCGAAGCAGTATGGTGTCTATATCCTATGCACCACTGAGACGCTACAGCTGGCAGGGCCTGATGACTTTGCATGGCGTACGATCGACAAAGTCAAGGTGGTGGGCAAGTTCGAGGCCATAGAGACCGTGGAGATCATGGCCTACAAGGGGCAATTGCCCCCAGAGCGAGCCCAGATGCGTGCTATCTACCAGCAGGGTATTGAACTCTACCGGCAGCAGCAGTGGGATGAAGCCATGGCGAAATTCACCGAAAGCGAGAAACTCGAGGAAGTGTTCCCGCGGCGCCACACCACGCCAAGTCGGGTGTATATCGAACGCTGTGATTTTTTGAAAGAGAACCCTCCTGGTCCGCATTGGGATGGCTCGTGGGTGCTGACGTCGAAATAGAGACGAGGAGAAGTGCGAGGGGGACTATCACTCATGGAGTACCGTATTGCGGTGTTGCCCGGAGACGGCGTAGGTCCCGAAGTCGTCGCAGAGGGCGTTAAAGTGCTGCACTCCATTGCAGAGCTGTATGACATACGCTTTACTCTGCGTCACGGTCTGGTAGGCGGGGCGGCGATTGACGCTACCGGGGACCCTTTACCGGAAGCGACGTTACAGTTATGCCGGGAGAGTGACGCGGTGCTCTTTGGCTCCGTTGGGGGGCCTAAGTGGGACGCACTCCCGGCGGACAAGCGCCCGGAGCGGGGCTTGCTGCGTCTGCGGCAGACGCTTGATTTGTTTGCCAATTTGCGCCCGGCCAAGCTCTATACCGCCTTGCTTGACGCCTCATCGCTGCGCCCGGAGGTGGTGCAAGGTATTGATGTGCTGGTCGTGCGTGAGCTGGTCAGCGATATTTATTTCGGTGAGCCCCGGGGTATTGAACCGCTCGCCGAGGGTGAACGTGGCTTTAACACGATGAGTTATACGTCAGCAGAAATTCGCCGCGTGGCCCGGCTCGCGTTTGAGTTGGCACGGCAGCGGCGCCGTAAGGTGACCTCAGTTGATAAGGCCAACGTGCTCGAGACGTCGGTATTGTGGCGGCGGGAGGTGACGGAGTTGGCCGGGGAGTTTGGTGATGTCGAGCTGGAACACCTGTACGTCGACAACTGTGCCATGCAACTGGTGCGAGCTCCGCGGCAGTTCGACGTGATCGTCACAGGCAATCTGTTTGGGGACATTCTGAGCGATGAGGCCGCGATGCTGACGGGCTCCATTGGCATGCTGCCGTCGGCCAGTATTGGTGGGACGGTAGGCGTCTTTGAACCGGTGCACGGCAGTGCCCCAGACATCGCCGGACAGAACATCGCCAATCCCATTGCCACCATTAACTCCGTGGCCATGATGCTCCAGTATGCCGTGCGTCAGCCCCAAGCGGCGAGCACCATCGAGGCGGCGGTCGAGAGTGTGCTGAATCAGGGCTATCGTACCGCGGATATTATGAGGCCAGGCTGTACCCGTGTTGGTACCACCCAGATGGGCGATGCGATTTGTACCGCTCTGCGTACGGCGGCCTCAGCGCCGCAGAGGTAAAAGGCTATGGCTGCCTGGCATGTAGCGCTGGTGGGTGCTACGGGTATCGTTGGCGAAGAAATCCTGCGGATACTTGAGGAGCGGGATTTTCCGCTGGACGAATTGACGTTGCTGGCCTCACGACGCTCCGCTGGCACGCGCGTCGACTTTCACAACCAGGGCTATGTGGTGCGCCCGCTCACCAGGGAAGCCTTGCGTGGTGTCGATCTGGTCCTGTTCGCGGCAGATGCTGAGACCAGTAAAATGTACGCTCCACAAGTCGTGAGCGCTGGCGCTCTAGTGATCGATTGTAGTAGTGCCTTTCGCCTGGCGCCTGACGTGCCCCTGTGTGTCCCAGAAATCAATGCTGACGTGCTCCTGCACCATCAAGGTATCATTGCCATGCCGCACAGTGTGACGATCCAAGTCAGCCTGGCCCTGGCACCGCTGCATGCGGCGGCACCGCTGAAACGTGTCGTCGTGTCGACGTATCAAGCCATTTCTGATGGCGGGCGGCAGGCGGTGCAAGAGTTCGATCAGCAGTTACGCGACCTGCTCAATTTCCGGCCAGCGCAGGCCGACATCTTCCCGCACCAGGTCGCCTTCAACTGCTTGCCACAGTGTGGGGATTTCCTCGACAATGCCTATACGCAAGATGAAATGGCCCTTATACTGGAGACACGCAAACTGCTTGGGCTCCCAGACCTGCCCATCACCGCGACGGCGGCCTATGTGCCGCTCGCACACAGTCATTCAGTCTCTGTTACTCTGGAAACCGTACAGCCGCTGAGTGTCGAGACAGCCCGAGCGCTGCTCGAACAGGCGCCTGGTATCGTGCTCGAGGACGACCGGACGCGTCTGCATTATCCCCAGGCTATCCGCGCCAGTGGCCACGATGAGGTTTTTGTTGGGCGGCTCCGGGCTGACCTGTCGGTGCCCCATGGACTGCATCTCTGGGTAGTCACCGACAACCTACGCAAAGGCGCCGCCCTCAATGCTGTACAGACCGCTGAACTCCTTGCGATGCGTTGAGCACGTGAGATTCTACCGCTCTTCTGCACAGGGTGATACATGGGCACTGGCAAGATCGGCGTCATCGGAGGCAGCGGCCTCTACGCGATGGCAGCCTTAGAGAACGTACGTGAGGTCGAGGTCACAACCCCATTTGGCCCGCCCTCCGATGCCTATATCGTCGGGTCCTTACACGGACGCGACATGGTGTTTCTGCCACGCCACGGGCGTGGCCATCGTCTGCCACCATCGGCGATTAATTTTCGGGCCAACATGTATGGCCTCAAGGCTCTCGGGGTGGAATGGGTCATTGCCGTGAGTGCGGTGGGCAGCATGCGGGAGGAGATTCAGCCAGGCCATCTGGTCATTCCGGACCAGTTTATTGATCGTACGCGCAGCCGGGTGTCGACCTTTTTCGAAGAACTCACCGTGCATGTGGCCTTCGCCGACCCGGTCTGCGCTGTTGTAGCGCACGCCTTGCAGCAGGCGGCTGCCGCTACCGAGGCGACAGTCCACTTTGGTGGCACTTACCTGTGCATGGAGGGACCACAGTTTTCGACCCGTGCGGAGTCGCGGCTCTACCGGCAGTGGGGCGTTGACGTCATTGGCATGACGAACATGCCCGAAGCAAAGCTGGCCCGCGAGGCGGAGTTGTGCTACGCTACCCTGGCGCTGGCCACCGACTATGACTGCTGGCACGTCAGCGCTGCCGACGTGGACATTGGCACAATCTTGGCCATTCTTCAGCACAATGTTCAGCTCGCGCAGGAAGTTATTGCGCGCACAGTGCCGCAGCTTCAGGGCCCTCGCACCTGCTCGTGTAGTGCGGCCCTGCAGACTGCCATCATTACCGATCGGACGATGATTTCACCCGCGGTGCGGGAGCGGCTTGGGCTCCTCATTGATCGTTATCTGACGGCATAGAGAAGGAACGCCTGTGACGGTCCAGACTGGAAGCAAGTCAGCAGCCCTCTTTCAACAAGCACAGCAGCTCATTCCGGGCGGTGTGAACAGCCCGGTGCGGGCCTTTAAATCGGTGAATCTCCAACCCCCCTTCATGCAGCGTGCGGCCGGAGCACGCGTGTATGATGTCGATGGCAATGTCTATATTGACTACGTGGGCTCCTGGGGCCCCCTCATCCTCGGCCACGCGCACCCGCAGGTCGTGACTGCCGTACAGCAGGCCGCCGCCGATGGCTGTAGCTTTGGAGCGCCGACCGAACGTGAGGTACGCCTGGCGCAACTGATCGTCGAGGCGTTTCCTGCCATGGACATGGTGCGCATGGTGAACTCCGGCACTGAAGCAACGATGACGGCCATTCGCCTGGCACGGGGGTTTACGGGGCGCGACATGATTGTGAAATTTGCCGGCTGCTATCACGGTCACGCCGATAGCCTGCTGGTGAAAGCTGGCTCCGGCGCCATGACCTTTGGCGTGCCGGACAGCCCAGGGGTGCCAGCGGCTCTGGCCCGCCATACCTTGACCGTGCCGTTCAATAATCTGGCGGCAGTGCGTCAGGCCCTGGAACAGCACCCAGGGCAGGTCGCCTGTGTCATTGTCGAGCCGGCCGCAGGGAATATGGGTCTGGTGCCTCCTGAGCCGAGTTTTCTGGAGGGACTGCGTCAGGTCACGCGTGAGCATGGGACTTTGCTCATTTTTGACGAGGTCATCACGGGCTTTCGCGTGGCGTATGGCGGCATGCAGACGCTCTACAACATCGAGCCCGACCTGACGGCTCTTGGTAAGGTGATTGGCGGCGGTCTCCCGGTGGGGGCCTATGGGGGCAGGCGCGAGATTATGGAGCGCATGTCGCCGGTGGGGCCCGTGTATCAGGCCGGCACGCTGTCGGGCAATCCACTGGCGATGGCGGCTGGGATCGCTACCCTTGAACTGTTGCGCGCGGCACCACCGTATGCGGTCCTGGCAGAGCGTACGACTTACCTGGTGCAGGAGACCGAGCGCGCGGCGCAGCGCTACGGGGTGCCGGTCTATATCACGTCATTAGGTTCGATGTTCACCGTCTTTTTCAGTGCCAGGCCCATCCACAATTACGACGATGCCAGCACCTGTGACATTCCGACATTTCGGCGTTATTTTGCTGCCATGTTGCAAGCCGGTATCTATCTAGCACCGTCACAGTTCGAGACGGGTTTCGTCTCGACGGCCCATACCGATGAGGACATCGAGATAACGCTGCGCGCCGGGGCCGCAGCACTGCAAGCGGTTGCGGAGAAGGCCTGAGTGCTATGGGGAACATTACGCATGTAGTCGGCCGTGAGATTCTGGATAGCCGTGGCAACCCGACCGTCGAGGTCGAGGTCACCCTGGCCAGCGGTGCACATGGGCGGGCGGCAGTGCCTTCTGGAGCATCGACCGGCACGCGGGAGGCCGTGGAACTGCGCGACGGTGATCCGCAACGCTATCTGGGACGCGGCGTCCTGCAAGCCGTGCAGCACGTGAATGGCGAGATTGCCCGGGCCCTGCTCGGCATGGAGGCCACGGCCCAGGCGCAGATCGATGCCACGCTGATCGCGCTGGATGGCACGGACAATAAGGCACGTCTGGGCGCCAACGCAATCCTTGGAGCCTCTCTGGCGGTGGCGAAGGCGGCGGCGGCAGAGAGTGGCTTGCCACTGTATGCCTATATTGGTGGCACGCATGCTCGGCTCATGCCGGTACCTATGATGAATCTCCTCAATGGCGGCGCCCATGCGGATAACAACGTGGATATCCAGGAGTTTATGATTTTGCCCGTGCGCGCCACGTGCTTTGCGGAAGCCCTGCGCATGGGCGCAGAAGTGTTCCATCGTCTACGCGCCGTGCTGCACGAGCATGGCTATCCAACAAACGTTGGGGATGAAGGGGGCTTTGCGCCAAACCTCACCTCCAATGCAGAAGCCCTGGAAATGGTCTTGCGCGGCATCGAGCGCGCCGGCTATCGCCCGGGTGAAGATATTTTTTTAGGCCTTGACGCTGCGGCCAGTGCCTTTTATGACGATGGCATATACCGCATGGCGGCTGAGTCCCAGCCAGAGCGCAGCGCTGACGATATGATTGCCTGGTATCAGGCGCTGGTGGACAAGTATCCCATTCTCTCCCTGGAGGATGGGCTCGCGGAGCAGGATTGGGAAGGGTGGCAAAAACTCACTGCCGCCTTGGGAGAGCGCGTGCAACTGGTCGGCGATGATATTTTTGTCACCAATACGCGTATCCTGGAACGCGGTATTCGGGAGGGCGTGTGCAATTCTGTGCTCATTAAACTCAACCAGATCGGTACCCTCACAGAAACGCTCGACGCCATCGAGATGGCTAAACGGGCCGGGTATACCTCGGTCGTGTCGCATCGCTCTGGGGAAACCGAAGATACGACCATTGCCGATGTGGTCGTCGCGGCTAATGCTGGCCAGATTAAGACCGGTGCGCTCTCCCGTACTGATCGGACTGCGAAATACAACCAGTTGTTACGCATCGAGAGCCGTCTTGGCCCACAAGCCCAGTACCCGGGTCTCGCTGCCTTCTACAACATTACGGCCTTGAGGAAGTAAGCCATGGCCCAGAGAATCCCTGGCGCGCCTCCGCAAGCGCCGTACGTTGAGATGCCGAAGCCGAGCCTGGTGCGCCAGATCTTGGCCACGCCCTGGCTGACGCTGGTGCTCATAGGCAGCAGTCTCTTTTTACTCGCGATGATGGCGTTCACGGTCTGGGGTGATCGTGGGCTGCAGGCCATGTGGCGTACACAGCGCGATCTTGAGCGTCTGGTGCGCGAGATTGAGATTATTGAGCAAAAAAATGCCACTCTCGTCCGCGAGGCACAGCGTCTGCGCAGCGATCCTGGGTACATCGAGAAAATCGCCCGCGAGGAGCTGGGGCTGGTGCGCCCTGGCGAGATTATCTTCGAGTTTGCAGATTAAGGTCTGAGACGCGTTCCTGGCTGCGTCGCTGCTTGACAAAGGGCTGGTGAAACGGTATGCTCTCGCTATTATTGCGGGGTGGAGCAGTCAGGCAGCTCGTTGGGCTCATAACCCAAAGGTCGCTGGTTCAAATCCGGCCCCCGCTACTCTGTAGAATCAAGGGGTTAGGAGATTTCTCTTAACCCCTGTTCTTTTGCTGGTTGCGCGGGGGTTGCGTCATCCAGCTTATCGACAGCTTGCCGATTGGCTCCTGGAATGAGATGTCCATAGGTATCCACCGTCAACTGGATCGACGCATACCCCAACTGATCCCGTACATACGCCAGGCTTTCCCCCTGTTGAATCAGGAGTGACGCAAACATATGCCGCAAATCATGCAAGCGGATACGTCGCAATCCTGCCTTAACTAGGACCCTATGAAAGACGCGATGGCGGAGATTATCTCCGTCTAGGTGCTTCCCTGCCTCATTACAAAACACCCACTCTGGCAGGTGCTTCCAGCCTTGCCGTAGTGTTTCCTCTTTCCGCGCTGTCAGCGTCTCCCGTAATACCTGCGTGAGCTGGGCTGACATATCCACACGCCGTGTCTTCCCACTCTTCGGTGTCGTCAGGCGTCCAGCGACCAAGTTACGCCTCACCTCAATAAACCGTCCATGGAAATCCACATCCCCCCAGTGCAACCTCAGCAATTCCCCCAGACGCATCCCTGTCCGCAGTGCGCAGAGAAACAGGGGATACTCACGCGGGGCATGCTCCTGTACCTGGGCCAGAAACCAGGCGGCCTCTTCCCGTGTGAGTGGTCGTATCTCTGGCTTCGGATAATCCGCTTTCCTGTAGTAGCGTCCAAGTCGGAATGCGGGATTGATGGCTAGCACCTTATCCTCCACCGCTTGGGTGAGCACACTGCTGAGGGTACGACAGATATTCTCAAGGCTCTTCGGACTCAGCCCCTTCTCACGGCATGCAACAATGAGCGCTCGACAATCAGCCCGCTCCAGCGCTGCCAGCGACTTTGCCCCAAGGATAGGGAATACATGCCGCCGCAAATTCACCTCATACCCACGCACCGTGCTAAACTTGCAGACTTGGCTGGCATGGGTGCGCAGCCACTCCAGTGCATAATCCTGCACGGTGATCGATTGCACGGCAGGCGCTGGTTGAAAAATGCTGGTGTTGCCCAGTGCAAGCTGTGCCTGCATCTGGATAGCAGCCAACTCGGCTGCCTTCTTCCCACTTGGCCCAGCACCAACACGCTTCGCCTTCCGCTGACCATTTGTGTTGACAAAAATCCACCAGGCTCCTTTCCACTGTTTGACTTGAACTCCCATCCTTGCGCCTCCTCGCCTCTGGGAGACACATCTACAGTAGTTTCAGAGCTACTTTCTAGTCAAGCTGAAAAACTTCGGTAATACAAGGCCAAAGTGCTGGAGGGCGTCGACTGCACGGGGACGGGAGGGATATCGCACTGGCGCAGCCGTTAATCCTCGTCCTCCCGCTCGCTGTCGCGTGTTGGCTCGTCCTCCTCCGCCCTCTTCAAGACCAGCTCGTCTGGATGGGGGGCCAGCCCCTGCGTCACGCCGAAGGCGCTCGGACTAAAACCCAGGTTCGCCTTCGCGTCAGGACTGAGCTGGGCAAATTGCTCCGCATCCAGGAGGAAATCGGTATCCCAGAAGTACATGTCCACCAGGACATCAAAGTCAATCGAGAAGCCCGCGCCACCTTTCGAGCGCGCAGGTAACGTGAGATAGAGTGCATCCTGGGCCGTCGCCAGTGTCGTCAGGAGATTCACAAGGGGAAGAAGGGGGTCCTCGTTGAGCTGCGCAATCTGATTTTGCAGGCACTCGTACATCAATAGCCAGTGGTAGTCAGTGGGCACATACTCCTCGGGCAGCCGCAGCTTTTCCACCAAGTCCACCAGGGTGGTGCGGGCCAGCTCAGGCGTGAAGCACGTGGCCGCGAGCGGATACGCCTCCCACCACGCCTCAGGACGGTCAACATCGAGTACCTCATCTGCGGCAAGGTCCAGACACATCACGAAAATGGCCGTGGCAGCAGGAGTCAGGTGGTCTGAAAAACGTAGCATATCTCTCTCCTCGCCCAGTTGGATGCGGGCACTGCCGCTAGGCAGAGGCTGGGCATGTCTTGTAGAGGCTATGTCTTTGCGGCGAGCAGGTCAAGCGCCACGAGCTTTGGCGAAATGTGGCCTGGGGCACTATCCCTTAGCTGGGAGCCGCGCTCCAACGTTTCAGAAGGTAGGGAGGGGTAGCTGCACAGGCATGGCCGATCGCGGGAGCGACGCGCACCTCTCTGGTAGTATCCAATGTAATAGAGCATGCTATGATACACTTCGGCCAGCTACCCCGCATGAGACCACTACGAGCGTATGTCGATGCCTAGCTCTTATCATCATTCAATTTGTAAGCTACCAGTGAGGGAGAAGAGAGAACACGAGGTTTCCCTGGCCTCTATCCTACCCTTAGATAGGGGATCAGGCAATTTCGTATTTTGTGCCTCTTCTCTGAAAAATTCTGGATATCAATCCAGCAGAATCATTGCTTCCATCGTGTCTCACTCGTGAGATAATTTTATTAATAAGATATTGAAAATAAATAAATTGAATCGTTTTTAGATTATGCTATATCACGTT
>Ga0209382_10004300_pt1 | contig 19106 bp, 19 predicted proteins | sample SoiMetdeltSBSDD5_FD_187599 | JGI IMG/M metagenome (GOLD analysis project Ga0209382, IMG submission 187599) | Bulk soil microbial communities from a Populus tree surrounding site in Tennessee, USA - Soil MetaG P. deltoides SBSDD5 (SPAdes) (version 2) | ecosystem: Environmental > Terrestrial >...
TGCATCCTCCACCGGGCAGCCCCGATGGCTCCACCTTTTGTCACACGCGCCCCTCACCCCGGCGCGACGCAAATCGTCGTCTCATACTATTCAAGACGGCATTGGGTTGAAACCCACGTCTACCATGGTCGGTCGCTACGCGACCGGGAACGCGTCTCAGATATCTGGCACCATACGGCGGTCCGTTGGGGTCAGACCGCAAATCGCGATGGAGGCCGCATTTTGATCGAGGGTGTCCATGGCGAACACGTACACGTCGCTGCACTATCACGTCGTCTTCAGCACGAAGGATCGCGAGAGATGGATCACCCAGGATATCGAGCAGGAAGTCTGGCGGTACCTGGCTGGAGTCGCCAATCAGCATGGGATGCAGGCACTCAAGATCGGCGGTCTGGAGGATCATCTGCACCTGGTCCTGGCTCTGCCGCCGACACACACGGTGAGCAAAGCCGTGCAGCTTCTCAAAGGCAGCTCATCGCACTGGATCCGCCTGAGGTTTCCTGAGTTCGAGGCGTTCCGCTGGCAAGATGGGTACGGAGCGTTTACGGTCAGCAAATCAGCCCTGCCCGCGACGATCGCATACGTCGAGCGGCAACGCGAGCGTCATCTTTCGCGAACCTATCAGGAAGAACTCCTTGCACTCCTAAAGGTTCACGAGATCGCGTTTGACGAGCGGCTCCTCTGGCGATAGACGAATTAGTGCGTGGGCACCGGTCGCGTAGCGACCAACTATGGTAGACGTGGGTTTCAACCCACGGCCCCGGTAACGGACCTCATCCCACGGTCCGGGTGATGTGCCTTCATCCCACGGTCGGGCTGTGAGGGTCGGATGGGTCTCAACTCGGGCTGGCGTGTAGCTGGAGGAGTGCGAGCGCAAGTGCGGCCACTGTAGCGAGGGAGGCGGCGGTTCGCACGTGGTTGCCGTTCGTCGCCTCAGGGGTGTACCATCCGGTACATGTACCGCGTGGTACAACGGCTGAAGGGAGGCCCGCCGTGCGTTCGTTCCAGGTCTCCGTCGAGCGTCTGGTCGACGCCCCGGCTGAGGTCGTCTATCACTGCCTGGCCGACTATCGCGAGCATCATCGGGCTGGCGAGTTCCTGCCGCCCGTCTTTACCGATCTTCAGGTGCTGCGCGGCGGCGTCGGCGCTGGCACGGTGATCCAGTTCACGACGCGAATGGCCGGGCGGACGGTGACGCGGACCCAGGAGGTGACCGAGCCCGAGCCGGGCCGGGTGCTGGTCGAGAGCGGGAGTGGCGAGGGGAGCACCTTCACCGTCGAGCCGCGCGGCGACCGGGCGCTGGTGCGGATCGAGTCGGTCGTGCGGGCGGGCGGTCTGGAGGGGCTGCTGCTCCCGTGGTTCGGGCAGCGCCTGCTGCGCCCGGTCCTTGCGGATGAGCTGGAGCGACTGGAGCGGTACGCCCAGGCCCATCAGTCGACCGGCGTCGAGGCCGGCCACCAACATGCGCTAAAGCTCGCATCAGCCTGAGGGGCGGTCCTGCTCTGTCGCGCGCTCCAGGAGCGCTCCAGTGGATCTGATGATCTTCGTGGCCTGCCCCGGTCGAGCATCGTGTTGCTATCCATCGTGTTGCCGTCCGGGCTCGATTCGCTCGAACAGCCCCTCGTACGTCTGCACGAGGCCGTGCTCGTCGACCGTGACCCGAGCCTCAAAGCCGCTATATCGGCCCAGATCGACGTACTTGAAGACCCGGTCGTCCAACCGCTCATACCGTTGACGTGATGGGATCGGCGAATCGTCGGGGAAGCCGAGGTAGAGCGTCGTCAGCTCTCCGGCCCCTCCCGGGGGTGGTCCGAAGCGCCGCAACGCGAGCGTGTTGCAGAATGGCGTGATCGAAAGATCGATCTCCTCGCAGCCGTCGAGGTCCGTCCTGTGGATCCCGTCGATCCGCCAGGCGGCATCATCAGCCCGCTCAATGAACAAGCTGTGCACGGTCGTGTGAACCACGCGCAATTGAAGCGATTGCGTCCGCCACGCTGCGTCGAGGGTCCAGTGGTACTCGACCCCGAAGGCATGCTCGCTTGCGTCCACGACGTTCGAGTGTGCGATCACGCCGCTCGGTGTGCCGTACAACCGAAGCACCTCGAGGCTTCGGCCGTCGCTGCGCCGCCAGCGGAGCGTTTCAGATGTGCTCACGTCGCCCCCTTCACGCCTGAATCCGTAGCCTGGTCGTAGCTGCCGCACGAGACGATCCAGCAATGCCGCCGGGCTCGTCATCTCGGACGACCGCCGCCAGCGCGAGGGCCGGCGGCAGCACTGAGGTGACGGTGGTCGGCGCCTGGCCCAGACACCGACCGCCAATTGTCTTCCGAAGCGGGTTAGCCGAGGCCGCGCAGCCACTCTGCGATGGCGTAGCCGATCATGCCTGGCGAATCCTCTTGCGGGACGTGGTGGCCCCGCACACTGACCTCGGTCTGGGCCTGCCAGCTCCGGCAAAATTCGAGTACGGCCGGGCTCAGCGTGCCGGGGTCGGCCTTGACGAACAGCTTCGGCACGCTGCTCGCGGGGAGCCACTGCAGGTAGGCGTTCATGATCTCCGCCACCTCGGCCGGGTCGCCGTCGATCGGGATCTGGCGGGGCCAGGTCAAGGTCGGCCGGCGTGACTCGCCGGGCTCCAGGAAGGGCCGGCGGTACTCGGCCAGCTCCTCGTCGCGCAGCGTGCGCAGGATCGTGGCGGGCAGGTTCCGTTCGATGAACGAGTTCTGCTCGAGCACCAGCTGGTCGCCGGCCGGCGAGCGTAGCGTCTCGAAGATTGGCCGCGCCTGTGGGTTCATCTCGTCCCAGGTGAGGGGGCGGACCAGCGGCTCCATGTACGCCAGGCCTTTCACCGCCTCTCGGTGACGATTCGCCCAGTCGAAGCCCAGCACGGCGCCCCAGTCGTGGACGACGAAGGTGACCCGCTCGGATACGCCGAGTCGGTCCAGGAGGGCGTCCAGGTAGCGGCGGTGCTCGACGTACGTATACGAGGTCGGCCCGCTGTCCGGCAGCTTGTCGGAGTCGCCCATGCCGATCAGGTCGGGTGCGATGCAGCGGCCGAGCCCCTGAAGGTGCGGCACGATGTTTCGCCAGAGGTAGGAGGAGGTCGGGTTGCCGTGCAGCAGGACGATCGGGTCGCCCTGGCCCACCTCGACGTAAGCCATGGTCCGGCCCAGCACCTGGGCCCGCTGCTTCTGCATCGGAGAGGTCGAGGTCAGCATCGTTCGGTCTCCGCCCAAGATTGGGCGTGCATGGGACGACGGTGGCGTCGTCAGGATCGTGGGGGCCAGCGCCAGCGAGGCCGGCACGGCCAGGCTCAGCCGCAAGAAGGCGCGGCGGGAGCGATCATGGGTCGGTTGGTCCGTCATCATGGTGGTGCGCCTCGTCGGCGAGCAGCATCCGGAGTGTGTCGCGAAGCTCGACGCTGCGCGGGCTCGCGCGTCCGCCGAGCGGAGCGAGCTGCCGCTCCTCGAGGTCGCGCACGATGCCGATCGCCGTGGTAACGACGTCTTGTCCACGGGTGGTGAGGCGCAACTGGACGGCCCGCGGATCTCGCGGGTCGCGGTCGCGCGCCACCAGCCCGTCGCTCTCGAGAGCACGAGCGAGCTTGGAGATGAACATCGGCTCGAGGCCGCTGAAGTCGGCGAGTTGCCGCTGGCTGGGGCGCCGGCCAGCCTGAGAGAGCGCGTAGAGCGAGGCCAGGAGGGAGTACTGGGCATGCGTGAGGCCCAGAGGAGCGAGCGCCCGGTCCATCGAAGCACGCCACTTCAACAGCAGGCGCCAGACGAGGTACCCCGTGGTGGGACCGCCTCGGCCGCGACCTTCCCACATGCTCGTACTCTACATGGATACTATATCCATGTCAACTATTTGCTGGCGATCTCCCGCCACTTCTGCCGGCTGATGGGCGGCGATCTGACCGTCTCCAGCATCTACGGCCAGAGCTCGACGTTCACGGTGCGGCTTCCTGCCAGCGCCCCCGCGTGATGGTCGTTCTTCACGCTTCTCTCGGCGATCTGTTCTACACTGAGCGGTGAACCATGAGGTCGCACGGGTAGGAGAGGAGGCTCCCATGGTTGAGAACGTCGCACGGACCGTGCTGAAGGAAGGGATCAAGGCCTGGATCGCAGCGACCGAACGCCTGCACGCGAGACTTGCTCAGCTCCGCGAGGAGATCGAGGACGTGGTGGTCGAGGCGCGCTACGACTACGAGCATCCGGCCGAAAGCACGCCAGTCTCGCGCCCTGCCCGGAATCCCGTCGCCGACGCGCCCGCTGCGACGTCGAAGGCGAGCGGCGCCCGGACCCAGCGAAACGGCACGGGCCGCAAGCCGAGGTCGTCGAAGGTGGCGGTCTGATCCAGCTGCGTCACACTATTCCTTGCATCATAGAGATGATGGTGCCATGATCCTCGTGATATCGCGACAACCCGTCCAGGGCGGCCTGGCCCGGAGTGCCTGCCCACGGTCCGGTGGGGGCACAGGTCCATGCACCGTTCGACTCGCGCTCTGGCAGTGGTCATCACGAGCTGGGTCCTGTTCGGGGTATCGTTTCACGATTCGTGGGCCAGCGCCCAACCATCGTGTGTTCCCGCGATCACCACCACGACGCAGGCGATCCGTCGCGCAGACGGTGCCATCGTCGGTCTGGACGTGTTGACCCAGGCGAGTGCGTCCCGTCCAGGCGGCGACCTGTTGGTCTCGGTCACGTTCACCCGTGTTGTCAACGGCCGCGTCGAGGTCGACGGCCGCGTCGTGAGCCCGCCGTCCACGCTCGCGCTTCCGTCTCCGCGATCCTGGACTTTCCGGGTATCTCGCGTTGACGCTTCACAGCCGTTCCACGTGGAGTACACGGTACGCGACCTGTGCGGCGACGTCGTCCGTTTCGCAGGCGCCGGGACGGCCGACGGGCGGTCTACGACGGCGAGCGGGCCTCCGGCGGCACCCGATCCGGCCGGACGGATCACGCCGGACGCCCTCCGGCTCACAGCGACCTACCACAGCGTTGGCGTCGAGGTGCCGTTTCTGGGTGACCCGAATCGGAACGCCACCGCCAGCCTGAGCTTCCGGCGCGCCGGCGAGAGCGCGTGGCGGGCCGGGCTGCCGCTCTGGCCGACCGCCGACCCATCCGGCCCGGCCTTCTACGGCTCGGCGCTGCTGCTGGAGCCCGGGACGCCGTACGAAGTCCGCGTCACGATCGCCGACCCGGACGGCGTCAACGGCAACGGCGTCCAGACGGCGGCCATCACCACCCGGGCGGAGACGATCGTCCCGCCGGAGGGGCTGGTCCCGACCCACTTCGTGCGGACCACCGGCGACGATCATGCAGACGGACGCAGCCCGACCTCGGCCTGGCGCACGATCGACAAGGCCGTTCAGGACGCGCCGAGCGGAAGTGTGGTTCAGGTCGGCTCGGGCTACTACTCGACCTCGCGCGGGCGGGCCGGGCAGCCGTCGACGGCGCGGTCGGCGCCGCTGACGCTCGTCACCCAGTATCCGGCCGTCGATCAGGGGCGCCAGGTCGCCCACCCGGGGCTCCACAGCGTGATCGAGCCGACCGGGCTGTCATCGCCGCGCGGGGCAACGGATGGTCCGCATCCGGGCGTCTGGCAGCAGACGACGCTGGTCGGGCCGAGGACCGGTGGGACGTACACGGTCTGGAAGTGGGCCGAGAGCTCCGTGACCGACGCCGTCCAGCTGGGGTACGCGGCATCCCGCGCCGAGGCGCCGTTTCGGGTGGCGCACTGGAAGAAGGACAGTGCTGATCTCGCGACGCCGGCCGGCTGGGCCGAGAAGCTGTACACCAACCTGACCTACACCTCCGGCTTCTACGCCGATGGGACCGACCTCTACCTGCGCCTGCCCGGCGACCGCGATCCGAACGCGCTCTACATCACGGCATCGGGCCCGAACGAGGTCGGGCTGGTCGTCAACGGCCCTGACGTTCGGATCAGCGGCTTCGAGATCCGCCAGTTCACCAGCGGCGTCGAGCTGATGTGGGACGCCCGGAACGCCGTCGTCGACCGCTCGCTGCTGACGGGAAACGGGAGCGGTGTCCACCTGCGCGGGAACCGGGCCGGCACCCCGCTCCGTTCGATCTACGGCGGCGACCACACGATCCAGGAGAACCTGATCCGGGATGCGAGCCTCTGGTCGGCTGATCCGGCCGTCAACCCGACCGTTCCGTGGATGTTCGTCAAGTCGAACATCCGGAACGCCGACGGCTCCGACTATCCGACCAGCCGCATCGGGGGGAGCGGTGAGAGCAACGGCCTCGGCGGGCGCGGCGGGGCACAGCGGGTGGTGGTGCGCCGCAACACGATCGACGGTCCGTTCAACGGCGTCAGCACTGGCGACAATCTGGGCTTCGACCGCCATGCCGGCCGCGATATGGACATCCACGACAACCTGATCCGTCACCTGGCCGACGACGCCCTGGAGCCGGAGCTCGCCGCGATCAATTTCCGTGCCTGGAACAATCGGATCGAACACTCCCTGACGGTGCTCTCGACCGGTCCGGTCCACTTCGGCCCGATCTACCTGTTCCGCAACACCGCCTGGCGGACCGGCAACGAGGGCCAGAGCCGAGACGGCCAGGGCCGGGTGCCCGGATCGACGATGCTCAAGTACTCGGGGAAGAGCGACCCGCCGGCCCGGCTCTACGTGCTACACAACACGTTCTGGACCGATGGCTACGCCGATGGCGGCGCCCTGTTCGCATCGTGGGGCCCATCTCCGGAACCGATGTACTTACGCAACAATCTGATCCGCGCGACCCACTACGCGTTCGACACCCCGCGCCCGGTTGGGACCTGGAATGAGGATTACAACCACTTCGCCACCACGGACGGTAGCCGAGGTCTCCAGTACGGCCGCGTGAACTACGTGACGAACGTTCAGGAGTATCGTGATGCGAGCGGCCAGGGAGGGCACACGAACGTCGCCGGTGACTTCACGACCGACGTCGCGCTCGTGAACGCCGCGAGTGGTGATCTACGCCTGCCCGGCGGATCTCGACTGATCGACGCGGGCGTGGCGGTGCCGAACGTCTCAGACCGGCCGGGTGTGGACTTCCAGGGGGCCGCGCCTGACATCGGCTACGAGCGGCGCTGACCGCTGGTGAGGCAAGGCAGCGCGGCCGGGGGTGCTCGATCTTCTGGCTGGGTGGTGCCCCCAAGGGGATTCGAACCCCTGATCTCCGCCTTGAAAGGGCGCTCCCCCCTCGAAAGGGACGCTAGCTCACTCGAAGTAACATCGTCCGTGGACGTCCGCCGGTGTCCGCCCCGTGCCGTATTAACTGTTGTCAGAACTGTTGTCAGCCGCCCATCCGCCGATGCGTGGGTGGTGGCCAACCTGTATTCAGCTGACGTCGATTCGCCCCCCCCCCCACTCCCGTCGAGTACATACGCGATTCCATGACGAGACCATGTCAGAGGCAAAGTCGCGCCGATCCCGGAGCAACCGTGACTGTTGTCAACGAAAGTTCTGAACTGGCCGTCCCCCGCGCGTGCTGCACAGGTTGGCCGTCGTTCGGAATCCGAACGCACCAATCAGCCTCGTCGTAATCGACCAGGGTGGATACATTTGATGCTTCGAGCACGAAGCGCAGGCTCAACTGGTTACGGCGCAGATAATGCAGAGCTACTTCCGGGCTACGTCAGCGTCTTCGATTGTGGTGTCGAGATGACGAGGCTACTGGACCAACGGCTTATGAGACTCTTGCACGATCGACCAGGGGATTCAAGGGTAAACGCCAGTTTCCTGGTGAGCGCCGCCCAGTTTCGCCCGACAGTCCCTGGTCGCAGTCCCTTGGTCTGGATCCCTCGGACACTTGCCGACCCAGACTTGAGGTGTGCAGTTGACCCTCTTGCCGTGGCACAGTGCGGCTGGATCTCCTCTCAAATGCTGGCACGAGGGCCTGCGGTGAGATCCGGACGGCGACGCGAGCTTCCCTGCTCACGATCACAGGACGAACGCATGCTGCGCCCGGCAGCATCTTGCTGCGAAGGTGCCAGCGCACTCTGGCTCGATAGCGAAGGTACACGTCGTCCACCGCGATGATCGCGCTAACCCGCGCCTCACGTCCCCAGAGTAGCCTCGCGCAGCTACATCTCGGTTACACCGGAGCCACTTGGCGGTTACCATGCGCGCAGACCGACGGAGCGTATCAGTCATGGCGGGGCTGCTCGTGCATTGCACCTCCAGTCGGAACTCCTGCAGAGCGTGAGTGTCCATGTGACGGATGGTACGTACACCAGGTCATCATGCCGATGCACGTCGCCCGGGGATGAGCCGACCTCGAGGTCGTCCACCAGGCACACGTCGATCGAGGGAATAGCGTAGCCGGTACAGGAGACGGCCACCACGGCGTCAACCGCCTTGAGCGCTATCTCGGCCCGAGCCAGCGCCGCGGTCGTCGCGGTCCGGGCGAGCGCCCGAGCAGTCTTGAGGTCCAGCACGCTGCTATCTTCGAGGTCGCGCCGGGCGACCAGCTGATCGGGCGGCAGGGTCAAGGGCGGGTCTTGATCGCCGTTTCTTCGGCCATGCGGTCGATCCGCGCGAACTCGGGGCAGTTGGCTCCGGAGAGTGGCGCATGTAGCGGCGCAGGGCGTGCCTCGACGTCCCGCTCTCGTCGGCGAGGTCGGACATCGACCGCGACGCTCCTCGGCGCGGCGTGTCGTGCACCACGATCGATTGTCGTCGTGCGATCGTCTGAGGCGGCAGATGACGGAGGGCGGCCCCATCGGGAGCACCGAGCTTCACCGGGAGGGCCGCCCGTCCTCGTACAGCACGCATCTTGCTGTCGGACGTGGGCATGCATCGCAGGATTCTCTTGGCCTCTCGGGTCCTCGTCACGGCCGGTCGGTGCGTGCCCGTCGGGGGCGCCCTCGCCGATCGCCACCTACCCGGGTTGTTCTTCGGCGTGCTGGCGGTTCTCAGTGCCTCGCGAGCCCTGGAGTCGGCGAGTCCGGGGCCTCCCGATCCGGGTCTCTCGATCGGGCTCGGGCAGTTGCTCGACGTGGCGCACCACCTCCTCACGTCGCTGTTCTGCGGACTGATCGCCGCGCTGTTCCTGGTCCGCGGCGTTCCCCGGACCGAACACGCCGGGCCGCCGGCCCGGGCGGTGGCGGTCGTGGGCACGTTCATCATGGGTACAGTCGCCGCCCAGCCCCCGACGACGCACGATTGGCGGGTGCTGGCGGTGTCCGACGCCTTGCTGGTCGGCGGCCTGGCCTTCTCGGTCTACGCGGCCGCCAGCCTGGGCGCGTCCTTCGCCTTGGCGGCGGAAGCCCGCGAGCTCGTCACGTCGGGGGCCTATCGGCTGGTGCGCCACCCGATCTACCTGGGCGAGCTCGTGGCCGCGACGGGCGCACTGCTACCGGTACTGGCACCGCCAACGGCACTGATCTTCGCCGTCTTCTGCCTGAGCCAGCTCGCGCGAATGGTGCTGGAGGAACAGACATTGAGCACGGCGTTCCCGCAGTACGGGGAGTATCGCTGTCGTACCCCGGCCCTGATGCCATGGCCCCGCGCGAAGTCTCGGGCGCGCTGATGAATGCGATCGCTGGAATGCCCCGCCCGGTCACCCCTGGTATTCATCGCCGTCGCATGGAAAGACGAAGACCGTGGATTGACCCCCTGAGATCGCGTAGATCAGGAGAGCGATGACGACGCTTGGCGAGCAAGAGCGTGCCGCAGCCGACCAAGCGAGGCCTCCGTCCAGAGCCCCAGACGATCATGAGCGCCCGTCCGTCTGCCGGGGATGATCGGGACGTCCCTTGCAGGACGTGGGCCGTGCCGTGGTAGGGCACCGTCGCAGCATGAGCGACGACGGCGTCGCAGTGCGCGTGTCGGTCCCTGGATCGGCCGGCATCGCCGAGGCCCTATGCCCGCATGCCAGGGTGCTGCATCCCGCTCTCGCGCGGTCCGCCGCGCCCTCGCGTATCAGTTCGGCGATCCCTCCGGCCCTCGTGGCCCGGGGCGCCGACTCATCGACCACGTCGCCCGCGTGCTCCCGCGCCCGGCCGACCGCGATGACGCCGGCCTCAATCCGGAGCTGGTGGCCCTGATCGAGGCCCTGGTCTGTGGGGACCGGCGGCGGGCCGCTCGCCTGATGACTCCCCTGGAGACCCGCCTGGCCGGCATCGGCCTGCTCCCGGAGGCTCGTCGTGTGTGACTCGCTCTGCCGCACTCACCGCGTCATCTCGGACGGCGGTGCCGTCCGAGGGCATCGTGCGCTCCCACGGTGGTGGCCTACACTTCTGTCTACCCGAGTACACAGTGGACGCGGACCCGCCCATCGTCGTGCTGGGAAGCACGCGCTCCGAGGTCCGCATCGACGTGACCGATGACCGCAGCGGCCGCGACCGGATCGAGGTGGCCTGATGGCCCGCTCCCGCCACTTCCACGTCTACAACCACGGGCTCCGGTCGGAGCCGTTCTGCTACCGCGCCGAGGCCCGCGAACGAGCCCAGCTCCTGGCCGGGGTGTTCGGTACCCCCGACGGGTTCCTCCCCAACATCGGCGAGTGCTGCGACCCGACCTGCCTGTCGGTGGCCGAGCCCCAGGCCCGCCAGGTCCGGCCGTCGATGCGCCCCCGAGCCGGCATCGACGACGGCTGGCCGTGGGACGGCCCGTAGCCACCCGCTCGCGGTCACCGGGCCGGGCCTCTTCCCGACTCCTGCCGCGTGACCGAGGTCGCCCTCATGTACCACGCGAGGGAGGTCAGACGACGGGTCGGGCGATACTCGGGGCTCCGAGCGCGTCGCGCAGGATCTGGAGGCGCTCGGGGATCAGCCGGTAGTAGACCCAGAGCCCGCGCTTCTCCCGCGCGAGCAAGCCTGCGGCGTGGAGCAGCTTGAGGTGGTGGCTCACCGTCGGCTGGGATAGCTCCAGCGGCTCGACCAGGTCGCAGACGCACGCCTCGCCCTCCGGCTTGCTGGCCAACAGGCTGAGGAGCCGCAGCCTGGCCGGGTCGGCGATGACCTTGAACGCTGCGGCGAGCTGCTCGGCCTCGGCCTGGCCGAGCGGGCTATCCAGGAGCGGCGAACAGCACTCCACGATGGGGACGGTGGTTCTCATGCCAGTATATTGACACACGTCAATGTACTATGGCAAGATGGGCATATATTGACGGCCTTCGATATACTGAGGCCACGAAGGAGACCCCCATGAGCCAGACCTCTCTCCCCGTCGCGGTCATCGGCGCCGGCCCGATCGGGCTCGCTGCCGCCGCCCACCTGGTGTCTCGCGGCGAGACCCCGCTGATCCTCGAAGCCGGCGACTCGGTCGGCGCCAGCATCCTCACCTGGGGGCACGTCCGGGTCTTCTCGCCCTGGCGCTACGTCGTCGACCATGTATCCGCTTCCTTGCTCGAACGGTCCGGCTGGGCGTCGCCGCCCGTCGAGGGGTTGCCGACCGGCGGTGAGTTTGTCGAAGGCTACCTGAAGCCGCTCGCCGAGCTGCCCGAGATCGCGCCGCGCCTGCGCCTGAACACCAAGGTGGTCTCCGTCGCCCGCCAGGGCTTCGACAAGATGAAGACGGCGGGCCGTGAGGAGGCGCCGTTCGTGCTGCGGGTCTCCAGCACCGGGATCGAACAAGAGATCCTGGCCAAGGCCGTCATCGACGCCTCCGGAACCTACTCCAGCCCGAACCCCCTGGGGGGCAACGGCGTGCCGGCGATCGGCGAGGCTGATGCCGCCGACCGGATCGTCTACGGCATCCCGGATGTGCTCGGCTCGGATCGCGACCGCTACGCCGGACGCCGCGTCATGGTGGTCGGCAGCGGGCACTCCGCCTTCAACACCCTGATCGACCTGGGGAGATTGGCCGACGAGGCGCCATCAACCCGGATTACCTGGGTCGTGCGCCGCGCCGACATGCGCCAGCTCTTCGGCGGCGAGGCCAACGACATGCTGCCCGCGCGCGGTCTGCTCGGCACGCTGGTCCGCAAGATGGTGGAGGCCGGCAGCCTGACGCTCGTCGCGGGCTTCAAGGTCCACAAGCTGGCCCGAACGCCCGACGGCATCGTCGTCTCCAGCCTCGATCGCGACCTGCCGCCCGTCGACGAGATCATCGGCGCGACCGGCTTCCGCCCGGACCTGTCGCTGCTGTCCGAGCTGCGGGTCGACCTCGACCCGAGCGTCGAGGCACCGTCCGCCCTGGCGCCGCTGATCGACCCGAACGTCCACTCCTGCGGCAGCGTCCCGCCGCACGGCGAGGCCGAGCTGCGCCACCCGGAGGCCGGCTTCTACGTCGTCGGCATGAAGAGCTACGGGCGCGCCCCGACCTTCCTGATGCTCACGGGCTACGAGCAGGTCCGCTCGGTGGTGGCCGCCATCGTCGGCGACATGGAGGCCGCCCGCAACGTCGAGCTGGTGTTGCCCGAGACCGGTGTCTGCTCGACCGACCTGACCGATGACCCGCCGTCGCCGAACGAGCTGCCGGTCCTCGCGGGCGTCGGCGGCGGTAGCTCGGTGTGCTGTCGGTGAGCGCTCGATAGTGCCCGCGCGGTTCGGCGGGGTCTACTACGGCTGGGTGCTCGCCGTGATGCTCGGCATCACCCAGACCATCACCTGGGGCATCCTCTACTACGGCTTCTCCACCTTCATGCCGGCGATGGAGACGGAGCTGGGCTGGACCCGAGGCCAGATGTCCGGCGCGCTGTCGCTGGCCATCCTGCTCTCGGGGCTGGCGGCGGCCCCGGTCGGGCACTGGCTCGACCATCGCGGGCCGCGCCTCTTGATGACGTGCGGCTCGATCGTCGCCGTCGCCCTGCTGGTGGCCTGGTCGCAGGTCACCAGCCTGCTCCAGTTCTACGTCCTCTGGGCGCTGATCGGGCTCACCATGGCGACGGTCCTCTACGAGCCGGCCTTCGTCGTCATCACGGCGTGGTTCGAGCGGAAGCGGACCCGCGCCATGATGGTCGTGACGCTGATGGCGGGGCTCGCCAGCACGATCTTCTTCCCGATCGAAGCGTGGCTGATCGAGCAGCAGGGTTGGCGACCTGCGTTGCTCACGCTCGCCGCATTCCTCGCCGTCACCACCATCCTTCCGCACGCCCTGCTCCTGCGCCGGCGGCCCGAAGACATCGGGCAGCACGTCGATGGCGATCCCGCCGGGCACGAGGCTCGGACAGCCGCTGCCAGGGCGACGAAGCTCTCGGTCACCCGGGCACTGCGTCAGTCATCGTTCCGCTGGCTGGCCGTCGCATTCTCCTTGAACTCGCTGGCCAGCATCGCCATCTACACCCACCTCATCTCGTACTTCCACGATCGCGGCTACGAGGCGACGCTCGCGGCTTCCGTCAGCGGCCTGGTCGGCGCGATGCAAGTGGTCGGCCGGATCATCCTCGGGGCATTCGGGGATCGCGTGCCCCTGCGGGTCAACGCGGCCGTGGTCCTGGGACTCCAACCGTTAGCGATCCTCTCCCTGCTGCTCGTCCCCGGCCTGCCCGGCATCGTGATCTTCGTCGTCTTCTTCGGCGCGTCACGCGGTGCCGTGACGCTGGTCCGCCCGTCCTTCGTGGCAGATATCTACGGACGAGAGAGGTACGGGACCATCGCGGGTGCCCTCGCTGCCTTCGTGACGATCGCCACGGCGCTCGCCCCCGTCAGCGCGGGGGCTGCCTACGACCTCGTCGGCGGCTACAACCCGCTCCTCTGGACGTTCGCCGCCTTGTCCGCGCTCGCGGCGGGCGTCGTACTCTTGGTACGCGAGGAAGCACGGACACCGGAGCCGCTGCCTTCATCCGCGACACGACCGGTGGCAGGCTGACCGCAGGACCCGCCGATCGTCGCCCGGCCCCCCCGGCCGCCGGGCGCGGTACTCGGTGCCACGCGCACCGTGAGGGTGTCTTGGTCGCGTTGCAGCGACGTCACCGATCCGACGATCTGATCGATGGTCGGCGCGCCCTTCGGGCGCTGGCCAAGCTCGCAGACCAGGGTGTCGATGACGTCGGGCGTCAGTTGTTCACTCACCTGCTCACCTTTCAATGACTCCAGCGGGATCACCTGCTGCGTCGGGGTGCAATGACAAAAACCGCGCTCACCGCTCTCCCCGTCGACCAGGAGGCAGCGGCCACACTCGGCGACGGTCAGGCCGGCCGGCACGTCGGCGGTGACGAGGCTCGCCTCCTGCTCAAGGGTGTCCAACTCGCTGCGCAGGGCCTGCAACTCGGCGATCTGACGGTCGATCCGTGCCCGCTGGGCATCCACGAGCTGCAAGATCTCCTGGGCATAGGCGCCGCACTCGGAGGAGAAGGCGCGCTCGACCAGGTCCTTGACCTCGGGCAGGGACAGGCCGAGGAGACGGGCGCGGCGGGCCAAACACAGGCGGCGGACATCATTGGACGAGTACAGGCGGTAACCCGCGTCGGTCCGCGTGGGCGCCGGGATCACTCCCTGGGCCTCGTAGAAGCGGATGGTGGGGACGGACATGCCGCTCTGTTGAGCGACCTTGCCGATGGTGAGCTTCTGGTTCATGCCTCAAGCCTAAACCCTCAAGCGACTTGAGAGTCAAGCCATTTCCGACCGGACCAATACAGCACTCTTCGTCAGCGTTGATCATGTTGTCGCCTCCCCTGAAGCCGTGACCAGGAGAGAAGGCCACGATCAATGGCGCCGCAAGCCGCTGTAGAATCAACGCCGATGCTGGTGCCGAAGGAGAGGAATCGTGCCCGAGATCGTGTGAGCCTTCTTGCTGTTTGCTGCCGCAGGGCTTGCCGAGATCGGCGGCGGCTGGCTGATGTGGCAGTGGCTCCGCGAAGGTCGCCCCTGGCCGTGGGGCCTGGCGGGAGCGCTGGTCGTCGTGCTCTACGGCGTCATCCCGACCCTCCAGAGTGATCCGCATTTCGGCCGGGTCTATGCAGCGTATGGAGGCGTCTTCATCGTCCTCTCGCTCCTCTGGGGACGCCTCTTCGACGGCTTCGAGGCCGACCGCTGGGACCTGCTCGGGGCGGTGATCTGCCTGGTGGGCGTCGTGGTCATCTTCTTCGGCCCCCGCGGACGCTGAGGCGAGGGATTGGTCGGGAATCGCGGCGGCCGCGATCCTTCTGGCGCGCGAGAGCACCGACGGCCGAGCTATCACCGGCACCCTCGCCGCAGACTTGGGCCGACGATGTCGAGGCTATGCCCGTGGGCCAACGTCGGCCCGACCGTGTGTCACGCCAGGCTGCATGGGCCTCACCAATATGACGGTCCTGGAAACGGTTACGACTCGTCGGATCGCTCGCGCCTCCGTGTCATCCCTGCTCGCCAAAAGATGCGGACCGTCTTCCTAAAGGGAGCTTTACCCGCCGTTAACACAGAGCCTCCCATGCGTTAAGGGCGGGTTTACGTGCCTCCGATAGCCTTCAAGTGGAAGCACAAGGCTACAAGGGGGCCTAAGGAATGACTCGACAAGCGCCGGCTCGCCGGCGCATGACCGTGCTGGCCGCGCTCACGGCGTTCGGCGTGCTGCTCAGCGCCTGCGGCGGTGCCACGCCGGCTGCGAAGACCGAATCCAAGCCGGCCGCCGAGGCGACGAAGCCAGCGGCCGAAGCAGCAAAGCCAGCGGCGGCAGCGGCCACATCGCCTGCCGCCGCTGCCAATCCAGGAGCCTCGGCAGCAGGTTCCACTGCCAAGCCCGGGGCCGCCCTGGCGCCGCCGGTGGCCCTCAATACTCTGAATGGCACGATCGCCGTTGACGGTTCGTCGACGGTCTTCCCGGTCTCCGAGGCGATGGCCGAGGAGTTCCAGAAGGCGACCGGCGGTAAGGTCCGCGTGACCGTCGGCATCTCCGGCACCGGTGGCGGCTTCAAGAAGTTCTGCGCCGGTGAGACCGACATCTCGGATGCGTCGCGACCGATCCAGAAGGCCGAGATCGATCAGTGCAAGGCGGCCGGCGTCGAGTTCGTCGAGCTGCCGGTGGCGTTCGACGGCCTCTCGATCATGGTCAGCCCGCGCAACACCTTCGTCGACTGCATGAAGGTCTCCGAGCTGAAGAAGATGTGGGAGCCCGAGGCCCAGGGCACCGTCACGCGCTGGAACCAGATCCGCCCGGAGTGGCCGAACCAGGAGATCCGCCTCTACGGCGCGGGTGCGGACTCGGGGACGTTCGACTACTTCACCGACGCGGTCAACGGGAAGGAGAAGGCCTCGCGCGGCGACTACACCGCCAGCGAGGACGACAACGTCCTGGTCCAGGGCATCTCCAATGATCCGAATGCCCTCGGCTACTTCGGCTTCGCCTACTACGAGGAGAACGCCGACAAGCTGAAGCTGCTCGGCGTCGATGCTGAGAAGGGCGCCGGCTGCATCAAGCCCACGGCCGAGAGCATCCGAGACGGCAGCTATTCGCCGCTCTCGCGTCCCCTCTTCATCTACGCGAAGAAGACCTCGCTCGACCGACCCGAGGTGCGGGAGTTCCTGCGGTTCTACCTCAACGCGGACTCATCGCCGAAGCTCATCGACCAGGTGGGCTACATCGCGTTTCCGCCCCCGTACTACCAGCAGGCTCTCCAGCGTCTGAACGCCGTCCAGACGGGCACGGTGTTTCCGGGCGGGTCTCAGCTCGGGGTTAAGCTCGAAGACCTGTTCAGCCGAACGCCATCCCTGCCGTGATCGCGCATCGACTCGCGGGTCGGTCATCGAGCCGTCCCGCGACGAACCCAGGAGCTGGCAGGTCCGCGGCCAGCAAGAGGAGGGAGTCTCAATGATCCGCTCGTGGAGCACGGTGAAGAGAGCCGGGGTTGCCCTGGCAGCGCTCGCGCTGGTCGCGAGCCCGACGGTCGGTGCCAGTGCCGCACCGGTGGCCCCCGGGGCTACCGACCTGCGCCAACTTCGTGGCACGGTCACGGTCGACGGCTCGTCGACGGTATTCCCGATCTCGGAGGCGATGGCCGAGGAGTTCCAGAAGCAGACCAACGGGAACGTCCGCGTGACCGTCGGCATCGCGGGCACCGGCGGCGGGTTCAAGAAGTTCTGCGCCGGCGAGACCGACATCTCGAACGCTTCCCGCCCGATATCCAAGTCCGAAATCGAGCAGTGCAAGTCGGCCGGCATTGAGTTCGTCGAGCTGCCGGTGGCGTTCGACGGCCTCTCGGTCATGGTCAGCCCGCAGAACGACTTCGTCACCTCGATGACCGTCGCCGAGCTGAAGGCACTGTGGCAGCCGGCGGCCCAGGGGACGATCACGAAGTGGAGCCAGATCCGACCGGACTGGCCGGATCGCGAGTTCCGCCTGTACGGCCCGGGGGCAGACTCGGGGACCTTCGACTACTTCACCGAGGCGATCAACGGCACGGCCAAGGCGAGCCGCGGCGACTACACCGCCAGCGAGGACGACAACGTCCTGGTGCAGGGCATCGCCAATGACCCTGACGCCCTCGGCTACTTCGGGTTCGCCTACTACGAGGAGAACGCCGACAAGCTAAAGCTGGTGGCGGTCGACGGCGGCAACGGCCCGGTCCTGCCGTCGGAGGAGACGATCAAGGGCGGCACCTACACGCCGCTCTCGCGCCCGCTCTTCATCTACGCCAAGAAGACGTCGCTGGACAAGCCGGAGGTTCTGGAGTTCCTCAAGTTCCACCTGAACCCGAATTCGGCGCCGGTCCTGATCAACCAGGTCGGGTACATCGCCTTCCCGGGTGAGTATTACGACTACGGCCTGCAGCGCATGGCCGCACTTCAGACCGGCACCGTGTTCGGCGGGGCCGCCAAGCTCGGCACGACGCTGGCTGACCTGTACAGCGGAACGCCCACCGTCCCGTAGACACCATCCCCCCGAGAACGCCGCGGTGGCCTCGTGAACAAGATTAGGCCCCGCGGCGTTTCTACCGCTGAGAGGCACACCGAATGTCGAACGATGCCATGGCCGTCTCCCGCGCCACGGCGCACACAGTGGAGCGATCAAGCGATCTGCGCCGGCCGCTCTCCCGTGGCATCCGTGAGCGGGCGATTGAAGCCCCGCTGTTCCTCGCGGCGCTCGTCTCGATTCTCACCACGGCCGGCATCATCGCCGTGCTGGCCTTCGAGACGTATGAGTTCTTCACCGCCGTCCCGCTCTGGGACTTTCTCACCGACACCCAGTGGACGCCGCTGTTCAGCGACAAGCACTTCGGCATCATCGTCCTGCTGTCGGCGACGGTCATCACGTCGCTGGGCGCGATGGTCGTGGCGCTACCGCTCGGGCTGTTGGCCGCGATCTACCTGGCCGAGTACGCATCCCCGGCCAGACGGCGGACCATTAAGCCGATCCTGGAGATCCTGGCCGGCATCCCGACTGTGGTCTACGGCTACTTCGCGCTGCTGTTCATCACGCCGATCCTCCAGACACTTATCCCCGGTACGGCCGTTTTCAATGGCCTTTCGGCTTCGATCGTCATGGGCATCATGATCCTGCCGATGGTCTCGTCCATGAGCGAGGATGCCATGGCGGCGGTGCCGCGCTCGCTGCGCGAGGGCGGGTACGCGCTCGGCGCGACGAAGTTCGAGGTTGCCACCAAGATCGCCGTACCGGCGGCGTTCTCGGGCATCGTCGCCGCGTTCATCCTCGCGGTCTCCCGGGCGATCGGCGAGACGATGATCGTCGCCATCGCGGCAGGTATGAGCCCGAACCTGACGCTCAACCCGCTGGTCCCCATCGAGACGATGACGGCCTACATCGTCCAGGTGAGCCTCGGCGACACCCCGTACGGCTCGCTGGAGTACCGGACGATCTTCGCGGTCGGTTCGTCGCTGTTCGTGATCACCCTACTACTCAACATCATCAGCCAATGGGTGCTGAAGAAGTTCCGGGAGGAGTACGAATGATCGGGACCGCTGCGCCCGCCAAGTCCCGCCGCTATGCGTTCGGGCGGGCCTTCGAGTTGCTCTGCCTCCTGTCGATCTCGATCGGTATGCTGGCCCTCGTCATCCTACTCACCGACATCCTGGTGCGTGGCGTCGGGACACTGAACTGGGGGTTCCTTACCAGCTTCCCGTCCCGCTTCCCCAATCAGGCCGGAATACTGGCCGCGTTAGTCGGGACACTCTGGCTGCTGTTCCTGACGGCGCTCTTCGCCATCCCGACCGGGATTGCGGCGGCCGTCTGGCTGGAAGAGATCTCCAATCGGCGCAACTGGCTGAGCCGAGTC
>Ga0209382_10004301_pt1 | contig 19105 bp, 20 predicted proteins | sample SoiMetdeltSBSDD5_FD_187599 | JGI IMG/M metagenome (GOLD analysis project Ga0209382, IMG submission 187599) | Bulk soil microbial communities from a Populus tree surrounding site in Tennessee, USA - Soil MetaG P. deltoides SBSDD5 (SPAdes) (version 2) | ecosystem: Environmental > Terrestrial >...
CCGACCTTGACCCCGACGCGGCCGAGGAGATCCGCAAGGCCATCAGCTATTTCACCGAGCACGCCGCCCGCATGGACTACCCGCGCTTCGTGGCCCGCCAGTTGCCGATCGGCTCGGGTGGCGTCGAAAGCGCCTGCAAGACCCTGATCCAGGCCCGCGAGAAGCAAGCCGGCATGCGCTGGAGCCACGCGGGGGCCCAGGTCGTCGCTTCCCTCCGCGCCCTCCAGCGCTCCGGTCGCTGGGAACCCTTCTGGCAGACCCACCCGCAACGCCGCCGTCCGCCCATCGCATCACGCCCTCCTGCCTCCCCCTCAGCTCCGCCTCCCGACACCCGCGCCGCCTGACCTCACAAATCTGGGGCGGACCCGGCGGTGTTCACGGCTTCCGATCGGCGACACGATGGTTCTATACTATAAGCACCTGGCTGAAGCAGCCGGAGCGAGGAAGGAGGGCACGGCCATGACGGTGTTTTGCACTGCCACATCGATCGGGACGTGCCCGGCGGCCCCCCGCTAGCCGTACGCACCGCTCCATCGGCGCTTCACCAGTCTCCGGTTCGAGTTGACCGCCTTTCGTGTCGGCCTGACCGCCTCGACGTGACGTTCGCGTCGGGTTGACTGTGCAGCCGTGGCGTGGCCTCCGTGGCACGTCCTCACGAGCGTACGCTCCTGGGAGACGTTCCGTTGACATTCACGCTACCTGACCACGTCGCCAACGACGCCCAGACACTTCGCGCCATCGCCGATCGGCACGGGTTCGACGGCGCAGGCGTCGAGCGTCTGCCTGAGACCGGGATCTTCAACGCCATCTTCCGGCTCGGCGACGACGCCATTCTCCGAATCCCGAGACATCACCCAGACTTCATCGCCGCTGCCTGCCGTGAGGCGACGGCCGTGCCGGCTGCCCGCGCGGGAGGGAGCCATGCCTGACGGTACGACCTACGCGCGCGGACGACGGGCGCGGGCGGAACGGCGGCGCGCCGAGAAGGCCGAGAAGCGACGGCTGGAGGAGGGTCTCGCGCTGGAAGAGGCGGGCACACCGCTGGACGACCTGACAGACGCGGCGCTCGAAACGGTGATCGGCTCGGGACTGTCCAGCCTGAACGGCCTCTCACACGATCGCCGATCCGAGGCGGCCCACGTCTCCCGCGACGCCACCGAAGATCTCGGCGAAGGCCAGACGGAGATCGGCCTGGTGGCGGGCAGCCAGCGTGGCGGCGAGCTGACCGTGCTGATCGAATCCGGGGCGTGCCAGGCGAGGCTGAGCCGCGAGCTGCTGCAGCGGCAGGCGGCAGTCACCGTCGGGGACCGGGTCCAGATGGCCCAGGGGAACGACGGTCGGCGCACGGTCGTCGGGATCGAGCCGCGACGCACCAGGCTCGCACGGATCCGCGAGGACCGCTCCCGGCGCTCGGAGTTCTCACGGGAAGAGGCCGTGCTCGCCGCCAACGTCGACGTCGCCGTGATCGTGGCGGCCGTCGCGCAGCCCCGGTTCCACCCGAAGCTGGTCGACCGGTTTCTGGTGATCTGCCAGTACGGCGGCATCGAGCCCGTGCTCTGCCTGAACAAGTGTGACCTGGTGGATTCGCCGCCGGACGTCTCGATCTACGAGCAGATCGGCCTGCCGATCGTCTACACGTCCGCTGCCACCGGGGACGGCCTCGACGAGCTTCGGCAGAGGCTTCGGGGCCGGATCGCCGTGTTCACCGGCCACAGCGGCGTCGGCAAATCGTCACTGGTGAACGTGTTGCTCGGCGACGCGCTGCAGGTGGTCGGCGCTGTCCGAGGCGCGGACGGTCGAGGCCGGCACACGACGACCTGGTCGACGCTGTTGCGCTGGGACGAGGCGTCGTTTGTGGTGGACACGCCTGGGGTTCGGTCGCTCGGGGTCTGGAAGATCGAGCCGTCGACGCTGGCGTGGTACTTCCCCGAGATCGCGGCAGCTGGCTCGGCGTGTCGGTTCACGGGATGCTCCCACACCCACGAGCCGGACTGCGCGGTCAAGGAGGCGGTGGAGTCGGGCGCGATCCCCCGCCAGCGCTACGAGAGCTTCGTGCGGATGCTGGACGGGTGACGTCTGTGTGGGGAGTCAGCGGCGGCGAGGGGTCGGGGTCGGCCCGGATTTGACGGCCGGCGCCGGCTGCTCGGGCTTGGCGGCAGGCTGCGTCTGCGGTTTGGATGCCGGGGTCGGGTTCGCCGGCTGCATCGGCTGGGGCGGCTGCTGGAACCGGTTGGTCGGCGTTCCCGGCGGCGGCGCGACGACCGGCGGCGCGCCCTGCTGTTGCTGCGGGGCGGGCTGTTGTGGGGCGGGCTGGGCCGGCGCTCCCTGCTGCGGCGCGACGGGCTTGGCCGCCGGCTGTGGAGTCGCCTGGGGTGGGGGCCCGGGCGTTCGCGCTGGCGCGACGATCGGTGCGACCGGGAAGAGGACGTTCTGGGCAGGCTCGGCGGTCGCCTCGGCATCCGCGCCGTTCTCGGGCTTTGGAGCGGCAATCGGGGCAGCCGGCCGGGCCGGCGCTGCAACCGGCTCCTGGGTCGTGACCACGGTAGGCACCGGCTGGCCCGTGGTCTGGACGATGCGGGCGCCGCGCGGCACGCTCTCGGAGGGGAACAGCTCGGGTCGGCAGCTCGGGCCGCTACAGATGTAGGCGTCTACCAGGCCCGACGGGCGCTGGAACTCCTCGGCGGGGAGCTGGAGGTAGTCGAGCGCAGTGTCCATGGACTCGCGCCAGACCTTGCCAGCGCTCATCGAGCTGAGCACTTCCTTCATCGGACGGTTGTCGGAGTTGCCCACCCAGACGCCCACGGTCAGGTTGGGGGTGTAGCCCATGGTCCAGGTGTCGCGGTAGTTGTCGGTGGTACCCGTCTTGGCAGCCCCGGGCCGTGGCAGGTTCAGCAAGCTGTTCGGCCCGTAGGTGATCAGGCGATTCGCGTTGTCCGAAAGGATGCTGGTAATCATGTACGCGTAGCGCGGGTCGACCACCTGCTCGCCCTGCGGGACTTTGTACTCCTCGACGGTGTTGCCGTCCGCGTCCACGATCTTGGTGATCGAGACCGGCGGGATCCGGAGGCCGTTGTTCGCGAGCACGGTGTAGGCGGCGGTGATGTCGACCGGCCGGACCTCAGCACCGCCGAGCGCCATCGCCAATCCGAGCCGGCGATTGTCCGGCCAGGTCGTGATCCCCATCTTGCGCGCCATGTCCGCGACGCTCTCGACGCCGGCGAACTGGAGCGACTTGACGGCCGGGATGTTCAGCGAGTTGCCGAGCGCAATCCTGACCGGGACGTTGCCGTGGAACTTCTTGTCGAAGTTCTCCGGCTCCCAGAGTCGGCCGAGCTCGTCTCTGATCGAGAGCTTTTCGTCCATGATCGTCGTGGACGGCACCCAGCCCTTGCTGAACGCCGTCAGGTAGACGATCGGCTTGATCGTGGAGCCTGGCTGCCGCTCTGACAGCGCCACGTTGACCTGGCCGTCGATGTCGGCGTTCCAGTAGTCCATGCTGCCGACCATCGACAGGATCTCGCCGGTCTTCGGGTTCATCACCACGATCGAGGTGTTCTCGGCGTCGCGCTGGGCCAGGATCGGCGCGTTCGACTGCGCGACCTCCTCCATCTTGACCTGGAGGTCGTAGTCGAGCGTGGTGTAGATCTTCAGACCGTTCTGGTACAGCACACGCGTCCCGTACTTCTCTTCGATCAGGGTGCGGATGTGGACGGCCCAGTGTGGCGCCAGGAACGGCTGCTTCTGGGGCTGATACCGAAGCTCGGCCTGCTGGGCGTCGTTCGCTTCAGCCTCGGTGATGAAGCCGTGGCGGACCATCTGCTCCAGCACGTACGCCTGGCGCGCCTTGGCGGCGACAGGGTTCACCAGCGGGTTGTAGACGGCAGGCGACTGCGGCAGCCCGGCCAGCATCGAGGCCTCGGCGAGCGTCAGCTCACGGGCGCGCTTCCCGAAGTACGCCTGCGAGGCGGCCTCGACCCCGTAGGCCTGATTTCCGTAGAAGATCTCGTTGAGGTAGAGGGCGAGGATCTGGCTCTTCGAGATCTTCTGGGTGATCTGGTACGCCAGCAGCGCCTCGCGGATCTTCCGGCTCGGGGTCTGCTGATACCGCTCGTCTACCGGGATGAGGACGTTCTTGACGAGCTGCTGGGTGATGGTGCTGGCGCCGGAGACGATCTCCTGCTCGCTGAGGTTCTGGTAGATCGCCCTCGCGATGCCCCGGGGCTCGATGCCGGGGTTGGAGTAGAAGTTGGCGTCCTCGGCGGCGAGCGTGGCGTCGATGAGGTACTGCGAGATCTCGGTGAGCGGGACGACGGTCCGGCGACCGGCATCGGGATCGAAGAACTCCCAGAGCAGGCGGCCCTTCCGATCGAAGAGCTGGGCGGTCTTGAACGTCTCACGGCTGGCAAGCTGCGTCGTGGACGGGAGATCGCGGTTGATCGCCGCGTAGGCGGAGGACGCAAAGTGCACGGCGCCCATGACCGCCATCAAGCAGAGCGATAGCATCCCCAGGCCGAGGATCGTGGCGGTGATGACGGCGGCCTTCGCTCCGCCACGCGGCTGCTGGCGCTGCCGCTTCGATCGGGATCTGGCCCGCTTCTGCAGCGCTCGCAGCTCGTCGCGCCAGGCATCAGACCGGGCGTCGCGCTGGCCGGAGCGACGCGCGTGGCCGTTCGAGCGCCCATTTCGGCCGTTGTTGCCGTTTCCGTTCGCCATGCCGCGCGTATTGTGCCACACACTTCCGTCCAGGCCCGTTACGCCGTCGTCCCAATCAGCAAGACGTAACGACCAGGAGACTGCTTAGCACGAGACGTACCCGACCGGAGGGGTGAGGGACGAGCGAGATGACCCTCGTCCCTCACCCCTCGCTAGTCGCCCTGGACGCCGTCGAAGGCGAGGTCGCGCCAGTTCGTGGGGGGTTCTCGGAGGCGATCCGTCCCTCGCCACAGCTCGGCGATCCGGACGACGCCCGAAAGGCGGGGGCCAGGCTGCCAGCCCGAGCGTGCCAGGATCTCGCCGATCCGCTCTGGCGTGGCGCGAAGCTCGTCCCCTTCCGTGAGTAGCCGAGCCGCGCCGACCGGATCGGCGAACACCAGGCGGGAGGCGTCCGCCAAGGTGTCGATGAAGGCGGCGAGGAGCGGCCCGGCTCGCTCCCGAAGCGACGGCAACCCGTACACCAGCGAGGTCGTCGGCAGCGCGCCGAACAGGTCCCGACTGTCGACCAGGCGCTCCGGCCCCGCCGCTTCGAGCTCCAGCTCCAGAAATGGGGAGATGGCGACGTGGGCGGCGAAGTCCTTGCCGAGCGCCAGCGCGGGCAGGGCCTCAACGTGCGCGCGCTCGACAACGTTCCCATCCAGCGCTCGGGGGTCGCCGAGTTCACGTAGGGCCGCGAGCTGCAGCACGGCCGCTTCGAGGCCGTTCAGGTCTGGGACCGCGATCTTTTCCCCCTTCCGCAGACTGCCAAGCGAGCGCAGCCCGGCCCGCCCGACGACCGCGCAGGGCAGGGCCGAGACGCCACAGAGGAGTCGGACCGGCAGACCAGCCTCGCGCGCCAGGAGAAACCACGGCGGCGGGCCGACGCCCAGATCTAGACCGCCGACCCGCAGCGCTTCGTTGACGTCCTCTGGGGCCGGAATCACCTTCCACTCGACGGTGAGCCCTGGCAACGCCGACTCCAGCATGCGACGCTCGCGCATCAGGAGCAACGGCGCGTAGGCTGCGCTGCCGTGCAGGTTGACGCGCAGAACCAGTCGGCGGGACGGATCTCGGCGAACGAGGCGCGCGGGCTGGCAGGCCGCCAGGCCGAGGGTGGAGGCCGCGCCGGCGAGCAGGAGCGGGATGGCACGCCGGCGGGTGGGGCCGCTCATCTCAGCGTCTGCGCTTCCGCACGCGGACCTCGCCGGCCGGCGGGTCCACGATCAGCCAGTCGCCCGACTCGACGACGGACAGGGGGTCCGGTTCGAGCCGGTCCATCAGTGGCAGATCGGCGAGCGCCGCGCCCTGCGCCATGATCGGATTAGCAAGCTGGAAGATGATGCCGAGCGGCGCCGTGCCCTGGGCGCGCATGTCGAGGAGCGCCCAGGCGGTCGCCACGCCCCCCTTCGCCGTGGTGTGGACCAGCACTTTGCCGACGATACTCTGGCCGTACAGGTCGTGGGACTCGCGCGAGAAGACGCCGGTCTTGCGGTTCAGGTCGTACCTGGCGCTGAAGCCGTGGTGAGAGACGAGCGCCTCGCCTTCGACGCGCGGCCCGATGCCAGGGTGCCCGCGCAGCACGATCTCGTCGCTCATCGCGCATTCCTCACCACGGTAGCTCTCCGCGAACGGCGGCCTCGACGCAGACGTCGGTCGGACGGAAGACCGGGTTGTAACCGTACCCCGGGATAATGTTCGCCAGCTTCGCGGAGTCGGTCAGGATCGTGCGCCAGCCGTGCTTCTGCGCCAGCTCGCGTGCCGTCATCAGGTAGAAACAGGCGCCGCTCAGCAGGAGGCCGCCGGCCTTCTCGATCGAGGCGGAGTAGCCGAGACGATCGGCGGCAGCCCGGTTCTGATAGTTCGTCGTGATCAGCAGCCGCACGTCCGGGTGGACCGGGCGGCCGGCCAGCAGCTCCGCGAGGTCCCGAAGCTCGACGATCGAGAGCTGCGGCGCGGTAAACGCGACGACGTCGGGGCGCTGGCGCTCGGGCTGGAACGACTCGTAGACGGCACGCAGGCTGCCCGGCTCCAGGGTCAGCGTTCGCTCCGGCACCCGGCCGCCGAACGCCTCAGCGATGGTGCGCGCCTCGGGGGTCACGCCCACCAGGTGGAACATCGCCAGCGAGCCGTAGCTGGCCAGGCTGGCGCCGAGCTGCTTCAACTGATCGACGGTCGGCTGGACCTCCAGGCCGTCGATGACGGGCACCTGCCAGTAGTCACTCACCTGGCGGCCGATCCAGCAGCCGAGCGCGCCCCAATCGCTGGTACTGGCCGGCTGCTCCCGGAGCTGGACGAGGACGGTGCCGAGCCGCTGCTCCGGCAGATGGTAGCCGTAGCGCGCGGTGCGGCCGGTCAGCGCCGCCGCCAGCGCGACCGGACCACCCTCGAAGTTTGAACGGGCGCCGGCGACGGCGTTGGCGAAGATCACGGTGCCGGTGTCGCCCCAGGCGACGTGCTCGCCGAAGCGGGGCGGCGAAACGGTCTGGTAGTTGATGCAGGTGTCCAGCGTCAGGATGCCGAGACGATTCAGGGCGCGGGTCAGGCGCAGCTCCAGTTCGACCTGGCGCTCGTCCTGGCCGAGCGCCTCCCAGAGGGCCACGTCGACGCTGCGCGGGTTGGAGGTTGTCGGCACGATCGTCCGCCCACCGAGATCGGCCATCTCCTCGACCCACGCCAGGCACGGCTCACCCATCGACTCGATCTCGGCCATCATGTGCGCGGAGTCGATGGCGACGAAGTCGGCGGCGCCGAAGAAGTCGCCGACCTTGATCTGCAGCGCGAGGGCGCGCCGAACGGCCTCGCCGCGCTCGCCGGCGAGGATGGCGCGCTCGTCGTCAGTCAGTCGCATCGCAACGTCCCCACGCGAGGGCGGTCGCCCGCCGTGCTTCCTCGGTCACGCTCGCTCCCACGGTGTTCCTGCTCGTCGAGCCGGAGTGTAGCCGCCGCCGGACGGCCGGTCCAGGGCCGGCCGTGGCCTGAGGGAGCGCCTCGAAGGTCCATCCGCGTCGCGGAGAGACGTATCACCAGCGGCGCCGGTAGCCCAGATGCGATCAGGGTTTACGGAGCAGCCATGCATCAAGGTTCGCGGAATAGCAGGTCACTCATGGGAGGTGTCTCTTCACGCTTCTGTCGCGCCGGCTTGCGCTCGATTTCGGGACGCGGCGCGATGCGGGCTCGCCGGCCGGGCCAGGCGGCGGCAGAGTCTGCGCTCACGGCGGCGATCGCGATCATGACGATCCTGACCGTGCTCCAGCTCTCGCTCGTGGCGGCCCAGGCGTTCAGCGCCGCGCACGTTGCCCGATCCACGGCGCGCTGGCTGGCGGTGCGGATGGACACGATCGACTCGGACGTGGTGGCGCAGGCGACGACCATCGGGGCGAACATGCCGGGCATGGCGGCGGCGGGCTGTCTTCGGTCACGGTCTCGCCGTCCTGTCCCTCGCTGACCTCGGGCATCTGCACCGGTCGCGAGCAGGGGATGGCCATTACGGTCACCGTGAACACGAGTCTCGCGGCCGTGATGTTCCTGCCGACGAGCTTCGGCATCGCCCCCTTCACCTTCACGCTGCCGTCGTCGATGCCGCCGATCGCCTACACGGTGCTGCTGGAATGAAGTGCTTGCGTCGATGGTCCCGACCTCGCATCGGCCGACTCGGCCTGGTCAGACCTGGTGCGCGCAGGCAGCGCGGCCAGGCGCTGCTGGAGCTGGCGGTCTTCCTGCTGCTGATCCTGATCTTCGGGCCGGCCTGCATGCAGTTCGCGGTGATTTTCATCGCCTACATGAACGTCGTGCAGGTGACACGAGACGCCACCCGCTGGGTTGCCGTCCACCCCTACGTCATCGACAGCGCCACGGAATCGACGATCCGGGGGAGGCTGCCCTCCGGGATTAGCTCTGGCGCGCTGACCCTGACATTCACGCCGCCCTGCACAGCACTCTCGAGCGGCAAATGCACGGCACGGACGAGCGGATCTCAGATCTCCGTGCGGTCACGGTACACCATCACGTCGCATCTTTCTGTGCCGAGCTCGCTCGGCTGGGGCACCCTCACCGTCGCGATCCCGACCACCCTCCCGGACTACGAAGTCTTCATGCAGGTGGAGCCAAGCTGACATGCGAAGAGAACGACTTGACAGCGTCATGCGCTGGTGCCGAGGCTGGCAGGCGCTCTCAACCCGCCGCGTCAAAGGGCAGATCGCCTACATGGCGGTGCTGCTGACCTCCCTGATGGGGTTGGCAGGCGCCGGCGTCGACTACGGCCTGATCGTCGTCGAGAGCGCTCGACTCCAGAACGCCCTGGACGCGGGGGTCCTGGCCGGGGCTCGCGCCCTCGTGCTCTCGACGGCAGCGACCCAGGGTGCCGCGACGAATCCGGCGTCGGGCACCAGGAACTATGACGACGAGCAAGCCGCCAAAGCGTTCCTGGTGTCCAACGGCTACAACGTCACGGGCCTCAACGGCGTCACGTTCACGTTTTCATCGTCAGCTTCCGTGAAGGGCGCCTCCAACGACACAATGCAAATCAATGGCACCGTCGTCAAGCCGACCAGTTTCTGGAAGGCGATCGGGATCAACTCGACCACGATCACCCAGCGGGCGACGGCCGTTTCGACCGGCGGCATGGTCGACGTGATGCTGAGTCTGGACCTCACGGGGTCGATGGAGATGTCCGGCAACGACGACCTCGGCAACCTGCGAAACGCCGTCAACGCCTTCATCGACCAGATGCAGCTGAGCACGACAGTGACGCGTGGGACCCGGATGGGGATCGCGCGCTGGGCCGGTGTCAACTGCTCGTGGTGGCGTGGCACCAGCTCCAGCCCGCCGGCGGGCGCCGCGGACAACGACCGGTACATCGACATGGACAAGGGTGCTACACCTGGGGCACCAGCACGACGCCATGCCCGACCAACGGCCGCAACGACGCTGCCTCGGCCGACGGGCTGGCGCGCAAGGTGCGGTGATCATGACGGACGGTTTTAGCCAGAGTGGTACCGAAGGCCTACCCTCGGGCTATCCAACCTACACGACCATCAGGACGCCGGTCCAGAACCTCACCGCGCCGACCTCCTGGGACTATCAGGCGATCGACCTGGCCGATCGGCTGAAGCGAGGCCCCGATAACAACCTGGCCACAATCGAAGACAACGTCGAGATCTTCGTGGTCGGCTTCTTCCCGATCCCGTACAACTCGAGCACGGCATCCAACAACTGGGCGCGGAGCCGAGCCGCGGCGACCGGGTCGGTCGCGGCGGGGAATCATCCGTGCCCGGCCGCGACACTGCCCTCGGCCGGAGCGAATACGTTCTCGTACGCCTCAAACTCGGTGGCGCCCGGTGTTGACGAGCTGCTGAACACGATCTCGTCGTCAACCCCTGGCTCCTGCGACCACTACTTCCCGATCGCCAAGTCCGAAGGCGCCTCACTGCCGCAGCTCTTCCAGATCATGGCTGGCTCGATCGCCCGAGGCCGGCTCCAGTAGCGACGTGGGTGATAGGTGTTGGGTGATGGGTGTCGGGCAGATCGTCCTCTCCTATCACCTATCACCTGTCACCTGTCACCTGTCACCTACGGGACGTCGCGTTCGGTCCATTCGATCGGGTTGACGTTCGCGCCGCCGACCCAGAGCTCCCAGTGGAGGTGCGGCCCGGTCGAGAGGCCGGTGCTGCCGACTTTGGCGAACGCCTGGCCGCGCTCCACCGTCTGGCCCACCTGGACGTCGATCTGGGAGAGGTGGGCGTAGGTCGTGAACACGCCGAGGCCGTGATCCAGGATCACGATCTTGCCGCGCAGCCGCACCTCGTCCACGACGACCACTCGGCCCTTCGCCGGCGCGACGACGTTCCGGCCCTGGCCGGCGGCGATGTCCGCCCCGGCGTGATGCCCGACCGTCGGCCCGCCGTTGTAGGAGCGCACGCTGCCAAACTCGGTGATGATCTCGCCGGTGACGGGCATCAGGAAACGCCCCTCCCAGAGCTTCGGCCGGGTCACGTTTCGGTAGTTCTCGGCAAGCCGCCGGTCCTCCTCGGTCCGGATGTCGGAGGCGAGCAGGGCGGCCAGATTCGACTCCACCTGGACCGCGTCCGACGGGAACTGCTCGCCGGCGACCTGGAGCGACTGGCTGACTTCCGACTGGTTGCCGGCGAAGTCTCGGCCGGTTATGACCAGCGGCAGCGACGTCGGGCTGGTGGTCGGCGCGAAGCCGACGGCGGCCCAGCCGTACCCGTTCCCCGATTCGATCGGGAGATCGCGTCCATCCAGGCGGGCCTCGACAGCGGCCGGCTCATTGGTGCGGATGCGCAGGAGCCAGGTATGGCCCTGGAGGATGGTCGGCGGCTGCGACTCGAGCATCAGTTGCGGCGGGGTGTTGTCCGTGGTGAGCGTCACGGTGGCGTCGGCGCGGTTCTTCCGGAACGATCGATCCTCGGCGACGACCCTGAGCTGATGAGGCCCGTCTGGCAAGGAGGTCGTCTCGACCAGCACCTGGTTGCCAGCGGTCAGCGGCCTGCCGTCAATGGTGACCTCGATCGGCGCGGCGCGGCCGTCCGGCCCGACTCGCACGCCGATCGTCACGTTGCCGCGCACGGCCTCGCGGGGTGCTTCGAGCGCGACGGTGGGAGGCGTCGAGCTGGTCAGCCACCAGACGGGGTACTCACCGGCCCCGGTGACCCAGACCGCGCCGGCCGAGACGATCACGAGGGCCAGCGCTAGGAGCGTGCACCCTATCCCTCGGCTGATGGCTCACCCAGCTCCGACTCGTCGTCCAGGCCGATGCCCCACATCCGTTCCAGGTCGCGCTTCGAGTAACACTGGAACGCCATCAGCGTGGTCGTCTTGACGATCGTGGGCATCCCCGCGAGGCGGGTCGGCACGACCTCGGCCATCTGCTCGTACTCGCGGACCCGCACGATGGCGACGAGATCGTAGGCGCCGGCCACCGAGTAGACCTCGGCGACCTCTGGCAGGTCCAGCAGCAGTTCGGCCGTCTCGGCGATACGGCCACGCTCAGTGTTGATCAGGACAACGGCGGCGATCATCGAGCGGATTGTAGCAAACGAGAGGGCAGAGGGCAGAGAGTGCGTAACTGGCTGCTGTCCTCTGCCTACTGCCTACTGCCCTCTCCGTGCTAGCATCCGAGGGGGCCAGGAGCAGTGCCGCTCCACGGCAGGCTCTCGGCTCGTGACTCACTGGGCGGAATTGATGGACTACATGGCGCGGGCGCTTCAGCTAGCCTCCCGCGCGCTCGGCAGCGTCAGCCCCAATCCGGCCGTTGGGGCGGTCCTCGTGCGTGATGGCGAGATCGTCGGCGAAGGTGCCACGCAGCCCCCTGGAGCGGCCCACGCCGAAATCGTCGCGCTACGGGCTGCCGGGCCGCGCGCTCGGCATAGCACGCTGTACGTGACGCTCGAACCGTGTGCCCACTTCGGGCGGACCCCGCCGTGCGCGGACGCGATCGTCGCTGCCGGCGTCGCCGAGGCCCACGTGGCGATGCTGGACCCGAGCCCGTGGGTGAACGGGAACGGCGTCGCCGCGCTGGAGAAGGCCGGCATCCGCGTCAGCCGGGGATCGCATGAACAGACTGCCGAGCGGCTGAACGAGGCGTACCTCTGCTGGCTCCAGCGCAGGCGCCCACTGGTGACTGCCATCTACGCGCTGGGCCTGGACGGAGCGCCCCGACCGCTGGACGAAGTGCTTGGAGCGGCAGCAAGCACGGAGCTTACGCGCCTTCGGGCGACGGCCGATCGGACGGTCACCGCCGTCGACGGCCTCCTGGCAGAGGACCCGTCGCTGACCGGGCTGGCGACCGGTGGCACGACGTCGCTGCACGTCGAGGCGCCGCCGCGCGATCTCGGTGCACTCGCCGACCGGGGCCTGCTCGACCGCGTGTGCATGTTCCTGGTCCCAGACCTCGACGTCCTGGTCCCAGAGCTCGGCGCCACGCCGGCCTCCGACGCGTCGTCCGTGGCGCTCACGGGCCGGGCGGCGCACGCGAGCACGCTCCACACCGTCACCTACGAGCGTCTCGGCGATACGCTCCTGGTGACCGGCTACCTGCCCGGCAGCGGCCCGGTCCACCAGAAGCCTCGCGAGGCCGACTGAAAGGAACCGTGTTCGATGTTCACCGGTCTTGTCGAAGAGATGGGCAGCGTCCGCGACCTGGTCACCGTGGGCGAGCACACGCGGCTCTCGATCGCCGCGAAGACCGCCCGCGAAGGACTGGCACTCGGCGACAGCGTGGCCGTGGACGGCACCTGCTTGACCGTCGACGAGCTCGATCCCGACGGCTTCTGGGTGGGGCTGTCCCCGGAGACGCTGGTCCGGACCAACTTTGACGAGCGGATGGCCGGCGACCGGGTCAACCTCGAGCGGTCGCTGCTGGTGGGCGGCAGGCTTGGCGGGCACTACGTTCAGGGCCACGTGGACGGCGTTGGCAGGATCGTCGAGAAGCGGACGGACGGCGACTCATTGCGGATCTGGTTCACGGCCCCTCATGACTTGATGCCGTACATCGTGGTGAAGGGGTACATTTGTCTTGACGGCGTCAGCCTGACCGTGACCGAGAAGAAGGGCGACCACTTCGGGGTGGCGCTGGTCGCCTATACGCAGATGATGATTACCATGCCGACCAAGGCGGTCGGCTCGACGGTAAACGTTGAAGTCGACGTGTTCGCGAAATACGTCGAGAGCCTTCTGGAGGGACGAGTTGACCGCGACCGAACCCGGGCCTGAGAAGATCGGATCGGAGCCAGACGCGTCCTTCTGCACGATCGCCGAGGCGATCGAGGACTTCCGGATGGGCCGGATGGTCCTGATCGTCGACGACGAGGACCGTGAGAACGAGGGCGATCTCGCGGTCGCGGCGCAGTTCGCGACGCCCGAGGTCATCAACTTCATGGCGGCGCACGGACGCGGCCTGATCTGCATGCCGATGCTCGGGGAACGGCTCGACGAGCTCCAGATCCCGCTGATGGTCGCCCGCAATGGTCCCAGCCAGTCGACGGCGTTTACGGTCTCGGTGGACGCCCGGCGCGGCGTCACGACCGGCATCTCGGCGTACGATCGGTACCTGACGGTCCAGGCGCTGATCGACCCGAACAGCACGCCTGAGGACATCATCCGGCCTGGCCATCTGTTTCCGTTGCGCTACGCTGAGGGTGGCGTGCTCCGGCGCGCCGGCCACACTGAGGCGTCGCTGGACCTGGCGAAGATGGCGAACCTGTACCCCTCGGCCGTGATCTGTGAGGTCATGAACAACGACGGCACGATGTCGCGGCTGCCGGACCTGCTCGAATTTGCGAAAGAGCACGGCATCAAGATGTTCACCGTGGCCCAGCTCGTCGAGCATCGGCGGCGGAACGAGAACCTGGTCTCGCGGGTCGCCGAGGCGAACGTGCCGACCGAGTTCGGCGAGTTCACCTGCATCGCGTTCGAGTCGGTGGTCACGAAGCAGCACCACCTGGCGCTGATCAAGGGCGATCTGACCGAAGGGCCAGCCCCGCTGGTCCGGATGCACTCCGAGTGCCTGACTGGCGACGTCTTCGGGTCTCAGCGCTGCGATTGCGGCGATCAGCTCAAGAAGTCGCTCGAGATGATCGGGCAGGAGGGGCGCGGCGTCGTGGTGTACATGCGCCACCACGAGGGGCGCGGGATCGGGATCGTCAACAAGCTGCGGGCGTACCGTCTGCAGGAGGATGAGGGGCTGGATACGGTGGAAGCGAACCTCCACCTCGGGTTCCCGCCAGATCCGCGCGACTACGGCATCGGCGCGCAGATCCTGGTGGACCTGGGGTTGCGCCAGATCCGCCTGCTGACGAACAACCCCAGCAAGCGGGCGGGCATCCACGGGTTCGGGCTGGAAGTCGTCGATCGGGTTCCGCTGGTGACCCGCCCCACAGAGTCGAATCGAAAGTATCTGGAGACGAAACAGGCGAAGATGGGTCACCTCCTCGACCTTGACGCCGGGCGAGAACCGGCCTCCCGAGACACCGGCCGCCACGCGCTCGCGGCAGACGACTGAGATGGTGCGTACGATCGAAGGCGACCTCACCGGTCAGGGCCTGAAGTTCGCGATCGTCATCGGCCGGTTCAACGAGCTCGTGACCGGCCATCTCCTCAGTGGGGCACTCGACGCGCTCCGGCGTCACGGCGTCGCCGACGACGACGTGACGGTCGCCTGGGTGCCTGGCTCGTTCGAGATCCCGGTCACGGCGAAGAAGCTGGCGGAGACGGGCGACTACGGCGCGGTGATCTGCCTCGGCGCGGTCATCCGCGGCGAGACCGATCACTACGATCACGTGGCCGGCTCGGTGACGTCCGGCGTAGCCCAGGTCGGCCTCCAGACGGGCGTCCCGACGATCTTCGGGATCCTGACCACGGACACCGTCGAACAGGCGCTGAACCGGGCCGGCCTGAAGTCCGGCAACAACGGGCACCACGCCGCGGTGGCCGCGATCGAGATGGCGAGCTTGCTGGCGAAGATCGACAAGCAGCGATAGACGCTACCGGTGGGTCGCGCTCCGTGAGACCTTGCGCTCGGTGCCCGTCAGCAACCGATGGATGTTGCTGCGATGGGTCCAGTAGACGAACCCTGGCACGGCGGTCCCGTAGAAGAGCAGCGGGAGCGGCATGTCACTGTTGAGCCCCTGCCAGATCACGACCACACCGGCCACCGTGGCGCCTACGATCGAGCCGAGCGACATGAACCGCGTGATGACGACCGTCATGACGCCGCAGATCAGGGCCGCCAGGAAGCCGACCGGCGAGATGATGAGCAGCCCGCCGCCGCCCGCCATGACGCCCTTGCCGCCTTTGAATCCGAGCAGCGGCGAGAACGTGTGCCCCACCACGGCAAACGCCGACGAGATCACCTGGCCCCAGGTTGGTGTGCTCCAGGGCGCGCCGCCGACGATCCAGGCGGTCACGAGTACGGCCGCGGCACCTTTGAGTAGGTCGCCGGCGAAGACGACGATCGCCCAGCGGGTGCCGAACGTACGCAGGACGTTCGTGGCGCCCGTACTCCCGCTGCCGATGCGGGTCAGATCGACGCCGTGCCGCCACCCGACCATCGCGCCTGTCGGGATCATGCCGAACAGGTAGCCGATGACCGCTCCGATCACGATCTGGAGCGCCAGCTCCATACAGTCACTCCGGGCGCCCTGGTTCGCCTATCGTTCCACGGAGACGCCGCCGCGCGCCATTATAACGATGGCAGCGAACGAGGCTGGGAGGGACACGCGTGGCCGAGGTAGCCGTCCTCAATGCCGGTGGCTGGGGCACCGCGCTCGCCGTGGTGCTCGCGCGGGCCGGACACACGGTCCGCCTCTGGGCTCGGCGTCCGGAGCAGGCTGCCGCGTTGACGCGCAGTCGGGTCAACGAGGCGTACCTGCCCGACGTCGAGCTGCCAGCGGCGGTCTGGGCGACGAGCGAGCTCGGCGCGGCGGTGGCAGGCTGCACGGCTGTCGTGGTGGTTCCGATCTCGGCGGCGTTGCGGGAGCTGGCTCAGCGGTTGAGCGCGCACCTGCCGGACGATGCCCTGGTCGTCCATGGCACGAAGGGTCTGGAGCGCGAGACGCTGCTGCGGCTCTCGGAGGTGATCGAGAGCGAGCTGCGCCCAGCCCATCGTGGGCGAGTTGCCGCGCTCTCCGGCCCGACGCACGCCGAGGAGGTCGGACGGGGGATCCCGGCGGCAGCCGTCGTCGCCAGCCCGGACGGCGAGTCGGCGACGGCGCTCCAATCGATCTTGAACGGCCCGACCTTCCGCGTCTACACCAACACGGACATCGTCGGCGTCGAGATGTGTGGTGCGCTGAAGAACGTGGTCGCGCTGGCGACCGGTATCGGCGACGGACTCGGCGGCGGCGACAACGCCAGGGCGGCGCTGATCACCCGCAGCCTGGCCGAGATCGGGCGGCTCGTCGTGGCGGCGGGCGGCCGAGCAGAGACGGTCGCCGGACTGGCCGGTGTGGGTGATCTGGTCGCCACGTGTACCAGCCGGCACAGCCGGAACCGGCGGGCCGGCGAGCAGCTTGGGCGCGGGGTGCTGCTGGAGCGGGTGCTGGCGGAGTCGCCTCAGGTGGTGGAGGGTGTGCCGGCCACTCGGGCCGCCCTGGCGCTCGCCAGGCGGTACGGTGTGATGATGCCGATCGTGGAGCAGGCCCATGCAGTCCTGTTCGAGGGGCGCGATCCGCGCGACGCGATGATCGAGCTGATGGCGCGCGATCCGACGGCAGAGCAGTGGGGTCGAGTACCATGAGGGACACGATCCTCAACATAGACGGACGGAAGGCGAGCGAGAGACTGAAGCGAAGGGTGCGCGGGCGGGCTGCGCTCCCGCCAACGGGATGCGCAAGCGCCGCAACGGGCGGGCTGGCTGATCCGTTGGAACGATTGGGATTGGCCTCTTCAGGCCTTCGAGGAGCGGACCGGTGTCGAGCCAGCACCTGCAGCACCTTCCCAGGATAACCGAGCCGGAGCGGGTGGCCCGGGCGCTCCGTGACGTGCCGCTATTCGCCACCGTCCCGGAGCCGTACTTCGGCGAGATCGCGGCCCGGATCCGACTGCGTCACTACGGGGCAGGCGAGGCGATCTTCCACCAGCACGACGTTGGCGAGGGCCTGTACCTCGTGGCGCGCGGGGCGGTGCGGATCTTCCTGCGCTCAGAAGACGGCCAGGAGCTGACGATCGCGCGGTTCGAGCCTGGCGAGTTCTTCGGCGAGCTCGCGGCGATCGACGAGGAGCCACGCTCCGCGACGGCCGTCGCCAGCGAGCCGACCGACCTGCTGGTGCTGCACCGCTCCGATTTCCTCTCGTACCTGCGAGCCCGGCCGGAGGCGGCCGTCTTCTGCCTGCGAATTCTGGCGCGTCGGCTTCGCCAGGCCGATGCGCAGCTCGGCGACGCCACGTTCCTGACGCTGCCGGCTCGCCTGGCGAAGACGCTCGTGGATCTGGGGCGCACGTACGGGCAGCAGATGCCGGATGGTTCTGTTCGCGTCACCCTGCGCCTGACTCAGACCGAGCTCGCATCAATGGTCGGCGGCTCGCGGCCGACCGTGAATCAACTGCTTCAGCGTTTCCGGCGACTTGGCTGGATCAACATTGAGGGTCGGACCCTGGTGCTGCTGCAAGAGGACCGCCTGCGCCGGCTCGCCGACTGAACGGCTTGTGTGCAGCCGGGCCGCCGGCTGGGGTATTCATACGTGGTCGGCGTGCCGACCATCGGCTTGTTGTGACTGGCACGACGGGTTGTCAGGATTCCGGGTCAGAGCCCGGCCGGAACACCGGCCGGACTCGGGTGGCCAGGCACAAACGCACGGCCTGACCATCATGACTGCTACAATTTCAGCCGTAACGCTGATGAGGGCAGGCTATGCACGAAGTCGCGGCGTTTGTCGACCTCGAGAACATCCGCTATTCGATGCTCAACAGGTGGCATCAAGAGCCGGATGCGCTGGCCTGGCGTGACAAGGCGCGAAAATACGGATTGATCGGCATCGCACGGGCGTATGCCGACTTCGACCAGCATCCGCCCCAGCTCCGCCAGCGATTGAACGTCGCCGGCTTCGAGGCCGAGCACTACCCGGTCAAGCGGTACCGCGATCGGGACGGCACAGAGCGGATTCGAAGCATCGCAGACCTGCACATGGTGATCGACATCGTCGACACCGCGCTGGGCCGGCCGAACATCGACACGTTCCTCTTCTTCACCGGCGATGGCGACTTCATCCGGGTCGTCGCCATGCTGCGCAACCGGCTTGGTAAGCAGGTCGTCATCTGTGGCGTGCCCGAGACGACCAGCCGTGATCTCGTGATCGCTGCCGGCGAAGAGGACTCGCTGGACGTCTCGGAGGTCGTCTCCTCGCCGGAGGTGGACGCCGCGCTGATCGCCCGGATCGAGGAGTACGAGCGCTCGCTCTACGGCGGCTTCCTGCCGACGCAGGGCAACCTGATCGCCTGGCTGAAGCAGCGCCTCGAAGTCGGGCTGCTGCCGAGCGAGCAGATCGACGGGAAGATCCTCGAGTTCATCCGCCAGGGTATCCTGTACAAGCAGCTCGAGACGAGCTCGCGCGGAAAGACGCTGACGACGACCCGGCTGCGGCGCGATCACCCGGCCGTGGAGCGAATCCTGGGCAAGATGCTGCTCGATCCGAGTCGTGGTGAACCGTACGCGCACGGCGACCTTGACGACGAGGACGACGAGGAGCAGGACGACGACGTGCCAGGGATGGGATACGAGCGGCCGGTCCCACGGATGCTCGGCGCTCACCCGTGGCCGCCGGACCTGCGGGACTAGCCGCCTGTAGGCTGGATGGGTGCCCGTCAGTTTTCTGCAGGGGAAGCTGGAGGGTGTGGCAAGAACCGTTGCTTCCAGGGGTGTGCAGGGGTGGGGCGACCATCGACGATGGTCTTCGGGGTG
>Ga0209382_10004303_pt1 | contig 19085 bp, 16 predicted proteins | sample SoiMetdeltSBSDD5_FD_187599 | JGI IMG/M metagenome (GOLD analysis project Ga0209382, IMG submission 187599) | Bulk soil microbial communities from a Populus tree surrounding site in Tennessee, USA - Soil MetaG P. deltoides SBSDD5 (SPAdes) (version 2) | ecosystem: Environmental > Terrestrial >...
TCTTCGGTCATGTGCCGATGCTCAGCCATGAGCCCGTCGCGCGGCTGATGCAGGCGATGGGGCGCTTGGGGGTGCAGGCGGTCGCGGCCGGGCTCGGCGAGACCATTTCCCGGCTGTACTGGCACACGGTCGAGTTCGGCTTGGCCCGCGAGGGTGGCGCGGTGAAGATCCTTGGCGCCGGGCTCGCCTCCAGCTTCGGCGAGGCGCACTTCGCGATCGAGGCCGACATTCCGCGGCCCCGCTTCACGCTTAAGGATGCGGCGGCGACCGCGTACCGCAGCGACGCCTTCCAGCCTCTCTACTTCGTGTCAGACTCGCTGGAAGGAGCAGCGGCCGAGCTGGAAGCGCTCGACCTCATCGGATTGACGAGGCTCGCGGGGTGACGGAGCCCGGTGCGGCGGCTATTGCGGCCGCAATGACCGACGCGCCTGTTTCCCGCGAGTATCGATCCGGCTCCGATCCGCGTACCTTGCGCGATGCGCTCGGCTGTTTCGCCACCGGGGTGACGATCGTGACCTGCCTCGACCGGGCGGGGGAGCCGATCGGCCTTACCGCCAACAGCTTTACCTCATTGAGCCTCGATCCGCCGCTGCTGCTGGTGTGCGTCGCCAAAGGCACCGCCAGCGCCGGGCCGTTGAGCGAGGCCCAGCATTTCGCGGTCAATGTGCTCCAAACCCAGCAGCAGCCCGCCTCGATCACCTTTTCGACCCGGGTCGAGGACCGGTTCGGCTGCACGCCCTGGGCGCTCGGAGAGCATGGCGTGCCGGTGCTGAGGGATTCGCTGTCGGTGTTCGAATGCGCGCGCCACGCGATTCATGACGGTGGGGACCATTTCATCCTCGTCGGTGAGGTGAAGAAGGCGACCTTTGAGGCGGGTCTCGATCCGCTGCTCTATTTTCGTGGCAAATATCGGAGGCTTCACTTCGACTGACCGCCGCCGCCGTGCGCCGCCGTGTCCCCGGCATGGCTTGCGCGGGCGCCATTTCGACTGAGAAATCCGCCACTTAATCTTGGTTATCCACAAGTTGGGTGACTCGGGCGGCAATTCGTTGCAGCTTCTTCCCATGGCGAACTCGGGGGAAATTGAGTCGCCCAGGGGCGAACCGGATCCGGTCATTCTGGATGAGTCGGCGGTCGCCGATATCCAGGCGGTCGCGGCCACCATCGCCGCGATGCCTGGCCCGGTCAATTTCGCGACCATGCTGGCGATCGCCGACACCTTGCCGGTGATGATCGCCTATCTGGACGTCAACCAGCGCTACATGTTCCTCAACCGGACCCTGGCGGACTGGCTGGAGCAGCCGCGCAAATCGATCCTCGGCCGGACCATGCCCGAAGTGATCGGCCAGGACGCCTATGAATTTCGCCGGCCGATGGTGGAAGCTGCGCTGCAGGGCGAGGAGCAATGGTTCATCGCCGATTTCAATCACCCGTCGCGGGGCAAGCTGACGGTCCAGACCCAATATGTCCCGCACCTCAATCCCGAGGGTGAGACGGTTGGCCTGATGGTGGTCGTGCAGGACGTCACCGAACAGCGCGCGACCGAGTTGGCCCTGCGCGAAAGCGAGGCACGCTTCCGCCGGATCGCCAACTCCGCCCCGGCCATGATGTGGGTGACCCGGCTCGACCGCAGCCGGGACTTCGTCAATGACGCCTATGCCGAATTCTCCGGCATGTCGCGCGAGGAGGCGCGGGTGCTGGATTGGCGGACCCGCATCCACCCCGACGATATGGAACGGCTGGTGGCAGAAAGCGTCGCCGGCGAGGCAAGCCTAAAGCCTTTCACGCTCGAAGCCCGCTATTTGCGGCACGATGGGGAGTGGCGGTGGCTGCGATCCGTTTCCCAACCGCGCTTCGGCGCCGACGGGCAATTGTCGGGATTTATTGGCGTAGCGACCGACATAACCGACCAGCGCGCGACGGAAATGGCGCTTCGCGAAAGCGAAGCGAGGTTCCGGCACATCTCCAATACGGCGCCGGTGCCGATGTGGGTGACAGGGCTCGATGGAAGCAGGGACTTCGTCAACCAGGCCTTCATCGACTTCTTCGGCTTTGCGCCGGATCAGCAGGGCTGGCACGACTGGATCGACGCGGTCCACCCAGAAGATCGCGACGAGATCGTGACGGCCCAGGTCGAGGCGACCCAGGCCTTGAAACCCTACGAACTGGTCGGCCGGCTGCGGCGACGCGATGGGCAGTGGCGCTGGATTCGGGCGGTGTCGGTGCCGCGACTCGATGTTGAGGGCCATCCGATCGGCATGGTCGGAGCGGCGAGCGACATTACCGAAGCGAAAGAAGCGGAGCTTGAGCTGCAGCGCCAGGTGGAGGAGCGGACCGCCGAGCTAGGCGAAGCCCAGGACCAGCTTCGCCAGGCGCAAAAGATGGAGGCGCTGGGCCAGCTGACCGGGGGCATCGCGCATGATTTCAATAATCTGCTGACGGTCGTCGTCGGCGGGCTCGACCTCATTGCCAAGCAGGTCCAGGACGAACGGCTGCTGCGCTTCGCCACCAATGCGCTGTCCGCAGCGGAGCGAGGCGCCCGGCTGACGGCGCAACTGCTCGCATTCAGTAGGGTTCAGCGGCTCGAGGTAAAGCCGACCTATGTCGCGCCGCTGATCGAGGAGATGCGGCCGCTGCTGCGCAACGTGCTCGGCCCGGGGATTGAAAAGAAGTTCGACCTCGATCCGCATCTGACGCCGGTGTTGGCCGACCCGACGCAGCTGGAAGTCGCAGTGCTCAACCTGGCGATCAACGCGCGCGACGCGATGCCCGATGGCGGAACCTTGACCATTAGCAGCCGCAAGCGACGAGTCGCGAATGACCCGGAGCTGACGCCCGGCACTTATGTCGAGCTTTCGATCGCCGACACGGGCGCAGGAATGGCGCCGGACGTGCTCGCCCGCGCGTTCGAGCCGTTCTTTACGACCAAGGACGTCGGCAAGGGCACGGGTCTCGGCCTGTCGATGGTCTATGGCATGGCGCGCCAGTGCGGCGGCTCGGTGAAGATCGAGAGCGAGCCGGGCAGGGGAACCGTCGTCAGGCTTTATTTCCGGCGCGCCGACCGCGATGCCGAAGTGCCCGCCAGCGGCGGCCGGACGGGCGACGAGCTGCGCCGCGCGCGCGGGGCGGCGACGGTCCTGGTTATCGACGATGACCCCGACGTGCGTCACTTCATCGCGGCGGGGTTGGAAGAATATGGCCATGAGGTGATCGAGGCGGCCGACGGCAGCGAGGGCATCGACAAGTTCGCCGCGAACAAGCCGGATCTGGTCGTTATCGACTATATCATGCCGGGTCTGTCGGGCGCCGAGGTTGCGGATCATATCCTGGCGACCAGGCCCGACCAGCCGATCCTGTTTGTATCGGGCTACAACGAAACCGATGCGATCCGGCGCGTCGCCCCGGATGCCAGCATCCTGGCCAAGCCATTCCGGGCAGCGGCGCTGGAAGATGCCGTGCGCGCTGCGCTGAACCGCGCAGTCGACCTGGTTTAGCCCGCGCTCAGAAATCCACGGATAGGGTTGCGTTGGCGCGGCGCGGGAAGACCCGCCTCAGGCCGCCGCCGCCCGTCACATCCCAGGCATAGTCATTGAAGAGGTTGCTGAGCTGAAGCCGGAAGGTCGCCGGGAGGTTGTGGAGGTCGAAGCGATAACGCCCGCCGACGTTGACCAGCGTCCTTCCCGGAATGACCAATTGATTGTCGACGCTTCCTGCTCGGTTGCCGAGGTGCTGGACGCCAAGGTTCACGGACAGTTTCTCATCCCACGGCAAGCGATAGTCGAGGTAGAGGCTGGCGGAGCGCTCGGCCTGGCCGACCGGCTTGCGGCCGACGAGCCCAAGATCGACTGCCTCTCCGGTCACGCGCGGCTTCATCAGCACCGCGCCGGCGACGACGTTGAGGCCCTTGATAGGTTCGCCGGTCAGCGAGATCTCGACGCCGCGATGCCGGACCGTCCCAAGCTGTTTGTAAATGAGGTCGGGATCGAGGTTGAAATAGGGCTTGCGGACATCAAATGCGCCCACCACCAGCCGCATGGGCCCGAATGCATAACGCAGGCCGAAATCGCGCTGCGACGTCCGGAGTGCGGGCGGTGCTTCGTTGCGGTTGACCGCGATTTCGGGCGCGACACCGCTATCTTCGAGGCCCTTGGTATAGCCTGCATAGGCGACGAGCCCCTTGGCGAGATTGATCGCCAAGGTGCCGTTCCAAAGCCAGGGATTGGCGCGCGTGACGATGTCTGCCTCGTCGGGCGGCGCGATGGTCTTGCGGTAGCGGACTTTTTGGATACCGAAACTGATTTCGCCGACGTCTTGCCAGCGTCCGTGATAGGCGAGGCCCACGCCGAGCTGGCGCGCCTTGTCGGACGTTTCTTCGCCAAACACCACGTCCGGCTCCGGAAAGTCGGGAGGCACTTCCCCGACGGTGATCGGCCCCAGGTCGACCACGGCCTCGCCGCCGAAATCGCCGGTGCGGGTCCCACCGCGCACGGACCAATGAATGACATGACGCCGGGGGCCTTCCTCAAACTGTCGCGACAGCCTGATTTCGCCCGCATTATTCTCGGTCGTTCGCGGGGGGTGGATGTTGACGAGGAAGTTCGCACTGCCGTCGCTATGGGCGTTGACGTAGAGCGTGTTGAAGCTGCGTCGGCTGTCGACGATGTGGCGGAACGCGCCGCCGCTCAATCGCCAGTCGCCGAAGGTCGTGTGGCCATAAAGGCCCATCGTATAGAAGCGGTTTTTCCATGATGCCCACTTCTGCCCGTGGAAGTGATTGGGAAGATGAGGCGGCAGTTCCGTGCCCTCGACGAAGGTGAACGGGGTGCTGCGGTCGACGGGGGCGATCTGCACGCCATAATAGGCGCGGACCTCGGTTCCCTCCTTCGGGCGCCATGCCGGGGTGATGCCGATGTCGATATAGTCGCCGTAATCGCCGCCCGGGAAATCGATGTAGCGATTGAAGGAGATGCCGCCCGCCACGCTCAGCGTCTCGCTGAGCGGGTATTGGCCATCGAGGTCGATGCCGGCTTGCGTCTGCCCGGCATATAATACGCCGGAAAGCGAAGGCTCGGTTCCGGCGGGGCGCAAGGACAGTTCGACGATCCCGGTTGGCGCGGGGAATGGATAGCCCTGCGCGGTCAGGCCGACCCGAACGTTGGACCCCGACTGAATGCGCTGGTTACCGATGACGATGCCGCCCATGTAGAGGCCGTCGATCCGGATATTGCCGGCGGCGCCCGGGCTGAATCCGCGCACTTCGCCAATGTTGTAGAGGCCAATGGTTTCATTGCCGACGCTAGTGCCGAACGCATCGTCGGCTGAAGTCACGGCATTCTCGCCGGTCCGCTGCGCCGCTGCAGGTGTCGCAATACCGATCGCGGCGGCCGGCAAGAGGGCGAGGCCGACTGAAAACTGGCGATGCATAACTTCCCCGGGGGTCGCGCTGGTTGATAACGCCTACTCGCGCCTCATCCAGTTGCCAGAAATGGAACGAATAGTGAACCTGGCGTTAGTCCAGCCGTCGTTGGGAGCCAGCCGTTCGTAGAAAAGTCTAGGTCGCGACGGCCGCCACCGACCGTCTCAGCCGCAGCTTCCCCATCAGCCATTCGTGGAACAGGTTCATGTTGAAGAAGGTGACGAACACGAAGGGATAGAAGAAGAATTGCACGTTCATCAGGAAATAGTTGGCCAGGTGGAAGACGGTCGCTCCAATCAGCGCGATCAGCTTCAGCCGCCAGTCGCGGACCAGCAGGATCAGCGGAAAGAATAGCTCAAACAGGAACACCATGGCGCCGAAGAACCAGACCAGATTCGGCATCTGCGCCAGCTCCCAGCCGAGCGACAGGTTGACCACCTCTCCGGTCGGGGTGAAGCCGTCGCGTACCGCGCGGGAAATCAGCACATGCTGGATCCGGCCGCCGCCGGTGAACCAGTCCAGCCCCGACAGGCGGAGTTTTGCCACGAGCGCCCAGAAGTAGAACAGGGCGATGTAGATTTGCATGGCGCGCAGGGGCCAGCTCGACTCCCATGGCTCGATCGGGGGCAGCTTCTTCTTCCTCGCGTCGATCCCGAACATCCGGTCGCACTTGGAAAAGAGGAACAGGATCAGCAGAGCGAAGATCGGAATCTCGCGATGGTGCACATCGCCGGAGAAGCTGTCGCGAACGCCCTTCATGTAGAAGATGCCGATGATGATCGCGATGATGGCGGGCTTGGTCCATTTGCCCAGCGCGAACAGCAGGCAGGCAATGGTCAGCAGCGCCATTACCGCGAAGCTGATCCAGGGCACATTGGTGTCGATGCCCAGCAGCGAGAAATACCAGATCGGCCGGGTGAAGTGAAAATGGGCGCCGAACGCGTCGATCTTCAGGTTCTGGTCGAACTGGATGTTGAGATAGATCGCCAGGCCTAGCCCGAAATAGAAGCGCACGGCGCCCAGTGCGGCGGCGTCGTGCCAATCGAAGAAGAACCTGTCGACCAGCGATCGGCGCGATATGGTCTCGCTATTCAATGGCGTCCCTTTCGAACCTGCGCGGCATAGGGGTGACGGTGCCGCCCTTGCGCAAGAAGGCCCCTTGTTCGGTGATGATCGCGGTGCGCCGCTCGATCGTTGGGCGCGACAGGTTGCCGACCGCGACATCGGGATGCTCGAAGGTCGCGAAGTCGAGCTCCGCTTCCAGTCGGACGATCCGGCGGGGATCACGCGGACCATAGCCGAACGTCTGGTTGACGCTGACCAGCAGCTGGTCGGCATAGCGGCGGTCGAGCCGCGGATCGGGTCCCACCAGGGTTTCGTACCACCAGCGGTTGAACGGCATCAGCGCCGCCCGTTCGCGGTCATCCTGCGGCGGGCCCTGGTTGAATGCCCGCTGGTGGTAGAGGCGGCGGAAATTGGCGGCAGGGACGCCCAGGTCATCGGCGCGCCAGGCGGCAAAGCCGCGCTCGCGTTGGCCCAAGTGACCGACCGCAACGGTAACCGCGGGACCGTTCACATGATATCCGTACATCGGCACCCAGCTGAACGGGAAATAGTCGACGCGAAGGAAGATGGCGCCGAAGAAGATCAAAAAATAAAGCGCCAGGAAGCGCTTCGCCGATTTCTTGCTGTCCACGCCACGCCCCTTGGTTTGCGAGCGTTGGCTACGCAACGCGCTACGCAGCTGTCAACTGTCCTTGATCTTCTTTCGGCCGAGCAGTTTCAGCAGCGCGTTGCGGCCAGCGCGGAGCAGCGGGTAGCTCAGGCGGGCGACCGTCCGATTCCCGAACATCAATCTGTTGAGGCGGTTGCCGAACCCGTGATCGGGCGCCAGCCGGGCCATGATGTTGAGCGCCTCGGCGCCATGGTAGAGCTTGCCCTGATGGACGACGACCATGCCCTCGTCGAGGTCCAGCCCGGCTTCCCTGGCTTTCCGGACCAGCTCATCGTCGGCCGAGCGCGCGTTGATGCGTTTGACGCCTTTTGCTTGGCCCTGGTCGACCTCGACCGAGCAGCTGTACGCCGTGCAGACCGGGCATTCCTGGTCATAGATCAGCGCCAGCTCTTCAGGCTTGTCCTGCGTGTCGGTCATGCGGGGGAGATAGGGGCGGTTTGCGGCGCGGCCAAGTCCCGCCCTGCGGGTCAGACTAGCCGGCCATCCGCTTGGCGCCGAGGCCGAGGACCATCTGGTTGGCGCGCTCATAAGAAAGCGGTCGGCCGAACAAATAGCCCTGGATGGTGTCGCAGCCGAGATCGCGCATCCGCTCGAAATCCTCAGCGGTCTCGACGCCTTCGGCGGTGACCGACATGCGGAACGACTTGGCGAGCTGGACGATCGACTGGATGATGGCGACATTCTCCTGCCGCGATCCGGCCTCGCGGACGAAGCTGCCATCGATTTTCAGCTTATGGAACACGGCCTTGTTCAAATAGCCGATCGACGAATAGCCAGTGCCGAAGTCGTCGAGTGCGATGCCGATGCCGAGTGCCCGGAGCCGCTTCAGCACATCGAGCGTTGCCCCCTCGCCGCCGAGGAACACACCCTCGGTCACTTCCAGCTCGAGCCGGTTGGCAGGCAGCTTGTAGCGGCCAAGCGCCTGACTGACGACGTTGGGCAGCGAGGGCAGGATGATCTGCTTCGGGCTGACGTTCAACGCGATGGTGATCGGCTCCGGCCAGCTGGCTGCTGCGCGGATCGCTTCCTCGATGACCCATTCGCCGATGACCGGCATCAGGCCGCTTTCCTCGGCGACCGGGATGAACACATTGGGCGGCACGAAGCCGCGCTGCGGGTGGTTCCAGCGAATCAAGGCCTCGAAGCCGACCAGCTTCTGGGTCTTGGCGCTGACCAGCGGCTGGAAGACGAGATGGAATTGCTTGGCGGCGATGGCACCGCGCAGGTCGGTCTCGAGCCGGACCCGGTCGTCCTGCTCGGTCTGCAGTTCCGACGAGAAATATTTGGCGACGCCGCGGCCCGCGCCCTTGGCCTCATAGAGTGCCAGGTCGGCCTTGAGGATCAGATCGTCGACCGTTGCACCGTCGATCGGACCGAATGCGCACCCGATCGAGACGCCGATCCGGATTTCGGTCTGGTCGATCATATAGGGTTCTTTGATCGACCGGATGATGCTGTCGGCCAATTGCTCGACCTTCTTGCGCGACTGGGCGTCGGCAATGACGATGGCGAACTCGTCGCCGCCCATACGGCCGACATTGCCGTCCTGGCCGACCTGGTCGCACAGCCGCTTTGCCACGGCCTGCAGCACGGCGTCGCCCTTCGGGTGACCGAAGGTGTCGTTGACCGGTTTGAACCCGTCGAGGTCGAGGAACATGATGGCGCAGGGCACATTGCCGCTGGTGGCTTGCCGCAGCGCCTCACCAAGCAGCTGGCGGACGCGACCGCGATTCGGCAGCCCGGACAAAACGTCCACGTTGGCGAGGTGCGTCAGCCGTTCCTGCGTCTGGCGAATCTCGGTGATGTCGCTGCCGACGCCGCGGAAGCCCTCGAACCGGCCCGCGGTGTCGATGATCGGGTCTCCGGCGATCGAGATCCAGCGGGGGCCGCGCGCGGTCTGCAGCTCCATTTCGAGGTTGGTGAAGGGCTGCTTCTCCAGCAGCACCCGGCCCAATTCGGCGTGACCGCCAAGCAGCGAGGGCATGGAATGGCCTAGCAGCGCGCTCGCCGGGCGGCCGAGCAGCGCCGTCATACGGCTGGATATGTAAGTCACGCGGTTTTCGCCGTCGACCTGCCACAGCCAGCCCACACCGCGCTGCTCATATTCCTGCAACAACAGGCTGGCGCTTTCCGACTGGGAGCCGAAGTCGGCATTGGTCTTCAATTGTCCGAATGCCCAGCGGGCGACGGTCAGCACGCCGACGATCGCGACGCCGAGCGTGAATAGGATCGCCAGCATATTGTCGAACGACACGCCATGGCGACCGACCAGCAGCGTGTAGCAGAGTCCCGCGGTGAAGACCGCCATCCATGCCGTCACACAGGCAGGAACGACAACAAGGCCTAGTGCGGCAACGCCAAGACCGGCAATGAGGGTGGCGGCGACGGCTTGTTCTTGCGGCGCCAGCGACGTGAAGCTGATGACGGGCAGCGACAGCCAGATCAGTCCGCGGAAGACGATATCGCCGATCATCTGCCACTTCGGGACCTTGCGGCCGGAACGGCCGACATGGGTCACGGCCTGGGTGCGCGCCAGCTGCATCGTACCGAGGTTGGTCACGATCACCGACAAAGCCCAGCCGCCGAGGTAGGTCACGGAGACGTGGCCATAGAGAATCATGGCCATCAGAACGGCGGCGACGCTGTTCACCGCCGCGAAAAAGGGTGCGAATTGCCCACGCGCAATCAGCTGCGCGTCGCGCAGCGGACTGCTGCCCTCATCTCCCGCTTGCGAGGCAACGCCCAGCGATTCGCCGTCGGGAAGGCGCGCAGAAATCATACGCTTGTAACGATCAGGGGCCTCGTACATCCGGTCTTCCGCTGGCTTTGGAGCGGCGAACCTAGGCCGAATTGGGTTACTTCGCGGTTAAAGATGTCTGTTTTTACGCCTTGATCAGCCCAAGCTTGTCGAGGGCGCGCGTGGTGACCGGGTGATAGGATGGACGGGCCTTGGGATAGATCCGCACGGCGATCGGCCGGCCCCACTCCTTGTCCTCGGCCAGGGCCTCGATCAGCGGGCGCACGAATTTGCGCCGGCCCTGCGTCATGAGGAAGCGTTCGAGCGCCGGGACCGCGGGATCAAAACGGTTGGCGACCGCCAAATCGAGCCAGGCGAAGAGCACCTCATTGTTGCCCGCCCCATTCAACCCGAGCTTGCCGTTCAGCTGGTCAAGCCGTACGCCCGGCAATTTACGCGGCAAGTTATTGATAAATCGAATTTTTTCAGCCGTAGTCCAGCTGCTGAATCCGTCCGGGGCGGGGCCTCCGGCCGCGAAGGCTGCGACCGCCTTGTCGACATCGGCAAAGGCAGCGGGATCGGGTCGCGCGACATTGGCCGGCAGGCCGGGCTGATAGACCCACTGGTCAAGCAGGAGCTTGTCCTCCAGCGCCTGGTCGCCCTTGACCAGATTCTCCCGGAAATCCGCGAGGAACTTGGCGGAGGTCATCGGCTGGAACGCATAGCGGTCGAAGTAGGAGCGCAGCCAGGCATCGAAGCGCTCACGTCCGACCAGTTTTTCCAACGTCCTGAGGAAGGTCGCGCCCTTGTCATAGACGATGCCGGTGGATCCGCCGTTGGGATCGGCTTCCGCTGCGGCCAGGTGGAGCCGGGTAGTCGGTGCGTCCCTCCCCTCTTCCTTGAACGACTTTTCCATATCGTCGAAGCTCAGCGCGGCCTCCTGGGCGGCGCGGTGCGGCCCGTAGATCGCCTCCATGATGCGGTTCTCGAAATAGGAGGTGAAACCCTCGTTGAGCCAGCTGTCGGCCCAGGTAGCATTGGTGACGAGGTTGCCCGACCAGCTGTGCGCCAGCTCGTGCGCGACCAGGCCGACAAGGCTCTTGTCGCCGGCGATGAAGGTTGGCGTGAGGAAGGTGAGGGTGGGGTTTTCCATGCCGCCATAGGGGAAGGACGGCGGCAGGACGATGACGTCGTAGCGGCCCCAGCGATAGGGCCCGTAAAGCTTCTCCGCCGCCTCGACCATCTTCTCGGTGTCGGCCAGCTCGGCGGCGGCACGGTCCAGCATCGCCGGCTCGGTCCACACGCCGGTCCGCGGCCCCAGTTCGCGAAAGGCGAGGTCGCCGGCGGCGATCGCGATCAGGTAGGGGGCGACCGGCTTGTCCATGCGGAAGCGGTAGGCGCGGCGGCCGTCGCCGGCCGGCTCGCCGTCCGGTGTCAGCCGTTCGCCGGACATCACCACTTTGAGCGGCTCGGGCGCCGTTACGGTGGCGCTCCACGTTTGGCGGATGCCGGGGCTGTCCTGGGTCGGGATCCAGGTCCGGTTGAGCGTCGGCTGCCCCTGGCTCAGCAAATAGGGATGCTTCTTGCCGGCGGTCTGCTCGGGGGTCAGCCACTGCAGCGCCGCGGCGTCAGGCCTCGAGCTGTAGCGGACGATGATGCGCTGCTTGCCGTCACCGGAAAGAGCAACGGTCAGCGGGGCCCCCTTGTCCGGGTCGGCGGCGCCGAGCGTCCATTTGAGCGGCTTGCCGTCGGCGCCGGTAACGCCGGCAATCTCCAGCCCCTTGCTGTCGAGGATGATCTCTCGAACGCCGGGTTTGGCGATGACGTCGAGCGCCGCGGTGCCGGATACGCGCTTCGTGTCGAAGTTCAGTGCCAGGTCAAGGTCGACGTTGGCGACGCGCGCTTCCAGCGGCTTTGCGTAGCTATATGGGTCAACCGCATCGGGCGTGTCGAGAATTGGGGCAACCTGCCCCGCGCCGCTGCTTGGCTCGATCGGTGGGGCTTCGGTTTGGCAGGAGGCAAGGAGCAAGGCCGCAAAGGCGGCGGTCAGGGCACGCAGCAATCAATTTCTCCGGAATTTGGGCTCAGGCGGCCTCGCCGATCGCCTTGTAGATGCTGTTGATCGGCCGTTCGAAGACGCGGCGGACCATCGGCTCGAAAAACTCCAACGGCGCGCTTTCATAGGCCGGATCGAAGGCGCTCTGGTCGTACAGCTCGCAAAAGCGGGCCGTATCCGCGAAATGCTCATGCCCACGAAACGCTTCGCGCATGTCGCGGTTCATCCCCAGGTGGTGGAAGAAATAATAGCCCTGGAAGATGCCGTGGTGCTCGACCATCCAATGCAGCTTGTCATCGACAAAGGGCCTGAGGATGGCGGCGGCGACATCGGGATGATTGTAGGTTGCCAGCGTGTCACCGATGTCATGAAGCAGTGCCGCAACCACATAGGGCTCGCTTTCACCGGCACGATGCGCGCGCGTCGCGGTCTGCACGCTGTGTTGCAGCCGGTCGACGGGGAAGCCGCCATAATCGCCGTCGAGCAACCTCAGGTGAGCCAGGACGCGGTCGGCGATGCCCGAACCATGCGCGAAATAATGGGCGCCGATGATCGCCCAATCCGCGGAAGTCGATTCCTTCATCGACGAAAAGCTGGCGCGCTGGTCGCTCATAAAGACTCTCCCGGGCCCCAGCCTAGACCGGCGGAGACAGGACGCCAAGGGTGGCCGCGTCGCGGTTAGCCGCCTATATCGCCCGGATGGACCGGGCAGCGCCAAGCCAGGCGGAGATTGCAAGCGACAGCGTGCGCGCGCTGGCCGAGGCGGCCGCGCAGGGCAAGGGCATCGTCGCCCGCAGCAAGGGCCCGGCGCGCCCCTTCCTGGCCGGCGTCGGGCTCGACCGGCCCTTCTTCGACGACAAGAACCGCGCCTTCTGGGTGCTGCAGTCGTTCGGCTGGAGCGGCTATTTCTTCCTGCGCGCCATTTCGGGCCTGGCCAATGCGCTGGGCGCGATGTTCGTCGTCCACACACTGTTGCTGACCGCGACCGGCTATTCGCTGACCCTGTTGATGGCCTCGCTCTATCGGCGGCTGATCACCATGCGGGCGATCTTGACGGTGATCATTAGCCTTGGAACGGTGGTCCTTGCCTCGGCCGCTTTTTCGTTCATCGAAACCTGGAGCCTGGCGACATTCATCAATCCCGACTTCAAGCCGGCCGGCCCACAATATTTCGGTGCGCTGATCCTCGATTTCTCGATCCTCGCCGCCTGGTCCGCGCTCTATTACGGGATCAATTATTATCTGCTGCTGGAGGAGGAGATCGACCAGCGCGCCCGGCTCGAAAGCCAGGCTTCCACGGCCCAGCTGGCGATGCTGCGCTATCAGCTCAACCCGCACTTCCTGTTCAACACGCTGAACAGCATTTCGACCCTGGTGCTGCTGAAGCAGACGGAACGGGCAAATGCGATGCTGTCGCGACTGTCGTCATTCCTCCGCTACACGCTGGTCAACGAGCCGACGGCAAAGGTGACCTTGGTCCAGGAAGTTGAAACACTGAAGCTCTATCTCGAAATTGAGAAAATGCGCTTCGAAGACCGCTTGCGGCCGCACTTCAAGATCGACGGGGACACGATCGGGGCAAGGCTGCCGTCCCTGTTGCTGCAGCCATTGATCGAAAATGCGATCAAATATGCGGTAACGTCCGCGGAACATGGCGCCGACATCTGGATTAACGCTCAACGTGAAGGCCGTGCCGTCCGGATCGAGGTGGCCGACAGCGGGCCGGGGCCGGCAGGGACGCCGATTGATGCCCAGTCGACCGGAGTCGGCTTGGCGAACATCCAGGACCGTCTGGCGCAAGCCTATGGTCCCGCACATGGTTTTTCCACGCGAACGAACGAACATGGGGGCTTCAGCGTTATTATCGAAATCCCGCTCGAAACCGACCAAAAGGATCTTTCATGACCATTCGAACCATCCTCGTTGACGACGAGCCGCTGGCTACCCAGGGGCTTCGCCTGCGCCTTGAGGCGCACGAGGACGTCGACATCATCGCCACCGCCGCCAATGGCCGCGAGGCGATCCGGGCGATCAAGACCCACAAGCCCGATCTGGTCTTCCTCGATATCCAGATGCCAGGATTTGACGGATTCTCGGTGATCCAGGGGCTGATGGAGGTCGAGCCGCCGCTATTCGTGTTCGTCACCGCCTATAATGAGCACGCGCTGCGCGCATTCGAGGCCCAGGCGGCCGACTATCTGATGAAGCCGGTTGAGGAAGACCGGCTGGCGGCAACGATGGAACGGGTCCGCCAGCGGCTGGCCGAAAAGCGCGGCGCCGAGGAGGTCGAGCGGCTGAAGGAGGCTCTTGCCGAGCATGCCCCGGAAGCGGCCGAGGAGTTGGCCGAGGCGATGCCGGAGGGGCCGGCAGCCTCGCGGTTCGAGAAAATGATCAACATCCGCGACCAGGGGCAGATCTTCCGCGTCGACGTCGACACGATCGAGCGGATCGACGCGGCCGGCGACTATATGTGCATCCAGACCGGCGACAATACGCTGATCCTGCGCGAGACGATGAAGGACCTGGAAAAGCGGCTCGACCCGCGCCGCTTCCAACGCGTCCACCGCTCGACCATCGTCAATTTGGACCTCGTCAGGCAAGTGAAGCCGCACACCAATGGCGAATGCTTCCTGGTGCTGGATTCAGGAGCGCAGGTGAAGGTCAGCCGGTCGTACCGGGACGTGGTGGCACGGTTCGTCCACTAGTCAGACTGCAAAACGGGGAAGGGGGCCGAACAATGGCGCGCATCACCGGACTGGGCGGCATTTTCTACAAGGTGGCGGATCCCGATAAGACCCGGGAATGGTACCAGCAGACGCTGGGAATCGGCGGCGAATGGGGCGCCATGTTCCCGTTCAAGAAGGATGATCCGGAGGGCTTCACCCTGTTTTCGCCCTTCAAAGCCGACACCGACTATTTCGGGCCCAGCGGCAAGGAGTTCATGGTCAACCTCCGCGTCGACGACCTCGACGGCGTGGTCGCGGACCTCGAGGGCAAGGGTATCGAGATCCTCGGCCGGCAGGATGAGGATTATGGCCGCTTCGCCTGGATCATGGACCCGGATGGCGTGAAAGTTGAACTTTGGCAGCAGCTGGGCTCGGCGCCCGAATGAGTGAGGCAGTCATGACCAAATTTGAAACCTTCGCCGCCCTTCATGTGCCGGGCGATCCGGTCGTGCTCTACAATATCTGGGACGTGGGCAGCGCGCAGGCCGTGGTGAAGGCGGGGGCCAAGGCGCTGGCCACCGGCAGCCATCCGGTCGGCGACGCCAGCGGCTTTGGTGACGGCCAGCAAGTGCCGATCGATTTCGCCTTCGCCAACGCACGTCGCATCGCCGATGCGATCGATCCGCTGCCGCTAACGGTCGATTTCGAAGGGGCCTATTCGACCGACCCAAAGCAGGCCGGTGATAATGTCGCGATGCTCGCCCGAACCGGCGCCGTCGGCTGCAATTTCGAGGACCAAGTGATCGGCGGCGAAGGGGTCCATCCCCTCGATCAGCAATGCCATCGGATCGAGGCGATCCGCCATGCGGTTGGCGTCGATTTCTTCATCAATGCCCGCACCGACCTCTATCTCAAGGTACAGAGTCACGACGATGCGTTGGTCGGCGACGTGATCGAGCGCGGCAAGGCTTTTGCCGATGCGGGCGCCAGCGGTTTCTTTGTGCCGCGGCTGGCCGACGCGCGTCAGATCGAACGGGTTGTGCGCGAGGTGCCGCTACCCCTGAACGTTATCGCTTTCCCAGGTGCTCCGCCCAAGGCCGAATGGGCCGCGGCAGGTGTCGCGCGGATCAGCCATGGGCCCTTCCCGCACCGGGCACTGATGGCGCGGCTTGAGGAAATGGCGCGCGAGGCGATCGCCTAGTTTTAGGCCCGGCCCGATTCCACGAGGGCGCGAACCGTCTTCCGCAAGGTATCGGCAAGTTGCTGGCCGCCACCGAACGGCGCGCTGATGAATGCCCCATCGAACGCCAGAGCCAGCTGCAACCCGATTTCCTGGGATTGCTTGAGGCCCATGCGCTTTGCGATCGCCGAAAGATGGCGGCGCATCCTGACCTTATGCGCTGCGGCAACGAGTCGCGCCGGATGGTTCGGATCGGGCAGTTCGGCAGCCACGTTGAGTTGCGGACAGCCGCGATAGCCCGGGCGCCGCAGCCGCTCCTCCATCCACTCGAGCAGGGCCTTGAGCTCGCCTTCTGGGTCACCCCGATGGCGATCGGCGATCGCATCCCATTGACCCCAGAAATCGGCATCTTCCCGCTCCAGGAAGGCGGCGACCAGCGCGTCCTTGCTGCCGAAATGCCGGTAGAGGCTGGTCTTGGCGATGCCGGATTCCTTGACGACCAGGTCGACGCCCACCGCGTGCACGCCTTCGCGGTAAAACAGGGTCGAAGCCGTATCGAGAATTCGATCGCGAAGGCTTAACCCGGGCGCCCCTTCGTCTTCAGCGCTGCTCGGCTTAGGGTTGGTCATCGCCATACTCTCTCGACATCAGGTCCATTACGCCGATCTTGCTTGACACGCTACAGATCTGTATCGCATAACGATACAAACAGGTCTGTAGCGAGAAGATAATGCAGCAACAGGTAACTGTCTACGGGGCCTATGGTCACACGGGCAGGTTCGTCATCGCGGAGCTGCTGAGGCGCGGCTGGTTGCCGGTCCTGGTCGGCCGGGATGCGGCCAAGCTGGCGGCGTTTGGCGCTCAATATCCCGGGTTGGAAGTTCGCGTAGCGACGGTCGATGATCCCATTTCCCTGGATCGGGCGCTGGCCGGTGCGTCGGCAGTCATCAACTGCGCCGGTCCTTTTGCCAATACAGCTCCGGCGCTGATCGAAGCCGCACTGCGCTCCAAGATCCCTTACCTCGACGTCGCGGCGGAGATTGAAGCCAATCTCGATACCCTCGCCAACTTCAGCGATCGGGCGCGCGAGGCCGGGATCATCATCCTTCCGGCAATGGCCTTCTTCGGGGGGCTTGGCGACCTGCTGGCGACGGCGGCCGTGGGCGACTGGCCGACGGTTGACGAACTGTCGATCGCCTATGGCCTCAGCAGCTGGCATCCAACCGCCGGGACGCGGGCTGCCGGCCAGGTGTCGAGAGCGCGCCGGGGCGGTCGGCGGATCGTCTATGTCGACGGGCGGCTGGAGTATCGCGACGGGTCGGCGCCGCCTGGCGAATGGACCTTTCCCCAGCCGCTTGGCACGCAGCCGGTAGTGACGGAATTCACCATGGCTGATGCCGTCACCATCCCGCACCATATCCCGGTTTCGGAGCTCAGATCCTACATGACTGCGTCGGCCGTCAGCGACCTGGTCGATCCCGCGCTGGAGCCGCCGATCGCCGTCGATGACAGCGGCCGCTCGTCCCAAACCTTCGTGGTCGAGGTCGTGGCGCGCGCCGATGGCGAAACACGGCGCCTCAGTGCAAGCGGCCGCGACATTTATGCCATTTCCGCGCCGCTGGTCGTCGAGGCGCTTGGCCGGATCCTCGATGGCTCGGCGAGGGCGCCCGGGGTCTTCACGGCCGGGCAAATCTTCGATGCGGACGGCTTTCTGCGATCGCTCTCCCCCGACTTCATAACCCTGGCCTGAGGGGTTGATCGCAAGAAGCGAGAAGCCAGCCAGCGCGGCGCCCCTCAAATTGCACATCAAGGAGGACCTACAATGACCGACGGATCTCTATTTCATCGCTTTGCCGAGTTGCACGTCGCCGGCGACCCCCTTGTCCTGTTCAACGTGTGGGACGCCGGCAGTGCACTTGCCGTGGCCAAGTCCGGTGCAAAGGCGATTGCGACGGGCAGCGCGTCAGTGGCCATGGCGAACGGCTTCGGCGATGGGCAAGAGGTGCCGATCGAGTTCGCGCTGGCCAATGCGCGGAGGATCGTCGAGGCGGTCGACCTGCCGGTGACGGTCGACTTCGAAGGCGCCTATTCGGCCGACCCGGCCGTAGGCGCGCGCAACATCGCACGGCTGGCCCAAGTCGGCGCCGTCGGCTGCAATTTCGAGGACCAGATTGTCGGCGGGGAGGGGTTGCATCCAATCTCCGTCCAGGCCGAGCGGATCGCAGCGGCGCGGCAGGCCGTCGGTCCCGATTTCTTCATCAATGTCCGCACCGACCTGTTTCTGAAGGCGCCGCAGGAAACGCATGATGACGCGATGCTCGACGAGGCGGTCGAGCGGGTCCGGGCCTATGCAGCGGCCGGGGCGAGCGGCTACTTCGTACCGATGCTCGGCGACCTGAACCTACTCCGGCGAATCTCCGCCGAGTCCCCGATTCCCTTGAACTTCATGACCTATCCGGGTTGCCCTTCAAACGCCGACATCGCGGCGACCGGCATCGCGCGGATCAGCCATGGGCCCTTCCCGCACATGGCGCTAATGGGTCAACTGGAAGCGGCGGCGCGGGAGGCGCTGGTTTAGGGAACCATCAGCTGTTCTACGCCTTCCGCCCTGCGGAAGAAGCGCTTCCAACCACGGCTCCTGCCCGACTTCAGCACGCTACGGCGGAAGACAGCGGCGGCGACTTTAAGGATCAGTGCGACCCAGAGCGCTTGCCAGACCACGGCGACCAAGTGAGGCCAGAGCGCCGGCTGTTCCGCCGCACGCGCGATCATCGCAAAGGGCGAGGAAAGCGGGAAGATGGCAGCGGCGATCGCCGGTGCGCCCATTGGCTCGCCAACGCCGACGGCGGCGAAACCAAACAAGAGAAGCTGCCCCATCGTTACCGGCATCGACAGGATCTGCACCTCACGCGCGGTCGAAGCCTGGGCACCGATGCCGAGGAACGTCGCCCCAATCAGCAAATAGCTCATCGAGAAATAGAGGAGGGCAAAGCCCAGGAAGGCGGGCCAGCCGACCGCGGGAGTGGCCAGCGCAGCCAGTCCGCCCTCCTTGAGCAGGTCAATCAGGCTCGCCGCGATCGCCGCCCAAAAGGCGATGCCGACCAGCGACGTCGCCAGCATGGCGAACAGCTTGCCGAGGAAGATCGCGTTTACCGGCACCGCCGCCGCGAGCACTTCGATCACCTTGCTCGATTTCTCTTCGATCAATTGGCTCAGCACCATGCCGGCGAGCATGATCGTCAGCACGAATAACAAGGTCTGGCCAAAGCGGGCCGTCAAATTGCGCGCAAAGGCT
>Ga0209382_10004304_pt1 | contig 19083 bp, 12 predicted proteins | sample SoiMetdeltSBSDD5_FD_187599 | JGI IMG/M metagenome (GOLD analysis project Ga0209382, IMG submission 187599) | Bulk soil microbial communities from a Populus tree surrounding site in Tennessee, USA - Soil MetaG P. deltoides SBSDD5 (SPAdes) (version 2) | ecosystem: Environmental > Terrestrial >...
CCGGCGCAACGTGTTTGCTGCAGGGTCCGGGGTCAGACCCCTCGCCTCGACCGCCGAGATTTTGCCCGAGGTTGGAGGCGAGGGGTCTGACCCCGCCCTCGCGGCGGCGGTGGCACCCATTCTGCGCGGCGCGGTGGCCGTGAAGCCGGCCAAGGCTGGCGACGAGCCCAAGCGGTTCGTGCTCGACTTCCGCACCAACGCCGACATCCGCAATTACGTAGATGGCGCCGATCTGGCAGACTACGCCCAGCGCGGCGTGGTCACGCCCGACCACATCATCCGGACCAAGAACCTGCCCTTGATCGTGCCGGCGCCCGAGGCAGGCAGGCTCGACGATTTCGCCAAGGCGGTGCAGGAGGCGGTGGCGGACTACGCGGCGCGCTACGATGCCATGTTCGAGCGCCAGAACGCCCGCGTGGGCGGGGTGAAGACCAAGCTCGACGCCAGCCCGCGCGTAGTGCTGGTGCCGGGCGTTGGCCTCTTTGGGCTCGGCGCGACGCCCAAGGACGCGGCCATCGCCGCTGACCTCGCCGAGAACGCCATCCGCATCATCACCGACGCCGAGGCCATCGGCCGCTACGAGCCCCTGGGCGAGGCCGACCTGTTCGACGTGGAGTACTGGAGCCTGGAGCAGGCCAAGCTCAAGGGTGCGGTAGCCAAAGCCTTCACGGGCCAGGTCGCCGTGGTGACCGGCGCTGGCAGCGGCATCGGCCTCGAAACTGCCAAGGCGCTTGCCGCCGAAGGCGCGGCAGTGGCTGTCCTCGACCTCGATGGCGAGGCTGCGGCCGCGGCGGCCAAGGCCGTGGGCGGCCTGGGGCTGGCCTGCGACGTGACAGACCGTGCTCAGGTCCGCAGCGCATTTGCGCGCATCGCCCAAGCCTTCGGCGGCGTCGATATCGTCGTCTCCAACGCCGGCGCGGCCTGGCAGGGCAGGATCGGCGAGGTGGCCGACGAGGTGCTGCGCTCAAGCTTCGAGCTCAACTTTTTCGCCCACCAGGCGGTGGCGCAGGAGGCGGTGCGCATCATGCTGAAGCAGGGCACGGGCGGCGCTCTCCTGTTCAACGTCTCCAAGCAGGCGGTGAACCCCGGCCCCGACTTCGGCCCCTACGGCCTGCCCAAGGCCGCCACCCTGGCCCTCATGCGGCAGTACGCCATCGACTACGGCTCTGCCGGCATCCGCGCCAACGGCGTCAACGCCGACCGCATCCGCACCGGGCTGCTGACGGACGAGATGGTGGCCAGTCGCGCCAAGGCTCGGGGGCTGAGCGAGGCCGACTACATGGGCGGCAACCTGCTGAAGCGCGAGGTGACCGCCACGGACGTGGCCCAGGCCTTCGTGGCGCTCGCCAAGGCGCGCAGCACGACGGGGCATATCGAGACGGTGGACGGGGGGAATATTGCCGCGGCCCTGCGGTAAGATGCGCCTGCGGCTGCAGTTGCTCGCGTGCCGGCGGCATAGTATGAATAAGTAATACTTTTTGCAGTAGCGGAGATCGACCATGGCTGAGATCGAGCGTCTGAGCGTCGCCCTGCCCGCACCGATGGCCGATGCTGTGCGCCGCGCGGTCGATGCGGGCGAGTACGCCTCGACCAGCGAGGTTATCCGCGACGCCTTGCGCCTCTGGGAGTCCCGCCGCCACCTCCGCGAGCGTGACCTCGAGGTCGTGCGCAAGCGGTGGGACGAAGGTAAAGCCAGCGGTCGCGCAGGCCCGCTCGACATTAAGCGCCTCATTTCTGAAGAGCGCGCCAACCTGAAAGGCTCCCGGCGCCGCCGTGGCTGAACTCTGCGTCTCGCGCCGCGCCGAGGAGGAGCTACGCCAAGTCTGGCGCTACATCGCTGCCGAGAACCCCGCCGCTGCGGATCGACTGCTGCTGCGGATCGATGACAAGCTTCAGAGACTCCGGGACTTTCCTCGGATAGGTACCCTGCGCGACGATATCCGACCTGGTTTGCGTATGCTGGTCGAGGGCAACTACCTGCTTCTCTATGAGCACGACGCGGGCAGCGACACAGTGGAGCTCGTGTCCGTCATCGACGGGAGAAGAGACTTGAGCATGCTCTTCTGATCTGTGTGTGGTGTGCCGACGAAAGGCCGCCGCGAAAGCAACGCGCGAGCTGTGGTACTATTTGCCACCATGACAATCACCTCCGACCTCCGCGCCCCGCGCCGCATCTCCATCCCCGTGAACGTAGGTGGGGTTGTCATCGGCGGCGATGCACCCATTGTCGTGCAGTCGATGACCAACACCGACACCGCCGACGTGGAGGGAACCGCGCGCCAGACCGCCGATCTTGCCCGCGCCGGGTCCGAGATCGTGCGCATCACGGTGGATCGCGACGAAGCCGCCAAGGCCGTGCCGCACATCCGCGACCGACTCGCCCAGATGGGCGTCAGCGTGCCTCTCGTGGGCGACTTCCACTACAACGGCCACACGCTGCTGGCCGCGAACCCGGCCTGCGCCGAGGCGCTCGCCAAGTGGCGCATCAATCCGGGCAACGTCGGCTTCAAGGACAAGCGCGACAAGCAGTTCTCGGCCATCGTCGAGCTGGCATTGGAGTACGGCAAGCCGGTGCGCATCGGCGTCAACTGGGGCAGCCTCGACCAGGAGCTGCTGACCCGACTGATGGATGAGAATGCGGTTTCCGCTGCGCCCAAGGATGCCCGGAGCGTCATGCACGAGGCGATCGTGCAGTCAGCGCTGCTCTCAGCCCAGCGCGCCCAGGACCTGGGCATGGGGCCAGAGCGCATCATCCTGTCGGCCAAGGTCAGCGCCGTGCAGGACCTCGTCAGGGTCTACACCCTACTCGCCGCCCGCTGCCGCTATGCCCTCCATCTGGGCCTGACAGAAGCGGGCATGGGTTCCAAGGGCATCGTCGCCTCCACGGCTGGAATGGGCATCCTCCTGCAGCAGGGAATCGGCGACACCATCCGGGTCTCGCTCACACCCGAGCCCGGCGGCGACCGCACCCAGGAGGTGCGCGTGGCCCAGGAGATCCTGCAGACCATGGGCCTGCGCTCGTTCGTGCCCATCGTCGCCGCCTGCCCCGGCTGCGGGCGCACCACCTCCACCGTCTTCCAGGAGCTTGCGGCCGAGATCCAGGGCTACGTGCGCACCCGCATGGCCGAGTGGCGGGGCGTCTATCCCGGAGTCGAGGGCCTGAACCTCGCCGTGATGGGCTGCATCGTCAACGGTCCCGGCGAGTCCAAGCACGCTGACATCGGCATCTCCCTGCCCGGCACCGGTGAGGCCCCCGTCGCCCCCGTGTTCATCGACGGCAAGAAGGCCGCCACCCTGCGCGGCCCCAATATCGCCAACGAGTTCAAGGCCATCGTCGAAGAGTACGTGGCTCGGCGGTATGGCACGGGGTCAGACCCCTCGCCTCAGACGTAGACGCAAGAACGCAACGCCTTGTGCGAGGGGTCTGACCCCTAAGCGCCCGATTGCGCGCGTAACTCCCTCCACATACAATAGGTCGACTGATTGGGCTGACAGTCAGCCAGCGTCTATATGCATCGACGGGGGAGGTCGATGGGGTCCGACAGCGTTGGGACGGCCGCCTCGTACGGCGTGCTCGCGCTCCTCCTGCTTGCGGTCATCCTCGGGCTCTGGCGGTCGGGCTTCACCGACAGGCTGCTCCGCGTCATCGAGGAGGCGGTATTCAGCAACTGGCAGCTGGCGCTGCTTGGAGCGACGGCGCTCGCGCTCTCCCTTGCCTCCGGCTACACCACCTTCGACGGCCTGCGCAACTTCACCTCCTCGCCGCTCCTCTCCGCTCTCGTCGCCTTCGGCATCCAGGGCGTCATGCTGATCGTGGCATGGCTTATCGGCGAGTCTTTCGCCACCGGGTTGAGCCATGTGCCGCGTCGCGAGGGCCTCCGTGCGGGTAGGTCTGCTGTGGGCCTCGGCCTCGGCATTGTGCTGGCCGCCCTCGTCTTCTGCTGGCTGCTGATCCAGCTCGATGCCGTCGGTTTCGCGCACGGCTTCGGTCGCGCCCCGGGCGTTCGCGCCGATTGGCGGCGCCTCACCGAGGTGACGCTCTGCTTCACGATTGTCCTGGTGCTGCTTGCGCTCATCGTCTTCAACTTCCGGCGCGGCAGCGACGTGGCGCAGGCCTACGTGCAGAGCGTGCGTCTGATCGCCCGGAATGCCGTGCTGTGGGTCATGCTCGTCGCCGCCATGGGCGCGTCGGTGTTCTTCTCGTTCGACTCGCACTTCAACGGGATCTTCCCGGCGGAGGCGCGGGCGCGCGCCGCCGAAATCCGCACGCTCAACCAGGTGGCCGGCGTCGTCGCTGACATCGGGGAGCGCGCCCGGAAGGTGCAGATTGCCGAGGCGGAGCGGCTGTTCGAGGCGGACGGCTGGAAGGCCTACGACGCGCAGCTCGCACGGCTCGCGCGGGCGGGGCGCAGCTCGCAGGCCGCCATCGAGGCGTACTTTGTCACGCACATGGAAGAGCGCCAGCGCGGCGTTGGCGAGCAGCAGGAGCGCATCGCCGGCGCCGAGAGGAGCCAGACGGCCCTGCTCCGCAAGCGCGACGAGCTGGAGGCCGAGCTGCAGCGCCTCGAGCCCTCGATCGGGGCGCTGGAGGCGGAGTTGGCCAAGGCGCAGTCGGGCTACGACGCCACCACGCACGCGATTGCGGCCAAGCGCATCGATGCGTCCGCCGAGGACGGCGGCGTGGAAGGCACCCGGAAGCCCGGCAAGGGCCCCGCCTGGCGCCAGCGCATGGGCGAGATCGACGAGCTGCAGCGCAGGCTCGCCCTGGTCGAGGAGCCGCGCCTCAAGGAGGCGCAGCGCCGGCGCGACGCCTCGTCCGCCCGCATTGTGAGCCTCAAGCGCGAGCTCGCCACCATCATTGGCGAGGTGGCGAAATACAAAGGACAAATCTCCGCCGCCGAGCATCGCATCAAGGCGGCGCAGGCGGAGGCGGGCATCACCCAAGGCGGGCGCACGGGCCCGGGACGCACACTCGCGGAGTTCGAGAGCACCCGCGCCGCATTCCGCCGCCAGCCGGATGTCGACAAGCTGGAGGCGCTCCAGACGCTCTGCGGCGCCTTGGTCAGCGCCATCACGGCTACGCCGGCTGCCCACGAGCAAGTGCGCGGCATCGAGTGCGACCCCAAGAGCGCCGCCGAGGCGGCTGCGCGGGTGTTTGCACTGAACGCCGGGCTGATCGCATTCCGGGAGAGCTGCGCGGGCGGCGCCAGGCTGCCGCAGGCGGCCAGCACGGACGCGCTGCTGGCCTTCGGCCGCAAGTGCCTGCAGGACTCAGGCCTCGTCTCGAAGGAGGCGGCGGACCTGGGCGCGCAGCTGCAGGCCATCGAGATGAACCGGGACGACAAGGCCCACCGCTTCGTCGTGACCTGGAACGCTTTCCTCGACGGCAACCGGCTGGCCTATCTGTCCCTTGCCCTGGCCATCGGCATCGATGCGCTTGTCTTCGCGGCGGGCCTGTTCGGCGCGGCGGCCGCGCGGTCGCCGCTGTTGGACCTGCCGAGCCCGAAGGCGCGCAGCGCCGAGCAGCTGGAGGCAGTGATCAGGAATGCCCTGGGCCGGGACGTTGTGGAGAGTGCCGAGCTGGTCCTTGGCGCCTTGAGGCCCATGCAGGGCGGCGCGGATGGCCGCGCCGAGGCCGAGCTTGCGCGCTGTGATGCCGAGACTGCACGCCGGATCAGGAAGGTCCTGGTGGCCGGGTCCAGCATCGGCGCCGTCGAGCGCGCGTCCTCCGCGATCCAGGACGAGCGCTATCTCGTGCGGTCGGAGCTGATCGAGTACCTGTCGATGATTGCCAACATGGCGCGCGCGTCCGGCCGCGACAGCCATGGGGCAGCCGTTCTGCGCCCCAGCGAGCCCATCAGTCGGCGCCACGGTGGGGCGCCGCAGCCGGCCGCGGTCCAGCCGTTTCAACCCTGGTCGAGCATCGCCGCCGCCCCTCGGCTGGACCACCTGCCGGCCGACGGGCGCAGCGGCAGCGGCGACGCCGACAGCCCGCACGGGGCCGACGCAGCCCTTGCGGACCGCCTGCGGCACGATCTGGCAATGGCCATGGGGCTGACGCCGGCGGCGATCGACCGCATCTGGGAGCCGGAGAGCGCCGACGCCGCCCTCGCAGCCGCCGCCCTCCTCAAGCGTCAGGCACGCGGCCACCCGGAGCTGCACGACAAGCTGCGCCTCGCGGAAAGCGACCTCAGGCAGGCTCTGGCGCAGGCGCAGGCGGCGCTCGCAACGGGGCTTGGCAGCGAAGGGCGCGCCGCGCTTGGCGAGCTGGTGGCCGAACTCGACCGGAGAATTCCTGCGCTTCTGCTGCTGCGGGAGGCTGGCCTGATCGAGAGGCTCATCGTGGCCCTCGAGGACGCCCACAGCGATGGCCGCCTCCTCGACGACGAGCAGCGCCTGCTCAGCCGGCTGCGGACGCTCGTCTCAGAGCCGCCACCGGCGGCCGATCGGGTCATCGAGGTCGAGCCTGGCAATGCCAGGGCCGCCTCCCGCCGCAGAGAGGCCCCGCGTCAATTGGCGCATCTCACCGAGCCCGTGAACGCGCCTACCCATCCGGCCGAGGACGGCAAGCGCCAGTGAGGCGCGGCTCTCGCGACACGATCAGGAGGGCCTTGCCATGGCCGAGACCTGCACCGACAGCATCTTCCTCACCGGTCTGGCGCTGCACGCCCATCACGGCGTGATGCCGCATGAGCGCAAGGTCGGGCAGAGCTTCAAGCTCGATATCCTGCTCGATATCGACCTGGGCGACGCCTCGCGCTCAGACCGGCTCGAGCACACCGTCTCCTACGACCAGGTGGCGGATGCGGCCAGCAAGGCGTTCTGCGCCCAGCCCTACCGGTTGATCGAGGCCGCGGCCGGTGCCGTGATCGATGCCTTGCTCGAGCGGTTTCCGCACGTGAAGCGCGTGTGCATCACGGTCCATAAGCCACATGCGCCCATCGCGGCCACGTTCGACGATGTCGGCGTTACCGTCGCCCGCGGGCGGGTTGCCTGACGCGCTGGCGCGGTCCCCGATACTGGCTCACCACTACGGCAAGGCGCGGTGCCTGCCCGCGGAGCGCCGTCCGGGTGGGCACTCGCGTGGTCTCCGCCGGCCCCGCGGCCGATAAATTCCCCTTTCCGCCACAGTCGCGACCAACGATGGCCGTCAATAGCTGGCTGATTCTGTTAAGCATTTATCGGGGGACCTATGCTCAAGACGGTTACAGCCGCAGCCTGCCTGTGCGCCACCCTGGCGCAGGCGGAGTCGTCCGCTCTGTCCGGGCAGCAGATCAGCGAGCTCATTGCTGGCGCCACGGTCGAGATCGAAACCCCCCTCGGCACCAAGCTGCCGGTCCGGTACACGCGTGATGGCAGGCTTTCCGGGGAGGCGGGCGGACTCGCGTCGTATCTGGGGACCAGCTCGGACAAGGGGCGCTGGTGGGTTACCTCCGACCAGCTGTGCCACAAGTGGAACCGCTGGTTCGGCTCCGAGCCGCAATGCTTGCGCCTGAGCAAGGAGGGCCGCGTCATTCACTGGCACAGCCAGGACGGATACACCGGGACCGCCATGATCTCCGCGCCGCCGCTCGTCGAAGCCAAGGCCGTGCCGCTCTCTGCGCGCCCCAATCCTGCAATGCCGGACACGCCGCCCGGGGCAATCGGTGCAGCCGCGAGCACGCCGCAGGCTCCCCCTCCTGCGCCGATCGAGGCAGCCCCAGCGCCGCCGTCGCCGGAGACAGCTCGAGCAGCCGTTGCCGAGGCAGCACCGACGACGGCTGCCGCGGCGAAGACTCCTCCGGCGCCGATCCCGGCCACGGCAAGCGCGCCCCACCCTCCGCAGCTCCGCGCAGAGCCCCAGCGCGCGTCCCAGCTCCAATCCCAGGTCCAGCCTCAGCCCATGTTCAGGGTCGTCAACGTCCGCGGCGACGATGTGCTCAACGTGCGCAGCGGCCCGTCGGCCGAGTCCGATGTCGTGGGCAGGCTGCCGCCCGGCAGCCGTGGGGTGGCGATCGTAAGCACCTGCCGCTCGGCGTGGTGTCCGGTGCGACACCGCGCCGCGAGCGGCTGGGTTAACAGCGCTTATCTCGCCCCCGACGGGCCATCCTCGCCGCTCCCCCGTCACGGCTCGCTCTCTGGCCTCGCAGACGCGTCCGCGGCGCCCGGTTCGGGCGATGCCCCTGACGCGCCGCGCGCTTGCCTGACGGTGGCGGCGCGCACTCTGCTCGACCGCATCGAGCGCCAATTCGGCCCGGTAAGGGTCATATCGACATGCCGTTCCGGTGCCCATATCGCCGGCACCGCGTATCCCTCGCGGCACGCGAGCGGCAACGCCGTGGACTTCCACGCCGGAAGCCGCAAGGCCGCCATCGTCGAGTGGCTGATCGCCAATCACCGCGACGGCGGCACGATGACCTATGCCGGCATGGACCATATCCACGCCGACATTGGCCCGCATTTCGTGTCGATCGCCGACGGTCCCCGCTGGCTGAGCTGGCGCGACGGCGCCCGCGACTTCCCTCACCCGCAGCGGCCCGCGAGCAGCGCCGCCAACTGAACCGGTAGCCCAGGCCCTATCGCAGCAGCACGCTGGGGAGCCATAGGGTCAGCGCCGGGATGTAGGTGACGAGCCCCAGCACGATCAGCATCGGGATGTAGAACACCAGGATCGAGCGCGAGACGGCCTCCATGCTCACCTTGCCGATGGCGCAGCCCACCACCATGGTCGGTCCTACCGGCGGCGTCAGCAGGCCGATGCCGAGGTTCAGGATCATGACGATGCCGAAGTGCACGGGGTCGATGCCGAACGCCTGGATCACCGGCAGAAAGATTGGCGTACAGATGAGCAGCATCGGCGCCAGGTCCATGAAGGTGCCGAGCAGGAGCAGAAGGATATTCACGTAGAGGAGGAATGTGTACTTGTCGCTGGAGACGGTCACGAAGAACTCCGTGACCTTGGCTGGAATGCGCATGATCGCCATCATGTAGCCGAAGGCAATCGAGAAGCCGATCATGATCATGACCATGCCGACCGTGCGCACGACGCGGGCGATGAGCTTCGGCAGCTCGCGCCATTTGTAGTCGCGATACACGAACATGGTGACGAAGAGAGCGTAGACGCAGGCGACAGCTCCGGACTCGGTCGGTGTGAACAATCCCGACAGGATGCCGCCGAGGATGATGGCGATGGTGATCAATCCCCACACCGCGTCGACAGCGATCCTGATTGCCTGGCGCAGCGGCACGACCTCGCCTTTTGGAAACTGCTTCCGCTGCGCGATCACGAGCACCAGGATGATCAGGGACAGGCCCAGCAACAGGGCCGGTATGATGCCGCCCACGAACAGGTGCGCGACCGAGATGGTCCCACCGGCTGCCAGCGAGTAGATGATCATGTTGTGCGAGGGCGGCAGCAGCAGCGGCTGCAGCGAACCTGAGATGGTGACGTTGACGGCGAACAGCCGCGGGTAGCCGTTCTTGATCATCTGCGGGATCATCACCGAGCCGACCGCGGCGGTGTCCGCAACAGAGGATCCGGAGAGGCAACCGAACAGCGTCGAGGCGATGATGTTGACGAGCGCCATGCCGCCCCGGATGAAGCCCACGAACACCTTGGCCAGATTGACGAGCCGCTCGGCCATGCCGCCCACCGCCATGATCGAGCCCGCCAGGATGAAGAACGGTATCGCCAGCAGCGAGAAGCCGCTCATGCCGCCGGACACCTTGAGCATGACCGCTTCGAGGGGAATCCCGGCCCACAGGGCGGCCAGGATGGCGGCGATGCCGAGCGCGTAGGCGACCGGCAGGCCCAAGAGGCACACGACAGTGAAGGTGCCGACAAGAACGAGGATGTCCATGGTACGCGCTTCTTGGCCGGGCTACTCGGTTGCCGTCTGCGTGACGGTCTCGAGCTCGGGCGTGGAGAAGAACTTCTGCATCAGCAAGCGTTCGACCACGAACAGACTGGTGAGCGCGCCGCCGATCGGGATCGGCAGGTATGCTATGCCCGCCGAGATGGCCGGAAACTCCGGGATGCTCTGATGCCAGGTGGTCTGCACCAGCTTGGTGCCCCACCACAGCATGAAGAGATTGGTGGCGAGCATGCACACTTCGAGGAACCAGCCGAGATACGTCTTGGCGGGCTCGCCCAGGAAGGCGGGGAGCACGCCGACGCCGATGTGCAGGTATTCCCGATAGCAGACGACGGCAGACAGGAACGACAGCACGATCATCAAGAGAATGGCCATCGGCTCGGGCCATGAAGCGGCACTGTTCAAGACGTAGCGGCAGAAGACGCCGTAAGGGATGATGACGGTGATGACGACCAGGCAGGCGCCTGCCACGAACAGGCAAGCTGTGTTGACGGCGTCCATCAGGCGGACGTAGCGATCTCTCACGGGGTTCCCTCGTGCGGTGGTGTCAGACCCCTCTGGGTCTGACACCGTTACACAGCCGGCGCTGGAGCTAAGGTGTCAGACCCTGTGGGTCTGACACCTTCACTTCCCTTCACTTCACGTCCTGGATGCGCTGGATGAGCGCGGTGTGCTGCGCGCCGTACTTGTCCCACACGGGCTTCACAGCCGCCTGGAAGGGCTTGCGATCCGTGACCTCATTGACCACGGCGCCGGCCTCCTTCATCTGCGCCAGGGATTTCTTTTCCATCTCGTACCAGAGGCCGCGCTCTTCCTGCTGCGCCTCCTTGGCAAGCTTGATGATGAGGTCCTGGTCGTCCTTGGAGAGCGTGGCCCAGCTCTTCTTGGAGAAGATCAGGATCTCCGGAATCATCAGGTGCCCGGTCATTGAATAGTACTTTGCGTGCCGGTAGTGCTGTCCGGAAGCGTAGCTCGGCTCGTTGTTCTCGGCTCCGTCCACTACCCCGGTCTGCAGCGCACTGATGAGCTGGTCAAAGCCCATCTGAATGCCGTTGCCACCCATGGAGTTCATGGTGTCGACGAACACCGGATTGCCCATCATCCTTATCTTAAGGCCCTTGAGGTCATCGACCTTGTTGATGGGATGCTTGCTGTTGTAGACGTTGCGGGTGCCGGCGTTCATCCAGGCCAGACCGACGAGCCCAGCCGTGGGATGATCGGACAGCTTCTTCAGCATCTCCTCGCCGATCGCGCCGTCGATCACCTTCTCCATGTGCGCGTTGTCGCGGAACATGAAGGGCAGGTTGAAGACGTTGAGCTCCGGCACGATCGGGCCCATGGGGCCGACGCTGATGCGGGCGATCTGCAGCGCGCCCACCTGCGCCTGCTCGATCATCTCCTTCTCGCCGCCGAGCTGCATCGAAGGATACATCTGGATGCTGATGCGGCCGCTGGTGGCAGCCTCCAGCTTCTTGCCCATGCGGACGACCGCCTCGACCGTCGGGTAGCCGAGCGGGTGCACATCGGTGGCCTTCAGAACGAGCTTGGTCTGGGCAGCAGCCGGCAGCAAGCTCCCGATGCCTATGGCAAGCGCAATTGCTCCGAGCCGAATGGCGTATCGCCGATCCATGAGTCTCTCCTCTCCCGTAGCCCACTCGTTGCCGCTGTGCAGGGCGCGAATGCAGCACGCCAACTGCTGTGCGTTCACTCCCCCCTGATGTGAGGGATGATCGATCCAGCGCGTCAGGCGAGATTTGTATGATGACCTGACAAGTCGGCAACCTAGCCTCTCGTTTTTGGCCTGACAAGGTGTGTGATGCGAGTGGGTGCGAGTGTCGGTCGTAGCGTCCTCTCGTCGGCGAGTGGCCAGGCGCGTTGCGCGAGGGACGGCGATGCTGCTTGTGGACGACGACGGCAGCGTGGATCGCGTTGGTCCGTCGCCAAACGAAGCACCTGGCCACGCGGGCGCCAATAGGGCAGCCTGCGGGCGAGCTTGGACGGGAGGCGGCGAATGGCGAGACGGCGCTTGGCGATCATCGGCCTTGGGATGGCGGTGACGCCCCATGCCAGGAGCCTGCTCGATCTGCAGGAGCGCGTGCAGGTCGCCGCCGCGTACAGCCCAAGCGAGGTGCGCCGCGCCGATTTCGCCGCCCGCTTTCCGTTTCTACCCGTTGCGGGCCTCGACGCCATCCTGGCCGATCCTACGATCGACATCGTCGCCATCCTGACGCCGCCCAATACCCATCTCGACCTCGTCCGCCGTGCGGCGGCGGCCGGCAAGCACATCCTGCTGGAGAAACCTCTGGAGATCACGACCGAGCGGGCAACCGAGCTGGTCAGAGTTTGCCGCGAGGCCCGTGTCAAGCTCGGTGTGGTACTGCAGCACCGGTTCCGTCCCGCCGGCATGCGTCTGCGGGAGCTCCTTCGTGCCGGCGCGCTCGGTAACCTGGTGGGGTGCTCCACCGCGATCCGCTTGTGGCGGCCGCAGAGCTACTATGACGAGCCCGGCCGGGGCACGAAGGCGCGCGACGGCGGTGGCGTGCTCCTGACCCAGGGCATCCACACGCTTGACCTCATGCTGAGCCTCGCCGGCCCCGTGGCGGAGGTCTCAGGCTACGCGACGACCACCAGCGTGCACCGCATGGAGACGGAGGACATGGTCTGCGCGGCCGTGAAGTTTGCCGGTGGCGCCGTCGGCGTCATCGAGGCAACCACCAGCGCCTACCCGGGCTTCCCGGAGCGGATCGAGATCACGGGCGAGACCGCCACCGCGGTGCTGGCCGGCACCAGGCTGCAGGTCTTCCACCACGACGGCGGCGTGATCGACGTGGCGCCGGACACCACGGCCGGCGGCACCGGCGCCGACCCCATGGCCTTCCCGCACGACTACCACCGCGCGCTCCTCACCGATTACCTCGATGCCCTCGACGAGAGCCGCGAGCCCGCGGTGAACGGCGAGGAGGCGCTCAAGGTGCACCGGTTGATCGATGCGCTGCTCGCCGCATCCGCGGCCAATCGGTCGGTGAAGGTGGGGTGAACCGTTCACCCGTCATCCCGGTCGGAAGCGATGCGAGCGAAGGCGAGCAGCGCTCCGAACCGGGATGACGGGAGGGATAGCTCCGGCTCGTTCGAGGAGGTCCCGGATAGTCTCGCCTGCGGCTCGGCTTCCCGGATGACGGGTGGATGGGGGTGACACTCTTATTCCTTGAACGCCACCACTTTCGATGTCTGCACGCCCAGCCCCTCGATGCTGAGCGTCATCACGTCGCCGGGCTTGAGCCACACGGGGGGCTTCATGCCCAGGGCCACGCCAGGCGGCGTGCCGGTGACCACTACGTCGCCGGGCTCCAGCACCATGAACTGGGAGATGTAGTGTACGAGGTGGGCGATGCCGAAGATCATGGTCTTGGTGTTGCCGGTCTGGCGCCGCTGACCGTTCACGTCGAGCGCCATGGCCAGGTTCTGCACGTCGGCAATCTCGTCGCGTGTGACGAGCCACGGCCCCAGCGGCCCGAAGGTCTCGGCGCACTTGCCCTTCATCCACTGGCCGCCGCGCTCGATCTGGAACTCCCGTTCGGAGATGTCGTTGCCGATGCAGTAGCCCGCCACATGCGCCAGGGCGTTCTTCTCCTCCACGTAGCGCGCCCGCTTCCCGATCACGAAGGCGATCTCGATCTCGTAGTCGAGTTTGGTGGAGCCCTTGGGGAACATTACGTCGTCGTTGGGGCCGACAATGCAGTTGGGGAGCTTGCTGAAGAGGATCGGTTCCTTGGGGATCTCCATCCCCGCCTCCTTGGCGTGGTCAGCGTAGTTGAGCCCGACCGCGATGAAGTTGCGCACGTTGCCTACCGGGGAGCCGAGCCGGACGCCCTGCGGCGCCATCGGCAGCGCCTTCAGGTCGAGCTTGCGCAGCTTGTCGAGCGTGGCGTCCCCCAGCGTGTCGCCCGTGATGTCGGTGACATGCGCTGAGAGGTCGCGCACGGCGCCCTGAGGATCGACAACACCGGGCCGCTCGGCGCCGGCCGCACCAAATCGAACAAGCTTCATTGAGAGGCTCCTGCAGACGTTACGGGGCTCGCTTGGGGAGAGATGCAGCGACGCTCATAGCGTTGCCTGTCCACCACGGGGGAAGTCAAGGCGGCGGGGCGCGCTCATTGGCGCGGCCACTCCCGTCTTTGCTGTGGACAACCGGTGGAAACGTCCCACCCTACGCCCGAGCTGTGCGAGGGCGTCGCACACGTCGAGCCCCGCTCACCCGCGAGCGCACAAGGAGCTGCGAGAAGTGCACCAAAGTCTCAAAGGCGTCAGAACAGGAACGTCATCAGATAGATTCCCGCCCCCAGAAATGGCGCTGCCGAGCACGCCAACACCATAAGAACAAAGGACTTATCGATCACAACACACCCCGCCTACACAACTGCCGCCGGAACCACGTGGCCTCGGGTCCGGCTGGACCGCCACCGAGCCGCCCGCTCGATAGTTGCTAGCCTACAACAAGTATAACTCAAGATTAGTTGCATTTCAGCTAAATTGGATGCGGCGTGCGGCATTCTTCGCGCACTGAGGCCAAGCAGTCGCACTGTGCTTTCTTCTGCAACGGATAGCTAATAGCGGATAGCATTTCGACCGCAGCCATTCGGAAGGCCCGCCGTCTCCGCTCCGATCGCTCAGGAGAACAGCCGAAGCTGCTTCTCATCCTGGCCCTTGGTCTCCCGGGCCAGCTGCTCGATGCGGTCGAACGGCACCTGCTCGGCGGAGATGAGCGAGCGCTGGGCGCGCATGGGGCGCACGAGGCCCTCCTGCACCAGGTGGAACTCGCCCACGGTCTGGTGCGGCAGCACAGCGGCAGGATCGAGGCCGGATTCGCTCTGGAAGGCGGCGCGCAGCTTCCTGAGCGCCGTATCCTCGCGCACGCGGCCGATGAACCAGGAGGTGATCTGGTCGCGCGACTTGTAGTCGAGGTCGCCGGGTGACTGGGTGGCCAGCATGATGCCGAGGCCGGCCGAGCGCGCGCGTTTGAGCAGGCTCTGCAAGGGCTCGGCGGTGGCCGGCTTGGAGTTGGCCGGGATGTACAGGTCGGCCTCGTCGAACATCACGACGGCCTGCAACTCGTCGTTCGGGTTGCGCTGGCAGAAGCGCAAAGCCTCGGACAGGAACTGGGACACCCAGAACAGGATGTTCTCGTTGTCGCCCAGGAAGCCCGTGTAGATGATGGAGAGCCGCGTGCGGTCGTCGCTGCGGGCGAAGCGACCGCGCCCCAGGAGCGACTCCATGCGCAGCGATTCGCCGCCGCCCTCGAACAGGGTGGAGTTGCGGTGGCGAAGGCTGTCGAGCTGGGCCACCAGGTCGCGGCGGATGCGGCCCGAGGGGTCCATGCGCTGCGTGAGCTCGGTCAGCTCAGGGTCCTCGTCCTCCAGTAGCGCGATCAGGTCGTTGAGCGTGACCTCCTTGCTGAAGCGTGCCCCCAGGATGCGCAGCGCCACGGACAGCGTGCCCGACTGCTTCTGGTGCGTGGCCGAGTTCTTCAGGTGCAGCATGTCGCCCAGCGCCGCCGCCGAGAGGTTGGCGAGCAGCTGCTGCTCCTGCTCGGGCAGTTCGTTGATGCCGTTTGGAAGCAGTGTGATGGAGATCGGCCGGCCCGACGCCCGCCCGGGTGTGTAGACGGCCACGTCGATGGAATCGGCGAGCCGCTCGCGCTCGCCGCGGCGCTCGCCGTACTCGCCGTCGTGGGCGCGCCAGACGTCGGGGTTGGCGTAGGAGCACAGGTCGCCCTTGCGGTCGATCAGCACCGCCGGGATGCCCTTCATGAGCAGCTGCTCGATGATGCACAGCGCCAACGTGGTCTTGCCGGAGCCCGAGCCGCCCAGCACCGCCGAGTGGCGCTTCAGCACGTCCTTGTTGAGCGTGATGCTGCGGTTGGAGCGCAGTGCGCGGCCGGCCAGGATGCTCTTCGCCCCGTCTCCAACCTCGTCGAGCAGCACCGAGAGCGGTAGGTCGTCCTTCGGCTCGTTGCTGGCGCTGTCCCACCCGGTCCAATCGGCGCCGCGCGGGCCCGCCGCTCCGGCGCCGGGCGGCGGCGGTGGAGCCTGCGTGTCGGCGGGCGCGTCGGCGGCGGGTACGCCGGCCAGGGCCACCGCGGTGCCTCGGATGTTGTGACCCAGGAGGTCGAGCCGCAGCAGCTGCGCCACGCTCGGGATGGCCGAGAGCAGCTTGGTGCGCTGGAACCAGTCGCTGAAGCTCGCGTCCAGGCGGTGCTGGGCGTGGAACTCGCGCACCATGATCATCCGCTCCCAGTCCGGAATCGGCACCAGGATCGAGCGGCCGCCCTTCTCGCGGAACTTGCGGAAGGCCTGCGCCGTCTGGTTCTTCTTGTTGGGCGGGAAATCGCTCGCCCTCAGCATGAAGCAGCTCTTGTCGCCCCCCCCTTTGTCATTCATGGCGGTGAGCACGCGGTCGATCTGGCGTTTCAAGCCGCCGCCCTGGGCGGGACGGTTGCATAGGAAGATGCGCGCCTCTGTCCTGTGACCCGCCGCGTGGGTGAGCGCCAGGTCGAGGGCGGGCACGTCCTGGCTGGCGCTCGCGCGCCGCACCGCCACGTCGAGGGCCTCTGGCCATTCCTGGCGGACGAGTGCCAGGGCCGCGGCGAGCGCGTCGCTCAGCGCCTCGTCGTCGCTCGGGATCTCGGCCTCCGATTGGGCCACGAAGCGGTCCCAATGCTCGCGGAACTCGATTGGCGGCGCGCCGCTCTGAGCCTCCTCCGCCCCACCGGCGAATCCGAGCGCTGCGGCAAGCGTGGAGATGAAGCCCGCCTTGGGCGCCGGCGGCGACTCCTCGGCCGCCTCACCCTCCTGCTCGCGCATGCGCTTTTGCGCCAGCTCCAGGATGCGCCGGGTGGAGAGCCCGCCGAACTCCTCGAAGAACTGCTCACCCAGATAGAGCGTGGGGTCGCTGCCGTTGCCGCGCTCGTCCTGCTGCAGGCGCTTGGCGATGATGAGCCGCGCCTCGTCGGCGGTGCGCGTTTCGATGAGCGGCACCGGTCCGGCCTTCTCGATGCGGTCGATGTAGGACTGCGCCAGCACCTCGCGCACCTTGCCATAGAACTCGGCCAGGCATGAGATCAGCGCGATGGAGGTGGGCACCCGGTTGGCGATCTGGATGAGGTCGCGCGCCGCCTTCTGGAAGCGCTCCGCGTAGTCCTCGAAGAAGCGCAGGTCCTCGACCTGGTCGATGGCGAACACCAGCGCCGCGCGGTCAACCGCCCACATCAGCCGCCCGATCGACTCGATGATGTCGAAGGCGCGGCCCTCGCCCGTATTGGGGTCGAGCGCGGCGATGGCCTCGTGCGACAGCTCGCCCAGCTTCTGGCCGTAGAGGTACTGCCGCACACGCTGGTCGATGCGCGGGTCGGAGCGCTGCATGTAGAGCAGCGCGCGCACGACGTTCACGTCGAGGCTCTGGCCGGCGAAGCGGGGCGCCGCCACGATCTGGTCGGCGATGTTGAGCACCAGCTTGGCCAGCGAGGCGTCGCTCAGCTTGGCGTCGCGCAGCTTGTCGATCTGGGCCGCCTCCACCACCTCGGTGTCGTCGACCATGCGCTTGGCGAGCCGGGCGAGAGCACTCTCTCCGCCGCGGTCCGGGTCGTAGGGCTTCTCCAGCGAGGCGATCAGGCGACGGAGGTAGTAGTCGGCGTAGTTGGCCACGTCCGGCGTCATCTGGGCATAGCCGACGTAGGCCTTGCCGCTGCGGTGGGCGCCGGTACGCAGCGCCCGGATCAGGTGCGTCTTGCCGGCGCCGGACTGGCCGTGGAACAGCAGGATGCGCGCCTGCACCGCGGCCCCGTCGGTTGCGGTGACGGCATCCAGCAGCTCGGAGAACCTGCGGCGCGCGTTGGCGTGCACCAGCTCCACATCGACGGGATCGGCCCGCCAGATGTCGTCCTCCCAGGTGATGGAGTGCTCGAAGGCCGCAGACAGGCGATCGGCAAGCGGCGCAATATGAGCCTCGTGGCGCATGAAACCTCAATTCAAAGCGGGACAGAGCGTTACGGGCCGCAGCTTCATGCGTCCACGCGGATGAAATGGAACACGGTGTTCCGATAGATCACCGCCGAGTCCTGCACGTCCTTGATGTTGCTCTCGTCTTTCAGGTCGGCGTTGGCCAAATTGAGCTGGCCGGAGCGGTGCGCTTCGGCCAGCATGCACTTGAACTCGATCTCCGACAGCCCCCACTCGGGCCGCTTCTCCCGCACGGTGCGCCAGACGCGGCTGATGTAGGCCTTGCGGTCACCGCTCCACCCCTGCGCCTCGCCCGCCGCCAGGCGGCGCACCTCGGCGGCGAAGCCCGGCAGGTCGAGCGGCCGATTGGCAGGCGGGGACTGAACGATGCCGAGAGCGCCCTGCAGGGCTTCGGCACTCGCTACGTTTGAAACAGAGTGATTGAACTCTCCGTTAACGCGACTGGAGCCCTCTTCCCGTCGCGCCGGAGGTGCGCCATCCAAATGCCGGGAAGGGCCAGAGGTGGGGGAAAGCCCCGAGGGGCGCAGGCCCCTCGCGTCTACCGCAGAGGCTTCTGCGCGGCGTTGGTGGCGAGGGGTCTGCCCCACGCCGCTGGCGCGCCTCCTTACATCGGCATAGGCCGCCGTTTCCCTGACCTCCGTGTGAGCGGCAAAGAAGCGCCGCAATACGCCTGTTCGGAGGGCGGCGAGTTCGCCGCCGCGGGCCCCGCACGCCTGCTCGGCCAAAGCCGAGACGAGCCGCCGGTCGGTGCCGGGATCGCGTGGTTTGTCCAGGAGCTGCGCAGCCAGCAGGCGGCTCGCCCGTGCCGGCAGTCCGGACTTACCCGCGACCGCCGCCGCGGTCTCCCCGCCGAAGGCCTTCCTGAGCGCGACGGCGGCCAGCGCCTGCCGCAGCCGCGCCGGTGTGACCGCCCCTTTGATGTGGAGCCCGTAGGCCTGCATCAGGATTGCGGCCCGCAGTCCCTCCAGCGTGGCGAGCGCCGCCAGCCGCCTGGGTGTCGGCCGCCGCTCCCCCAGGGCCTTGGCGATCAGCCACATGCTGCATGCCTTCTCCCATGTCAGGGTGACGCTCGTACCGACGCCGAGGAGCCCGGCGGCCGCAGCGGCACCCGCGGGCGTGGCTGCATAGCCACCGGGTTTGTGCGCAACCTGCCCAGCCCCTGAGAGGGCCTTGATCGCCCCCTCCACGCTCTCGCGCCAGAGCGAAGCCGGCAT
>Ga0209382_10004305_pt1 | contig 19081 bp, 19 predicted proteins | sample SoiMetdeltSBSDD5_FD_187599 | JGI IMG/M metagenome (GOLD analysis project Ga0209382, IMG submission 187599) | Bulk soil microbial communities from a Populus tree surrounding site in Tennessee, USA - Soil MetaG P. deltoides SBSDD5 (SPAdes) (version 2) | ecosystem: Environmental > Terrestrial >...
CTGCCGCGCGCGACCCGGCCGGCATCGAGCTGCAACTGAGCCTGCTGCTCTGTCGGGTCGTCCGCTCTGTGAGCGACGCTCGCGAAATCCTCGACCAGACCGCGGCCTCGTGGCGTGTGCCCGTGGACACGCTCGCGGCATCCCCGGCGGTGCTGGTCGGTACGGTCGAGCATTGTGCCGAGTTGCTCCTCGAGCGCAGAGCGCGCTACGGCTTCAGCTACATCCATGTCGGCAGCGACTTCGAGAACGCGTCGGAGCTCGTTTCGCGTCTCGCCGGCAGCTGACGCAGGCGTAACACGCCGTGATGGCTCCAGGACAGTAGCTTTCGCGAAGCGTGGCGATGGCCGACTACAGACTCAGCTACCTGAAAACGCTGGTGGGCACTGCTGCCGTTGGCCTCGGCGTGGTGTCGCTGACATATTCGATCGGCGCGTACGAGCTCCGGATTGCCGAAGCTGTGATTGTTTTCGAATGGGGCGTTGCCTTGAGCACCGCGTCCGTCGCGATGGGCGCGATCATTGCGCTGTATCGCGACCACCGAAGACGCCAGGGAAGACGAGATCTCTTCGATGCGTGGAACGAGTCGCGATCCGAACGGATTTTGACGGCCGCGCGTCCCCAAGTCGGGATCCTGCTTCGACGGATCTGCCGACGTCTGCTACGCGGGCGTTCGCTCCTGGTCGGGGACGTGGTCGAAATCCGTTCGCTGGACCAGATCCGGAAGACGCTGGACAGCTTCGGATGTCTCGATGGGCTGCCGTTCATGCCGGAGATGGCGAAATTTTGTGGTGAACGCAGGGTCGTGTTCCACAGTGTCGACAAGATTTACGACTACGGAAGAAGCAAAGCGTTGAGACGCCTCGCGGACTCGGTGTTGCTGGCCGGCCTCCGTTGCGACGGCAGTGCACATGGCGGCTGTCAGGCGTCTTGCTATGTGCTGTGGAAGAGGGCTTGGCTGAAGCGGGTTCAGCCCGGGCGGCTCGCGCGAAATGCTGTGACCGACGTCGCACGCGCCAGCCAAAGTCTGCCGAACAGACGTCGATACAGTTGTCAATACACTGAACTCGCGGTGGCGACGACTCCAATGGCGCGGTGGGATGTCAGGCAGGACTTACGACCGCTCTTCGCAGGAAACGTGACCATCGGCGCCTTCTGCGTCGCACTGCTCACGCGGCTGTTCAATACGGTGCAGGCAGCCCGCGGTGGCGTAGGCTGCCCAGGCTGGTCGCCCAAAGCCGGCAGCCGCATGGATCGATCGTGGGCGGCCTGGCTCCCGGCGAAGCGGTCCGAGTGCTTCCCATCGAAGACGTCGCCGCCACCTTGAACGAGAAAGGGCGCCATCGAGGTCTGTGGTTCGATCGCGACATGATTCGACACTGCGGGCACCGCTACACCGTGCTCAGGACGGTCGAGCGGATCATCGATGACGCAACCGGCGAAATGTTGGAGATGGCTACCCCTGCTTGCTGCTGGCCGGCGCGGAGGCCTCCGGAGAGTTTCTTCGCTTCTGCGCGCAGCATGAGTACTCGTTCTGGCGGGAAGTGTGGCTATCACGCGACGCTTCGGTGACGGTCAGCTGATCGCGAAGCGCGAAACGCCAGCCAGGCGCCGACCGCTGCTCGCTCCGGTCGGGCCAAAACCACGAACCAGGCTCCGAGCGCCCCAAGTACCAGGGCGGCCAGCACCTGGCCGAAGAACGCCCAAAGGGTCGCGGTCGGCCACCACATTTCGACGGCCAGTGTTGCCATAGCAAACGGAATCATCCCAACCGCAGGGCGGAGAATCACCTGCATCCAATACATACGTAGCGGCACGCCGGCATGGCGTTCGGCATACAGTGGCCCGACGAAAAGCGAGACGACAAGACGTGGCACAGCGGTGCCCCACGCGACCCCGACGATGCCCAGGTGACGAACGAGGACGATGCTGAGCAGGATATTCACGAGCCCCTCACCGACAAAAACCGGAATGAGCCCCTGGTGCCGGTTCAGCCCGATCATGGTAGCCGTCACGATCTGAAAGCCGGCTAAAGGCCAAACGGCGAACGCAAGCACGCTCAATACCGCTCCTGCGGGCTCGGCGTACTCGGGACCCATCCAGATCCTGATGAACGACGCTCCTCGGACCTCGAAAGTCAGGACGATCGGCAGGACGACGAGTGAGGCGAGCCGAGCGCCCCGCAAGATCACCTTCGCGACGTCGTCCCGTCGGTCCTGCCCCGGCAGTGCCGCCACCATGGGCGTGAGGGTGTGGGAGATCCCGCTGAGGATCGAGCGGACGTAGTCGGTCATTGTGGAGGCGATCGCGAAGAACGTGATCGCCGCGACCGGCAGGAACGCGCCGATCACCAGGGCATCAGCATAGTTGATGACTGCGGCCGCGGCCTGAATGAGGGCCGACGTGATGCCGAACGAGAAGATGATCCCGAGATGTGCCCGGCTCCACAAGGTCGTTCGGAACCTTACCTGGGGATACACGCGGCGGCTCAGCCAGGCGCTCATGCCACCCCGCAGCAGCGTGACGCCGAGCTGTGCGAGAGCCAGCTCGACAAGGCCGCCTCCGGCATGAAGCAGGAGAAGGATCGCGATCGCCTGCGCCACCGCGAGCGCGATGTTGACCCCGTTGAGCCAGTCGAATCGCTGCACGCCGACGACGATGCCCCCGAACACTCCCGAAACCAGCGAAGCGGCGACGTTGACGCCGCTCACCACGAGCGCAATGCGCGCGGCGTGCGCCAGCTCCTGGGGCACGTGGAAGCCGTGGTTGACCAGCAGCGCGAGCACCACGGATGCCGCGATAGCGAGCAACCCGAGCCCGCCGAACAATCCGAGCGCGGTCGACGCAATTCGTCCCGCATCCTCGTGACGATGCGTCGCATGGTAGGTGGCCACGTACCTGGTGACCGCGCCGCGCGTCCCGAGGTCGAGAAGCCCGAGGTAGCCGACCAATGAGCTTAGCAGCACCCATGCGCCATATGCGCTGTCGCCCAGGCTATGAACTATGACGGGCGACAGGAAAAGGCTGATGATCGCCGAGACGGCGAACGAAGCCCAGTTGGAGATTACATTTCGCACAGAACGTCGCCAGGATGTCATGGCGGGCTCATCGAATCCGGCGGACGGTGAGGTAGCATTGCCTGTGGCACGCGGTTACACGAAAATCATGTCATGAAATGGCTGCTGACCCCCGTATGTTCTCACTCATTTGCAGTCCTATGGATTGGAGTCATTTTCGTTGCGACGCTGATGCCCTTCGAGCCCTCTGAGGACGTTCCAGCGGTTTTCTGTGTACTGTGTGGCGACGGAACGATCGCTGATGCCATCCTGAACATCGGTCTCTTTCTGCCGCTGGGAGCCGCGCTGAGGATCGATGGCTGGCTTCCAAGACGCGGCATCGCGCTGGGCGTGCTTGTTTCTATTGGCGTGGAGTCTGCTCAGTTCTTCATCCCAGGCCGCGATCCGAGCCTCTCAGACATCGTGTTCAACACGCTCGGCACGGCACTCGGTGTCGTTATCGGGCGCTCAACCATCCTGTGGTCGCGGCCCAATCGACCGCTCGCCGGCACGTTGAGCATTAGTGCGACACTGGGCGCCGGCTCGGTACTCGCATTGACTGGGGTTCTGCTCGGGCCGGCATTCCCTGAGGACACGTACTACGGAGGCTGGACCATGCACCTTAGTCATCTCGAATGGTACGGCGGCCGAGTGCTGCAGGCCTCGGTCGACGGACTAGACATTCCACCGGGCGTCCTCACGAATTCGCTTCAGGTGCGCCAACACCTCATTGCGAACGAGGCAATTCACGTGAGCGCCCTCGCCGGGCCGCGGCCGTCGGCCCTCGCGCCGCTGTTCACGCTCCACGATGGACACCAACGCGAGATCCTATTGCTGGGCATCGACGGGGACGACCTCGTCTACCGCTATCGGACGCGCGCGATCGTCGCGCGTCTTCGCGGTCCCGAAATTCGGATACGCGACGCACTGCGCGGAATCGCCTGGCGTGACGCCCTGTCAATCGTCGTGCGCCGAGTCCACTCCACCTACTGTGTCCGCGTGAATGCAACGGAGCGATGTGGGCTCGGGTTCACGCTCGGGACCGGGTGGGCGTTCTTTCTCGGCAGCGGCGCCGGTCCAGGCCGGCTCGAGTCTGTACTCAACCCTGGCTGGCTTGCCGTGCTGGCTTTTCCAATCGGGCTGTGGACGCGGTTCGGCCGAACGTTCGTGGCGGCTGCTGCGCTGTTGTTGATCTTCTTGTTGATCGTGCCCGTCATATGCGGTCTTATGCCGACCCCAGCAACGGAGCTCGTCGGAGCAGTCGTAGGGTTTCTTGCGGGTTGGGCGGGCTCAAAACCAAGCGAATCATGTTGACGATTCGGCACCCTCACGGGGAGATCGCATACCATCAGGGACTGGAGATCCGTCCACCAAGCGGTTTCGAAGCGCGTGAATTAGACGAAGTTTGCCGGAACGCTCACGCGGTATCTCGTCGATCGTCGTCGCATCGACACGAAACCGTCCGCCACTGTTGGCGGCCAGCATAGCTGACAGATGCCGACCGTGGCTGGTCTCATAGCCGGGGGCGGGGACAATACGGACCAGTACGTGATCCGGTTCGTCCTGAACGAACTGTGCCTGGCGGATCGGGACACCGCGGTCCCGGGCCGCTTCGAGGTGATACATGAAGAACTCGCCGTGGAACCGCGTGCCATCCTGGGCCTCGACAAAATCGTACGCTCGGCCGAAAACCGCGGAAAAGGCCGGTAATCCTCGCCCGCAGGAGCAGGGCAAGGTCGGCACGACATGGTCGCCAATGTCATATCTGATCAAGGGCGTCGCCCGATTGTGGAGGTCTGTCAGGATCAAACGGCATGCTTCAGGGCAAGCAGGTGTGGGCGCCGGCTGTAGCTCGGCGAAGATATTCTCGGCCATCAGATGCAGCTTTCCACGATCGCACTCATACAGCACGGGCCCGACCTCCCCGCAGCCGTACTCGTTGTAGACCGGCGCGCCGAACGCTTCAGCGACGAGAGCTCGATCGCCCGGGGTCAGGACTTCCGATGTTGAAACGACAGCCGCTACACGGAGGTCCGCGAGAGGGAGGTCTTCGTCGAGACAATAGGCAGCGAACTGAACCAGCATCGAAACATAGCCGTACACCCAACTGGGCCGTCGGCGTCGTAGACGCTCGAAATACGTTAGTAGATCCGCCCGTCGGAACGCAAACGCCGACAGCCGTTCGCGGTTCAGGACGAAATCGATCGCGCGATAGCGGAGCGCCGCGCGGCCACTGAGAGGCGTGCCCCAGAAACGAGCCTGACGATCGCCGGGCCTAATGCCGTACCAACCATAGGAGCGCCAAGACGCCGCCTGTTCGGCCGCCGTTGCACCGCGATTCTTGCGCAAGCGTACCGCGACGCCTGTCGAGCCACCGGTGATCTTCCAGCTTGTGGTCCCCGGCAGGGTTGGTGCTCTGAGTTGCGGGGCCCGCTCGATAAGTTCGACCTTCGTCAACAGCGGAAAACGGGGCAGGTCCGCTGCCCGGAGTCGCGCGGGATCGAGGCCGGCGCGGTGTGCAGCCTCGGCATAGTACCGAGTACGCGTCGCCGCGTGGCGCAGAAGCCCCTCGAGAGCTTCCTCGTGAAAGGCGGCAAGTCGTTTCGAATCCCACCACTGTGAGTCCTCGTAGCGGTGGAGGAGCCGAAAGACCGGTTCGCCCCGTGCGATCAATGCAGTCCGGTAGAGGGCGTTGCGGGCGAACGCGACATTCATGGGTGCTCAAACGCCTCGAGTAAGCGCTCTGCATAAGGTGCCCAGTTGTGTATTTGCCCTACCGCCCTGTATCCACGTTCACCCATCTCTCGTATGGCGCTTAGATTGTCGAGGAGACCGATAGTACAGTCGCGAAATCCGCATTTCCCGAATGAAACGTTGCCGCAGCGCCCGTCTCACCCGGCACGCCGACCATCGGCGCGGCGTCGGAAGCCAGTACCGGCTCGCCAACCGACATGTAGTCGAACAGCTTGTTCGCGAGAGTCGTATTGATGTGAGTGCACCGGCGGAAGCGCACCGATAGCATCCGCTGTCGGAGAACGTCCGCGCGCTCTGTTCGAGGAATATGTGCCTTCAACACATCGCGCTCATAAGTCGACATTCAGTTCTCGCGTGAGACCGAATGAGCATGTCGCCTCACCGAAGCCGCCACGAGTTCCGTCTTCCGCTGAACGCTACAGCGATTCGGGAGTTCCACGACCAGAGTGTTCACTGCCAGGGGGTCTGGCTCTTGTCCTTGGCCGTCATCGCAGTACAGACGGTGTTCAAAAAAAGCTCCAATCAACTGGAGGCAGACTGATCAAGCGCGGACGCGACTGGTTTGCACAATCTCAAGGCTACTGTCGATTAACCAAATCACCACAAAGACGGGCAATATCTGCATACAGACGGGATTCACCGCCACAAAGTTCAGCATAGCGTCGCCCGGCCTCCGCGGTTCGTCTACGCAAGTCATCGTCCTCCCAGGCCTGGCGAATGGCATTCGCCATTGCAATCGAATCACGTGGCGGGACAATTATTGCCTCAACAGTTATCAAGCCTCTGGTGGATGGCCCTTCGGTGACGACGACACATTTCTTCATCGCCATCGCCATGAGGTATAGGCTGAGCCCTGGTGCATAGGCACTCGTTGGTAATAAGGGCACTACAACGACTTTAGCCCGTGCGATGTAGTCAATCCAGCTCTTCTCGCAAACATTTCTCTCGACCTTAAGGTTGTAGGGCAGATTGTTCAGATCGACCTCCGTTCCACCTCTCCGCATCAGCACGGCATCCTCATAGAGTAGGAGACCAGGATACTCGACTTGACGCATTGCACCGATGAAAGTAGGAAAGTCTCGGAAGCTCCGGCCAGCAGTAAAGACATACGCACCATCTGTTGAGAGCAGACTGGGAGGAGGAATAGTTTCAAAGTAGTTGACTTTAAATGGAACAAACACGCAGCGGGCCCGAGGTATCCCATAGAAGTGCTCATATGGTTCGGTATGCGTGAAATGAAGAATAAACATGTCGACTTTTCTCAGCAACAGTCCTTTGATGCGTGCTGAGAGGCGTTGCTTCAAGCCGTTGGGCCGAGGCAGGATATAGTCAACGGTCACTGTCCTACATCGACGTATAGGCAACAACAACTGTAGTAGACAAAATATTAAGAGGCGTCGCATTCCGCCACTCATAACGACAAGGTCGTGGCGGAAGGCTCGAAAGAACAAACGAACACCACCCCATAAAGTGTCCTTTTCACCAATGAAAGTATTAGACACTACGTATCTGCCTGTCTGTACCCCATCGAGCCGACGCAAGTTCGAAGCTACGCGCAACATTTTTCGAGCCACACTCCACCTCTTCCGATGAATTGGGCTATGCGCATTTATCAGTTCGCCGATTTCGCGCGGGCCAGGGTCAGCTCCGTTCGTTGATGATCATTGGGTCTACAGCCCGCGCCCTGTTCGAGGAGGACCCGCTTTTAGGCCTGGAGCTCGTGGGCCGGTACCTCTCGCGCGACACCGCGTCGAGCGTCTCGCCACATAAGGACTGCAGATCAATTCCGCCGTCCGCTGGGCGCTCCGGCGCACTCCGGCAGGTCCACCAGTTCTGCGGCGGTCGATTCGTCGCCCGGCGTCCTGGTTGGTTTTCGCGGCTCGACGTTCATGCTCGGCCTCCTTGGCTACAGTCATCGCAGCGACGGTCTCTAGAGAAACTGAATCCGATCTATGACAACTCTGCTCGAGACGATCCTCAAAACCTAAGGGCACTGTGCGGTCGTCGCTTCTACGGGGCGCTCGAAAATCACGCGTCACCGTCCGAGCGGTTCGGGATGCCCGGAGCAGTCAGTCAATCAAGGCGTGACCCGGGGATGAAAAGCTGCGACAATCTGACAGGCCTGTTAATAGCGCGACACTCTACTGATCCGAACAGTCAACGCACAGGCTCCTCTGTGCGCCGACGAGCGCCTGATGAATCGGCAACTTACACTGTCTAAACTTGTCTTGCGCGCCTTGGCACATTGATCGCAGGGCATTTTTCACGGAGGAATGGTGACGAATGAGACTAATAACACGTTCTCTGGTTCTTCTCATAATCGGTGGCCTTTGGAGCGAGTTGGTTTTTGGCGCGGCGCCTGACGGTCAGGAGGACATTTGTACCAATCCTGCTGTCTTCTTCTGCGAGAACTGGGAAAATCGGCCTCTCGGGCCGGTGTGGAATTTCGTTGGAGTTGGTGGCTACAAGAACAACGGATGGGCGGTTTCGGATTCGATCACACCAGATATAGTGAACACTGAGCGCGTCGACGGCACGAAAGCGATTCGAATGGTCACCGGCGCCAATAAGGCTAGTGGCGGATGGATCGACGCGGCTTTCCCCAATGGGGCTGCCTTCCGCACGGTTTACTGGCGCTGGTACGTTAAGTATTCTCCCAACTATGTATGGTCACCTGAGGCGACCAAACATAACGAGACGGTATCGTTTGATCGCATAGCGGGGGCATCCGGCGCCGATCTCGGCGTCTTCAACTTTACAAGCAACATGGGATTTAGAACGCCAAACGTTGTCGTCGCGGCGACGCAAAAAGACTTTGTCGCTGGGAATCCTGCTGCGGCGTACTTCCCGCCAAACAGGAACGGCGGATTCAGCCAGTTTGACGTCAGTCGGTGGTATTGCGTCGAAGCGCGCATCACCATGAATACCGGCGCGCTGTCGACCGATGGCTACATTCAGGGATGGATTGACGGTGTACAGTACTACGAGTACCCCAATGTCAATATCGTATCGCTGCATGGCGATAATCCCACCCATAGTGGGTTTTTCCTTGCAAGCTATTGGAACTGTATACCGGGGGGACCTGACGGGACTGATTGTAGTAGGTCGCCGCATCCCGAAATATATCGGTATATGGACAATCTCGTCGGTTCGACTCAACGAATCGGGTGTCTCGGCTCCTCACCTTCACCGTCACCTGCAGTGCAAACGCCCTCGGGTCCATCATCGGTGATTGTGCAGTGAAATCCGGATTATGATGAGCTCGATTTCTCTCGGCCTGACGCCGTTGGCCACAGTTCGTCGACCCCATAGCGCACGTTGTGGGGACAGTTCCTTGCGGAGGGGATAGACGAGTGTTCCCTGCATCGATGCGAAAACATCGAGCGTTTTAGCGGCTAGCGCGGTCGCAAGAGCCCGGCGGTAGCCAGCTTTCGCGGCGCGGAGCCGGCACGATTCGGATCAGTACATGGCTCAGTACGTCGTTCTGGCTCGTCTGAATGAACTTGGTTTGGCCGATCGGAGAACTTTTGTGAGTAAGGCGAACGAGGGAGATGGGCGCGTAGAATCGAACGGACCTTGCTCAGCCTAGTTGGCGCGTCTGGTACCCCGCACCGCAGTCATCCCTCCCGTGGACTCCGTGACTACGAGGTCCTCGAATCCGTTTTCCTCGAACCATGCGCGGACCTCTCGGACAGAGTGCTCCGTCTGAAACATCGGATGAAGCTGGTCGAAGAGATTGAGTAGGATGGAGCGGAAGGACTTCGGTCGCGTGTTCTCGATCGAGAATCCGAGAATCCGATATGGCGGCTGCTTACGGTGTTTCCAGGCGCGCACCCAGGCAAGAATGCCGTTGAAGGCTAGGTACAAGGGCACGGCGAGAATCGCTGAAACAAGATAATTCACCGTCGGCGGAAAGCGGTGGGCGAAGGGAAGCAGGTGCCGGAAGAGGCGGTAGTGGTGGCGATCCTTGCCGTAGACCGACACGAACAATTTCCCTCCGGGCCGAACTTTGCTCGCGATTGATCTAAAAGCTTTCTGCGCGTCCGGAGTCGCCATGATGACGCCACTACTCCAGACAAAGTCGAAGTTGGCATCCTTGAAGGGAAGGCGCATTAGATCGGCTTGAAAGAATGTCACCGCATCCAAGTCGCGCAATCGCTCGGCGACCACCGGTAGACTTTCGTGGATGTCGATCGCGTACACGCAGCACCCCATCGAATGGATACTGATTGGGATCCGACCTGATCCGGTCCCAGCGTCGAGAACCTTTGCGCCGGCAAGATCGGAGGGGCGGATTCCCAAGCTGTTGAGGAAATAATTCGCAGTTTCACGGAAGTCCAAGCCGAAGACGTCGCCCCGGTCGAAAAGCCCATCCCAGAAGCCTTTCCACTCGAAGCCGAATGAGACCGCGGTCCGCTTTTGCTCGCCCAGTTGCGGCGCGAAGTAAGGAAGACCGTGGATGATGGGGTATGAATGATCGCAAGCTCGGCACGCGAGATGGCGGTCTGCCGGCGCAGGAGAGCTCGGCGAGCGCTTTTCTCTCCACTCAATCGCGCCTCTGCAGGCAGGGCACTCAAGCTCCTTCAGCATTACTTGTGTGAACATCTTTTCGTGTCCTCCGATCGCGTCACGCCAGCTGTTGGCCGGCCGCTGATGAGTCGCATAAGAGTTTTAGTGCGTCCGGCTTCCTCCGGCGGCTTGTTGTGCGCCCGCCGTGAGGAGTGGCGCCTCGCCAACGACCCACATCGGAACTCCGCCCGATCTCGCGACTGATCGGCCCGCGAAGCTCTCCACGACTGCCAGCAGGCGAGCTCCGTCGACGCCCCAATTGTAGAGCTTCTCTACGGCTGCTTGCCCTGCGCAAGCCTGAAGCGCGCGCAGATCGGGAGCTCCAGCGAGTGTTTCGATCGCCTCGGCGAGGGCTCTAGCATCGCCGCTCGGGAACGAGACGCCGCAGTGGGTGTCCTCGAGCACTCGTGTCATTGGACGCACGTCGCTCGCTATGATTGGGAGTCCATGCGCCATATACTCGAATAGCCGGTTTGCCAGGCTTGCGTCGATGTGGTGGCAGGCATGAAAGGGCAGAAGGCCTACCTGGGCTCGCGAGATGATGTCCGGAAGTCTCGCGTAGTCCAGCCAGCCTGTGAAGCGCACGTCACCATCGAGACTCAATTGCTTCACCCGCACTTCGAGTTCGCGGCGCGCTGGCCCCTCACCCACGATGAGGAGGCCATAACGCCCAGGAGCCCGCTGGTCCAGACTAGCCAAGGCCTCGAGTGCTGTGTCTAGCCCCCGATCGTGCGAGATCAGCCCCGAGAAGAGCAGCAGGAACCGTCCTTCGAGCCCTTCAACCTCGGGCACCGGAGCGCTCGTGCGTACGAAGCGCTCGAGCATCGCGGTGTTGCGCACCTCGGTCCATCTGCCGCTCGGGAGGCCGCGCCTCTCCAGACGCCAGCCCGCCTCGGGACACACCACGACAGCGTGATCGATTCGGCGGACGACGTAGCGCTCCACGAAGTCGGCGAGGTATGGGTTCCGCACGAGTAGGTCTAAGGGGGTCGGACGGCCGAGCCTGAAGTGCGTTCGCAATGAGTCGGGATACGGCTCGGCCAAGTCCGCTATTACCGGGACCCGCTCAGATCGCGCGCACCACAGTGCGAGAGGAGCAAGAGGCAGATCGCGTACTATGACGAGATCCGGCCGGAACTCGTGCAGGACCGATCGCACACAGGCGACCCAGAGCGGGTTGAGAAAAAAGGGAAACGAGAGCGCACCATGCGCAGTCGGCGGGCGGACAATTTCCAGCCCGCTTGTAAGTCGCTCTCGTCGAGGCAAGAAGCGTCTATTTCGGCATACGAGGACCACCTCGTGGCCTGCGCGCAGGAGCGTCTCGGAAACCTTTTCCACGCGAACGTCCCACGGGAAGGCCCCATCGAAGATTTTTAGAACCCGCATAGAGCTCTCGTCATTCCTTACCTCCCTTGCGCATGCTGCGGGCGTCGCTTAATACAGTCGTCAGCATCAATGCGATCAGTAGTGGAATTCATCTCAGTTTCTAGCGCATCGCTATCATGGCTTTTGATTGTGGCTACGCGGCCCGTCGCGTCTTAAGCTTGCTTCATTGAGCAAGTTCGGATGGGCTCCGGATACGACAACCAGAGTGTAGCGGACACCGCGGGCGCCGGGAATAGGAGCCGCCATCAGCGAACCCCCGATTGGGGTCAGCCGTCCAGAACATGCTCGGGCGGTGTGTCAGCCCTTCTTGCCGGCCGCCGCAGAATACACGCTTCCGTAGGCCGTGAGAACTGCTGCCCGGCTGAATCGGGCCCTGACTGAGGACGCCCAGTGCGCGGCCGCAATCCTGGACTGGGCTGGATTCCGGAGCACCTTCGCCATCGTCTCCCCGAATTTGTCTACTTGGCCAGATTCGATCAACCACGTTGGCGGAGCGCCTTCGAGCACTTCGCGCACACCGCCGACGTCAAACGCTACCACAGGGACTTCACACGCTGCCGCCTCCAGCAGGACCATCGGGAAGCCTTCGTGACGGGAGGGCAGAGCCAGAAGATCGAACTGCCTCAGATAGCCTGTCGCCTCCGGCACCTGCCCCATGAAGGCAATACGGTCTGACAGACCTTGTGCCGCGACGCGGCCTCGCAGATCGCGCTCGACGGATCCTGTTCCAATCAAGACAAAGCCGGCCTCGCCACGGTAGTGTGCCGCGACTTCCACGAAGTGGTCGGGACCCTTCACCGGCTCGAGACGTCCAACGTAACCGACCACGGGTCGAGAGGGACTCCAGCCAAGATGGCCTCGCAGATCCGGTACGTCCGCGACATTTCGAACCGCGGGCATTGGGTTTGGGATGTTTGCGACGGACCCGGCGCCGAGCCTCCTCTGGAGGCGCTGAGCCAGTTCCCTCGAGACTGCGACGAAGCGCGCGCCAGCAAAGCGAGCAGCGAGAAGCGATCCCCATACGCGAAACTGCTGGCTGCGCGTAAGCTGGACACGTGGCTCGAGACCGTGCACGGTCACTACGAGGCCCTTCCGCCTCGGCGCGAGCGCAAGCACGGCCGTCCATATCTCCTTGTAGCGGTGGGCGTGAACCACATCGGCACGCGCGTCCGCGAGCCAGCGGCGGGTTGCCACCGTCAGCCCTGGAAATGAGTGCTCCGCCTCCGCAATCACGTGCACACGAGCGCCGAGAGCCCTAAGCGCCTCTGCAAGTTGGCCCTCGTTGAACAATAAAGCTTCGACCAGGAATTCTTGCTGCGCGAGGAGTCCCTCCACCAACAGCACTAATACCCTCTCGGCGCCACCCCAAGCATCGCCCGATGCCAAGTGCACAATTTTCACGTGAACCTATTCTTTCATCAGATCACGGGCTCGCCTATACTCAAAGGGATCGGGGCTTGGGATCTTAGCAACGCGGGCCGGCTGAGGCCGATGGCTTTTTCACCTCCGTGGCGTTAAAAAGGCTCCTTCGTAAAGCTCGTGAGGTCGGGCCCTTTTACACATTCACATTGGGTGCTCGTCGACTGCTGCCAGCACGCGCTCTCTACATGGGACGCACGATCCTCCTTGAGATGCGCCCTCACCAGGAAGGAACGGCCAACGAAGCCCTGGAGCGAATCCGTTGGGCGGGTCGAGATGATTCTGAACTCCTCACGGCCTTCGGTCACTCGCGCGAGCTCGTGCAGCGCCGGTTGGCTGCTGGTGATCGTGCCTGTGTGCTCACTGAGCGCGACCGGCTTCTCGGCTACGTGTGGTTCCATGGCGTTCGCCACGAGGACGAGGCGCTAGGCGTTCGCTTTCATCTCGCCCCGGAGGAGATCTGGCTCTTTGACGCCATGATCGCAGCAGACCGCCGCGGTCATGGTCTTTACCGCCGACTGCTACGGGCGGCGGCCGCAGACCTCTGGGGCCGGGGCGTCCGCCGCATCCTGATAGCTGTTGAGGCGTCCAATAGAAACTCTTTCCGGGCTCACCTGGCGGCGGGGGCCCGACCAGTCTGTAGCATCCGTGCCCTACGAATCTGTGGCCTTACTTGCGTGTACGATGGGACTGCTTTTTGGGTGAAGTGGACTGCTGCCACGGGCTGGCTTCAGCTTTCGACCGACTACCTAACCGCCAAGACATGACCTGTGCTGGGGCGCGCGCTCTCACAGCTGCGCCAACAATCTAACGGCGGCGATCCCCTACGCCGAAGAGGTGGGCGCGGATGCGCGACAGTCTCGGACTGCGCGCCGAACGCCAGCGGGCGATGAATGCTAGCGACGCCGCTCGGCCTCGGAGGTTTACGGGCCATATTACCTCGTGAACCGTATCACTAAGCTCGGTCCAGGCACGTTTGTAGTGCTGATCGCCTCGTAGAAGTTCCAGGGCTACGCATCCTTCCAGACAGGCAGCCTCGACGATCCTTCCGAGCAAAAATGAGCCCGCGTTAGCCGTCTCCTTTCGGAAGGAACTGAGGTAGTAATACCAGCGATCCTTTCCGATGAGAACGAGTGCATAGGCGACAAGTCGATTCGACACACGTAGGAGCCAAACGGTCGCTTCCGTACGCTGATCACGCAGCACGGCCTCGAGTAGGTCACGACTCGATCCGGGGCTGAAGGAAGAGTTACCTTGCTCCCACTTCCACGAACCCCGTTCTACATCAACTAGCTCGTCTAGCAGCACTTCTGTCAGAGGCGGGCGTACTCGCTCGACCGACAGCTCGCCGAGTTCCTCCATGCGTCGCTTCCATCGCCTGAGCATCTTCCGAAAGTCGCTGCCGTGGTGTGCGAGCAGCTCCTCCCAGGGCTGGTCGGTCGGAATCCATGGGCACAGCTCGTACGGCCGCTCCCGACCACCCCCGCCCAGCCACCGTCCCAGCGCCACAACGATGGGCTCGCGCTCTCGTACCGAGTGCAGGTGTAGAAGGTCGAACTCACGGCGGGCCTCCGCAAGCGCGCGCGCGACACACTCCCACGCCTCATCCAACGACCGCGTAGTGACCAGGCCGGCATAGTCGGAATCGGGGGTGCCGAGCAGGCGCAGTATGCGGACGCCCGCGCGTGTCACCCGTCCAAAAGGGGCGATCGTGTCCCCATTCTTGAGGACGAGGACGAAGGGCTCCACTCCGCCGCTCCGATGTTGTAGCCAGTGGTCGAGCCAAACATAAGACTGATACGGCGTGCGAACTCCACCCGCCATGGCAAGCGCTGCCCAGCGCGGCGCCAACATAGCGAATTCATCCCGGCTCCGGATGACCTCCGCAATCATTCTTTATGCTCTTCTCACTACATGCCGCCAATTGCGCACTAGTGCACCTGCTCTCTCCTTCCACGCGACCCAGTCGTAGGCCCCGTCGAACTTTTGCTCCACGACGGTGAGCGAATCCCTCGGATCAATTCCGACTCGCCGCAGTCGAAAACGATCCGCAGGGCGGCTTCCCCTGCCGAAGCAGGTCGAGCAGGCCGCAACGAATCCCGCTGTCTCGACGGCCCGTTCCGCTGACGCATCGAAGTCGTCCGACTGACCATAAGGGTATGCAAAGAGATTTACCGGGCGACCGCAGGCATCTTCGATAATCCTGCGTGCCAGAGCTGTTTCGGCGTGAAGTATCGAATGGTCTACTCGCGAAAGACGCCGATGCGTCATCCCGTGCGCCCCAACTGTCACCAGAGTGTGGTCTAGTTCCCTAAGCTCACGGGCTGTCATGATCGCTCGTTCAGTAACGTGGCCGGCATCCCAACCGTTGGTCTTTCCGAGCCACGCACCCGGGACGAACAACGTCGCGGGAAGTTGCAGTGCCGAAAGCACAGGCACTGCGAGTTCCATGAAGTCGCGGTACCCGTCGTCGAAGGTTATCGCGGCGAGATCTTCAACGCCCGGCCGCCCCAACATTTGCACTGCCTCAGTCAGTCGAACTACAAGCCGACGTGCCTTGAGGGCTCTAAGCTGCCTCTCCAGCGACTCGACTGTGATACCGTCGATGCCCCCGACGCCGTGGTACATCACGATCAGTGGCCCAGGCGATGTAAACCAATACGGAGTGCCAGAACTCGCAATGCCGGCGGCCAGCCACTCGCTGGCTTTCACGGGGAGGCCAAGACCCTCACAGTACGGTCACCGGGCGGCGACCAAACCGTTCTGTCGCAGTCTGTGCGCGAGGATTCTCGCGACTAACTTCGTACCCTGGAGGTTCGGATGCATTGTGTCGAAGAACAACTCACGTCGGTCCAGGCGACCGTCGATCTCTGTGGCCAAGTCGACCAGCACGGCATCTCGCTCTGCGGCGATCCTACGAATCGATTCATTGTATGCGGCGATCAGGTCCACGAAGTCGCCGACGGCATACGCGCTTTGGAAATACGGGAAAATAACGTTCGATCGCCTCAATTCCTCGAGAGTCATGTCGCTGCTGACCACACTAGGCAACGTCATGACGACCACCCGAGCGCCGGCCTTACGTGCCGTCACGATTAGCGTTCGGAGCGTCTCCTCGAACACGGCCGGGCGGTAGTTTCCGAAAGCCCCGGTCCGGCTTCCCCGACCGGCTGCGGGAGCACGGACCAGCGGACGAACGTAATAGAAAACGAATTTCCGCATCGCCTTGATCAGCCAAAGTCGATCCATCGTCCTAGCCACAATTGCCAGGCCCGGTGCCTCCCGCTGTCCCGCGGGGTCGAACTTCATCAGATCGTTCCACCCGATATAGACGGTGATGATGTCGGGCTTGAGCGGGAGGACCTTTGTTACGAGCCGGCGGAGAGCGAGTTCAGAGTTTAACCCCTCGATGCCTGCGTTGATGACCTGGTAGCGGTGCGATCCGGATTCGTTTAGTCGGAGCTCAAGTTGGCCGGCGTACGTAGTCAACGTCGTACCGCCGCCGAAGGTGCAGGAATCTCCGATAGTGACAATCCGCACAACGCCTGCCGGCGGTGGATCGTCGAACTCCGAGCCGACGAAGCCCCGCGAATTCACTGTGACCGGCGCTGAGTGAGGCCGAGGGTAGGTGCCAGGTAGGAGCACGAATGTCCCGGTCTCGATGTCGAAGCGTTCCGCCGGCGTACGGAAGAAATAGACCCAGATCCGAACGGCTCCTTCCGCGGCCCCGAAAAACAGCACCATGATGATCGTGCTGAAGATCACCGTCTTCAGCAAGCCGAACCGCCTTCTAATACGACTTCTCATCTCCGCGCCATGGCTCTAGTTCCGTCCAGTCTCAGGCGTTCGCCACCGATCTGTTGCGCTACCCGCTTGAACCGGGCGCCAGAGTAAGGTTCAGTTGGGTTAACTCGCTACGCACCCAGTTCTCGAGCGCCACGGCCATCGCGCTGAAGTACCAAAGATATGGATAGTAGGCGACCGAGAGGAAGGCGCCGGCGGCGCAGTATCCGATTACCGCTCCTCCAAGCGCACCGCTGTATAGCTCCACGTCACGGCGAAGATCAGGAGGGATCTTCGGTTGGAAGATGATTTGCTGTCGTGACCGACGAATTGTCCGAAAATGCACCCAGACGATGTAGCCGAGAATTACAATCCCCACGGAGCCGTGTTCGGCCAGCACCTGGAAATAAAGGGAGTGCACAGCCGTGCCGGACCAATCCCTCTCGAAATACATTCGTTGGTCGTAGCCCTCTGTAGGCTGATAGCGTCCGGCAACAAAAGGGAAATTCCCTCCACCCACTCCCAGGATGGGATTGGCTTTCCACGCGTTTCTGGCTACGGCCCAGAGAAACTGCCGAGTTTCGGCTGTTCCGTCGTTCGTATTAAACATCGTATTGAGTCGCTCACTGTACGACTCACCCGTCCGGCCCTTTGTCGGAGCGACGATCATGAGCAACGCGGCAGCGAGTGCCATTGCGACGAGGCCGCGAAGCTTGTGCTGTGATGTCAGCCAGCAATAGAGAGCGACCGAGGCCAACGCGACAAAGCCTCCGCGCGAGAAGCTCCCCACCACGGCGATGACCAGCAGTCCACCAATCGCGGCGGACAGCCATCGACGCCAACCCGAGAGTCTTTCGAACCCGTAGAACGCGAAGGGAAAAGCTGTCGCGCACCCAAGCGCCAGATCGTTTTCGTCGCCGAGCATGGCCCCCGGCCCCCTACCGTCGTGGGTGATTCCATAGATCGCGACGTAGGCCATGATCAGAAGCCACGTCCACGTCACCTTCCGGAAGGTCATGCGGGTGGCCAGAAGCCAGGAGAGGCCTAGCGCGATGGACAGATGGCCAAACATCGTGCGCGTGGTGACATAAGCGGCATAGTAGTTGTCCGCGAATGGAATCGCCTGCAAGCAGAGGGCGACAAAGAGGAACTGCGCCGTAAGAACGCTCGATCGTGGGCGGTTCCGCGCCGCGCACCACAGCACAAACATGATGACAATGACGACCATCTGAAGCCTGAGTGCGGCCAGAACCATCGGCCGGACATATTCGAGCACGAGGAAGAGGATGAGCATTCGGACGGCGAAAACGTTTCGGCTATCGGCTGACACCGCCTGACCTGAGGAGGTGCTGCTGGAAACGGCCATGGAGCTAAGACACCCCGCCGTAGGGACCATCACCGTCGAGACAGACCTGCGCCCAAAGCTCGAGGTTCAACAGACCCCAGAGGATCTCTGTGTGATCCCGTACACCTGATTGGTGCTCTTGGAGTGTCCGACTCGCGAGCGCCACGTCGACCCAGCCGCGATTCCGGACCGTGGATTCCTCGAGACACCGGGCTAACAGCGTGCCCAAGCGCCCGTTTCCCCGAAACCAGCTGCCGATCGGCACGCCGAAGCCTGACTTGGGCAGATTCGCGTACCCGCGCCCGAAGCGAGTGGCCGCTGCGTCGCGTACGGGCTTCTTTGTCTGCAGCACGTCGAGCCGCTTCCGAGCCGGGACCGTCAGCGCGTACTCGATGACCCGTTCGTCGAGGAAGGGCACGCGGCACTCGAGGCCGGCTGCCATACTCATCCGGTCCATCCGTTGCAGCAACGCCACGAGGTACGTTTGACGCTCGAGCTCCAGCAGGCTCTCGACTTCGTCGAGGCCCCGGCGCTCCGCCTCGTTGAACAGCCGTCGGCGCGGCTCCAGCACGCGTTCCGGCTTCTCCAGACCCACGAGGCGAGCCGCATCCTCGATCGGCACGAACGCCGCGTTCAAGGCCGCAGCGGTCCCGACGTCGACGGAGCTCGACTCGAGCAGCCGAGCCCAGCGTGGCTGCCTTGCGCGGAGTCGTCGCGCCGCGCGCCGCAGCCCGATTCCTCGTAGCGGTCACAGCCCGCGACCCACCGAGAA
>Ga0209382_10004306_pt1 | contig 19081 bp, 14 predicted proteins | sample SoiMetdeltSBSDD5_FD_187599 | JGI IMG/M metagenome (GOLD analysis project Ga0209382, IMG submission 187599) | Bulk soil microbial communities from a Populus tree surrounding site in Tennessee, USA - Soil MetaG P. deltoides SBSDD5 (SPAdes) (version 2) | ecosystem: Environmental > Terrestrial >...
TAGCGCTGGGCGCCTGCTCGACCCCCGAGACCCCGGCGGGTTCCTGGTCGTCGGCCGGGCGGCCGGCGGCCGCCTGCTCGGCTTCCTCCATCTCGTCCCCTGGGGCGACGACGGGGCCAGCCTGGACGTGATGCGCCGGGAACGCGACGCCCCCGCGATCCTCAACGACTTCCTGGTCGTCGAGGCCGCCCGCAGGCTGCCGGCCCTCGGGGTCCGGCGGCTGTCGCTCAACTTCGCGTTCCAGCGGGCGGTCCTGGAGGCCGGCGCCGGCAGGCACATCCCGTTGCGAGCGCGAACCGCCCGCTGGGCGCTCTGCCGGCTGACGCGGCAGTTCCCGGTCGAGACCCTGTACCGCTTCAACAAGAAGTTCGCCCCGGCCTGGCAGCCCCGCTACCTCGCCATCCAGGCCCCCGAAGACCTCCCCACCGTGGCCGTGGCCTGCCTGAAGGCCGAAGGGCTGCTGGCACCCGAATCCTGGGGCTTCAGCCGGCGTTTCACCGCCGTCTCATCCGGGCTGGCGTACAACGGTCCCGGCAGGATCCAGGCAGCACAGGAGAGCGACCGCACCATGCCCGAGCCGAGCGTCCGACCCGGCGGCGGCCGCCGGCCGGCCGACCCGATCGTGGCCGCGGGGACGCGGCTGGCCGGCGCGGCCATCCGGGCCAGCGGGCGCGGCCAGGGCGCGACCCTGCCCGGCCTGCTCGCCGAGCGCATTGCCCCGGGGATCGCGGCCCGCCGGGCGGCCCGGCTGGACCGGGTGGTGCTGGTCAGCGGCACCAACGGGAAGACGACCACCACGGCCATGCTGGCCGCGGCCCTGGCCGCCGGCGGCCGCCGGGTGGCCAGCAACGCCGCCGGCTCAAACCTGTACCGGGGGCTGGTGACGGCGCTGCTGGCGGCCGGTCCCGCCACCCAGGACGCCGTCCTGGAGGTCGACGAGGCGGTACTGGCCAAGGCGGTCCAGGAGCTGCGGCCCCGCCTGGTCGTCCTGCTCAACCTCACCCGCGACCAGCTCGACCGCCACTACGAGGTGGGCGGGCTGGCCAGGCGCTGGCGACAGGCCGTGGCGGCGCTGGCACCGGGCGCGACGGTGGTCGCCAACGGCGCCGAGCCGCCGACGGCGTGGGTGGCCCAGGCGGCACCCTCGGCCCTGCTGGTCCGGGTGGAGGGTGGCGGCCTTGGCCGCGACCACGCCGGCTGCCCGGCCTGCGGCGGCCTCCTGTCCCGGACCGGCTCGGAGTCCTGCGGCCACTGCGGCTGGGCCCCGGGCCCGGCGTCGGTCCGGGTCAGGCGGGACGGCCACCAGGCCCGCCTGGACGGCCCCGGCGGCAGCTGGCCGGTCCGGCTGCCGGTGGCCAGCGACGGCTCGGCCGTGGACGTGGCCGCGGCGTGGGCGGCGGCCACCCGGCTGGGCGTCGACCCGGCCGCCGCCCTGGCCACGATCGCCGGGATCGGGACCGTCCAGGGCCGGTATGCGACCTGCTCCTGGCGGGGGGTCCGGCTGCGGCTGCTGCTGGCCAAGAACCCGGCGGGCTGGGACGAGGCACTCAGCGCGGCCGACGACCGGCGGCGCCCGGCCGTGGTCGCGGTCAACGCCGGGATCCCCGACGGCCGCGACACCTCCTGGCTGTGGGACGTCGACATGGCCAGGCTGCACGACCGGCCGCTGGTGGCCGCCACCGGCCGGCGGGCCGAGGACGTCGCCCTGCGGCTGGAGGTGGCCGGGGTCCCCTGCCGGATCGAACGGCCCCTGGAGGCGGCCATCGCCCGGGCCGGCGGCCGGCCCGGGCACGAGGTGGACCTGTTCGCCGACTACACCTCCTTCCGGCAGGCGCGGGAGCTGATCGGCCGGCGTGGCTGAGCGCATCAGGATCGGGCTGGTCTACCCCGAGCTGCTGGGGACCTACGGCGACCGAGGCAACGCCGAGGTGCTCGCCTGGCGGGCGGCCCGCCACGGCCTGGCCGCGGAGGCCGCCGACATCCCGGCCGGCGAGCCGGTCCCGCCATGGCTGGACGTCTATGTGCTGGGCGGCGGCGAGGACGCCGCCCAGGCGACCGCGGCCCGGCTGCTTCGGTCGGCGGCCGGCGACGGCCTGCGCCGCGCCGCCGACCAGGGCCGGGTGCTGCTGGCCGTCTGCGGCGCGTTCCAGCTGCTGGGACGGGTATATCTCGACGGCCGGGGGCGCGAGATCCCCGGGCTGGGGCTGCTCGACCTGGAGACCGCCGCCGGCGGCCCACGGCTGGTGGGCGAGGTCGTGACCAGGACCCGGGAGGGTGAGTTGCTGACCGGGTTCGAGAACCACGGCGGCCGCTCGGTCCTGGGTCCCGGCGTCGAGCCGCTCGGCACGGTCCTCCGCGGCGGCGGCAACAACGGCAGCGACGCCACCGAGGGAGCCAGACAGGACACCGTGTTCGGCACCTACCTGCACGGCCCCGTCCTAGCCCGCAACCCCGCCCTGGCCGACCTGCTGCTCGGCCAGGCCCTCCGGCGGCGAGGCCGGCAGCTGGCCCCACTCCAGCCGGCCGGCCGGGACCGGGCCGCCGACCTGCACCGGGCCCGGCTGCAGGCCGTCCTCCCCGGCACCAGCCGGCGCCGCTGAGCGGGCGCCACGGGACCCCGGCCGCCGTTCTCACCGGCCTCTCATCGACGCGGCGGTATAACCCGCGGGGTCGCGGCGCGCCGGCGGACGACCCGGCACGCCAGCACGCGGACAGGAGGCAGGTGAGTGCCGCTCACGACGACCGCACGCCCCGCGAGGCGAGCGGCGGCCCTGGCCATGGTGGTGCTGGCCACGGCCGGCTGCGGCGCAGTCGCCCCGCAGCGGCAGCAGGATCCCCCGGCGGCCTCCGCCGGCGGGGCCCGACCGGCGGGAGCCACCCCCACGACCACCGACCGCCCCCGGACGGGTGGGCCGGCCTCGACCGACGTCTATGCCGCCGACCGTCCCGGCCGGCTGAGCCCGGTCGTGCGCGGATTCCCGTCCCGGGTCTATGTGCCCAACAGCGGCGACGGGACCGTGGACGTCATCGACCCGGCCACCCGCAGGGTGGTCGACCACTTCTCCACCGGGCGGCTGCCCCAGCATGTCGTCCCCTCCTGGGACCTGCGGAGGCTGTGGGTCACCAACGACCAGAGCAACAGCCTGACCCCGATCGACCCGGCCACCGGCCGGCGCGGCCACCCGCTGCCGGTCGCCGACCCCTACAACCTCTACTTCACCCCCGACGGCAGCCGGGCCATCGTGGTCGCCGAGCGGCTTCGCCGGCTCGACTTCCGGGACCCCCACACGATGCGGCTGCGCCACTCGCTGGCCGTGCCCTGCACTGGCGTCGACCACCTCGACTTCACCGCCGATGGTCGCTTCCTGCTGGCCAGCTGCGAGTTCAGCGCCGAGCTGGTCAAGGTGGACGTCCGCCGCGAACGGGTGCTTCGCGTTGTCCGCCTCGAGCCCGGCAGCATCCCCCAGGACGTCAAGCTGGCCCCGGACGGACGCCGGTTCTATGTGGCCGACATGCGACTCAACGGCGTCCACCTGGTCGACGCCGCCGCGGCGAAGGTGGCCGGGTTCGTGCCGACCGGAGCTGGCGCCCACGGCCTCTACGTGAGCCGGGACTCCCGGTACCTGTACGTGTCCAACCGGGGTGAGGGCTCGATCTCGGTGCTCTCGTTCGCCACCCGCAAGGTGGTGGCCACCTGGCGGCTGCCCGGCGGCGGCAGCCCCGACATGGGCGGGGTCTCGGCCGACGGACGCGTGCTGTGGCTCGCCGGCCGCTACCACGCCGAGGTCTACGCCATCGACACCCGCACCGGTGCCCTGCTGGCCCGCATCAAGGTCGGCCAAGGCCCCCACGGGCTGTGCGTCTACCCCCAGCCGGGCCGGTACTCGCTCGGCCACACCGGAGTGTTCCGCTGATGGCGACCTCCCGACGCAGGTTCCTGGCCGCGGCCGCGGCCGCCGTGGCGGCCGCCTGCACCGATCAGGCCACCGGGTCCGGTGGCCCGGCCGCCCCAGCGCCGACCCGCACGGTCCCCTCCGCCTCGCCACCAGCCCCCGGACGGGTCGGTGTCACCGCCCCGTCGGGAAGCGGCCTGGACGGCAAGCCGGCCCAGGTCGTGTTCGCCGGCTCTCGAACCAGGCCCCAGGTCGCCCTCACCTTCCACCTGTCGGGCGACCCGATCCTGGTCAGCCAGCTGCTCGACACCGCCGCACACGCCGGCGTGCCGATCTGCCTGTTCGCCGTCGGTCGCTGGCTGACCGAGCACCCCACCCTCGTCAGGCGGATCCTCGCCGAGGGCCACGAGCTCGACAACCATACCTGGAGCCATCCGGTGCTCGGCCGCCTCACCGGCCCTGCCGTCGCGGCGGAGATCCGACGTTGCCAGGCCGCCCTGAACCGGGCCACCGGCAGGGGCGGCCGCTACTTCCGGCCGTCCGGTATGACCCAGCCCAGCCCTCTGGTCCTGGCCGAGGCCGGAGCGGCCGGCTATCCGCTGGTGGTGTCCTTCGACGTCGACCCGCGCGACTATGCCGACCCGGGCGCGGACGCGGTCGCGACCAGGGTCGCGGCCGGGCTGCGCCCGGGCTCGATCGTGAGCTTGCATACCGGCCATGCCGGCACCGTTGCCGCGTTCGATCCCATATTGGCCGCAGTCCGGGCGCGTGGGCTGCAGCCGGTGCTCCTGCATCAACTTCTGGTCGGAAGGCCGAGCGCGCCATGAGGCCCTCCAGGGCCTCCACTGTCCCGCCAGGCTCGACAAGGAGCGACGTTCTCTCGTGATCAGCTACCTCCAAGCCATCGTCATCGGGCTGCTGCAAGGCGTCACCGAGCTGTTCCCGGTGTCCAGCCTGGGCCATTCGGTGCTCGTGCCGGCCCTGCTCGGGTGGGACGCCGTCCTGCGCGACCAGTCGGCCCAGGAGTCGCCCTATCTCGCCTTCCTGGTCGGCCTGCATGTGGCCACGGCGCTCGCGCTGCTGGTGTTCTTCCGGGCCGAGTGGGGCCGGGTCGTCCACGGCCTGGTCCGGTCGCTGCGACGGCGCCAGGTCGAAACGCCGGACGAACGCCTGGGCTGGCTGCTGGTCGTGGCGACCATCCCGGCCGGGATCATCGGACTCGCGTTCGAGCACACGCTGCGCATCCTGTTCGCCAAGCCGCTCGCCGCCGCAGTGTTCCTCACCGTGAACGGGCTCATCCTGCTCGTCGGCGAGTACCTGCGCCGCCGCCAAGGGGAGGTCCGCTGGTCGGGCGGCCCTCGCGCCGACGACCTGGCGCCAGCCCTTGGCCAGGTGCGCACCGAGCCGGCCCGCCGCCTGGCCAGCCTGACCGTGCCCGGCGCCCTGCTGATCGGCTCGGCACAGATCCTGGCGTTCTTCGCCGGGATCAGCCGCTCGGGAACCACCATGGTGGCCGGGCTGGTCCAGGGCCTTGACCACGAGGACGCCGCCCGCTTCTCGTTCCTGCTGGCCACCCCGATCATCCTGGCCGCCGGCGTCTACAAGCTGCCCGATCTGCTCGGCCCGAACGGCGACGGGGTCCGTGGTCAGGTCCTCGCCGGCAGCGCGGTCGCGGCCGTGGCCGCCTACCTGTCGGTGCGGTTCCTCACCCGCTGGTTCACGACCAGGACCCTCATCCCGTTCGCGGCGTACTGCCTCGTGGTCGGGCTGGCCTGCATCGTCCGGTTCGCTTGACCGACCGACGGCCCGACCACCCAGCGCAGGCCTCACTGTGCTCTCATCGGCAAGGGCGTAGAACCTGGGCAGCTCGTCTGCCGCCCTTCCCGGAAGAGGCCGATTGCGCCAGTTCCGCGACGCCCTCCACCGCTGCCGGGCGGATAGTGTTGCTGCTGCTGGTCCCAAGCGGCGCCCGACCCGTGGACCGTCCCTACGCCGTACCGCGGACGCGCCGGTGAAGCTTCGGACCCTCGGGGATGCGATGTTGGGCTACCAACGACCGCTCTGGCGGCTCGTCGAGCAACGCGGGCCGCTCAACGCCGCCCCGGTGGCCCTCAGCCTGTTGGCCCTGTGCCTGACCGTCAGCGGCTTGTGGGCCAGCCCCGGCCTCGGCCACCGACTCGCCGCGGACTGCTGCGCCTATCGAGGCTGGGACCCGGGCCTCGGGCCGAGCGTCCGTCTGCTCGCCAGCGCCTTCCTGCTCAGGCATGGCTACGAGGTCGCCTGGACCATCGCGGCCACCATCCTGGTCATCGGCCCGCTTGAGGCACTGCTCGGCAGCTGGTGCACCCTGATCGTCATGGGGCTCGGGCACCTGGTCCCGACCGTCTCGGTCGCGCTCGCTGGCGTGTCCCAGAGCCAGCGGCTGGGTGGCGGTGGTCTCGACGTGGGGGCATCGGCGATGGTCGTCGCCGCCGCCGCCGGCCTGGCCGTGCGGAGCCGCTCGGTCGCCGTGGCGGCATGGCTGGTCATCGCTCAGTCCGTCGGCATCCTGGTGCAATCGCCGTTGGCCACCGTCGAGCACCTTGTTGCGTTGAGCACAGGTGCGGGCCTGACGCTGGCGGCTTCGGCCTGGGCTCGACGAGTGGCAACCATCGAGCATCATGAGGGCTCGGTGAGAGCTCCCCGCGAGCGGTCCTAATTCATCTGGCGTTCAGGCTCGCCGCCTTGGAACAGTGTCAGGAGGACGGGCCCTGCGGGCAGCAGCCACCTGGCCTCCGCCGAAGGCCGATCCTGATCCGTGCCGTGACGTCATAGTTTACTGCCGCGGTCCTCGCCGCGGTCCTGACCGCCGTCATGGCGCTATCCCCGGTGTTCCGCCACGCCAGCTCGACGCCCCCGCCCTCCGCAGGGGCTTGCGCCCGGCCACCGCCCGGTCCGGCGGCGTCGTGGTGGTGGCGGCCGGGGACATCGCCTGCCGGCCGGGTCACCGCCGACGAGGCCCGGTTGCCAGCAGCGGGCGACCGCCCACGCTGTCCTGGCCCAGCACCCGAGGGCTGTGCTCCTGCTCGGCGACAACCAGTACCGGGACGCGGCCCTGTGGAAGTATCGGGCGTCGCCGGATACTTCCGGTACTTCGGCTCCCGAGCCGCCGCGCCGATCAAGACCTGGTACTCCTTCCGGCTCGGCTCCTGGCACCTGGTCGCCCTGAACAGCAACTGCCAAGCGGTCGACGCACGGCCGAGGCGGCCTGGCTCCGCGCCGAACTGGTGCTCAACGGCCATGACCACGACTACGAGCGCTTCGGCCCCAGGATCCGCTTGGCCGACCCGATCCGGTCAACGGCCTGCGCGAGTTCGTGGTCGGCACCGGCGGCGCACCGTGGTTGCCACTCCGGACAGCGGCAGCCGACAGCCGGATCCGTATGACCAGGACGTTCGGGTCCTGCGGCTCACCCTCAAGCCGGGCGGATACCGGCGGCGCCTCGTCTACGCTGACGGACTGCCGTTCAGGGACCGCGGCACCGGAACCTGCCACTGAGCTCGATCTCATCGGTTGCCGGCGGCGGAGCCCCTGGCCGCCCTGACCGACCGCTTCAGGTGCGGTTCAGCTCCGTCGTTCCACACTGCTGCCACCACCGATCGCTGTGCCCCGCCGCATGGGTTGGTGGGCGCGGCCCGACAGAAAGCCCAAGGATCTTGCCCCTTCCTCTGCTCCCAGCTCCCGAGCCCCGGCGGTGGTGGCGGTCGCCGGTCTGGTGGCCGCGTTCGGCGCAGGGTGCGACGCTCGCGGGCGTGGTGGCGCTCGCCCTGGTTGTCGCTGGCTGCTCCTCCCGGCCGAGCGCGCGGGGCTCGAGCCGCCCGTTACCCGACCCAGGCACCTCGGCGCGTCCAACAGCCACCGCCGGCGCCGGCGAGGCGGAACCGGCTTCGAACCGCACGCTGCCTGGCATGCCGCCGGTGCTGGACCCTCACGATGTCTATGCGGCAACCCGGTCCGGCCGGCTCAGTCCAGTTGTCCGCCGGTTCCCGGCTCGGGTCTATGTGCCCAACGGCGGGGACGGCACCGTCGAGGTCATCGACCCGCGGACGTTCCGGCGGGTTGGTCGGCTGCAGGTCGGCCGGCTGCCGCAGCACGTGACCCCGTCCTGGAATCTGCGCACCTTGTGGGTCGGCAACAACCAGGGCAACAGTCTGACCGCCATCAACCCGGCCACCGGCCGCCGAAGCCGAACCGTCAGGGTGGCCGACCCCTACAACCTCTACTTCACTCCCGACGGCCGCCGTGCCATCGTGGTTGCCGAACGCCTTCGCCGGCTGGACTTTCGCGATCCCAACACGATGCACCTGCGCCATAGCCTGCGCGTGGCCTGCCTGGGTATCGACCACCTGGACTTCAGCGCCGACGGCCGGTCGCTGCTGGCGAGCTGCGAGTTCAGCGGCCAGTTGGTTCTGGTGGACGTCGCGCGAGAGCGAGTGGGCGGCATGTTGCAGCTGCGCCCGGGTTCGATGCCGCAAGACGTCAAGCTGGCCCCCGACGGCCGCGTCTTCTATGTTGCCGATATGGCTGCCGGGGGCGTCTGGGTGATCGATGCCGTCCGGCCGCGGGTGGTCGGGCTCGTGCCGACCGGCAAGGGCGCCCACGGGCTGTACGTCAGTCGCGACTCCCGTTTCCTGTACGTCTCCAACCGGGGCGAAGGGTCGATCTCGCTGCTCTCCTTCGCGTCCCGCAAGGTGGTCGCCACCTGGCGGCTGCCAGGTGGCGGCAGCCCGGACATGGGTGGCGTCTCCGCCGACGGCAAGGTGCTGTGGCTGGCTGGCCGCTACAACGACGAGGTCTACGCGATCGACACGCGTAACGGGCGGCTGCTGGCTCGCATCCCGGTCGGCCAGGGGCCTCACGGTCTGTGCGTGTACCCCCAGCCAGGCCGTTACTCGCTCGGCCACACCGGCGTGTTTCGCTGATGGCGGGGGCGTTGGCGCTGCAGGCGCGGGGTCTCAGGAAGGCCTACCGGGGGGTCGTGGCCGTGGAGTCGCTCGATCTGGAGGTGGAGCCCGGTACGGTGCTGGGCTTTCTCGGTCCCAACGGCGCCGGCAAGACCACGGTGATCCGGATGCTGTCGACCGTCCTGCGGCCTGACGCCGGCTGGTTCGCGGTGGCCGGCGTACCACAGGACCAGCCGGTGGAGATCCGCCGGCGAGTCGGCGTGCTCCCCGAGAGCGCCGGCTATCCGCCAGGGCAGACCGGTGAGGAGTGGGTGAGCTTCCACGCCGAGCTGTTCGGCCGCCCCCGCGACGACGCCCGCGCGACCGCGCGGCGGTTGCTGGCCGAGGTCGGCCTGGCCGAGCGGGGAGGGTCGCTGATCTCCGGCTACAGCCGTGGCATGCGCCAGCGGCTTGGCATCGCCCGGGCGCTGATCAACGACCCCCAGGTGGTGTTCCTGGACGAGCCGACCCTCGGCCTGGATCCGATGGGTCAGCTCCAGGTCCTCGAGCTCATGACCGGAATCGCCCGCGAGCATGGCGTCACCATCGTGTTGAGCACCCACCTGCTGGCCGAGGTGGAGCAGGCATGCGATCGGGTGCTGATCCTGCACCGCGGCCGCGTCGTCGCCCAGGGCACCGTCGCCGAGGTCGCCCGAAGGGCCGCCGCGCCGCGGCGGGGCCTGGTGAAGGTTCCACCCCAGCTCCGCATCCGCGCCCTGGAGGTCCTGGCCGCGTCCGAGGCTGTAGCGGCCGCCGGTGCTGGCGACCACCCAGGCGAGCTGGTGCTGACCATGCCGGGCGGCGCCGCACCCGACAACGCCGCGTCCCTGGCCCTCAGGCGTCTGCTGGAGGCGGACGTGCCCGTGCTCGGATTCGCCCTGGAAGGTGGCCGCCTCAGCGACGCGTTCCTCACCGTCACCGAGGACCGCTGATGGCTGCGGTTGGTGACCGGCCGGTCGGCGTCGGCAGGCGAGCCTGGATGGTCGTGGCCGAGCGGGAGCTTCGTGACCTCTGGCTGGCTGGGCGAGGATTGCCCCTGCTGCTCGCCTACTCGGTGTTGCTCAGCGTCACCTCCTACCTGGTCGCCGCCAACCAGGCCCTCAACTTCCTGGAGCAGCGCGAGGCGGTCAGCCTCACCCTGCAGGTGGCGGTGGCTGTCGGCGCGCTGCTCGTGCTGCTCGGAGCGGCCGACTCGGTCAGCGGCGAGCGGGAGCGCGGCACGCTGGAGAGCCTGCTGTTGAGCCCCGCGCCGCGCCGTGCGCTGATCATCGGCAAGGGCGTCGCGGCCTTGTCGCTCTGGGCCGCCGCCTGGGCCGTTTCCGTCCCCTACGTCTGGTACCTCGCCCGGGGCGTCGGCGTGGTCGGGGTGGCCGTGGCCAGCGGCTTGATCGTCGGAAGCCTGCTCGCCCTGTTCCTGGCCGGCTACGGGCTCCTCATCAGCACCATCCTCTCCTCGAACCGGCTCAGCTTGTCGGTGAGCCTGTTCGCCCTGCTCGCGCTCTACGCCCCCACCCAGATGCCGACCGCCGTCCAGAACAGCTGGATCGGTGAGCTGCTGCTTCGCGTCGACCCGTTCACCGCCGGCCTGCGCTACCTCGGCAGGCTCATCATCAACGGGCACAGTCCAGGTCAGGACGCCGGGTGGCTGATCGGCCCCATTGTGGCGGCTGTCGTCGCCGCCTCATTGGCGCTGGCGGCCGCCAACCGGCTCACCCTCCACGGCGGGGACCAGGGATGAGAGCAACCATCGCAGCGCTCCTGCTGGCGGCCGCAATCACCCCCGGAGCGGTCGCCGCCCACCTGCCGCGATCGACGACCTCACCAGTGGTGCCGGACCCGAACGCAGCGTCGGTTCAGCTCGACCGGACGACCCTGTCGACCAGTATCGGCCAGCGGTTCAGCTTCGCCTCCACGATTCGCAATGACAGCGACCAGCCGAAGTCCGGACTAGTCGCCCATCTCAACGTGCTCGGCCTCGACCCCGACGTCTACGTCGATCCAGAGGACTGGTCCTCCCAACGCACCAGGTACCTCGACCCGCTCCCAGCACACGCCTCCACGCGACTGGCATGGACTGTCCAAGCTGTCAACAGCGGACGCTTGGCCATCTACGTCACCCTCACCGCCCAGCAAGGCACCGACGCCGTCGCCGCCAGCAATGCGCTCAGGCTCGCCGTCGCCCAGCAGCAGACCCTCGACCAAGGCGGCATCCTCCCCTTGGCCGTGGTGGTGCCAACGACGGTCCTGCTACTGGCGGGGCTCGCGGCCAGGAGACGCCGAAGACTTGGCTGATCAAGATCACCAGGCTTGTGATTTAACCTGGGTAGCCGTTTGCGCTGGTCAAGTTGCCTGTGACCGGTCGCGGCTGGCAGGCTGGGCGGCCATGCCGATGCCAACCTTCCCCTTGCGCAGCTCGGTCAGTTCCGGAGCGAGCTGCACGCCTGTTTCCCCTGCCGTGCCGACGCGCTGTTCGAGCTGGGCGACGCTGCTGTGCGCCCCGGCGATCACCTCGGTGGCCCGGCTCAGCCTCGAGCCGTCCCACCGGCGCGGCTGGGGTGGCGCTTACGATGCGCTGGCCAACCGGCGCATCAACATCGACTGGCTGCGCGACCTGCTGGTCGACTGCCTGCCACCCGCCGACCCGCTGGTGTTCGCGGTGGATGTGACCACCTGGCCGCGCTGTGACGCCGAGTGCTCTCCGGAGCGCGGCTACTCCTACCACCGTCGCGGCACTCGGCCGGTCAGCCGATCATTGCTGGCTGGGCCTTCCAGTGGATCGCCCAGCTCGGCTTCGAGCGGGACTCTTGGACCGCTCCGGTGGATGCTCGCCGGCTGCACCCGTTGGAGGACCCCGACCAGACCGCCGCCGCGCAGATCCGTGCACTGCTTGGCCGCCTGGACGCGGCCCACACCAAGGTGATCGTGGAGAACGCCTCGCGCAGCGCGGCGGTGATGCGGAACACACCGTCGCGGTCCTGCAAGGAGGCGGTCGTGACCACGACGGCCAGCAGCAGCCCGCCGGTGTCGACCGCGATGTGCGCTTGCGGCTCTGATCTTCTTCCCGCGTCGTACCCGTGCTGGTGGTCGGGACGGTGTCGGCGGCGCGGACGGTCCGGGGAGTCGATCGCGGCCGCGGTCGGCACTGGGCCACGCCCGTCGGCCAGACGCGCACGTTCACCCAGCGCTGGGTAGATCCGCCACCACGCCCGCGCGCGGGTCCACCGGCGGAACAGGGCTAGACGGTCTGGTGCGGCGGGAAGTCGGCCGCCAGGGCCGGCCAGGCGATCCCGCCGCGGACCAGGTAGAAGATCGCGTCCAGGACCAGGCGCCGGTCCCACTTCTCCTGGTAGGACTGGCAACCCTCGACAACCCCTCTCCTACCAGGAGTCCTTCACCTTCCGGGCGACCACCAGCGACCGAGCGCGCGGGCGTTCGCATCGTCCGGAGGTTCCGCCCGGCACCGAACACCGTTGTCGACGCCGTCGACCAAGGCGCGTCAGTGGTGGTGGCCGTGCCGGCCGAGGGTCTCCACGGGGGTCGCGCCGGGGCGGGTCCACTGCGGCACGGGCCGGCTGGTCGGGCCCCAGGTGGCGACGCCGTCGGCGTCCGAGCGCCAGTACCAGCAGATCGGCGAGCCATGCCCACCGACCGGCGAGTCGGCCTGAGGGGCCTCGGGCCAGCCCTCGGGGTTGTCCTCCCACCCCTCGCGGCGGCCGTAGGGCGTCATGTCGAGCAGGCCCAAGGACCCATTGACCGGCTCGTTGCCACGGCCGGTCGTGGAGTAGGTGAGGAACACGCGGTCGCCGTCGCGCAGGAAACAGACGATCTGCCCCATTTCTCCGCCGACCGGCGCGTCCACGTCGCGCACCGAGTACCAGGGCTGGGTGTAGCCCATGAACTCGACGTAGGCGGCCACCTCGTCCCACCGGCCCGTGGTCAGGACGACGAACGAGACGCCGCGGGCGTTGAGGTAGACGGCGTCCTTCACGTGCCAGGCCGTGGTGGTGCAGCCCTCGCACTGCCCCTGGTGCGGCGCGCCGTCGTACCACATGTGCTGGTAGACCACGAGCTCGTCGCGGCCCTGGAACAGGTCCAGGAACCGGACCGGGCCGTCGGGCCCGACGACCTCGACCGTCCCGTCGAGCTCCACCATCGGCAGCCGGCGGCGGGCCGCGGCGAGGGCATCGCCCTCGCGGGTGTGGGCCTTCTCGCGGACCAGCAGCTCGTCACGGGCCGCCTGCCAGGTGGCCAGGTCGACCACGGGCGGCTTGCCGGGGAGGTTCCTGCTCGCGTTGCCGGGCGTGGTCGTCATGGTGGTGTCCTCCGTGGTGTCTCGTGCCGGGCAGCGTCGTACGACGTCCCACGACGGTCACCAGAATAGACGCGCGACCCGGCCGGAACTCATCGCGGCAGGGGGCGCCCTCGGCCGAGCCTGCACCGACCACATCGGGCCGACAGGTTCACACACGCGCTCTCAGTTGATCCTCCGACGCGCGATGATCGATCGCCGGGACGAGGTCTCGGACTTCCTTCCAGCCGAGCGTCGCCCGCACGGCACAGGAGATGGCCGAGCCTGCTTAGAAGCACTCGAACCGGTCAGCGCTCAGAGGGTCGTAGCGGCCACAAGGAGTGATCTGCTGACAATCTGCTGACATACGACCCTGAGCGGGAGTCCTGCCGATGCGTTGTGCCTGGTGGAGCTGAGGGGATTTGAACCCCTGACCCTTGCATGCCATCGATGCGCGGGGGTTCACGACCCCTTGCAGTACCCCACGTCGCCAGACAACCGCGCAGGTGAGGAGGCGCTGTCGAGAGTCGTGACGTGGGGCGGGATGCGGTTACACGTTGCGCAGGTTCTGGCAAATTCTGGCACGGTGAGCTGAAACCTGGATATGGAGCCTGGAGCCGGAACCTGGACATAGCCGGGACTGGACATCCAGCCGTCGGCCGCGGCCTCCTCTTCCTCGAGCTCCGCCTCGCGATCGGGCGAGGTGATGCTGGGCGCCACCGTGCTTGGGTCCTGGCCGCCGGGAGCGCTGCGCCGGGGGTCGATGGGCTGTCAGCCGAAGAGGCGCTGGCGGATGTCGCCGCCGCCGGCGGCGATTTCGCCGAGCTCGTAGAGGAAGCCCACGGCCGCCGGGTCGGGCGGTCCCAGCTCGCTGGAGGCGGGCAGGCCGCTGCCGCGAAGCGCCATGGTGTAGCCCAGCAGGCGCTGGACCAGGTCATCCGCGGCGTCCTGCAGGGTGGGCCCAGTGCCGTGGGTGAGGGTGCCAAGGCACAGACGAACCCGGCCGGGGAGTTCGTGGATGGTCAAGGGTGGCGTGAACGTGGACACAACCGAAGCATGTACCCCCAACCGCGCCGGGCAAGCAGCCAACGGCTCGCCCTGAGCCGGTCGCCGTCGCCGGCGAGCACCGGTGGGTGACGCGAGGCACGCAAGCTGCGACCGGGACGGAGCTGACACGGCGAGGACTGGTGGGAGCGACCCGTGCTTGGTCTGAAAGCCAGCACCCCACCTCTCGGACGGGGTGAGGCCCGTCGGTAGTGCCTGTGCCTGTCTGCCTTCGTCGTCGAGGGCCGCAAATGGCGCAGCGATGGCCGGCGTGCATTTGGAGGCTGTGGCTGGTGGCACAACCTCATCCTGATCGGGTGATGGCGGCGACGGGTTCGGTTGCGAGACTGCCGTCAAGAGGCCAGCCGGCAGGAGGATCCCGTGGCGCAGCCGTTCCGTGGCGTGGTCAACGTCGACATCCGCGACTCGGAGCCGGATTGGTCGCCGTTCGCGGCGGCTAGGGCGCCCGACGGCGCCCCTAACGTGGTCTACGTCGTGCTGGACGATGTGGGCTTTTCGGCCATGGGTTGCTACGGGGGGCCGGTCGAGACGCCCAACATCGACCGGATCGCCGCCCAGGGGGTGCGCTACACCCAGTGGCACACCACCGCGTTGTGCTCGCCGACGCGGTCGTGTTTGTTGACCGGGCGCAACCACACCCGTAACTCGATGGCCTGCATCACCGAGGCCGCGATCGGGTTCCCCAACGCCAGCGGCACGATCCCACCGGAAAACGGCATGCTGCCTGAGATCCTGGGTGAGGCTGGGTGGAACACCTACATGGTCGGCAAGTGGCACCTGTGCCCGACCGACGAGATGAACCTTGCCGCCACCCGGCGGAACTGGCCCAGCGGCCGCGGGTTCGAGCGCTGGTACGGCTTCTTGGGCGCCGAGACCAACCAGTGGTATCCGGACCTGGTGTACGACAACCACCCGGTGGACCAGCCGCACTCGCCGGAGGAGGGCTACCACCTCACCGAGGACATCACCGACAAGGCGTTGGAGTTCATCAGAGACGCCAAGGCGGTGGCGCCGGAGAAGCCGTTCTTCCTGTACTACGCGCCCGGTGCCTGCCACGCCCCCCACCATGCGCCCAGGGAGTGGATCGAGCGCTACCGGGGCCGCTTCGACCAGGGGTACGAGGCGCTGCGCGAGCAGACCCTGGCCCGCCAGAAGACGCTGGGGATCGTCCCGGCCGATACCGAGCTGCCTCCGGTGAACCCTATCGGGACCTCCGAGGACCGCACCGGGCCTGACGGCAAGCCGTTCCCGCCGTTGGACTTCACCCGGCCCTGGGCGTCGCTGTCAGAGGACGAGCAGCGCCTCTTCGCGCGGATGGCCGAGGTGTATGCCGGGTTCTTGTCGCATGCCGACCACCACATCGGGCGGCTGCTGGACTACCTGGAGGAGACCGGCCAGCTCGACAACACCCTGGTGATCCTGGTCTCGGACAACGGGGCCAGCGGTGAGGGCGGACCGGACGGGTCGGTCAACGAGATGAAGTTCATGAACGGGATCCCTGACGACCTCCAGCAGAACCTGGCCATGCTGGAGCAGCTGGGCGGCACCAAGACCTACAACCACTACCCGACCGGGTGGGCGATGGCGTTCAACACCCCGTTCAAGATGTGGAAGCGCTATGAGTTCAATGGCGGCACCAGCGATCCCTGCATCATCTCCTGGCCGGCCGGCACCAAGGCGCGAGATGAGCTCCGCGGCCAGTACCACCACGCCATCGACCTGGTGCCGACGATCCTGGACGTCCTGGGCGTGGAACCGCCTGAGACGATCAAGGGCCATGTCCAGAGCCGCCTGGACGGTGTGAGCATGCGCTACAGCTTCGACGACCCGGCAGCGCCGTCGACCAGAGCGACGCAGTTCTACTCGATGCTCGGCTCGCGGGCCATCTGGCACGACGGTTGGAAGGCGGTCACGACCCACCCGGCGATCAGCGGCTGGAGCAACTTCAACGACGACACCTGGGAGCTGTACCACACCGACGTCGACCGTGCCGAGCTGCACGACCTGGCCGCCGACCACCCCGACAAGCTGCGCGAGCTGATCAACCTGTGGTATGCGGAGGCAGGGGCCAACCAGGCCTTCCCGCTGGACGACCGGTCGGCGCTGGAGATCCTCATCACCCCCAGGCCGCAGCTCAGCGCGCCGCGGAACCGCTATGTGTACCTGCCGGACACCGCCGAGATCCCCGAGGCCCAGGCGGTCAATGTCCGCAACCGCTCCTATGTGGTCGCGGCCCAGGTGGACCTGCCGGGCCCCGGCGCCCAGGGCGTGCTGTTCGCCCATGGCTCCCGCTTTGGCGGGCACGCCCTGTACCTGAAGGACAACCGGCTGCACTACATCTACAACTTCGTCGGCATCGTCGAGCAGAAGATCGATGCCACCGAGGACCTGCCGACCGGCGACGATCTCATCTTGTCGGCCTCCTTCGACAAGGTCGGCGAGGACCCGCCCGGGGTGGCCACCGGGGTCCTGTCGCTGTACCACGGCGACCACAAGGTCGGCGAGGGCCGCATCAAGACCCAGCCGGGCGGGTTCGCGATCGCCGGGGAGGGGCTGTGCATCGGGCGGGACGGCGGCGAGCCCGTCACCGACGACTACCCGGGTGCTCCGCCCTGGCGGTTCACCGGCGGCACCCTCAAGCGGGTGGCCGTGGATGTCAGCGGCGAGCCCTATGTCGACCTGGAACGCGAGGCCGCAGCCCTGATCATGCGGGAATAGGAACTCACGAGACTGTCGAGCTGGAAGCCATCACCAGAAGGTGCTAACCCGGTTGTCCTGACGGGCCGTGCCACATCATAAGGACAGCTGCGGCAACAAGCGGACAACCACGGTCACTCCCACTCCGCCGATGACCTGGTCGCCTAAGGCTCTAGCCGCTTGAACGCATCCCGCGAATGTGCCTGATAAGGATGCGGTCGCTCGCGCTCGAACGATCGTGCCAGGCACCGGACGGTTACGGTTCCTATGCGTTGGTGACTGTGGTCCTTCGGCGGTCGAGGTAGCCGCCGCGCCGCCTGCCGGAGGGAGGCCTCGGCCCCTCCCCCACGCACAAGCCTCCTCGCCGACGCAGCTGCTGGCTTGGCCGGCGAGGACGGCGGCTACTACTAGCGGCGGCGGGCGACGCGCCGAGAGGTGCGCCGCGCGACCCTGCGGGATCCCATCATCTCTACCTCCAGTTGGTCGTGCTGTTGGCCGTCATATCGATCCGCCATCCTCGACCACCCTCAGCCCCTGTTGGGTCCCCCTTGGCGGGCTCACCCACCCAATCTGACCGCACCAGCCAACAGCGCATCATCCCAACGGGATGAACACAACGGTCCGGATAAGGCGTGGTCACGACGCTCAGGAGGCCAAGTTCCTCCCGGCGCGCATCCGGCGCATGCTGATAGGGTCATCCCAGGGTGCAAAGCCCCCCGGCTGATCCCTCTGTGTCAGCCTCTGGTGAGGCAGGTGTTAGCACCGAATCATTGAGCTGAGAGGGCGGGGAGACATCCACGCTGCTTGGTGTCAAGCCGTGACCGTCTGGCTGGCAAGGTTGGGAACCGGGGTCGCCCCGAACCTGCTCGGAATCGGAATCATCCGGCTCGGGTGATGCCGCTTGCCGGTCCAGCCGCCAGGATGCCGCATGAGGGCAGGCTTCCCGAGCGCAGCACTGGCCGGCGGCGCCACGCCCCGCCGACGGCATCAGGTTCGCAGCGGATGAAAGGAGTCACCCATGGCAGCAAGCGACTCGGCGGGCGCGCGGGACGTGGCAGCTGCCCAGGCGGAAGCGGGTGGCGATCGGCTCGGAAGCTGGCGTGCGGGCGCCAGCAAGCAGGCCATCTTGGAGTTCGTCCAGCGGGTCACCAGTGAAGGCTCCCCGGACTTCGTCCCACCCGCCGAGCGGGTGGCGGTGTTCGACAACGACGGCACCCTGTGGTGCGAGAAGCCGATGCCCATCCAGCTCGACTTCATTCTGCGCCGCCTGGTCGCCATGGCCGACCAGGACCCCGCCTTGCGGGCTCGTCAGCCCTGGCAGGCCGCCTACGACAAGGACTACCAGTGGTTTGGGCAGGTCCTGGCCAGGCACTACCAGGGCGACGACCGCGACCTGCCGGCGCTGGCGGCTGGGGTGCTGCAGGCGTTTGCCGGCATCACCGTTGAGGAGTTCGAGGCCCAGGCCGATGGGTTCCTGCGCGGCGCCCAGCATCCCACCCTGGGCCGCGGGTATCTGGCCTGCGCCTATGTGCCGATGGTGGAGTTGCTGGGATATCTGGAGGCGAACGGGTTCGGCAACTACATCGCCTCGGGGGGTGGGCGTGACTTTATGCGGCCGATCGGCCAGGAGGTCTACGGCGTGCCTCGTGAGCGGCTGATCGGCAGCAGCACCTCGCTGGCCTGGCAGCCGGACGGGGCGGGCGGCAGGATCATTCGCAAGCCTGAGCTGGACGTGGTGGACGACGGTCCTGAGAAGCCGCTGCGGATCTGGAGTCGGGTGGGCCGGCGGCCGCTTTTGGCGGCGGGGAACTCCAACGGCGACCTGCCGATGCTGGCGTTCGCCGCCCAGCCCGGGCGGCCGTCGTTGCGGCTGCTGGTGTTGCACGACGACCCCACCCGGGAGTTCGACTACACCGCCGGCGCCGAGCAGGCTCTCCAGCAGGCCCGGAACAACGGCTGGACGGTGGTCAGCATGCAACACGACTGGCGGGTCGTCTTTGCAGGGACATCGCCGTGACCAGCGGACAGACCGATCACGCGCTGCCGGCCGGCCGGCCGGGGTCGGAGATGGTGTGGGTCCCGGGCGGGGCCTTTCTGATGGGCTCCGACCACCACTACCCCGAGGAGGCGCCCGCCCACCCGGTCACCGTGGACGG
>Ga0209382_10004307_pt1 | contig 19078 bp, 15 predicted proteins | sample SoiMetdeltSBSDD5_FD_187599 | JGI IMG/M metagenome (GOLD analysis project Ga0209382, IMG submission 187599) | Bulk soil microbial communities from a Populus tree surrounding site in Tennessee, USA - Soil MetaG P. deltoides SBSDD5 (SPAdes) (version 2) | ecosystem: Environmental > Terrestrial >...
CGCGTGGCGGTTGCGGCGTTGGTATTGGCGTCAGCCGGCGTCTCGATGAGCAGCGCAGCGCTTGCCCAGTGGGGATGGCCGCCGCCATGGGAGGACAGGTCGTACCGTCCCTACCCCTATCCCTACCAGTACCAGCGGCCCCCGTCCTACCGGCAGCCGTCCCCCGGCTTCCCTCCCGGATGGGGCTGGGATGACGAGGATCTCCCGCCCCGCCGTGCCATGGGGCCGAGCACCCGGTCCGGCGGCCCACGCCCCGAGATCGCGCCACTGGCACCCGCCCGCATCGCCTTCCCCAGCCACTACGCCGTCGGCAGCGTCGTCATCGACCACAAGGGCCGGCAGCTGTTCCTCATCGAGTCGCCCGTGGAGGCGTTGCGCTATCCCATCTCCGTGGGCAGGGAAGGGTTCAGCTGGACCGGCACGGAGAAGATCAGCAAGACCGTCAACTGGCCGGACTGGCGCCCCCCTGACGAGATGCGCGCGCGCGATCCGAGCCTGCCCGAGCACATGAGCGGAGGCATCCGCAACCCACTCGGCGCCAAGGCGCTCTACCTCGGCAATACGCTCTATCGCATCCACGGCACCAACGACCCGAGGTCGATCGGACGGGCATCCTCCTCCGGCTGCTTCCGCATGCTCAACGGCCATGTGGTCGATCTGGCGCGCCGCATCTCCATCGGCACGACCGTCACCGTGGTGAGCCGCCTGCCGCCGGAGCTGGAGCGGACGGTGGCTGACCAGGTGCGCGACGGCGCCCTGCGCGGCGGCGCCATGCGGTGGCCGGCGCCGCGCCCGCCCGCCGTCAAGATGCCGACCGAGCGGGATCCGACAGGCACCGCCCCTGCCGGCGAGGGCGCTGGCGGGAGAGAGCGGCGGCCGTCGTAGCAGGTGTCAATGCGCGGCGCCGGTCGGTGTCACTTGCCGTTGGCAACCCGCAGCGCACCCACGTTGCGTCGCAGCTGCTCGAGCTGCTCGGTGACGAGCTGTGCGCCAACATGGGGCGCGAAGAGGTAACTGCAGACGAGCCTGCGCTTGACGACTGTGACCGCGAACATTCCCTGGGCGACATCTGCGCCGTTCTCCGCGCGTATGCGGGTAAGCAAGGCTCGAGTTGCGCTCTTCGCCTGACATGGCCACCCGCAGCTACGGCAGCGCCAACGCGATCCTGCCGCGCACCTTGCCCGCCAACACCTCCGGCGCAAGAGCAACCGCATCGGCGATGGGATGCACCTCGGTCATCGCCTTGAGCTTGCCGCGGTCGAGATCGCGGGCCAGACGGTCCCACGCCTCGATGCGGGCCGCCTTGGGCGCCATCACGGAGTCGATGCCGGCGAGCGTCACGCCGCGCAGGATGAACGGGGCCACCGAGGTGGCGAGATCCATGCCCTGGGCGAGCCCGCAGGCGGCCACCGCGCCGCCGTACCGGGTCATGCTGAGCAGGTTGGCCAGGGTGTGGCTGCCCGCGACGTCGATGCCGCCGGCCCAGCGCTCCTTGCCGAGCGGCTTCGCGGGGCCGGCCAGCTCTGCGCGGTCGATCACCTCGGCGGCACCCAGACCCTTGAGATAACCCGCCTCGCTCCTGCGGCCCGTCGACGCGATCACCTGGTAGCCGAGCTTCACCAGCACCGCCACGGCCACACTGCCCACCCCACCGGCGGCGCCGGTGACGACCACCGGGCCGCTCGCCGGCCTGACGCCGTTCCGCTCCAGCGCCAGCACGCACAGCATGGCGGTGTAGCCGGCCGTGCCGATGGCCATCGCCTCAGCGGCGGAGAAGCCTGCCGGTTTCTTGACCAGCCAGTCGCCGTTGACGCGCGCCATCTGGGCGTAGCCGCCGTAATGCGAGACGCCGGCCTCCCAGCCGTTGAGGACGACCTCGTCGCCGGTCTTGAAATCTGGATGGGTGGATGCGGTGACGGTGCCGGCGAGATCGATGCCGGGGATCATCGGCCAGCGCCGGATGATGGGCGCCTTGCCGGTCAGCGCGAGGGCGTCCTTGTAGTTGATGGTGGAGTGGCTGACCCGGATGGTGACGTTGCCGTCCATCAGTTCCCCTTCGCCCAGCTCCGTCCAGGCGAGCTGCGGACCACTTTCACCCCTCTGGGCAACCCAGGCGCCGAATCGCTGCATGTCAAACCTCCTTGTTGAGCGCCCTCACGAGCCCCCGGTGACCTTGCCTGCCAGGCATCCGGTCAGAACGCAGAGCGAACGCCAAGTGTATCTTTCAAGTCACAGTGCATCCTATCCCCACACCTCGGACGCCGGCGAACTTAATCTTCACCGGTCGCATGCCGGAGTCGGAAACAATTTGGACGCGAGTCAGATGTCCTACATGAACGCTTGGTTAATACCGCAAGTTATCGCAAGTTAAACTATGTTGTCTTCTTGCATCTCGAGTGCGGCAACGCGGAAACTCTGTGCGTTGCATCAAGATGAATAGGCCACTTTTCTCGTTTTTGCTTGGCACATGAGGGAAGCATACGTAGTCTCCCGGCTAGGCGCTGCATCAACGGCGCCGGAGAGCCGGCTCATTCCGGCAGGAGGAAGCAGGATGACCCTCAGGATGAGGCTCAACGTGCTCGCCGCCATCGTCTCCTTCGCCTTCCTGACAGCGATCGTCGTCGGCATGCTGTGATCTTGCGGGCAAAGATCCCGGTTGCTCTGAGGAAAGCGAGCATCGGCCGAATCGCTCGGCCATTATCTGGAACGACAAAGGTGCAGCGGCGCGGGGGACATCTCCCGCGCCGTGCGCCTTTTCAGGCCGCCGCGCTCGCCGGAGCGCGCTCGTAGTTGAGCACCGGCGCCAGCCAGCGCTCGGTCTCAGCCACCGTCCAGCCCTTGCGCCGCGCGTAGTCCTCCACCTGGTCGCGCTCGACCTTGCCGACGCCGAAGTAGTGGCTCTCGGGGTGCGAGAGGTAGAGCCCGGAGACGGCCGCGCCCGGCCACATCGCGTAGCTCTCGGTGAGCTTGATGCCGGCCCGGGCCTCGGCATCCAGGAGGTGGAAGATGGTGCCCTTCTCGGTGTGGTCGGGCTGGGCCGGGTAGCCCGGCGCCGGGCGGATGCCGCGATAGGCCTCGGCAATCAGCTCCTCGTTGGAAAGCTTCTCCCTGGGCGCGTAGCCCCACAGCTCCCGCCGCACCCGCTCGTGCATGCGCTCGGCGAAGGCCTCGGCCAGCCGGTCGGCCAGGGCCTTGAGCATGATGCGGCTGTAGTCGTCGGTCTTGTCGATATGGGCGGCCATGGCCTCGGCCTCGCCGATGCCGGCGGTCACTGCGAACGCCCCGATATAGTCGGCGAGACCGGTCTCCGTCGGGGCGACGAAATCAGCGAGCGCCGTATTGGCGCGATCACGCCTGTTCTCCCGTGCCATCTGCTGGCGCAGGGTGTGGAGCGTCGCGCGCTGGCTCTTGCGGCCGTCGTCGGCGAACAGCGCGATGTCATCGCCCACGGCATTGGCCGGCCAGAAGCCGACAACCGCGTTGGCCGCCAGCCATCGCTCCCGCACCAGGCGCCTCAACATGGCTTGCGCGTCCTCGAACAGCTTGCGGGCCTCCGGCCCCACAACGTTGTCCTCGAAGATGCGCGGGTACTTGCCGGTCAGCTCCCAGGTTTGGAAGAACGGCGTCCAGTCGATGTAAGGGACCAGCTCGCCGAGCTCGTAGCCGGTGAAGGCGCGCGTCCCGAGGAAGGTCGGCCTGGGCGGCGTGTAGCCCTCCCAGTCGATCCTGTAGGCGTTGTCGCGCGCGGCCTTGAGGGGCAGGCGCGCCTTCCGCGCCTCGCCCTTCACATAGTCCTCGCGGATCTTGACGTACTCCTTGCGCACGCCGTCGACGTAGCGGCCGCGCTCACCGTTCGACATCAGGTTCGACATCACGCCCACGGCGCGGCTGGCGTCCGTGACGTAGATCGCCTGCCCCTTCAGGTAGTTCGGCGCAACCTTGACGGCGGTGTGCACACGGCTGGTCGTGGCGCCGCCGATCAGCAGGGGCACGCTGAAGCCCTCGCGCTCCATCTCGGCAGCCACGTGGCACATCTCGTCGAGGGAAGGCGTAATCAGCCCCGACAGGCCGATGATGTCGGCCTTCTCCTTCTTGGCGGTGTCGAGGATCTTCTGCGCCGGCACCATCACGCCGAGGTCGATCACCTCGTAGTTGTTGCACTGGAGCACGACGCCCACGATGTTCTTTCCGATGTCGTGCACGTCGCCTTTCACGGTGGCCATCACCACTTTGCCCGCGGCCGGCATCAGGTCGAGGCCCGACGCCTTTTTCTCCTCCTCCAGGAAGGGCTGCAGGTAGGCCACGGCCTGCTTCATCACGCGGGCCGACTTCACCACCTGCGGCAGGAACATCTTGCCGGAGCCGAACAGGTCGCCCACCACATTCATGCCAGCCATCAGCGGCCCCTCGATCACCTCGATGGGCTTGCCGGCCTGCGCGCGCGCCGCCTCGGTGTCGGCCTCGATGAACTCGTTGATGCCGTGCACGAGGGCGTGCTTCAGGCGCTCCTCGACAGGCAGGTCGCGCCAGGCGAGGTCCTTCTCCTTCGACTTGGCGCCGCCCCCGCCCTTGAACTTGCCCGCGGCTTCCAGCAGGCGGTCCGTAGCATCGGGGCGGCGGTTGAGGACCACGTCCTCGCACAGCTCGCGCAGCTCCGGCTCGATGTCGTCGTAGAGCGTGATCTGGCCGGCGTTGACAATGGCCATGTCGAGCCCGGCGGCGATAGCATGATAGAGGAACACCGAGTGCATGGCCTGCCGCACCGGCTCGTTGCCGCGGAAGGCGAACGACAGGTTGGAGACGCCGCCCGAGCAGTGCACATGCGGCAGCCGCTCCTTGATCTGCCGCACCGCCTCGATGAAGGCAATGCCGTAGCCGTTGTGCTCCTCGATGCCGGTGGCGACGGCGAAGATGTTGGGATCGAAGATGATGTCCTCGGGCGGGAAGCCCACCTTCTCGGTCAGCAGCTTGAAGGCCCGCTCGGAGATGGCGACCTTGCGCTCGATGGTATCGGCCTGACCCTGCTCGTCAAACGCCATCACCACCACGGCGGCGCCGTAGCGAAGCACTTTCTTGGCGTGGTCGAGAAAGGCCTCCTCGCCCTCCTTCATGCTGATGGAGTTGACGATGGGCTTGCCCTGCACGCACTTGAGGCCCGCCTCGATCACCGACCACTTGGAGGAGTCGATCATGACCGGCACGCGCGCGATGTCGGGCTCGGAGGCGATCAGGTTGAGGAACGTCGTCATCGCCTTCTCGGAGTCGAGCAGCCCCTCGTCCATATTGACGTCGAGGATCTGCGCGCCGTTCTCCACTTGTGAGCGCGCAATGGCGAGCGCGGCGGAGTAGTCACCGGCCTCGATCAGTTTGCGGAACTTGGCCGACCCGGTGACGTTGGTCCGCTCGCCGATATTGATGAAGCTGATGGCTGCGCTGGTAGTGGTCATTTGCTACTTGAACTCCAACCGGGCCACAGCGCCCCTTCTCCGCTTGGGGAGAAGTTGGCCCGACGGGCCGGATGAGGGGGCCCTCCGCTGCGAGACTTTTCGGCCTGAGAGGAAGTCACCCCTCACCAGTTCGGCCAGATGACTTACATCCGCGTCCCCGAGGTTGCGCCCGTGACGAGCAAGCGGCACGCGGATGTAAGTCATGACCTCACGTCCTCTCCCCCGCGGGGAGAGGGGGAGCGCGCGGCCCACGTGCGGATGAATTGCAGCGGAGTTCATGCGCTCACCCATGCACGAACGGCTCGAGGCCGGAGAGGCGCATCTTCCGCTCGATCTTGGGGACCTGGCGCGGCGGATATTTCTCCACGTGGGCCTTGATCTCGGCGATGTGCTCGGGCGTCGAGCCGCAGCAGCCGCCGACGATGTTGAGGAGGCCGTCCTTGGCCCAGGGCCCCAGCTGGCAGGCCATATCATGCGGGCCTTCGTCGTACTCGCCCATGGCGTTGGGCAGGCCGGCGTTGGGATAGGCGATGGTGAGCGTCTCGGCCACCGCGGCGATCTCGGCCAGATACGGCCGCATCAGCTCGGCGCCGAGCGCGCAGTTCAAGCCCACCGCGAACGGCTTAAGGTGCCGGATCGAGAAATAGAACGCCTCCGGCGTCTGGCCCGACAGGGTGCGGCCGGAACGGTCGGTGATGGTGCCGGAGACGATGATGGGCAGCTCCACGCCCGCCTCGTCGAACGCCTGCAGGGCGGCATAGCCCGCTGCCTTGGCGTTCAGCGTGTCGAACACCGTCTCGATCAGCAGCAGATCCGCGCCGCCGTCGATCAGGCCCCGCGCCTGCTCCTGGTAGGCCTCCACCAGCTCGTCGAAGTTGACGCCGCGGAAGCCCGGATTGTTCACGTCGGGAGAGATGGAGGCCGTGCGATTGGTCGGCCCCAGGGCGCCCGCGACCCAACGCGGCTGGTCGGGTGCGTCCGTCATCGCCGCATCCGCAGCAGCGCGCGCCAACCGCGCGGCGGCGAGGTTGATCTCGTAGGCCAGCCCCTCCATGCCATAGTCGGCCAGCGAGATGCGCTGGGCGTTGAACGAGTTGGTGGAGACGATGTCGGTGCCGGCCTCCAGGTAGCCCCTGTGGATATCGGCGATCGCCTCCGGCTGGGTGAGCACCAGCAGGTCGTTGTTGCCCTTCACCGACCTCGGGTGCGCGGCGAAGCGCGCGCCGCGGTAGCCCGCCTCGTCGAGCTTCAGGCGCTGGATCATGGTGCCCATGGCGCCATCGAAGATGAGGATGCGCCCGGCCGCCGCCTGCTTGAGGGCGGCGATGCGTTGCTCGCGGGTCATGCGTCGACGGCTTCCTTGCGCGCGACCGGCTCCGGCCTCAGCCCCAGCAGGTGGCAGATGGCGTAGACGAGATCAGCGCGGTTGAGGGTGTAGAAGTGGAACTGGCGGATGCCTTCGTCGACAAGGTCCATCACCTGCTCGGCGGCAACGGCGGCGGCCACCAGGTGCGTCGTCGCCTGGTCATGATCGAGCCCATCGAAGCGGCGGGCGAGCCACGCCGGCATGCTCGCGCCGCAGCGCGCGGCAAACCCCGCCACCCGCTTGAAGTCGTGGATAGGAACGATGCCCGGCACGATCGGCGCCCATATGCCGCGCGCCCGCGCCGCCTCCAGGAAGCGGAGATAGTGGGCGTTGTCGAAGGAGAATTGGGTGATGACGCGGGTCGCGCCGGCGTCCACCTTGGCCTTCAGGTTGTCGAGGTCGGCCTCCACCGTCGGGCTGTCGGGATGCTTCTCCGGATAGCCCGCCACCGAGATCTCGAAATTGCCAATGCGCTTGAGGCCCGCCACCAGCTCAGCCGCATTGGCATAGCCGCCCGGATGCGGCTCGTACCTGGCTCCGACGCCCGCAGGGGGATCGCCGCGCAAGGCCACCACATGGCGCACACCGGCCGCCCGGTAGCCGCAGGCCACGCTGTCCACCTGCTCGCGGGTGGCTCCCACGCAGGTCAGGTGCGCCGCCGGCACCAGGTCGGTGCCGCGCGCCATCCGCGCCACCGTGTTGTGCGTACGCTCGCGCGTGGAGCCGCCCGCCCCATAGGTAACGGAGACGAAGCGCGGTCGCAGCGGCTCCAGCCGCCCGATCGCGTTCCACAGCGTCTCCTCCATCTTCTCCGTGGCGGGGGGGAAGAACTCGAAGGAGACGTTGATGTCGCCGTCGCCGACCAGGCGGCTGCGGCGCTCGTGGAGCTTCTCCATCACGCGGTTCTCTCCAGCTCGCGTTGATCCCCCGTGATTGCCCCGACCGCCCGCGGCCGGCGAGCGACCCACAGCGACACGGTGAGTTTTCCGTTCTGCCCCGCCGCGCCGGGCGCCAGCTCGCGCGTATCCACGACCTCGGCGCCGCATTCGGCGCACCACTGCGCGATCAGGGGGCCGGCAAAGCCCAACCGCTCGTGGGCGTAGTCGTCGCGCAGGAACTCCAGCTCGTGCGGGGCGAAATCGACGATCAGCAGCCGCCCGCCGGGTGCCAGCACGCGCACCGCCTCGCGCACGGCGCGCTGCGGGTCACTCAGGAAGTGCAGGACCTGATGCATCAGCACCGCATCGGCGCTCCGGTCGACCAGCGGCAAGTCGTAAAGGTTGCCCTGCCGGACCTGGGCATGGGCAAGGCGCGCGCCCTCCAGCTTGGCCCGCGCGTAGGCCAGCATGGCAGGGTTGAGGTCGAGACCCAGCCCACGGCGGAAGCGCCCGGCGAACAGCTCCAGCATGCGGCCCGTGCCGGTCCCCAGATCGACCAGCAGGTCGAACGGCCCCGGCCCCAAAGCCTCAGAGACGGCGGCCTCGACCTCGGCCTCGGCGACGTGCAGCGCCCTGATCCTGTCCCACTCCGCCGCATGAGCGCGGAAATAGGATTGGGCCGCCGCCTGCCGCTCCTCCTGAACGCTCTGGGCTCGGTTCCGGTCCCGCACGATCACGGGATCGGCCAAATCGATGAACTTCAGGATCAGTCCGGCCACCTCGCGGCCAGGACCTTGCTCGGCCAGCCGGAAATAGACCCAGCTCCCCTCGGGCGACCGTTCGACCAAGCCGGCCTCGGCCAGCAGCTTCAGGTGGCGGCTGATGCGCGGCTGGCTCTGGTTGAGGATACGGGTGAGGTCTTTGACGTTGAGCTCGCCTCGCGCCAGCAGGGCGAGCAGGCGCAGACGCGTGGGCTCGGCCACCGCCTTGAGCACGCCGACGGCGGTGTGCACGCCCAGCAACGCAGCATCTGCCGACGCATCCTCATCCATGACCACACCATATAAAGATATCTTTATGCGTCAAGGAAAAGTTGGAAACCTCCCACAAACGTGATGGACGCTTCCCACAGCCGCGATGGAAGCTGCACTGCCGGCCACCAACGAATGCATGCAGGCCCCGTCGGCTTGCTCCCGCGGGCTCCTGGAACCAGGAACCACGGCCCGAGCCGTCCGTTGAACGCCGAGGCAGGTTACCCTCCCCCGGCCTGCGGTCCGCATCTGCCAGCCCACGGCACAAGAAATGACGGAGCGTTTCTCATGGTGAAGTTGCCGACGCACCACATCCTGCGCGCCCTTGCGATCGTGGCCGCGCTGCCTCTTGCCGTGTCCGCCCAGCAGGCCCCCAGCCAGCCGCAGCCACAGTCCGAGCCGCCACCAACTGCAAGGCCCACCCCGCCCAGGACGGAGCCAGGCGCGGATGTGATGCCGCCGTCGCCAAAGGCGCCGGCAGTCAAACCCTCGGAGGCTCCAGCCACCCCAACCGCCCAGGACCTCATTGGTCTCAATGTGTTCTCCTCCGACGGCACCCGGATCGGCGAGGTCCGCGCCGTCAACACCGGTTCCAACGGCAATGTTGTCGCACTTCACATCCGCACGGGCGGATTTCTCGGATTCGGTGGCCGTATTGTCGCCATACCGCAGGGCAAATTCATGCGCAGCGGCCAAAGCATCAGGCTTGACCTCGATTCCGATGAGGTGACCGGGCTGCCGGAAGTGAAGGACTGAGATTGCGCATCGGCACGAGGTGCGAAGAAGCCGTGGGAGCGAGCCCACGTGCCTCGGCCGGCTGAGCTTAGCAAGCCGTTCGCCCGCCGTATGCAACAGCGTAACCTCGTGACTGCAAGATCTTTGACCTGCCGTGCCGTTCATGGTCAAAGTCGCTGGCGTGTTTTTTGCGTAGCGGGAGGGGGCCGCCCATGCGTTGGAAGCGGGCAACAGAGGGGTTAGAGCACAGCATGTCCAGGGTTGTCGGTAGCCTGCGGCCGGTCCTGTCGAGGTGGCAGTTCCGGCTCCCGGCGGCGGGTCTCTCCGCATGCCTGTTCGCGGTGGTGTGCGTGGCGTGGCTGACGGCTGCTCCGCGGCCTGCGGCGGCGGCCGACCCGGCCGTCAAGTTCATGGCCCAGGTGGGGCGCGAGCTGGTGGCGGCTGCACGCACGCGCTCGCCGGGCGTGATGGCCAGCGTCATCCAGCGTTACGGCGATGTGTCCTACATCGGCCTCTACTCCCTGGGCTCCTATCGCACCCAGCTGTCGGTGGCGGATCGCGTGACCTACTACGGCGGCATGGTGCGGTTCATCAGCCGCTACGCGGCGACCGAGGCGCCGAAGTATCCGGTGGCCAGGGTCGAGTGGGCCGACCAGAGCATCCGCGGCGCCAACGGCACCATGGTGGATTCCAAGGTGGTGCTGGAGGACGGCAGCGAGTACGAGGTGCGCTGGCTGCTGACCAAGATCGGCGACAGCTACAAGGTGCGCGACGCCATGGTCGTAGGCTTCTGGATGACGCCGTTCCTCAAGAAACTGTTCGAGGACTACATCGCCCAGAACGGTGGCAACCCGAGCGCACTCGTCGCGGCGTTGAACCGCTGATATGAACCGCTGAGATGAGGCGGAGGGCGCCGAGGCCGGCGCCCTCCGCCTCACACGTTCGGGCTGCTGAAGGTGTCGCAGGCGCGCACCTGCCCGCTCTCCAGGCCCCGCCGGAACCATTTCACGCGCTGCGCCGAGGAGCCGTGCGTGAAGGCATCGGGTACCACGTAGCCCTGGGTCCTGCGCTGGATCATGTCGTCGCCGATGGCAGCGGCAGCATTGAGCCCCTCCTCGATGTCACCGGGCTCCAGGCGCGACTTGACCTGCTCGTTGAGCGACGCCCACACACCGGCCAGGCAATCCGCCTGCAACTCCATGCGCACCTGCAAGGCGTTGGCCTCGGCCTCGCCGCCGGCCCGCATCTTGGCCTGCTGCACCGCCTCCGCGATGCCGAGTTGGTTCTGCACGTGGTGGCCGATCTCATGCGCGATCACGTAGGCCTGGGCGAAGTCGCCCGAGGCTCCGAAGCGCCGCTTCATGGTGTCGTAGAACGACAGGTCCACGTAGATCTTCTGGTCCAGCGGGCAGTAGAACGGCCCCATGGCCGACTGGCCGGGGCCGCACGCCGTGTGGGTGGCACCGCTGAAGAGGACCAACGTGGGCTTCTGATACTGCTTGCCGGCGGCCTGGAACACGCGGGTCCAGACGTCCTCGTTGTCGGCCAGCACGCGGCGCACGAACTTGCCCATCTCGTCACTGGACTGGCCGACGCCGGGCTGACCTGGGAGCCCGGGCAGGTCCGGCGCGCCGGTGCGTGGAGCGCTGGGACGAGGCATGTCGGGCACTTGCAGGCCGCCGCCCGTGAGGAGCGCCAACGGGTTGATGCCCAGCAGCAGGCAGCCGATGCCGATCAGGAGAATCCACCCGAGCCCCAGGCCGCGTCCGCCGCCGCCCATCGGGATGACGACGCCGCCCCCGCCACGCGGGAAGTAGCCGCCGCCTCCGCGGCGATCCTCGACTTGGTCGCTCTCGCGGTCTGTCGCGCCGTACCGCATGGCACCTTCCTTGGAACCTGGCCTTGGAGCCTGGGAGTGGACCTGGAGGGCCGCAGCGCGCACGGGGACGCGATCGGCCCCCGTGCTCAAGTGTATCTAGCGCGCGAGGCGCCGGCGCGGACAGCCGCGGGAGGCGGGAGAGGTTAACGCTGGGCGGCAAGCGGTCAGACCGCCGAGGAGTCTTGCGCGAAGACATGGGCACGACACGGCCCAGCTCGGCCGGTGGTCCAGCAACTCGGCCCCCGCATGTGTCTGGTGCATCACATAAATGCTCGACATCAGAACATGCAGAGGACTTGGCCAACGCCTTGACGCGGCTCTCCGGTTTTCCCGGTCAGGCGCCAGCCACGCACTGCACCGTCGGTGGGGATATTCCTGCCGGCCCTCACCGGCGCCCCGCCATCGCGGACTACACTGACAAATGCGCGGGCCGAGTCGGGTGCCGACCGTGGCCGATGCGCGCATGCCAGGAGAGCGCGGGCCTGGAACGATCCGCGGCATCGACCGAGGGGGTGTGTCCCAATGCAAAGAGAGGCTCAACGTCTGCCGCGCGCCGTGGGTTACGGCACCTGGCCTGTCGGCGTCCGGCGGAGGCTGCGAGCGGCGCGGTCCAGCTTTGGCGCTATCGCCGTCTGCCTGCTGTCGGCGCTGCTGGCGGCCTGCGCGAGCATGGATGGCGACCTGGCCACCGACGGAAGCCGTGCGACCGCGCGCAAGCCGCCGGTCAAGGTGAGCGCGGCCAAGGTGGGCGCAGCGCGGGCCCACCGGCAGGGGCCTGCCAGCAGCTCCATCACCACGGCCTCGATCGGCAAGGTCGGCGCCGAGACGATCGTCGATCTGCCCTATCGGCCGGCCGTCGGCAGCCGCTGGATCGGCACCACCGAGATGCACGAGACCAAGGCCAAGGCCGGCCAAGTCGTCGAATCCATGATCCTGCGCGACCGCGGCGAGTACCGCATCGTGGAGAAGCTGGAGAAGGGCTACCGCGTCAGCTACACGCTGCATGATGGAAGCATCGGCGGCAACACCCCGATTGCGGAGCTCATGAAGCCGCTGATCCAATCCATGAAGGGGCAGTCCTACGCCTACGAGACCGACGATAGCGGCACGCCGACGCGCGTCCTCGATCTGGACCGGCTGAAGGCGCTCGCCATCAAGGCGGTCGACATCATGGCTCAGAGCAAGCCCGAATTCAGCACGGTGCCGCAACTCAAGCAATTCGTGGACGGCATGCGCTCGCAGTTCGACGCGGCCACACCGGAGACCGGCGTCGACGTATTCCTCGAGCCCGTCGTCCGCCTCAGCATGGTGCAGGGGCTCACCAACCTGCCGCTCGGCGAGGAGCGCCGCTACGACGATGTGGTCACCAATCCTCTGACCGGCTCGAAGATGCGGGCCAGTGGGTCGTACAAGGTCGCTGCGATCGACAAGGCGAAGGGGCTCGCCACCATCGAGTGGCGGCTGGCGGTGCTGCCCGAGGACCTGAACAAGGCGACACGCGACTTCGTCATGCGCCTTCTGCCGGAAGGCACGGACGCCGGGAAGGTGAACGAAGCCATGGCGCAGATGAAGCTGGAGCACATCGACCGCGCCACCTACAGGATCGCCCTCGCCGACGGGGTCGTGCGCCGCATGGACCGCACCGCCGTCGTCAAGGCGCAGGACGTGGAGAACAAGACCGTGGTGAGCATGACGCTGAGCCCGGCGCACTAGACGGTGCACCTGCACGCTCAGCCCGGATCGGAGCGGCCCGGCTCGCGAGCTGGCGCTCCGGTCCGGACCGCATGATATTTACTGGAGCTTTTTTATAATGCATGCGATATTAAATATCGCATATTCAATAATATCATCCCGTAAAACCAAATCTCCATTTCGGACCTGGACGGCCATTCTGTCGCCGGATGTTGCCACCGAAAGACAGACTGCGCCCCGATCTCGCTTACACTGACGGCAGATGCGATTCGGCCGGAGGCGGTAGGGGCCTCCGCGTGTGGGCGCATCGTCCTCGCTATTCACCCCTGGAGGCGAAGGGGCCAACCCCTACGATACCGACACATGACAGCGATCGAAAGAGTCCGCTCCGCCATCGTCGGAGCCACCGTCCTGCTCGGGCTTGGCGCTTTGGCCGAAACGGCGCATGCCGGCGGTTTCGGCGTGCACGAGCAGTCGGCGACGTTTCTCGGCACCGCCTTCGCCGGTGCCGCGGCCGGCGGCGACATCAGCTCCATGTACTGGAACCCGGCGGCAGCCGCCGCCGTGCCCGGCTGCAGCGCGGCCTCCAGCTACAGCCTGATCCTCGGCAGCAGCGACGAGACGGCGACGGGCGGTCTTCTCGCCGGCGGTCCCGGCGTGGACAGGTCCACCGACGTCGGCAGCGACGTGCTGGTGCCGGCCTCGTATCTCGCCTGCCAGCTCTCCGACAAGCTTTTCGCCGGCGTGGCGCTCAACTCGCCGTTCGGCCTGCTCACCAAGCCCGATGATCTCGGCTGGGCCGGGTCGCCGATTGCCGTCACCTCCAAGGTGTTCTCGGTCAATGTCAATCCCACGCTGGCCTACAAGCTGGCCCCGGGCCTGACCGTCGGCGTGGGCCTGCAGGTCGAGTACCTCAAGATCCGGCTCAACCATGGCAGCTTCGCCCCGCCGCAGCTACCGGTGCCGCTCATCGCGGCGCGCCGCTTCGAGGCCGACGACTGGGGCGTGGGTGCAACCGCGGGCCTGCTGTGGCAGCCGCTGCCCGGCACGTCGATCGGCGTCGGCTACCGGTCGGCGGTGGACTTCGATGTCGAGGGCCAGTTCACGCGTGGCCGCGGTGCAACCACCGGCGCTGCGGTCTCGACCGAGGCCGAGGCCGGCCTCACGCTGCCGGAGCAGGTCACCTTCAGCGTCCGGCAGGCCGTCGGCCCGACCTGGGCCGTCCTCGGCACCGTCGAGTGGAAGAACTGGAGCCGGCTCGGCAACGTGACGGCCGTCAGCACGGGCTGCGGCCCTACCGGCGTCTGCGAGGTTCTGAACCTCAACTTTCGCGACGGCTGGCTGTTCTCTGTCGGCGCCGAGTACGCCTACAGCCCGACGCTCGTGTTGCGCGGCGGCGTGGCCTACGAGATCTCGCCCATCGAGGACAGAACCCGGGATATTCTGCTCCCCGACAGCAACCGCGTGTTCCTGAGCGCGGGCGCCTCATACAAGTATTCCGAGAACATCATCCTCGATCTCGGCTATTCGCACATCTTCTTCGAGGACGCCGACTTCTGCATCGGCAGCGGCGGCGGCAGCACCCACTGCAACCCCGGCACCACCACGGTGCTTCTGCAAGGCAGCTCCGACACGTCGGTCGATATCGTCGCCCTCGGGCTCAGGTACAAGTTCTGATCGGCAGGTGTCAGACCCTCCGGGTCTGACACCGTGACTCTGACGCCGGTAGTGCTACGGTGACAGACCCAGAGGGTCTGACACCTTGGCAATGCGGAGGCCGTCATGTGCGCACCGGGATGCATGGAGTACGTACGATCCAAGCTGTCTCGCAGGGGCTTCTTCAAGGCGGCGGGAGCGGTCGCGGCGACGGCCGCGGCCGCATCGTGGGCGCCGCGCGAGGCCGAGGCACAGGCCTTCCCGCGCTTCTCCCGCGTGGTGGATCTCACCCACACCCACTCGCCTGAGTTTCCGACCTTCTTCGGTACCCCCGGCGTCACCCTGAAGCGGCTCAAGTCGCTCAAGCCGGACGGCTTCAACATGTACGAGTGGACGGTGCTGGAGCACTCCGGCACCCACATGGACGCGCCGATCCATTTCGCCGAGAAGGGCGACGGTCCCGATACGTTGCCCGTCAGCCAGCTGGTGGTGCCGCTGGCGGTGATCGACGTGTCGCGGAAGGCGGCGGGCAATCCGGACTATCAGGTCACCCCGGCCGACCTGCGCACCTGGGAGCGGCGCCACGGCCGTCTGCCGCGCGACTGCTGCGTGGCCATGAACTCCGGCTGGGCCAGGCACCTCGGCAGCGAGAGGTTCATGGGCAAGGACGCCCAGGGCGGCCTCCATTTCCCCGGCTTCCACCCCGAGGCCACCGACTGGCTGATGAAGGAGCGGCGGGTGCGGGGCATGGCGGTGGATACGCTGTCCCTCGACTACGGCGCCTCCAAGGACTTCAAGACGCACTACGCGTGGCTTCCCTCGGGACGCTGGGGCCTCGAGTGCGTTGCGAGCCTCGACCGCGTGCCGCCGCGCGGCGCCACCCTGGTGCTCGGCGCGCCCAAGATCCGCGGCGCCACCGGCGGCCCCACGCGCGTACTGGCGCTCGTCTGAAAGCAACCAGGTTGATGGGAGTGATGGCTTGAGAGTCGTCCTGCTGCGTGCGCCCGGCGGTCCCGAGGTGCTGGAGGTGTGCGAGGCCCCGGTGCCGGAGCCGCGCGACAACGAGGTGCTCATCAAGGCCGAGGCATTCGGCGTCGGCCACCCGGACGTGCTGATCCGCAAGGGCGTCTACACCTGGATGCCGCCCCTGCCCGCCAATCCGGGCAACGATCTCGCCGGCCGCATCGCCGGCCTCGGGCGTGGTGTTTCAGGCCTGGCCGAAGGGCAGAAGGTGCTGCTGAGCGCCCGTGACCTCGCCCGGCGCGGCGGCTGCTATGCCGAATACGTTGCGGTGCCGGCGGATGCGGTGCATGTGCTGCCGGAGACCGCCGACCTGGAGCGGGCCGTGGCGCTCGCCAACTACCAGGTCGCCTATGCCCTCCTGCACGAGACGGCGGGTCCGCGCAGGCCCCGCAGCGTGCTCGTGGTCGGGGCGGCCGGCGGCGTCGGCAGCGCGCTCGTAGAGCTCGCCAAGAGCGCCGGCATGACCGTGGTCGCCACCGTGAGCGGCCCTGAGAAGGCGGCGTTCGCCCGCGCCATGGGGGCGGACCACGTCGTCAACTACAGGGAGCGGCCGGTGCCGGAGGCGGCATTGGAGCTGAGGGGTGGGGAGGGTGTGGATCTGATCCTCGACCACGTCGGCGGGCCGGCCTTCACAGGCTACCTGGCGGCGCTCGCCAACTGGGGCACGCTGGTCTCCTACAATGCCTTCACGGCCCTGCCGGACAAGGACCTCCTCGCCGAGATGCGCATGCACGTGGACAAGAGCCCGGCCGTGCGCTGCTTCTCCTTCCACTCCTACGACCACGACCGCGAGGGCCGCCGCCGGCTGATGGGTGCGGTGATCGACCTGTTGGGCAAGGGCGCCATCAGGCCCGCCATCGGCGCCCGCTTCCCCTTGTCGGAGGTGCACCGGGCGCATGCGCTGATCGAGGCCGGCACCGCGCTCGGCAAGATCGTGATGCGGCCGTAAGCCAAATCGCGAATGGTGAATAGCGAATGGCGAATGGTCAACGGTGAAAGGCGATCCCCATTCGCCACTCACCATTCGCCATTCGCCCCTTCCACTCAATGCACCTTCGACCAGATGCGGCGCTTGGCGAGGTAGAGGAGGAGGGCGGTGATGAGGAGGTAGACCATCACCAGCAGGCCGAGACGCTTGCGCTCCGCCAGGCTGGGATCGGCCGCCCAGGCCAGGAACGCCGTCACGTCGCGGGCGTAGTTGTCGACCGTCTGCGGCGTGCCGTCGTCGTACTTGACGGCGTCGTTGCCGCCCGCGAACGGGTTGGGCATGGCCGTGAAATGGGGCGCCGGGAACGCCTCGTTGTAGTTCATGCCGTCGGGCACCTTCACGTCCTTGGCGGGCTCCTTGAAGCCCGTCAGGTAGGCGTAGACGTAGTCCGCGCCCGACTCCTGGTAGCCCGCCAGGATGTCGCGCATCATGTTGAGCGGCACCATATAGAAGGGCGCGTGGGATTCGACGGAGCGCGCCTTGGTGATCAGCGAGAGGTCGGGCGGCAGGGCACCGCCGGGCTGGGACGCGCGCGCCTCCTGCTCGTTCTTGTAGGGCGACGGGATGTGGTCGGCGAGGACCGCGGGGCGCTTGACGATCTTGCCCTGGTCGTTGGGCTCGGCGTCAACCTTGTACTTGTCGGCGGCCAGCGACTTCACGCCGGCCTCCGGGAACTCCGGGCCACCGGGTTGCACCAGGTTGCGGAAGGACAGGCGCTTCACGCCGTGGCAGCGGGCGCAGACGTCCGTGTAAACCCTGAACCCCCGCTGCAGCTGGCCAGCGTCGAAGTCGCCGAGCACGCCCGAGAAGGTCCACTTCTGCCGCGCGATCTGCGGCGCCTCGTGGCCGCCCTCGTGCGCGGAGGTGCCGGCACCCAGCATTGCAGCCAGCAGCACGGCCGCCGCGGCTGCCGCCTTGGTCTTGAGGCCGATCACTTGCCACCTCCCGCACGGGCGCCCTGCGTTGCCGGCTCCTTGCCCAGCACCGCCTCGGTAATCGAGCGCGGCAGGGCCCTGGGGTTCTCGATCACGCCGACGATGGGCAGGATGACCAGCAGGTGGAGGAAGTAGTAGGCCGTGAAGAACCTGGCCCAGCCGACGTAGGGCGGCTCGGGCGGCTTCGAGCCCAGGTAGCCCAGCGCGATCACCGAGATGATGAAGAACCAGAAGAACCACTTGTAGATCGGCCGGTACTTGGCAGAGCGCACCCGCGAGGTGTCGAGCCAGGGCAGGAAGATCAGGAGCAGGATCGACGAGAACATCGCGATCACGCCGAGCAACTTGTCGGGGATCGCGCGCAGGATCGCGTAGTAGGGCAGGAAGTACCACTCCGGCACGATGTGCGGCGGGGTGGAGAGCGGGTTCGCCTCGATGTAGTTGTCGGAATGGCCGAGGTAGTCCGGCAGGTAGAACACGAACCAAGCGAACAGCAGCACGAACACGGACAGCGCAAAGATGTCCTTCATGATGGCGTAGGGCGCCATCGGCACGGAATCGGATGGCTGCTTGATGTCGAGGCCGGTGGGATTGTTCTGCCCCACCACATGCAGTGCCCAGATGTGCAGGCCCACCACGCCGGCGATCACGAACGGCAGCAGGTAGTGGAGCGCGTAGAAGCGCGTCAGCGTCGTGCCTGACACCGAGTAGCCGCCCCACAACCACTGCACGATGCGGGTGCCGAGCCCGGGAATGACCGCGTCGACGGAGGAGAACAGGTTGGTGATGACGGTGACGGCCCAGAAGCTCATCTGCCCCCAGGGCAGCGAGTAGCCCATGAAGGCGGTGGCCATCATCAGGAGGAAGATGACGACGCCCAGGATCCACAGCACCTCGCGCGGCGCCTTGTAGGAGCCGTAGTACATCCCGCGCGCGATGTGGATGTAGGCGGCCAGGAAGAAGAACGAGGCGCCCACCATGTGGATGTTGCGGATGAGCCAGCCGAAGTTCACGTCGCGGCGGATGGCCTCGACGCTGTTGAAGGCGTCGCCCGCGCTCGGGATGTAGTGCATGGCGAGCACGATACCGGTGGCGATCTGCACGCCCAGGAAGAAGGTGAGCAACCCACCGGTGGTCCACAGGTAGTTGATATTGCGCGGCGTCGGGAAGTCGACGAACTGGCCGTGCATCAGGCGCGGCAGCGGCAGTCTTTCGTCGAGCCACTTGCCGGCGCGGCTGGCCGGCCGGAAGGTCGATTCGTGGCTGGCCATGTGAGGCTCCTCAGCCGATCTTGATCTGGGTGTCGGACAGGAACTCGTAGGGCGGCACCTCGAGGTTGCGCGGCGCCGGGCCCAGGCGGATGCGGCCCGCCGTGTCGTAGTGCGAGCCGTGGCAGGGGCAGAACCAGCCGCCGTAGTCGCCCTTGGCGTCGCCCATCGACTGGCCCT
>Ga0209382_10004308_pt1 | contig 19076 bp, 20 predicted proteins | sample SoiMetdeltSBSDD5_FD_187599 | JGI IMG/M metagenome (GOLD analysis project Ga0209382, IMG submission 187599) | Bulk soil microbial communities from a Populus tree surrounding site in Tennessee, USA - Soil MetaG P. deltoides SBSDD5 (SPAdes) (version 2) | ecosystem: Environmental > Terrestrial >...
ACGACGTGCGCGAGGTCAAGTCCGGCTTCGAGTGCGGCATGTCGCTGAAGAACTTCCAGGACCTCAAGGTCGGCGACCAGTTCGAGGCATTCGAGGTGCTGGAGGTCGCGCGCACGCTGTGATGCGGCTCCGCCCGCAAAAGGTGGCGGACATGATTCAGCGCGAGCTGTCGGAGCTGCTGCGCCGCGAGGTGCGCGATCCGCGCGTCGGCATGGTGACGCTGACTTCGGTCGATGTTTCCCCCGATTTTTCGCACGCCAAAGTGCTGTTCACGTGCCTCGATCCGGCGCACGTCGAGGAAGCCGGGCGCGGCTTGCAGCGCGCGGCGGGATTTCTGCGCTCGCAGCTCGCGCGCCGGCTCAAGCTCTACGCCACCCCGGAACTGCGCTTCGAGTACGACGAGTCGATCGAGCGGGGCGACCGCCTGCACCGGCTCATCGACAGCGTGCGCGCGAAATCCTGATGCGCCGCAGGCTGGACGGCATCCTCGTCCTCGACAAGCCGTCGGGGATCACCTCGAACGGCGCCCTGCAGCAGGCAAAGCGTCTGTTCGGCGCAGCGAAGGCCGGTCATACGGGGACGCTCGATCCGCTTGCGTCCGGCGTGCTGCCGGTCCTGTTCGGCGAGGCGACCAAGTTCTCGAGCTTCCTGCTCGATGCCGACAAGGAATATCTTGCCGATGTGAGGCTCGGATCGACCACGTCGACCGGCGATGCCGAAGGAGAAGTGCTCGCGACGAGCGAGGTCAAGGTCGACGACGCTGCGATCGAGGCAGCCCTGGCGCGCTTCCGCGGCGAGCTCGAGCAGGTCCCGCCGATGCACTCTGCGCTCAAGTACGGCGGGACGCCGCTGTACGAGATGGCCCGGCGGGGGATCACGGTAGAGCGCGCGCCACGGCAGATCGCGATCCGGGAGCTGGAAGTCCTCGGGCGCTCGGGTGGGCTGCTCAAGCTGCGCCTCGCATGCAGCAAGGGGACTTACGTGCGCGTCCTGGCCGAGGATCTCGGGCGCGCGCTCGGGACGGGCGCACACCTTGAGGGGCTGAGGCGCACGGTCGCTGGCTGCTTCCGGCTCGAGCAGGCGGTGTCGCTGTCCGCCCTCGCAGAGATGGAGAGCGCGTCCAGAGATCGACTGCTGCTGCCTGTGGAGTCGCTCCTCAGGGCACTGCCACTGGTGGAGCTCGACATCGGGCGGGCCGGCGCGTTCCTCAACGGCCGGCCCGTGGCCCAGGACCACGGGCTGCGCGGCAGGTGCCGTGTGTACGGTGCCGGAGCCGAGTTGCTCGGCGTCGGCGAAGTCGGCCCGCACGGCGACCTGCGGCCGTTGCGGCTCCTCGCGCGTCCTGCTGCGCAAGCGGCTGAAATACCGACAAAAACCTTGTGATGCAAAGCCCTTGTCGGTAGAATCCGCGCTTCTCAGCGGAGACCGAAAAAGTATGATCATGCAGGTGATGCAGAAAGCGCAAGTCGTGAAGCAGTATCAGCGAGCGCCCAACGACACCGGCTCGTCCGAAGTGCAGATTGCGCTCATGACCGAGCGCATCAACGGCCTGACCGAGCACTTCAAGACGCACGTCAAGGATTTCCATTCGCGGCGCGGCCTGCTGAGGCTTGTCAGCCAGCGCCGCAAGCTGCTCGACTATCTCAAGCGCACGGATGCCGACAAGTACCGCTCGGTCATCGAGCGGCTCGGCCTGCGCAAGTAAGGCCCCCCGGGATGCCCCAGCAGGAGACGCCCATCGGAATGATGGGCGTTTCTCCTTTCGTATGAACCTAAAGGATTACCCTTGAACCCGATCCAGAAGACATTTGCCTACGGCGCGCACCAGGTCACTCTTTCCACCGGCGAAATTGCGCGCCAGGCGCACGGTGCGGTCGTGTGCACGATGGAGGATACGGTCGTCCTCGCGACCGTCGTCGCCAGGAAGGACGCCAAGCCCGGCCAGGATTTTCTTCCCCTCACCGTCGACTACGTCGAGAAGACCTACGCCGCGGGAAAGATCCCGGGCGGGTTCTTCAAGCGCGAAGGGCGGCCGACCGAGAAGGAAACGCTGACCTGCCGGCTCATCGACCGGCCGATCCGGCCGCTGTTCCCGGAAGGCTTCTACAACGAAGTGCAGATCGTTGCGACGGTGATGTCGCTCAACCCGGAGGTCGATTCGGACATTCCCGCGATGATCGCGGTGTCGGCGGCGCTGACGCTCTCCGGGGTTCCGTTCAACGGTCCGATCGGCGGCTGCCGCATCGGCTACCTGAACGGCGAGTACGTGCTCAACCCGACGATGACCCAGCTCAAGGATTCACAGCTCAACCTGGTCGTCGCAGGGACGGAGCAGGGCGTGCTGATGGTCGAGTCGGACGCGCTCGAGCTTTCCGAGGAGACGATGCTGGGTGCAATCGTCTACGGGCACCAGCAGATGCAGGCGGCGATCCAGGCGATCCATGAGCTCGCCGAGGTCGCGGGCCGGCCCGCCTGGGAGTGGAAGGCGGCGCCGACGAACGCGGAGCTGGTGACGCGCATCGCGCAGTTGTCGGAGCAGGACCTGCGCGCGGCATTCAAGCTCACACAAAAGCAGAAACGCTCCGAGGCGATCGATGCCATCTGGACGCGCGTGTTCGAGGAAGTCGGGGTGGGCAAGGAGGGTGGGCCGAGCAGCCAGGAAGTGAAAGACCATTGCTTTGCGCTGGAATCGAAAATCGTGCGAGGCCAGATTCTCGACGGCGAGCCGCGCATCGACGGACGCGATACGCGCACCGTGCGGCCGATCCAGATCCGCGTCGGCGTGCTGCCGCGCACCCACGGCTCGGCGCTCTTTACGCGCGGCGAGACGCAGGCGCTGGTGACGGTGACGCTCGGAACCGGTCGCGACGAGCAGATCATCGACGCGCTGGCGGGCGAGTACCGCGAGCGCTTCATGCTCCACTACAACATGCCGCCGTACGCCACCGGCGAGACCGGCCGCATGGGGCCATCGAAGCGCCGGGAGATCGGCCATGGCCGGCTCGCCAAGCGTGCGCTGGTCGGCCTGCTTCCCCCACAGACGGACTTCGGCTATTCGATCCGGGTGGTTTCCGAGATCACGGAGTCGAACGGCTCATCGTCGATGGCATCCGTGTGCGGCGGCAGCCTTGCATTGATGGACGCCGGAGTTCCGATCAAGGCGCACGTCGCCGGCGTTGCGATGGGCCTCATCAAGGAAGGCGGCCGCTTCGCCGTGCTGAGCGACATCCTCGGCGACGAGGATCACCTCGGCGACATGGACTTCAAGGTTGCCGGCACCGACAAGGGCATCACCGCGCTGCAGATGGACCTGAAGATCGAGTCGATCACGAAGGAGATCATGCTCGTGGCGCTCGACCAGGCGCGCGAAGCGAGGCTGCACATTCTCGGCCTGATGCGCGGCGAGATCCAGGGCTCGCGCAACGAGCTCTCGACGTTCGCGCCGCGCATCATCAAGATCAAGATCAACCCGGACAAGATCCGCGACGTCATCGGCAAGGGCGGCGTGGTGATCCGCGGCATCCAGGAGGAGACCGGCACCACGATCGAGATCGAGGACGACGGCACCATCTCGATCGCCTGCGTCTCGGCGGAAGGCGGCGAGGCGGCGAAGAAGCGCATCCAGGAACTGACCGCCGACGTCGAGGTGGGCAAGGTCTACGAGGGAACCGTGCTGCGCCTGCTCGACTTCGGCGCCATCGTCCAGCTGCTTCCGGGCCGCGACGGGCTGCTGCACATTTCCCAGATCAGCAACGAGCGCGTCAACGCGGTGTCGGATCACCTCAAGGAAGGGCAGACCGTCAAGGTCAAGGTGCTGGAAGCCGACGACAAGGGCCGCGTGCGGCTGTCGATGAAAGCCGTGGGCCGGCCCGAGGCCGCCAAGCAGCAGGGATAGGGAAATACCACGATGTGCTGCATAGCGGCGTCCCGCCGCAAAGCAGCACGAACGTTGGGAAAACCTACTACTTAGCGACTTGGCGCTCGCGCATCTCGTCGAGCGTCTTGCAGTCGATGCACAGCGTCGCCGTCGGGCGCGCTTCCAGACGCTTCAGCCCGATCTCGACGCCGCAGCTGTCGCAGTACCCGTATTCGTTCGCGTCGATGCGGGCGATCGTCTCGTCGATCTTCTTGATGAGCTTGCGCTCGCGGTCGCGGTTGCGCAGCTCGAGCGCCATGTCCGATTCCTGGCTCGCCCGGTCGTTCGGGTCGGCGAACACCGTTGCCTCGTCCTGCATCGTGTGAACGGTGCGATCGATCTCCTGCGAGAGCTCCGCCTTGACGTTCTCCAGGATCTTGCGGAAATGAGTCCGCTGCCTCGCGTTCATGTATTCCTCGCCCTTCTTCGGGGCGTAGGGAGCAAGGCTCTTGCGCGTCAATTCCACTCGATTTCCTCTGTTCGCCGAAAAAATGGAAGGCGCTTTGTAACAGAAAAGCCCCAGCGCCGCAAGCAAACGCATCGCGGGCGCCAACGTGTAGAAAATCCACGACTTGCGTTTGCTGCACGATTGTGGGGAGCGTATGATTGCTCCCCTTTTTCGGGGTGTAGCGCAGCCTGGTAGCGCGCTTGCTTTGGGAGCAAGATGTCGGGAGTTCAAATCTCTCCACCCCGACCAAGGTCTGACCCGGCGGCTGCCCGTAGCTCAACCGGATAGAGCACCAGCCTTCTAAGCTGGGGGTTGTGGGTTCGAGTCCCGCCGGGCAGGCCAGAGCATTCTGTTTCAATGGTGACCGTAGCTCAACGGTAGAGTCCCGGATTGTGATTCCGGTTGTTGCGGGTTCGAATCCCGTCGGTCACCCCATAAATCAAGTGCTTACGTCGTAAAAGCGCAGAATTCCTTCCGCGAAGTAAACATATAGTAAGCAACAAACGCAGTAGTTCAGAACGGCTCAGGATCGCGCACGTGCGACGCACGCCGCAATAACAGGGCGCATACTCCCTCCCGGGGTGTGCCCATGGAGAAGTTCATCAGGGGTTTCGTGCGGGATTCAGACGGCTCGTGGATATGCATCGAGCCTGCTTTTTGGGCGGGGCCGCCAGTGTTCCAAGTGAGTGTCGGAATGCGATTCTCACCCGGAACGATAATCGCAGGCACCGCCATAACCAAATTTTTGGACGAGCAGTACCAAAAGCAGCAGCGGCGAAACCACTAATCCGCTAGCTCACTCCACGGCGACATGGCCAAAGCCGTGACTGCGTGCCGCGGCTGATTGCGTCGAGGTGTTGAGAAGCTGCTGCACGCGCTTGCGTTCGTCCGTCGGATTCAGACGGATCTGAGGGTCTACCGGGGTTTTAGCAGGTCAGCCATGGCGGTGAGGTACTCCGCCTTCTCATCGAGAGTGAGCTTGTCGAATTCGTCCGGCGGCAGGAGCTTGGTGTACTTCGCAGTGGGGCCCGCAGGCGCCGTCCGATCCGGGGCGTTGGAGCGCTCAGGCATTGAAACAATTTCGCAGAGCCCCCATGTCGCGTCTGTACGCTACCGCACATAAGAGGCGCAGCCGTCACGCAAGGACTTGTCGACCATGCCTGACAAGTTTGAATTTCTCTCGTTGGACGCCTTCAAGAAACTGACCACCAACGAACGCCAAGCGTACTTGGAACAGGTCGCGCGATACGTGGGCGCCCTGAAGGACGAATTCGACGTCCCCATTAGAGCGGTTCGCGAAAAGCAGTCGCAATCCCGGGAGGAGTAGCACCCTCCGCGACGAGCTTTGTGGCGCTTCCGCCACCAGACGTGGCTCGCTACCGGCAGACACAGCGCGTGGACGCTCTTACAGTTTGGGCAAGGATTCCTCATGCCCAAGTACACAAAGCTCCTGACACCTGAGGAGTTCGAAAAGCTCACCATAGATCAGAAGGGCGAGTACCTCGTCGATATGGCGGAAATACTGAAAACCCATCGAGACTACACCCAAAGACCAGTATTCCCACTGCCTCCCGAGAAACCAAAAACGCATTAACGGTCCTGCAGTAGCTGGTGACTCGCAGCCGGCTAGTGGCGCTTGAGCAGGTTTCGAGTACTAGCTCACCCCGCGAGCCCACCGCGTGCGTAAGCTAAATCCACTTTCTGCTACTTCCGCCGTCCCTTCTTCTTTGCCGGCTTCGCCTTCGTTCGCTTCGCGGGCTTTGCGGCGTTCGCCGTTTTGGCGCGCTTCGCTGGCTGTGCGGCCGCTGCGGGCTTGAACACGGCGAGCGTTGCGCCAGTCGGATCCTCGATGATGCCGAAGCGGCCGATGCCCGGGATGTCCATGCCGGCCACGTGCACGCGCGCGCCCAGCGCTTCGGCTTTCTTCGTCGCCGCGTCGACGTTCGCGACCTCGACGTACGCCAGCCAATGCGAAGGCACCGGGCCCATATCGGGACGAATCTGCATCAGGCCGCCGACGTCGTTGGCGCCCCGCTTGAGGACCGTGTACGCACCGCCGCCGCCCATGTCCATGTCGCTCATCTTCCAGCCGAACAGCGCGGCATAGAAGGTTTTCGCAGCGGCTGCGTCTTTCGTCATCAGCTCGTTCCAGCAGAACGTGCCGGGTCCGGTCTTGTCCTCTGTCATCTGCGCCTCCTCGGAAAGTGCGGATTGTACGCGCGCAGCGTCGTGCGTATCACTACGCCGCGCCACGGCTGGCACTACAGATTTTTCCAGCACGGGCTACTTGCACCGATCGCGCCGCCGTCCTATGAGTGGAACCTTCTTCGGCGGAAAGGACTGACATGGAACGGATCGAGAAGACGATCGAGGTCAACGCGCCGGTACGCGCGGTATACAACCAGTGGACGCAATTCGAGGAGTTCCCGCGCTTCATGGACGGGGTCAGGGAAGTGAAGCAGCTGGACGATACGCACGTGCATTGGCACGCCGAGGTTTGGGGCCGCGACAAGGAGTGGGATGCCGAGATCACCGAGCAGGAGCCTGATCACTGCGTCTCATGGAAGAGCGTGTCGGGGGCTGCCAACGCGGGCACCGTGCGATTTCATCCGATCGACGCGAACTGTACGCGGGTGCGCCTGACGCTGGGATACGAGCCCGAAGGTCCGATCGAGAACGCGGGTGACGCGCTCGGCGTCCTCAGCGGCCGCGTGGAGAACACGCTCGAGCAATTCAAGAAATTCATCGAGGAGCGCGGCCGCGAGACCGGCGGCTGGCGCGGCGAGGTGCACGACAGCAGGCGAACCCGCTAGGCGGGCTTGACGACGCCGACCCTGGCTCCTTTCACCATCTCGGTAATCCAGTTCGCCAGCACCACCGAGTACGCCTGCGCGGATTCGGCGTCGGCGAGGCCATGGTCGGCGCCCTTGATCACGCGCGAGGTCAGCGAATGCGCGTTCGAGAACGCAGCGACGTAATTCGCGATCACCGCGTGAGGCACGATCACGTCGAGCTCCGACTCGACGATCAATACGTCGCCGCGGAATTCCGCGGCGGCGCGCAGCGCCCGGTTCTCGGCCACCGGCACGTCGCGCCTGCGGAATACGCTCAGGTCGGCATCCGCGTGCAAAGAGAGCTTCGGCCGATCCCAGTCGCCATCCTTGTAGAGCGCCGGTGCGCGCAGCGCGAGCCAGCGGACCTTGCGCATTGAAGTGACGATGGCGGCGAGATAGCCGCCGTAGCTGCTGCCGACAATACCGATCGAAGCGCGGTCGATACCGCGCATGCCGGCGAGTACGTCGTAGGCGGCGAGCAGATCGCGCAGGTTGTCCTCGCGCGTGACTTTCTCGTAATGCACACGGTGTCCTGCATGGCCGCGCAGATCGAACGTCATGCAGATGCAGCCAAGGCCGGCCGCCGCGCGCGCACGCTCCAGATCCTGCTCCTGGCTGCCGCCCCAGCCGTGCACGAACAGGATCCCGGGCACCGTCGTCGCGGGCGCAAGCAGCGTCCCGGCGAGGTACTCGTTATCGACTCGAATCTGCAGCTGCTCGAGCAGCGCTTCCATCGTGTTCGACCATGCTGTACTTCGTCAGGATGCCGACTTGCTCGTCCTTGCCCTGGAACTGAACCTGGGCGTTCTTCGGCACCTCGCATTCGCCATAGACCTCGAAAGTCGATGCACGAACGATCTCGAGATCCGGGTCGGCCCTGAATCGCTGCAGCGCGGCTACTTCCGCGGCGCTGGCGCCGCCGATCCGCCAGGACTGCTCGAGAACACCCGAGCGCCAGTGGCCGTCGCCGGTCCGGCCGCGCGCCACGTCGTAGTTGCGGCGGGATGCATACAACCCCGGAAACGTCTCGAATGCAGCGGTTTCGTAGGCACGCGCCTGCAGCACCGCCTGTCTCACCGCCGCAGGCAGCTCGATCTCGAGCAGTGCGTCGTAATCGCCGCGCACGAGCGTCAAGTCCGATCCGCCGTAGACGGTGTGGCCGCGGTTGTTCTCGGTGAGCCGCTGCGTGCCCCAGTAGCTCGCCTCCAGGTCCGCGACGCGCACGCGGCCGACGCTGTAGGTCTCGACCTCTTCAAGGTGCTGCTCGACCACGAGACCGGTTCGCGCCATGTCGCCGATCGCAAGGCGCTTGAGCTTTGCTTCCATGTCGCCGGCCCGTTCGATGACGATCTGCCCGCGCCCGCCGATCCCATGTGCGGTCTTGACGCGCGCGAAGCCGCGTTCGAGCACCCGCTCGATCGCCACGCGCATATCTGTCTTGGCGAACGCGCTGTAGCCGAACAGCACCGCATCCTGGACGTGGAGGGCAAAGTCGTGCGACCAGCCGCGCGGCGCTGCGGCGTCGGTGGTGACCAGCGGATGGCTGACCGTCTTGGTCGCGAGGAACGGATACGGCACGACTCCGCCGAAAAGGTCGGTCTCCTTGCGCAGATTGAGCTTGCGCGCGTCGCGCGCGCTGACCGTGTCGGCGGGAACGAAATACAGCGGGCCGCGGTAGCGCTTTGCCGGATCGTACTCGCCGCCATGCTCGTAGCCTGTGAGCACGGCCAGCGCCGCGGCCACCCAGTTGCGGCTCGCTGCGTCGTGGCTGCCGGCCGGACGATGCTTGGTGTTGCCGTATTCGACCACCGTTCCTCGCGGCATGCGCCCTTGTGCGGCTTTATCCCTTGCGCTTCTTGCGCGGCACCTTGCCGCCGGCGCGGCGCGCTTCCGACAAGCCGATCGCGATGGCCTGCTTGCGACTCGTCACCTTCTTGCCTGAGCGGCCGCTGCGCAGCGTGCCGCGCTTGCGCTCGTGCATGGCTTTTTTGACCTTCTGTGCAGCCTTCTTTCCGTACCTGGCCACGGCCACCTCCTGTAGTGATCCGTTCGTCAGGAAACATGCAATAACCATGCCCTTGGCGGGCGCTTCGCATCGCTACGCTGCCTTGTTTCCGAGGATCGACTTCACATAGAGCTCCTGCGTCAGCACGACGGCCACTGCGGTAAGCGGCGTAGCGAAAATGATTCCAGGTGCGCCGAGCAGCGTTCCGAGCACCAGTTGCGCAGCGATGGTCAGCGCGGGAGCGAGATGAACGCTGCGCTGATAGACATAGGGCACGAGCAGATACCCTTCGAGCTGCTGCACCGCGAAGTAGAGCAGCAGCGTGTAACCGGCCTCGGCCGGCCCCACCGTCATCGCGATCAGCACCGCGGGAACGGCGGACAGGATCGGTCCGAAGTACGGAATGAACTCGAGCAGGAACGCGAGCAGCCCGAGCGCGAGCGCATGCGGCACGCCGATCGCCCAGAGGCCGATCGTCGTCGCGACTCCGACCGCGGTCATGTTGATCAGGGTGCCCACGAGCCAGCCGCGCAGCGTGTGATCGAGCGCGTCGATGACTTCCTTTGCCCGCTTCCTCGCGGTGGCAGGCACGAGCTCGAGCAGGCCGGCGCGATAGCGCGCAGGCGCGGCCGCGAGGTAGAGGCCGATGAAGAGCGCAATGACCAGCGTCGACAGCGTGGCGAGCGTCCCGCCGACCAGACGCCCGAGAATATCGGCCTTCTTTTCCGACGCCGCACCGTCGGACAGCAGTTTCAGAATTTCGCGTCCCCAGCCGTAGCGCGACAGGAATTCCTCGACCTTGCTCCAGAATTCGGTGACCTTGGTGCCGAGCCCCTCGAATTGCGTTGCGAGCTCGGCGGCGAGGAACCAGCCGGCGAGGCCGATCCCGGCAGCAAGGCAGGCAACGACGGTCCACAGCGCGGCCTGCTTCGACAGCGGGGCTTTGCGCGCGAGTCCGTCGCCGAGCGCGAGCAGCAGAATCGCGAACAGAATGCCCGCGAAAACGACGATCAGTGCGCGCGCCGTGACCACGACTGCGAGCACGAGCAGCACGATCGCCGTGCCAACGGCGACTGCAATCAGGGATCGGCGAGCAAATTCCATTCCGCTGACCCAGCACGCAAGGCACGTGCCGTGTCCCTAGGCACGCGAATTGCTGCTGCGTTCCAAGATGCCGGTCTGGATGCAGGCGTTGGGATGGGGACTGGTTGCCGCCGCTGCGCTGCCGCTCGGGGCGATCGTGGGTGCGGCCTTTCGTCTGCCGCCCCGGGTCGTCGCCGGCTTCATGGCATTCGGAGCAGGGACGCTGATCGCCGCACTGGGACTCGTGCTGATGAAGCAGGCACACGAGTCGGGACGTTTGGACTACGTGGCAGCGGGCTTCATGGCCGGGGTGATCGCCTACACCGGCGCCGACGTGCTGATTCGCCGCTGGGTCGGCGGGCACCGTACCCGGGTGCGCCACACCGAGCGCATCGGCCTCGCGATTGCCGCGGGCTCCTTCATCGACAACCTTCCGGAAGGTGCGGTGATCGGCATGGCGGTCGGCACGGCCGGAGTCGATGCTGCGCTGCTGGTTGCGGTCTTCGCGTCGAATTTTCCCGAGGCGCTCTCGAGCGCTGCCCGGATGCGCGAGGCGAAGCGCTCGCCGGGCTACGCCATCGCGGTGTGGTCTGCGATCGGTTGCGCGGCTGCACTCGCATCCGTCGTCGGCCACCTGGCATTCGGCGGCTCCAACGGAGCTCCGGTGGCAGTTGCCAACTCGGTCGCCGCGGGGGCAATTCTTGCAATGTTGGCCGATACCCTGATTCCCGAGGCCTACGAGGAGGCACACGACTACAGCGGGCTCATCACGGCCCTCGGCTTCCTGGCCGCTTTCGCGCTGCACAAGCCTTAGTACGGTTGTAAAAACGCAATCCACCGGGCAGGCTCCGGGCGTGCAGTCGCTGCTCAATCCACTCGGGCCGGCGGCGGGCGAAATCGCCAGCCTCGCCTGGCTGCTGTTCGCCGGGGGCGGCGCGATCCTCGCGCTCGTCGTCCTGCTCGCTCTGCAAGCCGTCTTTGCGCCGCGAGCATGGCTCGCAAGGCCGTGGTTCGTCGTGGCTGGTGGCGTGGTCCTTCCGGTCGCCGTGCTCTCCGCGCTTCTCGTTTACACCGTGCGGCCGATGCGCGCGATGGGTGGCGCCGATGCGCGCCCTGCAGCGCTCGAGATCGAGGTCACCGCCCACCAGTGGTGGTGGCGCGTGCGCTATCTGGGGAGCCAGGGGCAGATCGACTTCGAGACGGCGAATGAAATTCGCATTCCGGCGGGGATGCCGGTGCAGGTCCATTTGCGCTCTGCGGATGTGATTCACAGCTTCTGGGTGCCGAACCTTGCCGGCAAGGTCGACATGGTTCCTGGGCGCACCACCCGGATCCGGCTCGAAGCCGACAATCCCGGCACGTTCAGGGGCCAATGCGCGGAGTATTGCGGCGGCCCGCACGCGCGCATGGCGCTCTATGTGATTGCCGAGGAGGGTGCGCGTTTCGAGACGTGGCGAATCGCGCAACGCACGCCCGCCACCAGGTCGAACGAGGTGTTTGCCAGTCGTTGCGCGGCTTGCCACGCGATCCGTGGAACCGGCGCATCCGGTCAACTGGGACCGGACCTGACGCACGTCGCCAGCCGGCTCTCCCTCGGCGCCGGAACCCTGCGGAACGACGCCACGACGCTTTCCGGCTGGATCGCCTCCGGCCAGCACGTAAAGCCCGGAAACCTGATGCCGTCGTTCGAGCACCTGCCTGCGCGCGAGCTGCAATCCGTGGCGGTCTATCTGTCAGGGCTGCAATAGATGTTGCCGAATCCGTCGCCGCGCCCGGCCGCAGAGTTGGAAGAACTGCGCCGTGTGTGGACGCCGCCGCGAGGGTTCAGGTTCCTGACCGAGGTCAACAACAACTACATCGGCATCTTCTACGTCGCTGCAGCACTCCTGTTCTTCCTGCTCGCCGGAATCCTCGCGCTATTGATGCGGGCGCAGCTCGCGGTGCCGGAAAACACGCTGATCGGCTCCGAGCTGTACAACCAGCTGTTCACGATGCACGGCACCGTGATGATGTTCCTGTTCGCAGTGCCCGCGGTGGAGGCGATGGGGATCCTGTTGCTGCCGAACATGATCGGTGCGCGCGACATGCCGTTTCCGCGCCTTTCGGCATTCGCGTTCTGGGCCTATTTTCTCGGCGGCCTGGCGTTCTTTGCCAGCCTGTTTTTCGGTCTCGCGCCGCGCGGCGGCTGGTTCATGTATCCGCCGCTGACCGATGCCACGTACTCTCCGGGCATCAACGAGGACTTCTGGCTGCTCGGGATCGGCTTCATCGAGATCTCGGCCATCGCCGGCGCGATCGAGATCATCGTCGGCGTGCTGCGCACCCGCGCGCCGGGCATGACACTGGGCCGGATGCCGCTGTTCGCGTGGGCGATGCTTGTCTTCGCGGTGATGATCGTGTTCGCCTTCCCGGCGGTGATCCTGGCCACCGCGCTGCTCGAGCTCGAGCGCGCGTTCGGCTGGCCGTTCTTCGCCGCCGACAAGGGGGGCGATCCGTTGCTGTGGCAGCACCTGTTCTGGTTCTTCGCGCACCCCGAGGTCTACATCATCTTCCTGCCGGCCGCCGGCATGGTTTCGATGATCGCTCCGGCGATGGCGCGCACGCCGCTCGTCGGGTACCGACTGGTGGTTCTGTCGCTGCTCGGCACCGGCGTCCTCAGCTTCATGCTGTGGGTGCATCACATGTTCGCCACCGGAGCGCCGCATTTTTCGCTCGGGTTTTTCCAGGCCGCGAGCATGGCAGTAGCGATCCCGAGCGGCATCCAGGTGTTCGCGTGGATCGCAACGTTTGCGTCGGGCCGCGTGCAACTGCACACGCCCGCGCTTTTCGTGCTCGGGTTTCTCTTCGTCTTCACGCTCGGCGGGTTGACCGGCGTGATGACGGCGGTGATTCCGTTCGACTGGCAGGTCCACGACACCTATTTCGTGGTCGCGCACCTGCACTACGTGCTGATCGGCGGCATGCTGTTTCCGCTGTTCGCGGCCTTCTATTACTGGACGCCCTACACCAGCAGGCACGCGCTTTCGGAGCGCGTCGGGCGCTGGGTGTTCGGGCTCCTGTTCGTCGGGGTGAACGTCGCGTTCTTTCCAATGCATATCAGCGGAATCCTCGGTATGCCGAGGCGCGTGTATACCTATCCGGCCGGGCTCGGCTGGGAGCTGCCGAATCTCGTATCCAGCATCGGCGCAGTGCTGATCGCCGCAGGCGTGTTGCTGTTTCTCGTCGATGTCGCGCGCCGCTTTCGCTTCGCGGTCGAAGGCAACGCGGGCAACGTGTGGAACGCGGGGACGCTCGAGTGGCTGCCGAGCGGCCTCTACGGCACCCGCTGCATTCCGCTCGTCACGAGCCGCGAGCCGCTGTGGGACCAGCCGGATCTCGCGCGCGACGTCGAAGCAGGCGCTTATTACTTGCCGTGCCCGGTCACCGGCGTGCGTGAAACCCTGATCACCAGCGCGCGCGACGCGCGACCGCAATACGTGCTGCGGCTGCCGTTTCCGTCCTGGCCGCCGATCCTCGCCGCGCTGTTCATCGCCGTGTTCTTCTACATGCTGACGCTGAAGCTCGTGCTGCCTGCAATTGTCTGCGGCGTGACCGCAGTCGCTGCGATGGCTCTCTGGGTATGGGACCTCGACCCTGGCGCATCGCATCCGCCGGTGGACATCGGCGGCGGCCTGCGGCTGCCGGTGTCGTTAACCGGACCGTCTTCGCACACCTGGTGGGCGATGGTGGTCCTGCTGCTGGTAGCGGCGGCGACCTACGCATGTCTGCTGTTCTCCTACTTCTATCTGTGGGCGGTTTCATCCGGCGTGTGGCCAGGGTCGGGTGATCTTCCTGCAGCGCTCCATGGGGTGGGCGGCTGCGCGGCGCTGCTGTCGGGCAGCGCTGCGCTCGTCCTTGCGGGTCGCGCGCTGCGCAGGAATTCCGGCAGGCAGTTGTACGTATTCATCGCCGCTGCGATCGCGTTGATGCTCGTTGCACTGGCCATCGAGTTCCAGGCGCATGCTGCGATGTCTCCTGCCGAATCGAGCTACGGCGCGTTGGTTCACACGTTCACGGGGTTCCAGGCGTTCTACGCGGCGGCCGCAATCGCGATGGCGCTGTACGCCATGGCGCGCCGCTACGCCGGTCTGCTCGACGCGGTGCGTCGCAACGCGTTCGATGCCCTCATGCTGTTCTGGCACTACTGCACTGTGCAAGGCGTTGCCGGTCTGGCTGTGGTGCACGGCTTTCCGCGCGTGGTCGGCTGAATGCGTCTGTTCGCTTCCATGCTCGTCGTTGCGCTCGCCGGCTGCGCCGCGCCGGCCGTCGACGCGGAACGGGGCAGGCTGCTGCTGCGCCAGTACGGTTGCGGAACCTGTCACCGCATTCCCGGGGTCGCGGCCGCGGTCGGCGAGGTGGGCCCGCCGCTGCAAGGGGTAGCAAGGCGCGCATATCTTGCCGGTGTTCTGCCTAATACGCCGCAGAACATGGCGAGCTGGATCCGCTCGCCCCGCACGCACGACCCCCGCACGCTGATGCCGGACATGCAAGTATCCGAAGAACAGGCTCGCGACATGGTGGCGTACCTGTACCGGCTGAGATGAGAGTTCTCCTGGGTGCGATGGTCGTTGCTGCTGCGGCTGCGGTCGCGGCGTTCTGGTTCGGCGCATACAACGTCGCCGCGACCGCGGAGCATTTCGCGATCACGCACTGGCTACTGGACCGCGGCATGCTGCGCTCGGTGAAGCAGCGTGCGCGCTCGATCGCCGTGCCGTCGCTCGGCGATCCGGCGCAGATCCGGCGCGGCGTGGCGCTCTTTCGCGAGCATTGCGTGCAGTGCCACGGCGCGCCCGGGATCGCGCCGGCGGCCTTCGCGCTCGGGATGACACCGCCGCCGGCGAACCTCGTCTACACGGCGCGCGAATGGCAGCCTCAGGAAATCTTCTGGATGATCAAGAACGGCGCGCGGATGACCGGCATGCCGGCGTGGCAGTTCCGGCTTTCCGACGAGGAGATCTGGGCGGTCGTTGCGTTCGCGAGGGAGCTCCCGGCGCTCAGTCCGCAGACCTACCGCGAGTTGAAAGGCGAGGACACGGGCGTGCGCACCGAGGTTGCAGTGGCAACCGCCGATGCGGACCGTGGCAGGATCGCGATCAACCAGTACGCGTGCACGACATGCCACTCGATCCCGGGCGTCGTGGGCCCGGACGCTCCGGTCGGGCCGCCGCTTGCGGGAATCGCCAAACGCGCAGTACTCGCCGGCATACTGCCGAACACGCCCGAGAATATGGTGCGCTGGCTACGTGCTCCTCAGGATGTGAGCCCGCTCAGCGCAATGCCGAACCTCGGCGTGAGCGCGCGTGACGCGCGGGATATCGCAGCCTATCTCGCGACGCTGAAATGAGCAGCATGCAAAAAATCCGCGTGGCGGCGGCCGCAAAAAAAGCGGAGAGCCGCAGCTCTCCGCCTGCTGAACGAACCTTGCCGCGCTAGCTTTTCGACTGTTCCGGCGCAGGCTCGGCCATTTTTTCGCTGGACGACTCCCGCTTCGATTCGCTCGGCGGCGACAGGCTCTCGCTCTGTGCCGCGCTGCCCGACTCACTTTGTACCGCGGTGCTCGATTCGCCCGGCGACGCGCCGCCGGATGCGCTCGGCGACGCGCTGCTCGATTCGCTGGGCGCCATGCCGACACCCGCTATGAGGCTGATTTGTTCGCTGCTCGGTGGCGCGCTGCGCGCGACGGTGGTCGCGGGACGGACACCCAGCGCGGCCAGTGTCTCGGCATCGAGACGGCCGCTCTCGGGCAACTTCTGCGATTTCTGGAATCGCTTGACCGCCTGCTGCGTCTGCTTGTTCTCGATCCCGTTCACCGGCCCCGGTTTCAGATCCATCGCAGCGAGCTTCTTCTGCGCCTGTTCGACAAGGGTTTCCGCACGCTGCTGCGGCATCATCTTCGCCTGGGGTTGCTCGGCGCCGACCAGACCGGCGGCGGAGACCAGCGCCGTGGCGGCAACTGCCAAATACGCAATTCTCATTGGTGATCTCCTTTCCAATTGCAATAAGTACCCCTCCAGACCTGCCGGAGGTTACTGAAGATCATGCAAACGTCGTTCCAGCGGTTCCGCCCCCGGAAGCGCCCTAAACCATTGATTTTTAAAGTGACCGGTACTGGCCACTGACGCCAAAAGGAGACAGTGCCGCCGGGGTCAGCGCAACTCCGCGGCGAGCAGCACTTCGATGCGCTCGCGGGGCAGGGCAGGGCTGAAGACGTTGCCCTGGATTTGCTCGCAGCGAAGCAGACGCAGCAACCTTGCCTGGTCTTCGGTCTCGACCCCCTCGGCAATGACCTTGCGGGCGAGCGTGTGCCCGAGCGTGATGATCGTGGTGACGATGCTCGTGTCGTCGGGATGATCCGCCATGCCCTTGATGAATGCGCGGTCGATCTTCAGCGTGTCTACCGGCAGCCGCGCGAGGCTCGCGAGCGACGAGTAGCCGGTGCCGAAGTCATCGAGCGAGACGCCGACGCCGAGCTCGCGCACCGCGCACAGCTTGAGGATCGCTCCTTCCATATCCGCCATCAACAGGCTTTCCGTAACCTCGACGTCGAGCCCGCAGGGCTCGCCCCCCTTTTCGAGCGCAGCGCGCACGCGGCTTGTGAAATCCGACTGGCCGAGCTGGATCGCCGATACGTTGACGGCGATCTTCGGCGCGTACAGCCCGCGCTCGCGCCACTCGCGATGCGTCGCCACCGCTTCCTCGATGACCCATTGCCCGAGCTCGAGGATCATCCCGGTTTCCTCGAGCACCGGGATCAGCGCGCCCGGGAGCACGAGCCCGATCCCGGGCCTCTGCCAGCGGATGAGCGCTTCCAAGCCGACGATGCGCCGGGTCGCGAGATCGACCTTCGGCTGGAAGTGCAGCACGAATTCGCGCTGCTCGATGGCGAGGCGCAGCGCGTGCTCGAGGTCGAGACGCTCGGTCACGCGCGCATTGATCTGCGGTGCATAGAAGAAGTAGCGCTCGCCGGTCTGCTTCGCGCGCTTGAGCGCGGCCTCGGCGTTGCGGAACAGCGTTTCTGCGTCGGCGCCGTCCTCGGGAAAGAGCGCGATCCCGGCCTTTACCTTGAGGCGCAACTCGCGCCCTTCGATCATGAACGGCTCCTCGAGGATGCGCGCTGCGCGCTCCCGCAGCACGGTCGCGATATCCGCGGCGTCGTGCAAAGCGGGAATCATGATCGCGAACACATCGCCGCCGAGGTACGCGACCCGGCTGATGTCGCCGGCGGTCGAGCGCAGGCCCGCGGCGGTCTGCTGCAGCAGGCGGTCGCCTGCCAGCGGGCCAAAAGCGTTGTTCACCGTCCTGAAGCGCTCGATATCGAACACCATCAGCGCGAGCTTGGAATGGCTGCGGCGCTCCGCCTCGAGCGCCTGCGTCAGCCGCTCGCGGAACAACGTCCGGTTCGGCAGGCCCGTGAGCGGGTCATACAGCGCGAGATAGTCGAGCTTGTCCTGCTTGGCGATCAGCTCCAGTGCGAGCCCGATGTTGGACGTGACTTCGCGAAACAGGCGCACTTCGTCGTCGTCGAAGAATCCCGCCTCGCCCGAATAGAGCACGAGCAGGCCGATCGAGCGGCCTTCGACATGCAGCGGAAACGTCGCGGCCGAGCGCGCACCTTCGGCGAGCAGCAGCGACTTGAGGCGCTCGTCCGACTCGGACGGGATGTCATTCCACACCGCAGGCACACCCATGTGCAGAAGCCGCGCCACGAACGGGCGCGCCGCAGGGTCGCCCGGCACGCCGGGTTCCGAAGACGGCGAGGCCATACCGGCCGATGCGACCCAGTCGAGCGCGTCCTGAGATTCCTGAGCGAGCGCGATTCGCGCGCTTCGCAACCCTCCCACCGAAACCGCGATCCGGCACACCTCGCGGAACAAGGTGTCCCGCTCGCGGACGCGAATGAGTGCGGCGTGGATGCTGCCGATCAGCTCGCGGACGTGCGACAGGCGCGCGACGCGTTCGCGATGCTCGACCTGCGAGGTGACGTCGCGTGCAAGGCGATCGATGCGCGCCGGTTCGCCCGATGCGTCGCGGATGAGGTGAGCGCGGTCGTTGATCCAGCGCACCGCGCCGTCCGGACGGACGATGCGGTACTCCAGGTCGAATTCGCCGCCGCCGCTGCGCAACCGCTTCCAGGCCCCGAGAACTACTGGCTTGTCTTCGGGGTGAATCGCGTCGATCCAGCGATCGCTGCGCTCCAGGAATTCATTCGCCGGCGCGCCATAGATCTCCTGCGTCTTGGGACTGACATAGAGAACACGGTCCGTCGCGCATTCGGCAGACCACACTGCGTCCGGAAGGGCAGCCAGGATGCTCGCGATCCGCTCTCGCTCGGCCGCCAGCGCGCTTTCCGCCTCGGTGCGCGCCGCTCTCTCATGCGCCCGCGCCATTGCGCGCTCGACTGCAGGCGGCAGGCGCATCAGGTTTCCCTTCAGCACATAGTCGCTCGCGCCGTTGCTCAACGCGCGGATTGCGTACTCCTCGCCGATCGATCCCGAGATGAAGAGAAATGGCGTGTTCGGCGCGCGCTCGCGTGCGAGCGCCAGCGCTGCCATTCCGTCAAAGTGCGGCATCGAGAAATCCGACAAGATGACGTCCGGCGCGAAAGCCTCCAGCTCCCGCAGGAATGCTTCCTCGCGATCCACGATGCGATATTCGAGCGCGATGCCGGCGCGCTTGAGTTCACGCAACGCGAGTTGGGCGTCCTGTTCGACGTCTTCGACGAGGAGGAGGCGCAATAGGCTCACGGAACTG
>Ga0209382_10004309_pt1 | contig 19075 bp, 18 predicted proteins | sample SoiMetdeltSBSDD5_FD_187599 | JGI IMG/M metagenome (GOLD analysis project Ga0209382, IMG submission 187599) | Bulk soil microbial communities from a Populus tree surrounding site in Tennessee, USA - Soil MetaG P. deltoides SBSDD5 (SPAdes) (version 2) | ecosystem: Environmental > Terrestrial >...
GGCGGGCGAAGGGACTCTTTTTCTTGACGAAATCGGGGAGCTCAGCCTTCATACTCAGGTGAAGCTGTTGCGCGTCCTCCAGCAGAGAGAATTCTGCCGATTGGGCAACAATCGGCCCATTCCGCTCAAAGCAAGGATTCTGTTCGCAACTCATCGATTCTTGCCGCAGATGGTCGAGGAAGGATCATTCCGCCAGGATCTATATTTCCGCGTGAACGTACTAAGGATCGAGGTTCCCTCTCTGCAAGAAAGGCTCGAGGACATTCCAATACTGGCGAACCACTTCGTCGCCAGTTACTCATCGGCTTATGCCAAGTCGGTCCGCGCGGTCGATGCCGAGGCGATGGAACTGTTAGTGCGTTATGCTTGGCCCGGTAATATCCGCGAGCTGGAAAACCTGATCCAAAGAGTGGTGGTTCTTTCCGAAGGTGACACTATCCGGGCGAAGGACTTGCCGGAAAACATGCAGGCGCCCGGTCCGATTCTGATAAGCGACCCGAACGCAGAATCAGAGCCGCAGTCCTTTGAGGAACGGCTTCGCGAATTTAAGATCAGGATGGCGACCCAAGCCATCCTCGATTGCAACGGGAACAAGACTCAAGCCGCCCAAAAGCTGAGCATCTCTCGCGCTTATTTGCACCGCATTCTGCGATCTGACTCTAAAGAACTGGAAGTAGCGTCATAGATGCGCGCCCTTGCAGAGTCTGATGTAGGGGTCCAACTCGTAACCGACGTTCATCCAACGGTCAGAGAGGGCAGGTCAGCGCTCCAGGCTATATTCTCGTTTCCAGTAATGTTGGCGGCGGTTCTAGTAGTTTTAACCGTGCTGACTGTGCGGTCGCGCCTTAACGATCCTGATGTCTGGTGGCACCTTAAAACCGGCGAGATAATCTGGAACACGCACTCCATTCCAACGACGGACCCGTTCTCCATCACAGCCAACGACCAGCCCTGGACGGCGCACGAGTGGCTTTCGCAAGTTACAATTTACGGCGCATGGAAAGCTGGGGGCTACACCGGCCTCATGATCTGGTTGTGCGTATTCCCATCCGCATTCTTCATCGCTGGATACGTCCTGTGCTCTCTTTATTCGGGTAATTCGAAGGTTGCGCTGTTAGGCGCGCTGGTCACATGGTTCTTTGCCACTGTGGGATTGGCTGTCCGACCTCACGTGCTGGGATATCTTCTATTGACATGTGAATTGCTTATTATTCATCTCGCGCGCTCGAGAAATCCCCGCTGGTTTTTGGCTCTGCCTCCTCTATTCACCGTATGGGTAAATTGTCATGGGTCTTTCTTTTTCGGACTGATGATCCTTCCGGTCTTTCTGTGCTGCTCGTTCTTCGACTTTCGGTTGGGTTCCCTTATTTCTCAGCGATGGGAGAAGTCGCAACAAACGATGCTAATTATCGGTATTGCGTTGTCCATCGCGGCGTTGTTCATCAATCCCGTGGGTTTGAAACACGTAATTTATCCCCTGGACGTGATGTTGAACCAGCCCGTGAACCTGGCGAGCGTCGATGAGTGGCAGGCGCTTAGGCTCGATGATGTGCGCGCACTCGGTATGCTGGCCGTCGCGGCTTTCCTTTTCTTATGGACGCTCGTTCGCCGCGCTCCGTTATACCTCGAGGAACTGGTTCTGTTCGGATTGGGAATGGGAATGGCGGCGCGTCACAATCGCATGCTGTTTGTGTTCGGTGTGCTCGCGGCTCCCATGTTATGCCGGCTGCTGTCGAAAACCTGGGACCGATATGAGCCTGCTCGCGACCGCTGCGCGGCTAACGCGGTGATGATGATGCTGGCATCCATCGTCATCGTGTTTTCGTTCCCCAATGCTGTGGAGCTCGACCGGCAGATGAAGACGGGTAATCCTGCGAGGGCAGTAGAATATATTCGGCGTACTGGTCTCTCGGGTAGAATGCTCAATGAGTATGTCTACGGCGGTTACCTGATTTGGGCGCTGCCGGAGCAAAGGGTATTCATCGACGGCCGAGCCGACGTGTACGAATGGGCCGGCGTCCTCAGTGAATACGCAGCCTGGGCGACGCTTCGGAGCGATCCTAAGATCCTTTTGGACAAGTACCGTGTTGATTTTTGTCTGATGGCCAAGGGTGCTCCGATGTCGCTAGTCCTGCAATATCTTCCCGGCTGGAAGGTGGTCTACTCCGACGAATTGTCGGTGATCTTCGCGAGATCTTAGACTTAGTCCTGCAATCCTGTATTGTATTGGCCAGCCGCCTGGCGGCACCCTCCCCGGCGGGCCAACCGCAGAACTCCAAGCGCGAAGTATCCCGCGGGTAAAAATGATAGCCAGAGCACCGGATATCGATATCTTACGTCAGTGACTACCACATAATACATGAGCGGATAGATCAACAGAACAGCGGTGACAAATAAGGTTACTGGTTCGCGCCGCTTCGCCATCAGAATCAGACCGGGAATTGACAACAGCGTAGCCAGCCAGATCACGTAGGTCATGTAGGCGCGGTTGCCGGGGATCGGGAACCAGAACTCCCGAAAACGCCCAAGCGTTAATTCCCGAAAACGATCCGGGTTAGCAGAGATCCAGCGTTTCGCATCCGCGACGCGTTGGCGATCGTACTCTACTTCACCCATTGACTGGAGCAAACGTGCTTCTGTAACGCTGTGGTTTGGGTGGTGCGTCTGGTAACAACCATCTCGTGCGTCTTCAATGAGGCTTGATTTGGCGCAAGGGTTGTTTGATGCGTATAGCGTCATCCCCATGTTGGTCCTAACCACCGGGGCGCCGAGAGCCTCATAGTTCCGCAACGCCCAAAGGGACACAATTAACATTGAACTCGTCAGCAGTGCGCAACCCTGCTTGGCGGTCTGCTTCCACGGCAATCTCCACCGCGCGAGCATGTAAGCGGCCCAAGGCAGCGAAACGAGAATCGAAGCGGGATTCAGCAGACCCACTATCCCGGTTGCAAGGCCGGCTAATGTCCAGCCTGCTGTTCTCTGGGAGGATGCAGTGAGAAGACAGAGGAGAAGCAGGCCTGCGACCGTATAGCTTGTGTCCCAGCTGGGCATAAGTGGGGCGGTGACGAGCCAGAACACGGCTGCTACGACTCCAGGGATTGGATCGCCATAGAACAAGGAAGAAATACGCGGCAGCCACGACGCGACAAGTGCGTTTACCGAAATACAGCCAATCACGGCTGCCATCGAAACCAATCCAGCGTCGCTCAGTAACCATGTCAGCGCCGCCAGAACCAAAGGATAAATTGGCGGCACAACGGCCGTTGGCCCGGTTTTGTCGATGAGAAATGGGTTAGCGAACGTTCCATGCGCTGCCACGTTTCGCGCGATCGCAAGCATCTCAAATCCGTCGCCAAATTCGATTTCACCCGCCCCGGAGCCAAACGGATAGTACAACTGGAAGATCCCGGCAACGGCTCCGGCGGCAAAGAGCCGGAACGAGATCCGCGCGTCGTATTGAGACCAGTGAGGAGCAACCACCTGGGGTGCAGCGATCATGACTGTGACGGTCCCCCGTTTGCCTCGACGAACATGCTGTAGGCACGTGGCATACGAGTGTCCTCCTGGCTGTGAGAATCAGGAGCGAGCATTCGGCGATAGCTGAATGCGACGGCGCCCACTGAAATCCAGCATGTCAGCTCCAACAAGACCACGAACACCATTGGCCAAAACGGCAGGACGTGATCCCACGTATTCGCAAGAAACCACGGAAATCCCCGCGACCACAAACTGTAAAAGCAAAAAAGGAACACCCCGCTAGCGATGTAGTAGAAGCGAATTGCTCTCCCAGTTAAAGCAGCACCCCAAGGAACTAGCCATGCCAGATACTGCACGCCAAATCCCGGCGCCCAGAAGAGAAACAGGAATGCGACGCGGCCGCATTGTCGAAAAAGGGCGGGCCTGCTTCCATTCCAATTCATGCTAAGCGACACCACCATGACGATGCAAAGCGCAAGCCACTTCCCCACTGTCGCATATGCCGTTAAGGGAGCTTCCGGTACCAACACGTAGATCAGCCAGGAAAGGCCCCACGGTCCCAACGTGCCGCTATATCCAAACACCCGATGAATGATTAGCGCCGGATCTTGAGCCAAGTACGGCAAAAATCCTGCCACGAAAATTCCTCCAGCGCAAAGTACAAATTCGGTACGCTTCCACATACTAGGAAGATAGAGTAGGAAAACAGGCACGAAAATGATAGGTACCACCTTGACGCTCATCGACAATCCAAAAACGGCGCCGGCTAGCCAAACGGGACGGCCACTCTCAATCAGATACACTGACGACAGCAGCAGGAATACCATTACCGGGTCGGTGTTGCCATGAAAACCGGACACCATGACGGAGACCGGCGAGAAGGCCACTAGTAAGAGCGCAGGCAGCCTAATGCTGACTTTGGTAACGGTCAGGATGTTCCACACCAGAAGCAAGCTGCCAATATCGGCGAGCGAACTGGTAAACCGCAGCCAGAATCTGAATGGCAATCCTGAGACGTGCGCCAAATAGTCCCATGCCCGCAGTACATGAATGAGAAGGGGCGGGTGGTTATTTAACTGGGTACGGATGACGTGCGACCCATCATTGAAAGTTACCGGTATCTCGACACCGTCGCGATACCAGGCCAACCCACCGTCAGCTATGATCTTAGCGACATTGCCCTCCCAAGTCAGGATGTCGTTTGTGCCGTAGGTATTCAGCGCAAGCGCGATCTTAAACACAAACGCGAGTAGCGCAGCAGCGATGATAATTGCTGGTTTCATGCCGCGCCACATAGAGTCTGACCTCTCATCAACACTTCGATCCCGATCTCGGTCTTTGATCCTGGATAAAGTACAGCTCCCTGCACGTAGAGGGTAGGAGTGGCTCATTGTCTGACTCCTTCGTTGGCGGATGTCATCGACATTCTGGTGTGCTGATCACCATCTTGTTCCTGCCTGGGATACTTTGAAATCTCTTGTCGACCCAAGTCTGGCTGCACAAGCCAGGCGTTTCGGTCGTGGAAATATCGGAGAAGCTCGGCAGTGGTGTCAGTTTCGCGCGCCCAGACGACTTTGGATTTGTCGATATCGGCCGCATTGTAGACCCAGTCGTCGAAAGGGACATGCTCCGGCCCGTACCTTACGATCGCAAGTTGCCGGCCTGGGTAACTTTCCAGTTTGGCTAAAACGCTGGCGCGGTCTAGGCCGATGGGATCGGTTCCGGACCATGTGAACGCCGTCGGCCACCGCCCGATGGTGAGTTTCAGCGGCTCGGCGTACAAACGTACTACGACGAGTGCCACACAGATCACCGGCATTGCCCTCACCAGACACAACCCAGACGGCTGACCACTAGGGCGCCATTGGCGCAGGTGACGCATAGCCTGTAACAGAATGACGTACAACCCTCCCACAAAGGGAGCGAGGTAATGCGGAAACAGCCAGGCATTCACACTTAAGCCCAACGCGACAACTGCGCCCGTTACGATCAAAAATCGAACGCGTCGGTCACCCAAGACGCGCGGGAGCAGTATCATAGGAGCCAGCAGCGCGGTTCCAAAAAAGAAGGAGACTACGATCCCCAGCTTCTGACCAGTTTTGCTCAAGAATCCAGACAGTGTTTGAGTGGACTCGAATTCACTCAATTCCCATTTGGTATAGAAATCCTGCATTACCTGGTGCCGGTAAGGAGGTTCGGGCTTTGGCGATTGCCAGAGAAATACGGGCGAGACCGCATAAGTGGCCCGATTAACCTGGTACGGCAATGTGAACGCGTTGCCAAACACATGGGTGTTGTAGTAGCCCATGAGCGCAACAGCCATCAACAGCACGGCAGCCGGCGCTATAGTTCGTCGAATGAGAATTGCCGCCGATAGTTTCGTTTTCTTGGTTGCCCACCAAAACAGGCCCAACGCAACTACGATGCAAACTGCCAAGCCTTCCACTGGACGACTGTTGGCGAGAATAATAACCCCAAGCGCCATAAGCAAGCCGTCACGGACCCTGGCGCTACGTCTGATTCTCACAAAGGCGCCGAGCACAAGCGCTCCGCCGATCGCCGCTACGGCGCCGCCATAATACGAGTTGCCCCAGTAGCTGAAGAGCGCTAGCCGTAGTATCGCTAACATCCCTCCGTATAACGCCCAGCCTGGAGGAAGCCAACCTTGAAGCATCCAGCAGATCGCGGAGCACATCAACCCTGCGCTAAGGCACACGCCATACCATGGATGGCCCAACAGCTTTCCTACTGCCAAGACCATGCCTTGACCGGGGAAATACATAGACATATAGGTTGGAATATGCGTGATGTGAAAGCTTTCGAAGTGCTTCCACATGGGGTGGGTCTCATTCGTAATGCGTCCCGAAGCGAAGGTGTCCGCAGCCAGTAGAAAACTGAACTCATCATGGACGAATGGCTGGGGAATCGGCGATAGTGGTAGCATCGCCAGGCGAACGACACATGCAATAAGGCCGACCAGTAAAACCGACAATTCTCGCCGCCGAGCGAGCCGGCCGAATAACCGCTCCGCTCTGGAGAACCATCCAGACCCAATACGGGGCCAACTTAACGCGACCGCGGTAGTGATCACCGTCGCCAGCATTTCAACCATCAGCACGGAGGCGCCACTGGACACGGAATGCTCTGGAGAAATCAGCATGGGCTTACAAAGAGTTGCGGACGGTGTTTCGACGGAAGTTGATCAGCATGAGCGCCGGTTCTATAAGCCTACTAATCGTTTATGGGGTGTATACGAACGTACTCGATTCCCGCTAACTGATTAGTAGATACGTGTTAGTGCAATTGACAGACCAATGTCGGCCTCCCAATTGCACAGGCTTCGAGGTGAATGCCACCTAGTCGACGACTGGATTGCGCGCTGCTAGTCTGTGCTGTCGCACTCTCGCGGTTCTTGTTTCGGAGCCGGTATCTCTATGACATCGACTCCGTCAATTACGCATTGGCGCTAGATCGCTTCGATCCGGCTGTCCACCAGCCGCATCCGCCTGGATACTTTCTTTATGTGTATCTGGGGCGGTTTGTCCGCCTGTTCATACATGACTCGAATACGGCGCTTGTCACCTTAAGCATCGCGGCCAGTTGCGCCGCCGCCGTACTGATTTACTGTCTTGCTTCTGGTTGGTTCGGACGGAGGCCCGCTATTTGCGCGGCGCTCATTTTCCTGTTTTCGCCGCTTGGCTGGTTTCATGGGACCGTTGCACTAACTTATATCATTGAGGCATGTTTCTCTTCCGCGATAGGTTACCTTTGTTGGCGTAGCTTTTCAGGCGATAGCCGTTTTGTTGTGCCGAGCGCCATTCTCTTGGGGGTCGCGACTGGGTGTAGGCAATCCACGATTCTATTTCTGGGCCCACTCTGGCTCCTTTCGATACGAAAGCATTCCCGCAGGCAAATCTATGCCGGGTTCCTGGCTCTAGCCGTCACACTTATTGCGTGGATCTCCCCCATGTTGCGGGAGAGCGGGGGAGCAGAGAAATACTTCTCATCGTTACTACTACTCTGGCGCATCGCTCCGGGCAAAGACACAGTCTTCAACTCCTCTATCTTCATGTCACTGGCCCGCTTTTGCACGATTTTCGGCATTACAGGACTATGCTTCGGAAGCGCAACTGTGTGGTTCTTAAGACCATTGCGCCAGCAGGCCACGATGCCTACTGACCGGGACAAGAAGCTTTTCACCTGGGTCTGGATCGGGCCAGGCTTTCTGTTCTTTACATTCGTCTTTCTGAAGTACGTGAACAGCGGGTATTTGCTCATACTGTCTCCGCCAATATTCGCTTGGCTAGGCGTCTGGGCGAGTGACTGGTACGCAGATCCTGGCGGACGAACACGAAAAGCCTGGGTCGCTGCCGCAATGATTACCGTGAATGTTGCAGGTTTCCTGTATGCCCCGGTCTACTGCTCCTATAGGTCTGTCCGCGAGACAGAAGCGGAACTGGTGAGTGTTCGCGACGGTCTGGGTCGGGTGGCCGAACCCAGCGAGGCCGTGATCGTTGGCTTCGATTCTCACTTCCTCGGTTATCGCCATGCCGGCTACTATCTTCCAGGGTATGTGACAGTTCAGTTTCCAGCACTTAATTATCCGGAGGGAAAGCGAGTATTCGCGGTGGAGAACCGGAACACCACATTTTTGACTGTATTACCGCCAGACTCGATCAAGACTTTCGTCCTCTTTCCGCTTCCAGCCGGAGAGACGTACAGCCGGTATTTAGAAGAGGTACGGAAGCGATTCCCAGCTGGCGCGCTTACGTCGACCGTCGTAGACGGCCGAGAGTACTTCACAGGTTCTTCTACGGATCTGCAGTTCCTTTTTCCCGGACTAACTCGTCCGGCAGTGTATACGCAGAGTCACTCTTTGAAATAGAGCTGTAACCGATCGGATACACCTCGCGTGCCATTGATCCATCTAAGAACGCTAAGTCGCTGTATCAAGATGACTAAGCTCTTTGTCCGTGGGTGGTCTCCCAATTGCATCTGCACTTTCCGTTCGAGCGGTCTTCGCCGACGAACAAAAATCAAGCAAATTAGGAGAATTACGAATGCAGACGTTTTTGCTCAAACAGTACGTGCGCATGCAGACCCTGCTGGCGGACGAGCGCGGCCAGGACCTGATCGAGTATGCCCTTGTGGTAGCGCTCATTGCTTTTGCAGCGACGGCCGGAATGAACACCGTTGCGAACAAAATCAACACGGCCTTCAGCAACATCGGAAATAAGTTGACGACTTATACGAGTTAGCCAGGACTCCTCAGACGAGAGGGGGGCCTCACTCCCCTCTACTAGAGGAACGGCACGATCGACAATTGGAACGAACAGGAGAAGAACAATGCAGAGATTTTTGCTCAAACAGTACTTACGCATGCAGACCCTGCTGGCGGACGAGCGCGGCCAGGACCTGATTGAATACGCCCTTGTGGTGGCGCTCATTGCTTTTGCAGCGACGGCTGGAATGAACACCGTTGCGAACAACATCAACACTGCCTTCACCAATATCGGAAATAAGCTGACTACCTATACATCGTAGCCGTGCTAGGAGCGCGGCAACGAGTTGGACAAAGAGATTACTAACATGAATCGATCGAGAATCGTAACGACTTTTTTTCTGGCGCTGGTGATCGCCTGCGTGGCGAGTTATCTGGTCATGAAGCAGTTGAACCGCGGGAGCATTAAAGCTAATGTGGCGGTCCATCGGGTTGTAATGGCCGTCAAGGACCTCGATGTCGGGGCAAAATTGGCTCCGGAAGATCTTAGGCTTGCCGATTGGGTCGTCGGCGATCCACCGAAGGAGGCGTTCTTCAAAATAGAGGACGCTGTGGGCCGGGCGGTTTTATACCCGACCTCCAAGGATGAAATCATTTTGGGCAACCGTTTGGCGTCGATAGGCGCCGGCGCCGGAATGGGAGCCGTGATTCCCGCAGGTATGAGAGCTGTGTCAATTCGCGTCGACGACGTTGTGGCCGTAGCCGGGTTTGTCGGCCCGGGAACTCGCGTCGATGTCTTGTTGACAGGCATTCCTTCAGCAGGCGTCCAGGGCAGTGAAATGATCACCAAGACTATTCTCGAAAATGTACAGGTGCTTGCCGCGGGGCAGAAGATTCAACCCGATGCGCAGGGTACGCCAGAGAAGGTCAACGTTGTGACGTTGCTGTGCAACATCGAGGATGCGTCCAAGCTGACCCTGGGATCGAGTGAAGGCCGCATTCAACTGGTGCTCCGTAATCCGACCGATACGCTTAAATCCGACATCAACAAGGCCGTAGGGCGCCGGGCTCTCTACGGAGGCACGGCGGCTCCGGCTCCCGTTCTCGTAGTCGTTAAGAAACCCGCGCCCCGGCAAGTCGCTCCGCCGCCTCCGCCTCCTCCTCCCCCAGCCGAAGCACCAGCTATTACGTTTGCCACGATTGAACTGGTGACCGGGGGGAAAAGATCGACCGTCCAACTCTCAAACGGCTCGGAGACGGGCGTCAACAGGTGAATACTATCTCCGATTACGTCCAAGGGAGTGTGCGGGTGAACACGCTATCGGTCGTGCTCATTGGCCCAGATGACAGTCGCAGGCGAGCTCTTGCGAAAGCATTTCTCGCCGAGCAGGTCACGATCGCCGGCGAGCTCGGATCTTATCCGAATTTTAATAGTCTGGTCAAGCTGACTGAGTCAGATTGTGACGTCGTAGTGGTCGACCTCGATGGAGATGTCGACATGGCGCTCGATCTTGTCGAGAATATCTGCACGCGGAACTCGGCGTTAACCGTGATGGTCTATTCCAGTAGCCGGGAGCCTGAGCTGTTGGTCCGTTGCATGCGCGCCGGCGCTCGTGAATTGCTGACCGAACCGGTTACGGGCACGGTTCTGGTGGACGCGATCGTTCGTGCCTCCGCGCGTCGCATGGAGTTTGAACGGCAGAAGAAAACAACCGGGAAGGTGCTGGTCTTTCGGGGAGCAAAAGGCGGCGCAGGAGCCACTACAGTAGCTAGCAATTTTGCGATTGCTCTTAAAAAGGAATCCGGACAGGACGTCGTACTCGTGGATCTGAACATCGAGCTGGGTGACATTGGGGTGATTTTAGGCTTGAAATCAGGTTTCAGCGTCAAGGACGCTCTCACAAATCCGAGTCGCCTCGATCAGGACTTCGTCTCGACACTTCTATCGGAGCACGAATCTGGCGTACGGGTACTCAGCGCGTCCGACGAGTACGGGATCTCTCCGGAAATCGAGAACGGCACGCTTGGAAAGCTTCTGTATATCCTGCGTGACCGCTTTCCCTACGTCGTCGTCGACGCTGGACCGAGCTTAGGCGCGGCCGGCCTTATCGTCTATGAAATGGCGGACCTGGTCTATTTGGTGATGCAGGTGGATATTCCGACTCTGCGCAACGCGCAACGTATAATCGCGCACATTCAAGCGCCCGCCAAGCATACCCCTCGAGTAGAACTGGTCTTGAACCGTTACGATTCGCGCAATCTTGAGATCCAGGAGGGCCAGATCACGAAAGCGCTGGCTTTGCCGCTGACTTGGAAAATACCGAACGATTATGCCGGGGTCCGGCGATCCCTCGATACGGGCGCCGCGCTCGCATCCGGGAATTCAGCAGTGGCGCAGGCGTTGTCGCAGATGGCGCGGGCTGCCTGTGGGAAAGCCCAACAGAACGGGAACAAAAAGCGTTGGGGTTTGTTCCGCTAGAACAACATTGTTATGGATGCTCCAAATTTTCAGCAACTAAAGATCGACATACATCGCGCCGTGCTCTCGAAGATGGATTTGGAAAAGCTATCCACCTTGCACAACGGTAAAGCTACCCAAACCATAGCCCTGTTGATTCAAGACATCGTCGCGAAGGAAAAGATTCCCCTGAGCGCCGCCGAGAAAGAGACATTACAAAGCGATTTGATCGATGAGATCTTTGGACTTGGACCGCTCGAACCGTTGCTGAAAGACCATTCTATCTCCGACATTCTTGTCAACAAAAAAGATCTCGTCTACATCGAACGAAGGGGCGTGCTCGAGAAGGTCAATATCCGGTTTCGCGATGACGCCCATTTAATGCAAATCATCGATCGGATTGTCGCTCGCGTAGGCCGCCGGGTCGACGAATCATCGCCGATGGTTGACGCGCGGCTGATGGATGGCTCGCGCGTGAACGCAATTATTCCACCGCTCGCACTGGATGGTCCATCGCTTTCGATACGGCGGTTCGGAGCGGCGCCGCTCACGGCCGCGCAGCTATTGGAAACGAAGAGCATCTCCCCGGAAATGCTGGAAGTTCTGCAGGCGGCTGTCCGAGCCCGCATCAGCATTCTCGTTTCCGGAGGCACGGGCGCTGGCAAAACTACTTTTCTGAATATGCTCTCGAAGTTCATCCCGGAGAGCGAGCGGCTGGTCACGATCGAGGATGCCGCAGAACTACAGCTCCAGCAGGAAAACGTCGTTCGGCTGGAAACCAGGCCACCAAACGTCGAGGGTAAGGGAGCTGTCCGGCAGAGACAGTTACTGATCAACTGCCTGCGCATGCGGCCCGACCGAATCATCGTCGGCGAGGTCCGAAGCGACGAAGCCTTCGACATGTTACAGGCCATGAATACAGGCCATGAAGGGTCCATGACGACGATTCACGCGAATACATGCCGCGACGCGTTGTCCCGCCTCGAATCGATGGTAGCAATGTCCAATCTGAACCTGCCCGATAAAGCCGTCCGCCAGCAGATTGCTTCCGCCATCGGCATCGTCGTTCAGATTTCCCGTATGAGCGATGGTAGCCGAAGAGTTGTCAGCCTTTCCGAGATCACCGGAATGGACCAGGAAGTGATCAGCATGCAGGAAATCTTTAGCTTTGCGAAGAAGGGCATAGGCCCGAGCGGGAAAGTGGTTGGAGCGTTTCAGCCAAGCCGGATACGTCCGAAATTCGCCGAACGCATTCGAGTTTCTGGGATTACTTTGGCCCAGGCGTTGTTCGAGCGCATTACTGAAGTTAATTGAGCAGAACTATGTCTCTTCTTGTCATCGCCGTATTCGCCGCGGTTTTCGCCATCGTCCTGCTGCTGTCGATGAGCTTCGATTCGTCGGGCGTGCAGGCCAGAAAGCAAACCAAGGATCGCCTGGATTCGATCTCTATGGCGGCCCAGCGCGCACCGGAGGACGAAGGAGTCGGTCTTCTACGTGAAGAAGTGCTCAGTTCTGCGCCCTGGTTCTATCAATGGATACAGCGGCAAAATCTGTTCTCGGGTCTACGCAATTTACTCAACCAGGCGGATATGAAATGGACTGTCGGCGGTGTGGTGGTAATGTCGCTGGCGTCCTGGATAGTGGTGGGCGCCGCTGTGTATATTCGCACGAATACGCCGCTATTATCGGTGATGCTGGGGGCGATCGGGGCGATTTCCCCTAGTCTGTATATTGCATTCAAGCGTTCTCAAAGATTCGACAAATTTGAGCGAGGCCTGCCGGAAGCGCTGGATTTAATGGTTAGCGCGCTTCGCGCCGGCCATAGCTTCATCTCGGCGCTCGAATCAGTGGCCCGCGAGATGCCCCCGCCGCTCGGCGAAGAGTTTCGCAAGTGTTTCGATGAACAGAATTTCGGGCTGGAAATGCGCGAGTCGATGCTGAACCTCGCGGCGCGTGTCCCGCTTCACGACGTCCACATCATCGTTACCGCCATATTGATCCAGAAGGAAAGTGGCGGAAATCTGGCCGAGATACTTGAGAAAGTCGCCCATATTATTCGCCAGAGGTTCCGCTTGAAGAAACAAGTGCGGGTCCATACCGCCCAGGGACGGCTGACTGGCCTGATTCTGACATTATTGCCGTTAGTCCTCGGCGTCGGCTTGTATCTAGTCAATCCCGAGCACATGAGCATTCTCTGGACGAACCCAGTCGGCATGAAGCTGATCTACACGTCAGTGATCATGACGACGATTGGCGGATTAATTATCCGCAAGATTGTGAACATCCGGATCTGAGGACTGCTCGATGACGCCCATACTGCTCACATTCGTCGCCGTGTTCCTGCTCATTTTGAGCGGGGGCGTGCTGCTGTATCACCGTGACGCTTTGCTTCGGCGCCTGGCCAGCGTTGTCTCTCCTGAAACGGGACCGTCGGAAAGTTGGCTGGAACGCTTACTGAACATGCGGAACACAGCTTCGCTCGCCCGAGCGATCGATCCTTTCCAAAAAGTTCTGCCGAGAAGCCCCGAAGAGCTCTCGGTCGCTCAGCGGCGGCTGGTACTGGCGGGTTACCGGAAAGAAATTCACGTCAACATACTTTATGGCTCGAAAGTCATCGTTCCTATAAGTCTAGCGGTTTTGGCGACGGTTACCGGCTTTTATGAACAGGGTCCTTTCTTCATATACGCGCTGGCGCTGGGATTAGGGTTTCTGATTCCTGATTACTACGTGGGAAACCGCATAAAGGCGAGGCAGTTCAAAATTAAGCTGGCGCTGCCCGAAGCGCTGGATTTACTGGTGATCTGCATCGAAGCCGGTCTGGGTTTGGATCAGGCTATCTTGCGAGTGGCCGAGGAACTTCGTATCAGCCAGCCAGAGCTGACCGATGAGTTTAATCTATTAAATCTCGAGCAACGCGCCGGCAGGCCCCGCGCCGAAGCTTGGAAAAACCTGGCGGACCGGACTGATGTGGAGAGCGTGCGCGGACTTGTTTCGATGCTCATGCAGGCCGACCATTTTGGGACAAGTATCGCCAACTCCTTACGCGTTCATTCCGACGTACTCCGCACGCAGCGGCGCCAGGAGGCGGAAGAGCAAGCGGCGAAGACCACCGTAAAGCTCGTATTTCCGTTAGTGTTCTTTATCTTCCCTTCTTTGTTTGTGGTGGTTTTAGGTCCATCGATGATTAAGTTGCTGGACGCTTTTGACAAGTATTTACTATAAGCCGGCAGTCGAGTCGATGCCGGGAAAGGAGAATTGAAATGGACAATGTTGAAATGATCCGCGTCGCGGCCGGCATTTGTTTCGCCGTCGTGCTGCTTTTCCTGATCCAGCGTAGGCGTAAGAGCGTTCGCTAGCGCTAAAATCGACCATATTAGCGGCTGTGAGTTGCCCGCAATGGGGGGGTCGAGAGAACTGTCTCGACCCAGGGGCCGCCGGTGCGCCGCTGCGTTATCACGAGTATTGAGTTCGGCACGTCAACTTCGACAAGCAAATGCAAAAAACGTTCTACGTTTACAACGAGACCCGACAGTCCTTCCTTAGTATGGGCGTGAAGGTGGCCGATACCCATCTCTCGAGCTTGAAGGGCCTCTTGGGCAAAAGAAAGTTGAAGAATGATGAAGGCATCTGGGTGATTCCTTCACAGGGGATACACACGATCGGCGTGTTATTCCCGATCGACGTTATTTATCTGGATGCCAGCCGCACGGTGATTCACCTGGTTGAGCACCTTCGGCCTTTTCGCCTTGGGCCGATCAAGGTCGGTTGTGAAAGTGTGTTGGAGCTTCCAGTGAGGACCATTTACGCGTCTCACACACAAATTGGAGACCGTTTTCTGATATGCACTCCCGAAGAGGTACGCACTCGCGGCAGGAGTGAAGCAGCAGTCTAATCGAAGTAATACGGGTGGGTATGGGGGTGGGGCCGTTGGGCTATCTTCGACGGTGGTTTGGAGTCTGGATCGCGGCCCTTAGGGATCGCCGTGAGTGCACTCGGGTTTCGGTGGCGGTGGTTGCGCATTATTGGAATGGGGGTATCTCGCAGGCGTATGAAGTGAAGACCGTCAGTCCGGTCGGCGCATATCTGTTGACTCCGGACAGGTGGTGCACCGGAACGGTCCTGCGTCTTACCTTTCAGTACGGTAAAGCGTTTGCGGACGATGAGGCGGCGGCTCTGATGGTGCGGGCGAGGATCATTCGCTTGGGAGACGATGGTGTTGGTGTTCGCCTTGTTTATTTGAATAAGAAGGAGCGTAGCAGATTTAAAAAGTTTTTAGCCGCTGCGCCTAGGACGGTTGCATGATGAGCATGAGAAAAGGTCAGACCGGGCAATCGCTCGTCGAGTTCGCCCTCCTTGTGCCGCTTATGTTTCTTTTCGTGGTCAACGTCGTGAACTTTGGCGGCTTTTTCTTCGCCTGGATCACAGTGGCCAATGCGGCCCGCGCAGGCGCGCAATATGCGATTATGGGCGGCGCCTCCGTAATGGGACCGGTCCCGCCCACCGCTACCCAGATTGCGGCCGTGATCACTCAGGACATCTCTTCGCTTCGGAACCGCGGCAGCCTGGTGGTGCAGGTCTGTTCGAACAACAATGGAACGATTACTCCAAACACATGTCCGGGGACCGTTCCCCTCGACCCGGAGCCGGCGACGTATGTTCTAACCACCATAGATGTAACCTACACCTATCAACCATTTATCCCTTTGTGGAATTTTTCAGCGCTGGGAATCCGTGCAACCCTTCCGCCGACGACAGTCCATCGCCAGACGGTAATGAGGATGATTCAATGAGACGGCATTCATCTTGCGGCCAGCGCGGCAGCACTCTTATCGAGTTCAGCCTGTGCGCGTTCATGCTGATGATGCTGACGTTCGCCACAATCGAGTTTGGCCGAATGGCGCTGGTGTACACCACAGTAGCGAATTCGGCGCGGGCGGGGGCGCGTTACGCGATTGTTCACGGTGGTAAACGTACCGGCTCGGGGGTTAACGGCCCGAGCGGAGCGGGAAATACCACACAAGTCGTTACTGTCGTGAAGAATTTCGCGAGCGCCGGCCTGCTCAACCTCAACACACTCACGGTTACCGTGACTTATCCCGATATTTATCCGGAGAACGACCCCGGCAAACGCGTTAATGTTACCGTCGTCTATCCTTATGATCCTTTCACGACATTTCTTCCGCTGAGATTCAATCTAGGCTCAACTTCGCAAGGGATCATCGTATTTTGAAAAAGGTCAATGTTATGAAATACCGTAGTGAAAAAGGACAAGCGATCCTCCTCGTACTGGTGGCGATGACGATATTCATCATCGGGGCGGCAGGGCTCGCCATAGACGGCGCTCAGATTTACTCTCACCGGCAGATGGCTCAAGCGGCCGCGGATGCTGCGGCCCAGGCTGGAATCATGAGCATCTTCGACGGAACCCATTCGACGGCGGCCAATCCATTCAGCACAGGAGCCGCGTTCACCTGCACTACTACGGATCTGCGTACCCCGTGTGTGTACGCCCGGAATAACGGCTTCGGCGGAGGGTCGAACGACACAGTCGTCATCGACTTCCCGGCTTCGAGCGCAGCCCCGGGCGTCAATCTCTCGGGTGAAGATCCGGTTAACCTCATCCGCGCCACCGTCGATCGAGATCTGAATACCGGGCTGATGCAAATCCTCGGCTCCAATACTTCTCATGTCAAGGCAATCGCAATCGCTGCGATCGTTGACGTCGTCGCCCCGGTGCCCATTCTGGTCACCCATCCGACACGGAGCGGAGCCATGTCTTCCAACGGAAATCCGACGATTGTAATTTGCGGAGGTCCGAGCCGAAGCATTCAGGTTAACTCCAGCAGCGCGACATCACTAAACATGAATAGCAACACGACAATCGACCTTTCCCATGCCGGACCGCTAGGCGCTTACGATTGTAGTACCGGCACGGGCGCCGACTTTGGAGATTTCGGCGGGCCCAGCACTGCCCCTTTTACTTTTATAGCCGGAAGTCTTCCCGGCGAGTATATTCAGCCGGCCTCGCCCATCCTCGATCCTTACGCGAGCGTTGCTCCACCAAGCGCCGTGGGCCTTGCGGTGGATCCAGCCAAAACGCCGTTGGCAAACGGCTCCAACGGGTGTCCTACCGCTCCAGCCAATCCATGCCAGCTTTATTCTCCGGGCCTGTACACGAACGGAATAGAGGTCAAAAATGAGACTGGAATATTCAAGCCCGGCGTCTATTACATGCAAAGCAAGGGTTTTCAGAACGCGGCGAACGGACTCATGTTGATGTCTACCGGATTCCCGGACGACCCTGACACCGGACCCGGGATGCTTGTTTATAACACCGGGAACGACGATGATGACTTGTTTTCGGTTGGCGCCAATTCATCGGCAAGTTTAGTTGGTTCTTGTAATACGCTGACGTGTGACCGATACAAGGGTATTCTGTTCTTTCAAAACCGCACCTCCTTAGGACACACTGGTATTGGGGGGAACAAGGGCCACAAATTCGGCGGGGGCGGAGCTCTTTCGCTGGTTGGAACGATATACGTCACGAATACCCTGGCGACCATGACCGCTACACCAGGGCAGTTTCAAAACGTTCTGTTGCAAGGGACGCCCGGCAGCAATACAGTAATCACCGGCCAAATTGTGGCCAGCACCCTCAGTGTTGGAGGCAATGCCACAATTCAGATGTTTCTGAATCCTGCTGAAGTCCTGCATATCAGGCAGGTAGCCCTGGTCAAATAAGGTGGGTCGCAATCCCGGAGTCCGCAAGGTTTGCTCTGAAAGATCTTACGGCCAATCGGGCACTCCAGGCGCAGTCACGCTGATTTTTCCAACAGCACAGATTTAGCGTCACTACCCGTTGGACTCAATACCCCCGAGTGAGCCGAGAATGGAGTTCAAATCGGCCCTCCTGTGTGTCAGGAACAATCTGTCCGTCCTCCAGGCTATTTGGGGAGCGCACTAATTGAGTACTGAGGTTATCTAAAAAGGATCACGTCGACTGATTTGTTAGGTTCCAACAGTTCCAGTTGCTGGATCGGTACCGCGCCAAAAACAGATGGTTGTGGCACACCAAAGGTTGGGTATGAACGGGCTGGTTTTGAGCATCGCGAAAGCCTAAACTGCTCAGAAACTGAGCGAAACTCTGGAGGTCCTCGAGGGTTATTCGACAAGTGCTTTCGCGCGAGATTTAGAGAACGTTCTGAAGCAGTGCGATAAACAATAGGTGTACGCGGATTGGGCTGTTTTTTTAAAGTTCAACAATTGTCGCATCGGGGAAAGATAACGTAACAGTCCTTATGTGCCGTAGAAGACGGCGCTGCCCTCCGGCCCCTGTCCACCGCCAGGGACTGTTTTACCGGCACTTTCCGAGCTTTCGTCGCTCCTTCGTTTCCGATAATACGTTTAATGTCGCCAGGACCGTCCCACCGCGCGCGGACGAGCGGACTTGCTGCCCGTGGCGAAAACGCTGCGGCGCTACGTCCGGGCTGCACCTGCTCGATCGGGTCGAACCGCCAGTCTCAACACAATAAATACTCTTTCTCATCCTTTATAGACGGTAAAAACTCTCCGGAGACGGGTTCGTCTGGGCCGCCTGGGGAGCCTCGCTTTGTTGGTGGGCATCGGCCCCATGTGTGGTTGCGAGGTGGGCTAGCAATGGACCCCGCTGGCGCCATGGCCCGCTCACAGTTTCGGCGAGACCAGCGACGTCGGTTCCCGTGTAGGTGTGGTCTGGGATTCAGCGTCCTTGGCAGCAGACTCGAAGATAGGCAGATATCGATCCAATAGACACGCCAGATCCGCACGCCGAAAAGGCTTTGCCAAGTAGTCGTTCATTCCAACCTGGATGCAACGTTCGCGGTCGCCAGGAAGGGAATTAGCTGTCAGCGCAATAATCACGGGCCCATCGCCCAGGGCCG
>Ga0209382_10004310_pt1 | contig 19073 bp, 17 predicted proteins | sample SoiMetdeltSBSDD5_FD_187599 | JGI IMG/M metagenome (GOLD analysis project Ga0209382, IMG submission 187599) | Bulk soil microbial communities from a Populus tree surrounding site in Tennessee, USA - Soil MetaG P. deltoides SBSDD5 (SPAdes) (version 2) | ecosystem: Environmental > Terrestrial >...
CCGGTTGATGGTGTCGCGCATGCGGCCGACCGGGTGGAGGTAACCGTCGTCGTCGAGCGTGGCGATGTCGCCCGTGCGCAGCCAGTCGGAGGTGACGTTCTGAGCCGCCCGCACCCACACTTCCCCTGATGTGGATCGGCTTGGGCAGGCCGGTGGTGCCGCTGGTGAACAGCACCAGGGCGTCGTCGTCGGCGGCGACGTCGACGGTCGTGTCGTCCGGGGTGTCCACGATGTCGTCCTCGCCGAGCACCGCGCCGTCGCCGAGGGCGCCGGTCAAGTTGGCCCGGAACGGCGTGCCGGCCACCCCGACCCGCGCGCCGACCTTGTCGACCAGCGTGCGGAGCTCGTCCACGGTCAGCATGACGTTCATCTGGGCCGACGCTGCGCCGAGCCGGGCCGCGGCCAGGATCGTGGCGACCGACAGGACGCTCGCGTTGTCGACCAGCGCGACCCTGTCGCCCGGGCCGACGCCCCGGGCGCGCAGGGTGGCCGCCACCCGCTGCACCCAGGTCTCCAGCTCGCCGTAGCTCCAGCGGTGGTCGCCGACGACGAGCGCGGTCCGCTCCGGCACCCGCTCCACCGGCACCTCGATGGCGTGCCCGACGTTCACCACGTTCACCACAGCGGCGACCACCCCGCGGTCCGCAGCAGCTTGCTGCGCCACCGGTCACGGAGCTCGAGGGCGTCGTGCATCCACGTGCCCGGCCGGCGCATCTCGGCCGGCATGTCGTGGGTCAGCAGGTGGACCAGGCCGGGCATGCTGGCGACCTTCTGCATGAGCGTGACCTCGGGCGAGCGTCCGGCGCCAGGCATCGTCTGGTAGGCCGTCTCCATCCGGAGCAGCACGTCGGCCTCGGCATGGGCGCCGAGCATCGTGGTGTAGACGTCACCGGCGGCCGCGATGTAGTCGTCGAGCTTGCCCCGCTTGGGCCACATCGTGTCCTCCATGTACAGGCTCGTCGCGTGGGGGCGGCCGTCGGTGGGGACGTCGGCCAGGTCGAGCTGCAGGGGCGTGAAGTGCAGCGGCATCAGCAGCCGGCCCTGCACGTCGTGGCGGCAGGCGTCGACGTCACGGGCCCAGCGCCGCAGGTCGCCCCGGTGCACCCGCTGCGCCAGCCGCTCCCAGGCCGCGCCGTCTGCGAGCCCGGTGATGGTCACCACCTGGTACGACGGGCCCGTGCCGTGGGCGTGGTGCAGGAACCACAGCAGCCGGGTGCCCTCGTCCCCGGCCAGTGCCGCCATCAGCTGCTGGAAGGCGGCCTCGAAATCTTTCTCCCGCGTGCCCACCACCCGGTGGACCTCGTGGAGGAACAACATCCGGACAACATAACTAACATCCCCGTCACTTTTCTGGCGAAGTCTCGGGGGCTCGCTCGAACAGGAGGTCGAAGTCCTTGCGCCAGGCGCGGCCCTCGTCCTCCGAGGCCTCCCAGCGGCCGCTGATCCGGTCCGGCTCGACGTCGGCGACGAAGCGCTGGTGGAAGTCCGGGTCCTCGCGGAGAAGGGTCCAGTGCCGGCCGTCGAAGGTCATGTCGAACAGACGGCTCACACCGCGGTCGTCGTGGTAGAGCGCCACGTACTGGTCGTTCGCGTCGCTCCGGCCCAGGACCATCGTCAGCTCGCCGTCGAGCTCCGAGCGCACGACGAGGAACGCCTCGCCGAGCCACTCGACAGTCGCGGTCCCGTGGACCTCCGTGCCCGGGTCGAGGAACGGGGCGTCCGACAGGGTGAGCGTCCAGCTGCCGACGAGGACGTCGAGCTTCTCCAGTGCCTTGTTCCGCATGCGGTCAGTCTCGCTGTTGGCTCGCGGCCAGCACGGTCGCCGCGAGGGCGATGCGGTGGTCGCTGCTCCAGGGGGCGCCGAGGGTGGCTCTCGGGCCGTGGAGGATGTCGTGGGCGCGGTCGCCGAGGATGGCGGCGGCCTGGGCCTCGACGTCCTTGGCCTCGAAGAGGTGGACCGCCCAGCCGCGGGCGTGAGCCAGCTCGGCCAGGACCTGGCGGTACATGACCGAGTCGGCCCGGGCCTCGTAGGGCACCCGGCGCTGGACGGCGATGTCGTCGGGGAAGTCCGGCGGCCACGCCCGGAGCGACATCGAGACGATGGGTTGTGCGATGTCGGCGGCGAGCTGGTCCAGCTCCGCCGCGGTCGCCCGAAGCGCTGATGCCCGCACCTCCGCGACCAGCTTCGCGGCGGCGACGTCGTCGAGCGGCTTGCCCTCGTGGTGGATGGGCGCCGGCGCCGTGCCCGGCTCGACCAGCTCGATCCGCCGGCGGTCGACGACCCGATGGTCGGTCGACGCCGTGACCGCCACCGCCCAACCGAAGTGATGGGCGATCCCCACCCGCATGCGGCGGATGTTAGATCGGCGGTTAGCTTCCGACCGATGGCTGCCACGGTCGACTCGGTGACGTTGGGCGGACGGTCGGCGACCCTGCTCTCGCTCGGGTCCGGCGAGCCGCTGCTGCTCATGCACGGGCTCGCGGGCGGGACCGCCGACACGTACCGGCCGGTCATGGACGAGCTGCAGCACCGCTGGGCGTGCCGGGCGCTGTGGTTCCGGGGCCACGGGCCGTCGGACTGGGCCGAGTCGTACCGCATCGAGGACTACGGGCGCGACGTCGTCGAGCTGCTCGACGCAGCGCCGGACGGGCCGACGGTGCTGGTGGGGCACTCGCTCGGGTCGATGGTCGCGGCCTACGTGGCGGCGACCCGGCCGGACCTGGTGCGGGCGATCTTCCTCGAGGACTCGCCGTACTTCAGCATCCTGAGCGTCGAGCGGCACCGGACCGAGGTGTCGTACGCGTTCTTCGAGTCAATCCGGGCCGCCCGCCTGGCGATGATCGAGCACGGTCAGGGGCTCGACTGGCTGACCGAGCAGGTCGCCGGCTTCCACGCCGGGCGACCCGGCTCGACCGCCACGTACCGGGACGTGGCGCCCGAGCCGGTCATCGCCGCCCTCGCGTCGACCATCGCCCAGACCGACCCGGCGGTCGTGGTCCCGGCGCTGGAGTGCACGCTGGTCGACAAGCTGACGACCGACATGCTGGCGGGGATCGGATGCCCGGCCGTTCTGCTCGCCGGGAACCATGGCCTGGGCAGCGCCATCCGGCCGTCGGACCTGTCGCTCTGGCGTTCGACGATGCCGGCGCTGGAGATCGTCCCGGTCGACGACGCCGGCCACATGATCCACCTCGTGCCGAAGACGCTCTCCCGCTACCAGACCGAGCTGCGCTCGTTCCTCGAACGGGTGTGAGCCGGCGTCACCGGAGGCTGCGGGACACCTCCAGCTTGCGGTCGAGGCGGACGAGGATCAGCTCGTTCTCGTCGGGCTTGTCGGCCGCCCGGCCGCCGGTGCCGGGGAAGTTGTTGTCGTTGAGGACGACGATGGTCGACGGGTCGAGGATTGCGACGTCCTCGATGGTCACGAACGGGAAGGCGAAGAAGTTGCCGAGGCCGGCGACGTTGGCCGGGTCCGGCACCGCCATCAGGTTGACCAGCAGGTCCTTGTCGACGTAGCCGTCGTGGTCCCGGTCGCGCAGGTCGACCAGGAAGATGGCTTTGAAGCGGGCGGTGGGGCCGGCGCCGCCGTCGCGCTCGATGACCAGGAACTGATGCTCGTTCACGGCGATGAAGTCGCCGATGGCGTTGGCGGGGTGCTCCAGCCGGTAGCGCCGGATGGCGTCGGTGTAGCGGGGGCCGCGGCGGCCGAGCTTGACCTCGAAGATGCGCAGGTCGGCCGGCTTGCCGGCGGCGGTGTCCTCGGCGATCGGGCCTTCGAGCAGCGGGTAGAGGGTCCTGCCGTCGGGCGAGATGGCCATGCCCTCGAACCCCTTGGAGTTGGCGAGGTTCGGCGTGTCGCCCGGTTGCAGCGTGGGGTTGGACGGCGACTTGACGCCCGGCGTGGGGATGGGGGCCTCGAGGAGCCGACCGTGCTCGTCCGTGTGGAGGAGGAACGGGCCGAACTCGTCGCCGAACCAGAAGGTGCCGTCCGGGGCGAGCTGCATCGACTCGATGTCGAAGTCCCAGCCGGTGAGGACGCGGTCGTTGCTCGGGCACGTGTAGCCGGCGGGCAGGGTGGGCGCCGCGGTGCAGCCGCCGTCCCGCCAGATGGCCGAGGCGATGTGGTGGTCGGGGTCGGTGAGGCCGAAGCCGCCGTCGTTCAGCTGGGTGACGTGGGTGGTGAAGTTCGGGGTGATGCGATGGACCCGCAGCTCGAAGTCCTGGCTGTTGCCCTTCGAGCCGAACCCGTTGTCGCTCATGACCAGGTAGCTGCCGTCGTCGTTCCGGTGCACTGCCGAGAACCCCTGCACCGGCTGCCCCGGAAATGGCGCTGCGATGGGCGAGGTGATCCCGGTGAACGCCCCCGAGGGTGCGCTCTCCGGCCGATAGGTCTCCGCCGGCAGCACCGACCGCCCCACGAGCTGCGAGTGCTGCACGGCACTCGGGGGGTTGTCGTCTGCCGCCCCTGCCGCATAGGCCCCGGTGACGGCCCCGACCCCACAAGCGAGCACCATGCCCCCGGCCACGATCTTGTTCCGCATGCCCCCAAGCCGATCACGCCCCGATGACTGCGGCCCTGCCCCCAGGTGACCACCCGCTATCCCCACCCCAAACTGTCCGCTACGGGACGTCGATGATCACGGCGATCAGTCCCACCCGTGGATCCGTGTGTTTACGGATGTGCGCAGCAGCCAGTGGTCGTACGGTCGGCTCGGGGTCGGCCCGGGGCGAAGGTCGTGCGTGGAGCCGCCCCGAGATGGAGGCGGACATGAAGAAGCGACTGCCGATGGCCCTAGCAGCGCTGGGTCTTGCCACGAGCGGTCTCGTCGGTTTCGGGGCTGACCCGGCGTCGGCTCACATCTTCGACGGGATCGCCGGGTTCGCATGCTTGTCGACGAGGGTGATCCCCCAGCAGGTGAACTTCACCCTCGTGCACGCACACCCGCTCTGGTTCAACGAGCACGTGATCCAGGAGGGCTGCTACATCCGCTACGGGACCAACCTCGCCTTGGAGTGCCGCTGGGAGGCGTTGTACTGGTCCAACGCCACCGTCACCGGCCCCTACAACATCACCGGCGACTGCCTGAACGGGTGATCCGACATCGGGGCTGGCGTGGTCGTCCGATGACCACACCAGCCTCGTCGGGCCGGCCGGTCGCGGTCGGTCATGGCGATCCTTGCCGAGGTCAGCGGGGGCGGGTGAGGAGGTCGTTGACGAGGGTGCGGGTGCCGTCGAGGCGCGGCGTGACAGGCTCGCCGGAGCCCGGGTTCCAGAACAGGAGAACGGAGAAGTAGAGGCCGAGGGCGGCGTCGGCCAGGTCTTCGGCGGACCGGTCGGTGCGCATCTCGCCCCGTTGCTGGGCAGCGGCGATGTCGGCGATGTGCAGGTCGCGGGTGTGGCTGATGGCTTCGAGGGTGCGGTCGCTCCAGTTCCGGGCGCTCTCGGCGAGGATGTCGCGCACGACCCGCTGCTCGCTCGGCGCGAGCGCCGCGGTGGCGCTGAACATCAACTCGATCGTGCTGGCCCCGGGCGTGTCGCCCATGCCTTCGAGGACTCGGTTGAACGCCTCGGTCACCCGGCCGACGAGCGCGTCGACCAACGCCCCCCGGGACGAGAAGTAGTTGAAGAAGGTGGCCTGGGCGATGTCGCACGCCTCGGCGATCTGGTCGACGGTCGTGTCGGCCAGGCCCTGTTGGGCGATCAGGGTGTTGGCGGCGTCGACGATGCGCTGCCTGAGCTCCTGCTTCTTGCGCTCGCGCCGTCCGGTTGCCACGGGCTCGAACGTAGCTCCGGCTGGTCGCATGGCTGGGCGGCTTGACATCGTTGGAGAATTATAGAATTTTGGTGCGAACCCTAAGAATAGGGTCCAGAAGCCGCATCTGGGGGATGTCGTGCGGCAGTTGCCTGAGGGGAGGCAATGACATGGACGCCTTGTTCAGCGCGCGCCCGCGCCCGGTGATCGCCGCCTTGGTGCTCGTCCTGGTGGTCGCGGCCGCCGCGTGCGCGCCCGGCCCACCGCCGCCGTCGAGCGGGCCCGGGTCCGACACGCCGTGTGGTCGGACCGATGTGCAGTTCCCGGACCCGGCCAACACGGCCAACCCGATCTACGTCGCGTACCCGACTGGTTCGGCCGCCGCGCCGGTGACCGGCGGGACCTGTGGCGACGCCCACCGGCCGGTGGTCTTCCTCGTGCACGGCTGGTTGGCCAGCTTCAACTGGGTCTACGAGGGGGTCATCAACCACTTCACCCGCAGCGGGAACATCGTGGTGATGGGCACCTACGCCACTGACCTCGCGGACGTGCAGGGTTCGGCCAACCGCGCCTTGCAGGCCATCACCGCCGCCGCCCCGCAGCTTCAGCGGGCGGACCTGAGCCGGGTCGGCATGATCGGCCACTCGCTCGGCGGGGGGACGCTGCCGTGGCTGACCCAGCAGGTCGTCGCCCGGGGCTGGGGCTCGCAGGGCCTGTGGATGTTCGCGCTCGCCCCGTTCCAGGGGATCGGCTCGGGCCCGATCACGCTGCCGGCCCACACCCGGGCGATCATCGAGGCCTACGACCAGGACACGCTCGTCGACCGCAACGTCGGGATCGACCTTTACCGGCGCCTGTCGCTGCCCGCCGACCACAAGGACCACGTCACGGTCCGCAGCTCGAGCCACGGCGGCGCCACGCTCACCGCCCAGCACACGTCACCCAACTCCGTGATCACCCCGGACGACGCCATCAAGTTCTACGGCATCTACCGGATCGGGGACCTCCTCGAGAGCTGCGCCCTGCTCGGCCACGACTGCAACGCCGACCTGAGCCTCATGGGCACCTGGCCCGACGGGACCGCCGTGCTCCCGTCGGTCGTGACCGACAACCCCTGACCGCCCGGGCCGCTCGGCGACCGGACCGAGACCGACGCCAAGGAGATGGTGATGAGCCGGTTCCTCTTCGTCGTTCCACCGATCGCCGAGCGGGTCCGGCCCGCGGCCGTCGTCGCCCGGGAGCTGACCGACCGCGGCCACCAGGTCACCTGGGCCGGGCACCTCGGCGGGTGCGCCGACGACCCGACGGACGCGACCGCGAGCGACAGCTACAGGGTCAGCGGCCTGTCGAGCCCCGCTGGGCAGCTGCAGCTGTGGGACGACGTCCTGCTGCCGCTGGCCCGGGCCACGGCCCCGATGGTGCGGGCCGCGGTCGATGCGCTCCGGCCCGACGTGGTGGTCGCCGACCAGCACGCGCTCGCCGGCGCGACGGTCGCCCACGCCGCCGGCCTGCCGTGGGCGACGATCGTGCCGACCTCCGGGGGCATGGTCGACCCGCTCGCCGACCTCCCGGCCATCGCCCGGCACATCCGCTACCGGACCCACGGCTTCCTGCGCGAGATGGGCCTCGACGACGTCACCGCCGCAGCCTTCGACCCGCGGCGCTCACCTCACCTGGTCATCGCCTGCACGACCGAGGCACTGACCGGTCCCCTCGACGACCCCACCGGGCGCCACGTCTTCGTCGGCCCCTGCCTCGACCCACCCGTCACCGCCGCCGCCCAGCCAGACCTCCGCCGCCCCGCCGACGGCCGCCGTCCGCTCGTCGTCGTCTCGATCGAGGCGCGGCAGGCCCACACCCGCGCCCGTCTCCACCGGATCGCCGGGGCGGCGCTCACGACCCTCGACGTCCACGCCGTCGGCCTCAGCAGCGTGCCGGCCGGGCCGCCGCCCGCCGCCGTCGTCTGCGACGGCGGGCACGCCAGTGTGTGCGCCGCCCTCCGCCACGGCTCGCCGCTGGTCACCCTCCCGGCGGCCGGTGACCAGCCGATCATCGCCCTCCAGGTCGCCGAGGCGGGCGCCGGCCTGCGGATACCTCCCCGGCAGCAGACATCCGATCGGCTCCGCGACGCCGTTGCGGAGGTCCTCGCCGTCGCGAGCTTCCGTGATGGCGCCCGCCGCATCAGCGACTCGTTCGCCGCCGCGACCAGCACCACCGCAGCCGACCGCCTCGAACGACTCGTCACCGCCGGGCATCGGGTCGACGCGGCCTGGGAGACGTTCCTCGGCGTTCGGAAGAGCACCTGACGAGGGCCGTCAGCCGTCGTCTCCAGACTTCGGCCAGGACCAGCTGATCAACGAGGTGATCCGGCTCAGCGAGGAGGACGCTGACGTCCCTTGGTTAGTTGCAACCACCCGACATTGAGATCTGCCGATGTGCGGTTCGAGTGTCGTTTGGGCGGGGATGCAACGTCACGGAGCCAGCCTGATGCCGGGCCGGTAGGACAGAGAAGGAGTCCAGGACTGTGGTTCTGAGGAAGGCACGCGCCCGACGGCGAGTCCGTCGAGCTGCGTTCGAGGCGTTCGAGTTCGCCAGTCTGCGACCAGGGCAGGAGGAGGCCCTCACCGCGCTGTTGGAGGGCCGTGACGTCCTCGCGGTCATGCCGACGGGCTCCGGAAAGTCGGCGATCTACCAGCTCGCGGGGTCGATCCTGGAAGGGCCGACGGTGGTGGTGAGCCCGCTCATCGCGCTGCAGAAGGATCAGGTCGACGGCCTTCGGGCGCATCTCGGCCGCTCCCAGCTGATCAACTCGACCCTCGGAGACACGGCCAGGAAGCGTGCGTTGCAGGCCGTGGGGAGTGGTGAGGTCGAGTTCGTCTTCGTTGCTCCTGAGCAGCTGGTCAACGACGAGACCTTGGCCGCCCTGCGTGCATCCAGGCCTGGGCTCTTCGTCGTCGACGAGGCCCACTGCATCAGCCAGTGGGGCCACGACTTCCGCCCCGACTACCTGCGACTCGGTCAGCTCGCGGAGGACCTCGACTGCGCGCAGGTCCTGGCGCTCACCGCCACCGCCGCGCCACCGGTACGGCGGGAGATCGTCGAACAGCTGCGGATGGACGACCCCGCGGTCGTCGTGGCCGGCTTCGACCGCCCGAACATCAACCTCGAAGTGCACATCGCCGTCGAACGGGACCAGGCCCGCGCCGCGCTCATCGAAAGGACCCACGACCTTCCCGGGCGGGGCATCGTCTACGTGGCAACCCGCAAGAACGCCGACGAACTGGTCCACGACCTCGGAACCCCGACCCGCCCTGCCATCGCCTACCACGCGGGGCTTCGGCCGCGTCGCCGCAACCAGGCCCACGAGCGCTTCATCGCTGCCGAACCGGTCGTCGTGGTGGCCACCACGGCGTTCGGCATGGGGATCGACGTCCCCGACGTGCGCTTCGTCCTGCACGCCGAAGCCCCCGACTCGCTCGACACGTACTACCAGGAGTTCGGGCGGGCGGGACGGGACGGCAAGCCCGCGACAGCCGTCCTCTTCCACTCTCGTCACAACGGCGGGGGACGACGCTTCCAAGCCGGCACGACCGACACCACCCGCGCCGCCATGATGGAGCGCTACATCGACAACGACGAGTGCCGCTGGCGGTCGATCCTGTCCTACTTCGGCCAGCGCGCCGACAAGCCGTGCGGGCATTGCGACAACTGTGCCCGCAGCGCTGGCCGCTCGATGTCGCGATCGGCGACGCGTGGCCCCTTTCCCGTCGAATCCCACGTCAAGCACGACAGTTGGGGAACTGGACGGATCCTCGGCTACGACGGCGACACCGTCACCGTGCTGTTCGACGAGGGCGGCTACCGGACCTTCAGCGTCGATCTGGTCGTCGCCCGCGACCTACTCCGCCCACTGCCGAACCAGGTCGGCTAGGTGGAGGTGGTGCTGAAGGTCAGGTCAGCGTTGGCAACGCTGCCGGGGAGGTCGGTGACATCAGCCGCGCCGATGACGCATGCTTCGACGGCGCAGTCGACGGTGCGGTTGAGGGTGGGGATGAAGATGATCCGGGCTACCGGGTAGCTGGGGTCGTTCACGCTGCCGGAGGCGTCGGCCTGACCGGTTCGGATGGGGCCGCCACAGTTGCTGGCGCTCGCGGGCGCCAGTGCTACGCCCTGGCACCATCCGACGGTCCCGAGCGCGGGAAACCCGGTCATTGCGATGGTCACGTTCTGGCCGTCGACGAGCCCGGTGTTCGGCGTCACGGTGACAGAGCCGGTGCCCCGGGCGGTCGGCGCCGGGCCGCTCCACGAGCGGTTGCCCCGGCAGCGGAGGGTCGCCTGACCGACGAGCGCATAGCCGCTGTCAGCGGTGAAGGTGGCGACCGAGCCTGGGGCGTAACCCCTGGACAGAGTGAAGGTCGTGTGGGGCGCGGCCACGAGGGTGGGGCACTCGGGACGTTGGAACGGCGCGGCGTCCGCTGCTGGCATGCCGGCCGCCCCGACGGTCGCCGTCAGCGCCGCGAACACGACGGCGGCCAGGACGCGCCGCCCGGACGCGCGGCTCGATCGCCCAGGAAGCGTCGACTCCACCGAATCGCCCCTGTGTCCCGCACGATTCGTCATCTTCCCCACTCCCAGCGTGAGCCTCACGCTCAGATGTAGCACCGCACGACAGCCCCGTCCATAGGGGCGACAACTCGACAGCACCTGGGATCGAATCGGCTGCGAGGATGACGCTCGTGCGCCGCTACGAGGGGGTCGTCTACGACAGCAACCGGTGGGCGGGCTTCGAGCTTCGCCCCGGCGACATCGTCATCAGCACGCCACCAAAGTGCGGGACGACGTGGACGCAGATGATCTGCGCGCTACTCGTCCTGCAGGACCCGGCGCTGCCGCTGCCGTTGGACACGCTCTCGCCGTGGATCGACATGGTGACCCGCGCCCGCACGGAGGTGTTTGCCGACCTGGCGGCCCAGACGCACCGCCGGTTCATCAAGACCCACACGCCGCTCGACGGGATCCCCAACGATCCGACGGTCACGTACATCTGCGTCGGGCGCGACCCGCGTGACGTGGCGCTGTCAATGGACCGCCACATCGACAACATGGACGTCGGTGCCTTCATCCTGGCCCGCGAGCGGGCGGCGACGATCGACGGCATCGAGCTCGGCCCGTTGCGGCCACCGTCGCCGCGTCCCGACGGCGAGCGGGAGCGCTTCTGGCAGTGGGTCGACGACGAGACGCCGTCGACGCAGGTCGGGTCGTCGCTGCGGCGCACCGTCGAGCACCTGCAGACGTTCCGGGACCCCGCCGATGATCTCGACGTCGTGTACTTGCACTACGACGACCTGAAGGCCGACCTGGAGGGGCAGATGCGGCAGGTGGCCGCGCGCCTCGAGATCGAGGTCGACGAGGATCGGTGGCCCCGCCTGGTCCAGGCGGCGACGTTCGAGTCGATGCGCAGCAGGGCCGACACGACCGTTCCGGGCGGTGGTCCGGAGCACTGGATCGACCCCACCGCGTTCTACAGCCGCGGGACGAGCGGCCAGTGGCGTGACCTCCTCGACGACGCCGACCTCGCCCGGTACGCGGCGCGGGTGCGGACGCTCACGTCCGACGACCTCGTCGAATGGTTGCACCGCGAGCCGATCGACTGAACCCCGTTCGGCCACTCGGGGCGCTAGTACTCCGCGGCGCCCACCAGGTCGACACGAAGCTCGTGCGGAGGTGGACGTTTCCTACCTTGACCTCACCTCCATCGGCATCGCCGGAACCAGCGCCGGCTCGGGCCCTGGCAGGCGTCGCACTGGCGCCGCTACTCACTGCACGATCTGACCGGCGCATCAGAAGCGAGAAGGCCCCACCTCGCAGCGGGGCCTCCGTCGTAACTGGTCGCTCATGAGCGACCACGAAACTCGGCCTGAGCAGGTGTTGGTGGTCACCTTGCCGCTGGCGTCAATGCTGCGGGTCTCGCGATTACTGCTGTGTTTTCCGCAGTGCTCGCAGGTCGACCTTCTCGAGGCTGGATCGGAGCACCCACAGTCTCGGGGTTACCGGCTTGTAGCCCAGGTCTCTGAGCTCTTGTTGGTAGATCGGGTAGATGGGCTCGCGGAAGAGGTCAGGCCGATAGGTGTCGAGGCTCCAGGGGACGTCGATCTTGTTGTGGCCCGGCAGGAAGCTCGTGGTGTTCGTGGCGGGCTGGCGGGCCAGGTGGCGATCGCTCTTGCCCAGCAGATCGACCCCGGGCCGGTCAGAGAAGTAGGGATCCGCTCCGGCCAGCCACACAGCCACCGTGGTGTCAGGGGTCGTCGCCTCCCGCAGCGCCCAGCCCTCCCGGGCGAAATCCTGCTTCATCTCGGCAGCCGGCTCCATTCGCCAGGCATTCAGCGCCCTGGCGTTGGTCGCCACGATCACCACTGCGGTGACCAGCACCGCCGCCTGTGTGGCGCCCAACCGGACCCGATGCCAACACGCCCAGCCGACAGCCGCCAACACCGCGGCTGCGCCGAGGTACACGGCGCGATGGTCCTGCAGGTCCGCCAGCAAGTCGTGCACCGATAGCTCCCTCGTATATATCGGCGGCTTCGGCGACCCCACGGCAACCAATGCAGCGGCCGCCCCCAGTGCCCAGCACCATCGAGGCAGCAGCCGTTGGGGCGACTCGACTAAAGCAAGCAAACCCCGGGCCGCCAAAACCGACCCGGGCACGACAACGACGGTGAGATACCGGTTGGCGATCAACAGGTACTCCCACGCATCGCCGCCGGCCGCGACCGAATACACCACCTGCACCCCAACCACAGTGGCTAACAGCCACCACATCCAATCACGGGCCACCCACAACCCAACCAGCGCCACCACTGCCACCACCGCCAACTGCGCGACGAGGACAACCACCAGCTGCCGGGCACCAGTCGACAACCGCAAACCCAAAGGCGTACCCGCGGCCTTCAGGTACCACGTATTCGGCAGCCAATCGCCGTAATACACACGGCGAGCAGCCGTCATCACCACCAGAGCCCCGGCCGCCGGGCCACCCAAACGCAACGACATGACCCAACGCCGGCCTCGCCCCGCGGCCACCACACCGAACGCCACCACCACACCAACCACCAACGCCGCGTCAAGCCTGGTGGCAACCGCCGCGACCGACGCTGCGGCCAAGCCGAGATCGTCCCGCCCCGCCCACTCATCCGGGCGCCGAGCCACCCGCACGCCGTAAAGGGTGATCACCCCCGTCAACAGCGCCAGCAACCCCACCTCAGTCCCCGCCAGCGACCAGTACACCAGGGGATAGAACGTGGCGCACAACACCATCGCGATCGTGGCTATCGCCGGCCGGTCCGGTGCTATCTCGCCCGCCAACCGTCGAGCCACCGCCAATACCCCCACCAACAAGAACGCGCCCGAAATCATCACCAGCAGCGACTGGCGGAACACGTCCACCGGCAGCAGATGCAGCACCGCCATCCACAACGTCCACAACGGATTCGTAATCCCCTCAACGCGCGGACCACCGGCGTTCCACACCAGGCCGTCACCACGGGCGAGATTGCGGGCATAACGCATCGACACCATCGCGTCGTCGAACAACACCCACGTCCGATGGCCCCCCAACCTGAACGACGCCCGCCAGATGAACCACGCCGAGAACGCCACCGACCCGGCCGCACACCAGAGGAATGCCCGCCACTCACCCACCGCCAACCCGCGACCGTGCCCGGTCGCCATGGCTCCAGCACCCACGTCTCCATCCACCTCTCGATCGGGGCGACGGAAAGCTTGGGCCAACATCGAGCCGGTCAAGCTGACGGTAAAGGCGAGTGAAGGTGCTGAGGTGGCCGCCTCATGGTGCACGTCGGATGCACCAACAGTCGGGACTAGCGGTGCGTCAGCATGACCCTGTCGAGTTCGACAATGTCAACAAATCGTTCGTTGTGCAGACGACCGCGAGGCGGATCCGGCGTCGCCTAATGGGCGAGGTCACGCTTGGAACGACCTCTCCATAGCCCGCTTCGTACCAACCGCATGGGACTTGACTTACGGCTCCATGTGGGAATGGGAGACGTCTCAATGACTCAGGCCCGAGCGGCTCTCCGGGCCGACCTCTAGTCGGTTGGCTAAGGTTTCTTTCGAAGCGTTCGTCTGGTCGCTAGCTCGAACAGACAGCCATTCTCCCAACGCAGATCTCAAGGGCCGATGAGGTTCCAGCAACGTTCGGCCAAGCTCACTGGCAGTCGCCCGAGCTCAGCCTGATACTTCTCGCGGGCACACGCTCGACGCGATTCGAAGGTCCACTTGACCGTTCCGAAAGCTGAGCGAGCGTCACGAGAGGGAGAGGGGCGTGTCCACCTCGCGATCGACCGTTAGGTCCCGACCTATCGTTCTGGGGGATGGTGGGGGGCGGGGAGATGAGTTTTGTGGTGCGGCCCTTCACCCGGTGGGGGCTGCGGGGAAGCCGGGTCGTCTTGCTGTTGGGGTGTTCTGCGGCCGGTGTCGAGTCTGGGGTGGACCACAATGGCGTGCAGGCGGGGGTCTTCGTCCTCGCCGCTCTGGGGTTCGGGGGGCTGGCCGTGTACGAAATCTGGTATCGCATGGTCCTCGTGACTCTCACAGCCAAGGGTGTCCTGCTTGAGGCCAGTGCCCGCTACATGTTCATTCCGTGGGACGAGTTGGCGTCCATCGCGTACCGAGCGGGGGCAGGGAACCGGAGGTTCGACTACTTCGTCTGGCGAAGCGCCACAGGCCGAAGGGTGATCACATCCAGCCATTTCAGCGAGCGGCGTCGGATGTTGCAGGAGGTCACCCGGCTAGCGCCCCGTGCCCAAGTCATCACGCTTTAGGACTAGGCGACGGGCGCTGAACAGCGGTCGAGGTGGCCCACCTCGACCGCCAGGAACCAGGCGGGCGAGGCCGCAGGTGAACGCTCCGACGCCGATGGGACGACGCGCTGGTCATGCCGCGTCGGCCTGATCAACTGACGACGAAGCCCCGGCTGGCTCGACAGAAGGCCGCGAGCTCCTGCAGCCTCGCTCTGGGAATGGAGTAGTTGAGGGTCAGGTCCTCGCGATGGAGCCTGCCATCGTCGGGCTCGCTCGTGACCCGACCGTCGAGCATCCGCCGGCTGTCATCGACCATCGTCGCAACGACCTCGTCGATCGCCGCCGCGAGCAGATCGGCCTGGGCGGCGGTGACCGGGGCGTCGGCGTTGTAGTTCATCCGCTCGAGCGTTTCGTCGTCGACGATCCCCGCCCGCCCCGCGATCTCGACGATCGGCTTCCACTGCCAGGCATTGATCTTGAACGAACCACCCGCCTCGGCCACCAACCGGAATCCCACGACGCCACCATCTCATGACCGCAACGCCGGCGGACCTCACCCAACTGGAAGATGCCTGACCTGGGCACATCTCGTGTCCGTAGTGAGTCGGTCGGTCCTCCGACACCAACGTCGGGCACGACGGTGCTGCGTCGAGCCGGCCCCAAGGCAGTGTGCGCTATCGCCGGTTCTGGACCGCTCGGCGGAGGTGGGGTCGCTCGCAGTTCTGTGCGCATCGGAGCAGGGCAAGATCAACTGCCTCGGGCAGAACTCGATCCTCCCAAGGCCGGAGCGGTCACCAGATCCGGAGCGGGTCAGTACGCGCACCCATACCCGCCGCTACCGAACGACTAGGGCATCTACGTCGGCCCTGGGTCTGTGAGCTGGCTGCGCGTGCGTTCGTTCGGGCGCCAGCGATGTTGCAAGTACGGATAGCACCGTTGGCGTGCGTCGCGCTTGGCGGCGGTCTGCCGCGCATCGAGTTGGTGGTGGAGATGCGTGACATCGGCGACCTGGACCATGCGGCGTTCGCGGCGTTCCGAGCGGGACGGCTCCAGGAGGCGGCGGCGCTGTGCGACGAGGCCCTGGACCTCCTCCATGAACACCGGGCCGAGCTGGAGGCGACCGAGGACTCGTGGGAGGGCGACTGGGTCGACAACATCGTCTGCTCGCTGCTCAACCTGCGTGCCTGCATCTACCTGGACGCCGGTGACCGGGCGGCGGCGCTGGCGGTGTTCGAGGACCTCCTGCCCCTCGTGGCTCGGGTCGCATCGAGATACGACCAAGCCGACGTGATCGGCAACCTGGGCGACATCCACGCTCATGAGGGCCGCTTCGCCGAGGCCGCCGCGGCGTACACGGAGGCCGTGGAGGTGATCCGGGCCGAGGCCGCCGCCTCGCTGGACACCGAGGACCTCGCCATGATCCGCGGGATATCCCCAGAGAAGGTGACACGCGAGCGAGCGGAGACCCTTGCGACGTTCGAAGCCGACTACCTCCTGCGACGAGCGACGGTCGAACGCCGGCGCGGCCGGTTCAGCGACGCGCTGGCCGACGCGCGCCGTGCCGTCTGCCTGCACCGGGCTGCCGCTCTGCCGATGAAGCTCGTGTGGAGCCTTGCCCACCTGTCCCTGGCCGCCGACGCCGCCGGGGAACCACGAGCGGCCGGGGAGGCGACGGCCGAGCTGCTGGCCCTGCTCCCGGCGTCCGATCATGAGAGTGCCCAGCTGCTGGTCGAGCACATGGCCCGCCTGGACCCCGCCCGACCGGCCGAGCTCGGGCGCTACGCCCGGCAGATCGTGGAGTTCGTCGACGGCGCCGGCCTCCACGGCTGGCTCCCCGCCATGCTGGGGCGCCTCGGTGACCTCTATGACATCCTCGACCGACACCCAGTGTCGGCGACCGACACGGCGCAGCTGACCGCCGGCGTCTACATCGCGGCTAGCGATGTCTCCCGGGCGCTGGGCGACCACGCCAACGAGGGAGCGGCACTGGAGTCCGCCGCCGAAGCCCTCCAGTGGCTGGGACCCGTCGCGCGCCGACGCTTCTGGGAGCGCGCCGCCAAGTCCTACGAGGCAGCCGGCGACACACAAGCCATGACCACCCCCTTGCTGGAGCTGGGCATGGACCACAGTTTCTCCTCCGACCCCATCGCCTTCGGCTACCTCGCCCGAGCCCTGATCGCCGCGCACACAACCGGCCCCGCCACCCTTCACCGGGTGCACGGCGAGGTCGTGGCGCACCTCCGCCAGTTCGTCAACGGCGGCGACCGCGACGCCTACCTACGCCAAGGCCTCCCCGTGCTCCTGGCGGCGGTCGAGGGCCAGCTGCACGACCCCGAGGTCACAGCGCTACAGCAACTCCTCGACGAGCTATCAGCCCGCTCAGGTGGCCTGGCTGACTAGCCAGCGCGCCGAGGCGAGGACCGTCGGCCTCGACAATGCCGACCTAGGCCGAGACAAGGTCTCGACGTAGTGCCCACCTGACGGGCTGCCTCAGCAAGATCGACACCGCTACGTAACCAGAACTGGCACAGGCGTGGCGACAGGATGCTGCCGACGCCGAGCCCCAAGTCGCTGAACTTTCGCGGTCGACGACGTCAAGGCCGTCCACGAGCGAGCAGCTCGCTCGGCTGCTCGCTCCCAACCAGATGCACGGTGCACCGGCCCCTAACGTTGTCGATCGACCTTGGGGCGAGCGATCGTTCTACGTCGTCGACTCCTGGGGCAGCTACTCGATATCGGCGCCTCGCGTTCTCCGCGCAGTACGAGTCCGGACGAACGTCAGCCTCGGAACGACAGCGCTCAGAGCTTCGCCGACTCGCCGCTCATCAACGGTCTATCTGCTCCTAGCCGGGGGAGTTGTCGTCATAGTTCTTCGCCATTGGTGCTCGCTTCGGCGCGCAGGAAGCGGCGGTGCATTCAATCCTGACCTCGACCTCTGAGCCTGATGGCGTTGGGCGCAGGCGCACCTTTAACGATGCGCCGAAACCGATGTCGGAACGGGACAGCCAGAAGTACTCGCCCGAGGAAGATCCGGGCGATCGCAGATCTCGCCAGCCCGCAGCTTCAGCAGCGTTGCGGAAAGCGGTCATCAATTGTGGCGCGGGTATCGCCTCCGCTCGGTACAGGCGTTTCGCCTCGCCCGAAGACACGAACGGTCCGCTACCGCTGCCCGGTACGTGGAGAGCGGCCCAATGGGCACAACCCCAGGAACCTCGAGGTCGAGCATCCGGTCCCGGGCAAGGATCGCGACTCGTCTTCGGTCTTCCCTGCTCGACCCGAACTGACGATGGAGACTCCACAAGACCAAGAGCCCCAAGAAGACGACCACCACAACGACAAGCCCAAGAACCCTGAGGGCGGACATGAGGACCGAGGCGTAACTCATGTCAACGCGATCAACAGCGATCGACCCGCCACACCACAAGTCTCGACCAACCCCCGCTGATCCGCCACACAATCGGTGATCTGTAGCTGCTACAAGGGCTTGCGACGTTTCGAGGCGCGTGATGCGAGGCTGACCCGTGCGGTAGCCGCGGGACTAGATGGGACGACCTCTACGCTGCAGCCTTCCATGGCCATCCCCGAGCCCATCGACACAACGGGCTGGCGAGTCGATCGCACGGGTCGGGCGCTGGCCGCAGGACTCGTCGTTGGACCGGCGATCTTCGTCGCGGCATGGGTTGTCGGCGGGGCGCGCACGCCGGGCTACTCCTACATTCACGACGCCATCAGCCGCACCGCCGCCGCCGGGGCACCACAGCGACACCTGATGACAGCAGGGTTCGTGGCCTACGCCATCGGCGTCGGCGCGGGATCGCTGGCCCTGCGACGAGTGCTGCCTGGGCAGGCCTGGGCAGCCGCAGCCCTAAGCGCGCTGGGTACCGCTGGCGTCGCCCTCACCCCGCTCGACACCAGCACCGCCATCGACCGCGCCCACGGCGTGACCGCGACCATCGGCTACGTCGGTCTGGCCGCCACGCCGGTGTTGGCCGCTTCATCGCTGCGTGCCGACGGACGACATCGGGCCGCCGCGGTCTCGATCGCCGCTGGCACCCTCATCGCCGCCGCCCTCGCCGCCAGCATCCTGTTCGACGACCAAGTCGGCCTGGCCCAGCGGGTCGGGCTCACAACCGGCGACCTGTGGCTCGCCGCCGCCGGCATTGCCATCGCGTCACCTCCCCACCCCCGCCGATGACCGGCGTGTGCGAGCCCGCTCGACCACCCAGCCAGCCCTAACGACGCACAACGCCAGTCACGAGATCACATGGCAGCCGACCAGACCGGCGCATATCGAGCGCCAGGACCGGCCGGATGGTGCAGATCGACTGTTCTCGATCGCCTCGATGACTGCTATTGGGCGAGGGCGGGTGCCCCGGCTCGAACGTACAGATCGACCCGGTGTGGGGCTGTGAGCTGGAGCGACGACGACGCCCGGGTGAGAGTCGAGATGACCGGACCCGCCCTTGGACGATGTTTCTCGCACCGACGGACAGGTCACTT
>Ga0209382_10004313_pt1 | contig 19063 bp, 14 predicted proteins | sample SoiMetdeltSBSDD5_FD_187599 | JGI IMG/M metagenome (GOLD analysis project Ga0209382, IMG submission 187599) | Bulk soil microbial communities from a Populus tree surrounding site in Tennessee, USA - Soil MetaG P. deltoides SBSDD5 (SPAdes) (version 2) | ecosystem: Environmental > Terrestrial >...
ATACTCACGCTGCTCTCGACATTCACCGGCGGCCTGGTTACGAACGTCGCGCAGCCCGCGTTGCTCGCGCCGCTCGCCAGTCATTTTGCCGATGCGACCGGCTGGCCGCTCAAGGCAGTGCTCATGACGATCGTGCTCGGATTCACGACAGCCGTGTTTCCGTTCCAGGTGCCGCCGATGCTCGTCGGCGTGCGCGTTGCGGACTTGAAAATGCGCCGCGTGCTGCGCATCACCGTGCCAGTCGCCGTGCTGAGCCTGGCTGTGCTGCTGCCGATCAACTATGGGTGGTGGCGTGCCATTGGATATTTCGGACGCTGAACCAGCCAGGGAAACGATGTGCCTCCAAACGGATGTCGGAAAACTTTACAGCGCGGTTTTGGATGTGAAACGTAACTCTCGGGAATACAAGGACTTCGGCGGCATTTTTTGGTTGGTACGTTATATGCTAATCGCATTTCGCCAACTCGGCATACAAGGGAATTTTATGAAGCTCAAAAGTGTGTGTGCAGCACTAGCCGCGTTCGGTGTGGTTGCCCCAGCGCACGCAGTGCTCGTTACTAATACGACAGACGCCAGCACGCTCGTGAACGCGATCATCGGCCCCGGCATTACCGTGGTCGGGACGCCGACGTTGACCTTCGACACGGTCCTCCCTGCCGGAACGTTCACCGGGGGCGCCACGTCCGTCGGCTTCGAAAGCGGCATCGTGCTTACGACGGGCACCACTGCTTGCGTGCCGGGTCCGAATAACCAAGGTGGATGTGGCGCTAGCGGCACTTCCACCAGGCTCACGTTCAATTTTACTTCCACGACCGGGCAGTTGTTTTTTAACTATGTTTTCGGGTCGGAGGAATACACGCAGTTCGTCGGCAGCCAGTTCAACGATACCTTCAGCCTTCTGCTGAACGGCACGAACATCGCGCTGCTGCCGGGCGGGGGTGGCGCCGTGTCAATCAACAACGTGAACTGTACGACCAACTCGGCGTTCTACCGCAACAATGTGGCGCCCGGTTCCGGCGAAAGCAACAACACGTGTCCCAGTCTCGGCCTCGACGTGCAGTACGACGGGTTGACGACCGTGCTTACGGCAACAGCGAACCTGCAGCCCGGAACCAATACGTTCGAGTTTTTCATCACCGATCAGGGTGACGCGATTCTCGATTCAGGCGTGTTCATCCAGGGCGCTTCGTTCGCAGCCACGCCGCCCCCGAACGGAGGCAGCGTGCCCGAGCCGGGTTCCCTTGCGCTCGCCTCGCTCGGTTTGCTGGCAGGCGCAGGCCTACTCCGCCGGCGTAAGTTGAGCTAAGCTCGAGCCTCGCTTTTCATGGAAGAAAGCGGCCCTCCGGGGCCGCTTTCTTTTTGCTTCAGGAGGATGGAGCGCGTATGAGCAAGTTGTTTGCGCCGGTTCGCATCGGCGCGATGGAGCTTTCGAACCGGATCGCGATCGCGCCCATGTGCGAGTACAGCGCGCTCGATGGGTCGATGACCGACTGGCACATTCAGCACCTCGGGAATCTCGCGCTTTCCGGCGCGGGGATGCTCGTGATCGAGGCGACCGGTATCGTGCCGGAAGGGCGGATCACGCGCTCTTGCACCGGGCTTTATTCGGACGAGAACGAGGCCGCGATGAAGCGCGTGGTCGGTTTCGTGCGGTCGATTTCGCCGATCCCGATCGGGCTGCAGCTCAATCACGCGGGACGCAAGGCGTCGGCGCACCGGCCGTGGGAGGGACGCGGCCCGCTCGGTCCCGGCGAAGGCGCGTGGACAACCGTCGCGCCGTCGCCGATTCCACTCGCGCCGGGCTGGCCTGCGCCAGTCGAGCTCGATGTGGGAGCGTTGAATACGCTCAAGCAGGCTTACGTCGCGGCTGCGCGTCGTGCCGCGCGGATCGGACTCGACTTTATCGAAATGCACTCGACGCACGGCTACCTGCTCTCCGAATTTCTGTCGCCTCTCTCGAACAAGCGTAACGACGAGTATGGCGGCGGTCTCGGGAACCGCATGCGCTTTCCGCTGGAGGTGTTCGGCGCCTTGCGCGACGCGTGGCCGCGCGAGAAGCCGATCGGCGCGAAGATATCGGGAACGGATTTCGCGCCGGGTGGATGGACGGTCGAAGACGCCGTCGTCTACGCGCGGGAGCTGAAAGCGCGCGGCTGCGACTACGTCACCGTCTCGGGCGGCGGAGTCGTCCTCGACGCGAAAGTGCCGACAGGGCCCGGGTATCAGGTGCCCTACGCGGAACGGGTGCGACGCGAGACCGGCATCACGACCGGCAGCGTGGGCCTGATCAGCAGCCCGCAACACGCCGAGGAAATCATCAAGAGCGGCAAAGCTGATTTCGTTTCGCTCGCCCGCGGCATGTTGTTCGACCCACGCTGGCCGTGGCACGCAGCGCTCGCGCTCGGCGCGGATATCAAGTACCCACCGCAATACGAGCGGTGTCACCCGAAGGTGTGGCCAGGCGCGAAAGACTGGATGCAACCTTAGGCCAGCGGAGCAACCGCGAGGGAGCCGAAGGAAGGAGGCTTACGGAGGAAAACCTTGGTTTTCTTCCGTATCGTTCACCGGTGCCGGCGCCTCCGCGCGGTCACGAAGTGCCCGCGCGGAGCTCGTGCGGTGAACCGCGGCCATCGACGGTCTGAAGCAGCACGGGACGCCGCCACGCGCGGTGCACGTACTGCAATACCCGCGATGCGCGCTCGAGGTCGAGACCGCGGCCGTCCGCCGTGGCCTCGTGAACGAGGACGAGCGTGCCGTCCGTCTTCATTTCGCCAACGGCGATGCGCGGGGAGCCGTAGTTGAACTTCGGCGCGAGGATGGCTTCACGGACCTGGTTCACGTCGCGCGAGGTCACCTTGATTCCGTCGTCCGATTTCGCTTCGAACACGAAAAGCCCGAGCTTGTCGCAGAGCTCCGCGTCGAGATAGTTGCGAACGAAACCGAAGTCGTCTTCGTCACGGCGAATTTCACGCGCGCGATCGAGCCCATCCTTCTCCACGATCCGCTCCCACATCGAAAAGCCGAGGTGGTATGGATTGATGGCAAGCGCCGCCTGCTGTTCGGCCGCGAACGGCCGTACGACGTTCGAATGGCAGGTAACCGCGTCGAGGTAGAGGTCTTCGGGCAGAAAATCGGCTTCGCGAAGCAGCCGTGCATGCCAGTAGGTCGCCCAGCCTTCGTTCATGATGTTGCAGGCGAAGACCGGATAGAAATAGAACGACTCGTGGCGCACCGCGAGAAAGACGTCCCGCTCCCAGTCTTCCATTTCCGGACCGTAGTTCGCAATGAACCAGAGCAGGTCGTACTCGGCATGCGGGGGAATGGGTGCGTTCCGGCGCTCGCGGGCCTGCTCGGGCTTTACGGACTCGCCGGGCAGACTGCGGAAGCGCTCGCTGAACGGATCGTTGCGGCGCTGCCGTTCGGTCTGGTCCGTGAATCTGGGGTACAGCGGACGGTGAAGCTCCTGGTTCACGTCTACGTGAGGCTCGAGCGCGAGCGCTGCATCGAGCATCGCTTCCACGCGCTGCTGGCCGTGGTTCTTCACGGCTTCTTCGATACGATGGGCCTGCGCGGCCGCGTGCTCGACGATGTTCGTGCCCGACATTTCCGCGAAACGCGCGAAGAGGTGGTTGTTCTTGGCGAAATCGGCGTGTCCCAGCACGTGTGCGGTCACGAGCGTGTTTTCGGCAAGCGTATTGGAATTGACGAGATAGCCGTGACAGGGATTGCCGGGGAACATCACCTCGAAGATCCGGGAGTTCCCCATCGACTGCCGGATGAGCTGATGGATGTAGCGCACGCCGAACGACCAGTGCGGCATGCGTATGGGCAGGCCGTAGATCGCAACTTCCGTCATGAAGTTGTTCGGCACGAGCTCGAAATCGACGGGGTAATAATCGAGCCCGAGCGAGTGCGCGAGCGACTCGATGCGCCCGCCGTACTCGATGAGTGCGTCGCTCATCCTGCCGTCAGGCGAGCTCATGCGGCCTCAGCCCGGGTCTGCTGGTCCTGGAAGAATTGCCGCAGGGCGTTCCAGACGTCTTCACGATTGGTGACGCGCGCCATGCCGAGCGGCAGATTGTCCCGCTGGAGCCGGCTGCAGATGCCTGCCATTTCGGTTTCCGGCGAGATGCCGTAGGCAGGCCGGATCTCGATGAAGCCGGAGTAATTGACCGTCTGGCAGAGCTCGCGCAGTGAGTCCGTCGCGGGCTCGCGGTCGTCCACCAGATTTTCGCCGTCGGAGGCATAGAAGAGGTAGACGTTGTAGTGCGACGGGTCGAAGCGGTCGCGGATGACCTCTTTTCCGAGATTGAAGACCGTCGAGGACACGGTGCCGCCCGTTCCGCTCGTCTGGAAGAACTGCGCTTCGTTGAATTCCCAGGCTTCAGCCGAGTGCGCGATGAAAGCCGTCTCGACTTTCGAGTACTGCCGGCGGATGCCCTGGAGCGCAAAGAAGAAGAACGTCTTCGCAAGCTGCCGCTCGGTCTCACCCATACTCCCCGAGACGTCGATCGCAAAAATCACCGCGGCGTTCGTCGCGGGCTTGTGCCTGCGGACGAGCTGCCGGAAACGCAGGTCGTCATCGGTAAACGGTGCCGGATCCTCCTGGATGGCACGGCGCCTGATCGCCTGCTTGACGGTCCGCCGACGGTCGAGTCTCGAGCGCACGCCGCGCTTGTCCCAGCCTTCTCTTACGAACTCGTCGTCTTCGATGCGGCCGGATTCCTTGGGTTTGAGATCCGGGAGCTTGAGCTCTTCCCAGAGCCAGTCGAGAACGTCCTCGACCTTGAGCTCGAGCACGAACTGAAGGTCGCCCTGGCCGCTTCCCGCTTCGCTGCCGCCTTTTTCCTGTCCCTGCTGCGGTTGACCGGGGCGCAGAATCTGGCCGGGTTCACCCGCACCCTGGCCTGCGCCGGTTTCGCTCTCGGGATCGCGCAGCCGGAAACGCGCGTGCTCCGCAAGGCGCACCGGCACGAGCACGGTACGGCCACCGGAGCCGGTCAGCACGTCGGGACCCGCGATGAGGTTCGGGAGGCTTTTCTCTACCGACTCCCGGACTTTCTCGTTGTGGCGGAGCCAGTCCCGTGCGCCGCGCGAGAAGAGGTCGTACCACCCGAGCTCGGCTGAAATACGTAACGGCTGCTGCCAGCGGGACCCGGGATCACGATACAAGCTCATAAAACCTTCTCGGAGGGCCCCGGCCACTTTAGAGCTGAGGGTGTCATGGGCTCTCCTATTCCTGCGCGAGCAGGGTCGTGACGTAGTTCAGCGCTTCACGTGCGCTGTGGACGTCATAGCCGTATTCGTCGACCAGGCGCTTCTCGACGACCGAAATCTTCTGTTTGGCTTCTTCATCGGGACGCGTGGCGGAGCTGACGAGCCGCAGCACGTCGCGGCGCTGCTCGAACAGATACTGGCCAATCGCGTCGTGAAGCAGCGCGTGACTGTTCAGCGTGAACTTCTCGCCGCGCTTGAACGCGCCCATCGCCTTTCTCACGATCTCCTGACGGAACGACTGCTTGCCCGAATCGGAGACGTCGATCTTCTCTTCGACGGATCGGAGGAACCGCTCGTCGGGCTTGCGTTCTTCGCCCGTCATCGGGTCCTTGATGAGGCGGTTGTCGAGCGTGGCCTCCACTTCGTCCAGATATTTGTCCAGCAGATCCTGTGCTTCCTGCTCGAAAGAGACGAAAAGCGCTTTGTGAACGTCCTCTTTCACCCACTTGTTGTAGAAATCCTTGCGCGCGATCACCAGGAAGTCGACCCACTTCCGTTTCTTCTTCGGATCGATCCGGGCATCGGATTCGATCGCGTCCTTCAGCCCGAGCAGCACGTCCATGGTGGTCAGGCTTTTCGCCGAGCTCTGGACGATCGCGTTCGAGAGCGCATTAATGACGAAGCGCGGGCTGATGCCGGTCAACGCCTCGTCCGGCAGCTTCGCGCGGATGCGTTCGGCTTCCGCACGGCTCACGCCTTCCGCATCCTCGTTCGCATGCACGCGCACCTTTTTCGACGCGTCGGACTCGTTGTCACCCTCGTGCAGACGCGTGAGGATCGCGAACACCGCGGCCGTATGCAACACGTGCGGGTCGAGGTGCGTTTCGGCGAACGCCGGCGCGTTCGAGATGAGCTTCTGGTAAATGCGCGCCTCGTCCTTGAAATTGAGCGTGTAGGGCACCTGGATGATGACCATCCGGTCGAGCAGCGCCTCGTTCTCACTTTCCTGAAGGAACTTGCGAAACTCGGCCAGGTTCGTGTGCGCGAGAATCGTTTCGTCCAGGTGGATCAGCGGGAAGCGCGAGACCTTGACGTTCTTTTCCTGCGTGAGCGTAAGGAGCAGGTAAAGGAACTCGCGCTTCACCTTCAGGATCTCGATCATCTCGAGCATGCCGCGGCTTGCGGCATACACGGCACCCGACCACGACCACGCGCGCGGGTCACCTTCGTCCCCGAACTGGGCTACCTTCGAAAGATCGACGGAGCCCACGAGGTCCGCGATGTCCGCTGTCGTCGGATCGTGCGGCGCGTACGTTCCGATGCCCATCCGGCCCGCTTCGGAGATGAAAATGCGCTCGACGTTCATCTTCATGAAGTCGCCGGCGATACCTTCCGTCTTGCGGCTGGCAGCGGGATCGCTCGGATTGAGCTGTATGCGGCCGTCTTCCAGGCGCGCACGGCAGAGTGGACAAAGCTCGCCGGTGATCTCGACGCCGTAGGTCTCCCGGAATTTCGGGCGCAGCGTATACGGGACGAGGTGTAGCGGCGACTCGTGAACCGGGCAGCCCTGGATCCCGTAAACGGCCCCTTCGTCGGTGTGGCTGTATTCCTCCAGGCCGCGCTTCAGCAGAATGACGATGCTCGACTTGCCGCCGGCGGGCGGTCCGAGCAACAGGAGCAGGCGCCTGCCGACTTCAGAACCCGCGCTCGCGGCGCGGAAATAATCGGCGAGGCGCTCGAGCTCGTCGTCGATGCCGAAAAGGTCTTCGGAGAAAAGCTTGTAGCGTGCAGGGCCGTTAGCAGTCTCTTCGACGCCCTGCCAACGAATCATGTCCCAGATGTACTGGTGACTGCTGCGGGTGATCGCGCGCGGGTTGCGCGGGAGGACCTGTTCGATGAATTCAGCAAAAGTTCCGGACCAGTTGGCTGCCCGATGCTGGTGGGTGAAGGCTACAAGACTCTTAACGAAGTCGCCATGGCGCTCAGTCTCGTCCGTCCGGTTCGACATGCTACCCCTCCACGAAAGGTGCCTTCGCTTGCTGTATTCAAAAGGCGTACCAGGTTGTCAAGTGCACGGTTCTAAAGTTCCGGATGTTCGTAAAAACAGACTTCTATTGCGCAATCCAGACGCTTTTTCGGCCGCTCGGTGACTCCCAGCTACGCCCGATCCTGTGGTATTCGAATCCTTTCTAATAACGCACGACTGCGTTGTCCGTTATACGCGTGTCAGGGTGCAGTTAATCCCAGAACAGCGGCTGCATTGGCACCTATTTTCCGCATTCTTCGGGGTTTGTACAGAGTCTTTCGATGTTTTTTGTGCGCGAACGTACGTGTTCTGTTGCTCGATTGCCACGCAGACGGCACTCGCGTGCGCATTTTCGGCGCCATTCTGGCGCCTAGTGCACCGCACTGCAGCGTGCGAACGGGAGGAGAGAGGACGATCCAACGTGCAAAAAATGACTGTGGGTGTCATTTCGGTGCTGTCAATTGTGCATGCCGCTAGCGCATCGACGTGAGTTGCGTGTGCAAACGAAGGCCCAAGGCTGTGGTGCTGTGTTGTAGTGCTTTGGCGTCCGGCCGTTCGGTGCGCGGTTGAAATCGAGCGGCGATGTCGCGATGATCTGCGTTGACGCACCTCTGGACGCGCGCAGTCTGCGCGCGTCCACGCGAGTGGTCGATGTCGGAGCCCGATCTCCGCGAGGGCGCGGATACCAACGTCATGCGCGCCAGGCCAGGGCCATAATAGAGCTCACCTCACGAGCTCTACATGTGCGAGATTCGAACGATGCTCAGTGTCAAATGCCTTCTAACAGCGGTCTCGCTGTTCTTGTATCACGCGAGTGCCTGGTCGGCGGCAGCAGCGCCTGCGGCAACCTATCCGACGCGGCCGATACGTTTCGTCGTGCCGTATCCACCGGGCGGCACGACGGACCTCGTTGCACGAGGCATAGGCGGTAAGCTCACGGAACGCTTCGGACAGCAGGTGGTAGTCGACAATCGCGGCGGCGCAAGCACGATCATCGGTGCTGAAGCTGTCGCGAAAGCGGCGCCGGATGGCTACACACTGCTCCTCGCGACGGCGACCACGCTCTCGATCAACCCGCAGGTGTACGCGAAGCTCCCTTACGACGCCACGCGGGATTTTGCCCCGGTGTCCTCGGCGACGTACGTTCCGTTCGTGATCGCCGCGCATCCATCGCTTCCCGCGAGTACCATCGCCGAGCTCGTCGCACTCGCGAAAGCGAAACCGGGAACGATCAAGTATTCGACGCCGGGCACCGCTTCGACGAATCATGTCGCCGGCGCTCTGCTCGAAAGCATGGCCGGCATCAAGCTTCTGCACGTGCCCTACAAAGGCTCCGGGCCCGCGGCGACGGCGGTGCTCGCCGGCGAAGTGCATTTCGTGATCACCGGGATCGGAACTCTCGTGTCGCAATGGAAAGCGGGCAAGCTGAAAGTACTCGCTTTCGGCGCAGACAAGCGCCATCCGAACTGGCCCGATATCCCGTCGACTGGCGAAGCCGGACTGAAAGGGTACGAAGCCGGCACGTGGTTCGGCGTCGTCACGCGTGCAGGAACGCCCAAGGCGATCGTCGATCGGCTGAACAAAGAAATCGTAGCTGCGCTGGACGGTCCGGATCTTCGGGATCGTCTCACTGCGAATGGCTTCGACGTGTTCACCAGTACGCCGGACGACTTCGCCCGGTTCATACGGAACGACATGGTGCGCACGGCGAAAGTGATCAAAGCCGCAGGCATCAAGCTCGCCGAGTGAGCGGCCGGTATACATCGCTGCAGCTCACGGAAATTCAGGAGAGAGAGCATGTCGCATGTGGCGGTCGTAACCGGCGCAAGCGCCGGCATCGGTGAAGCGATCGCCGCGCGTTTGCTGAGCGAAGGTCACACGGTGATCGCACTTCAGCGCCGGCAGCCTCGCATCGCGCACGAGCGGCTGATCTATCGAAACATCGACCTGGCCGATGCTGCCGCAACAGCGTCTCTCGCAGAGGATCTTGCGCGGCGTTATCCCGTCCGGCTGCTCGTCAATAACGCCGGCGCCAACCGGCCCGGTCCGCTCGACCGCGCGACTGTGGAAGATCTCGACTACGCGATGGCCGTGAACGTGCGGGCCGCGGTCATACTGGCGAAGGCGTTCGTCCCCGGGATGCGCGAAGCGAAGTTCGGTCGCATCGTGAGCATGTCTTCGCGAGCGATGATGGGTAAGACTCAGCGCGTGGTCTATTCGGCTGCGAAAGCGGCACTCATCGGAATGACGCGCACGCTCGCCCTCGAGCTCGCGGCCGACGGCATTACCGTGAACGCTGTTGCGCCCGGACCGGTCGCGACGGATCTCTTCGACAATGGACACCCCCACGGGAGCGAAAAACGGAAGAAAGTGATCGACTCGGTGCCGGTCAGGCGCGTCGGGACTCCGGACGAGGTGGCGCGTGCCGTCGCGTTTCTGCTGCATGCCGACAGCGGTTACATTACGGGGCAGACACTGTTCGTTTGCGGCGGGACGAGCGTGAGCGGCACCGGCGGAGAATAGAACCTACGACGCGCCGCCAGGGAGCTGACGGCGCAAAAGGGTTTAGCGCGGCGTTGCCGCGTCTCTTCGCGTAGCCGCTCTCCGCTGCGGCCAGGCTTGCGCGGCGGGCGGGCGGTCTGCAGCAGTCGTGCCAGATGAAGCAATGTATTTGACACGAAACCGAAATTTTAGAATAATGCCGGGTTTCGTTCGGAGGGGTTCCCGAGCGGTCAAAGGGGGCAGACTGTAAATCTGTTGGCTCAGCCTTCGAAGGTTCGAATCCTTCCCCCTCCACCAGTCATGCGGGCGTCGCGGGTGCCTCGATTCAGTCGAACAACGTGGGTCCGGCGGATCCTACGAACAAGGGGTGCGAGCCCCTTTGTAGAGGCGGGTGTAGCTCAATGGTAGAGCTCCAGCCTTCCAAGCTGGCTACGTGGGTTCGATTCCCATCACCCGCTCCAAGAGTTTGACGAGGAGTGCCTTTTCAGCTTCATGTAAGCCCATGTAGCTCAGTGGCAGAGCACTCCCTTGGTAAGGGAGAGGTCGCGCGTTCAATCCGCGCCATGGGCACCAGACATTTCGTGAACGAGTCAGCACTAGACGGGAAGACAAGGATTTCGCTATGGCCAAGGGCAAGTTTGAGCGGAAGAAGCCGCACGTAAACGTAGGCACGATAGGTCACGTCGATCATGGGAAGACGACGCTGACGGCGGCGATGACGATGATACTGGCGAAGAAGTTCGGGGGCGAGGCGAAGAGCTACGACCAGATCGATGCGGCGCCGGAGGAGAAGGCGCGCGGGATCACGATCAACACGGCGCACGTGGAATACGAGACGGCCAAGCGTCACTATGCGCACGTGGACTGCCCGGGGCACGCGGACTACGTGAAGAACATGATCACGGGTGCGGCGCAGATGGATGGGGCGATTCTGGTGGTGAGCGCGGCCGACGGTCCGATGCCGCAGACGCGCGAGCACATTCTGCTGGCGCGGCAGGTGGGGGTGCCCTACATCATCGTGTTCATGAACAAGGCGGACATGGTGGACGACAAGGAGCTGCTCGAGTTGGTGGAGATGGAGGTGCGCGAGCTTTTGTCGAAGTATGACTTTCCGGGGGACGACACGCCGATCGTGATTGGTTCGGCGCTGAAGGCGATGGAAGGCGACGCGAGCGAGCTGGGGGAAGGGGCGATCATGAAGTTGGCCGAGGCGCTGGACTCCTACATTCCGGAGCCGAAGCGGGCGTTGGACGGTCCGTTCCTGATGCCGGTGGAGGACGTGTTTTCGATCTCGGGGCGTGGCACGGTGGTGACGGGGCGTGTGGAACGCGGGGTGATCAAGGTGGGTGAAGAGATCGAGATTGTGGGTTTGCGCCCGACGCAGAAGACGGTGTGCACGGGTGTGGAGATGTTCCGCAAGCTTCTGGACCAGGGGCAGGCGGGGGACAACGTGGGGATTCTGCTGCGGGGCACCAAGCGCGAGGAAGTGGAGCGCGGGCAGGTGCTGGCGAAGCCGGGGTCGATCACGCCGCACACGAAGTTTTCGGCCGAGATCTACGTGCTCTCGAAGGAAGAGGGCGGGCGGCACACGCCGTTTTTCAATGGTTACCGGCCGCAGTTTTACTTCCGCACGACGGACGTGACGGGCTCGATCGAGCTGCCGAAGGGCACGGAGATGGTGATGCCTGGGGACAACATCTCGATCGACGTGACGCTGATCCAGCCGATCGCGATGGAAGAGGGCTTGCGCTTTGCGATCCGCGAGGGCGGCCGCACCGTGGGCGCCGGCGTGGTGGCGAAGATCATCGAGTGACTAAGGCGGCCTCGAGGTTTTTCGTAGGTTTTTCTGTACCAAAGCGACGGGCCGCCCCGAGCTTTGGTGGTGACGTTGATCGGGCAAAAGTAGGTTTGTACTTTTGCCCGGATAGATGAAGGCCAGTAGCTCAATTGGCAGAGCGTCGGTCTCCAAAACCGAAGGTTGGGGGTTCGAGACCCTCCTGGCCTGCCACCGGCAGGGAACTTCTTTGCCCCAGGCGTATCTCAGGAACCCGACTTGAGCCAAGTAATGGCTGACAAACTAAAAATCGCGCTGGCGGCACTGCTCGTGGTGGCAGGGCTGGCCGGCTTCTATTTCTTCGCGGACAGCCCCGCAATCGTGCGTGTGCTGTCCGTTCTGGCTGGCCTTGCCGCGGCTACGGGTGTCCTCTGGACGACCGCGCCGGGCAAGCAGTTTTACGTGTACGCCCACGAGTCGTACGAAGAGACGAAGAAAGTGGTGTGGCCCACCCGCAAGGAAACGATGCAGACCACTGGCGTCGTGTTCCTTTTCGTCGTCCTGATGGCCTTGTTTCTGTGGGCAGTGGATTCGAGCCTCCTGTGGGTCATGAAGAAGTTCTTGGGGCAGGGTGAGTGATGAGCAAGAAGTGGTATGTCGTGCACGCGTATTCCGGGTTCGAGAAAAGCGTCTCGCGCGCCCTCCAGGACCGGATCCAGCGCGCCGGGATGCAGGACCAGTTCGGCCAGATCCTCGTGCCCGTCGAGGAAGTGGTCGAGATGAAAAGCGGTCAGAAGAACATCAGCGAGCGCAAGTTCTTCCCGGGCTACGTGCTGGTGGAAATGGACATGACCGACGACACGTGGCACCTCGTGAAGAACACGCCGAAGGTGACGGGTTTCGTCGGGGGTACGGCCACGAAGCCGACCCCGATCTCCGAGAAGGAAGTCCAGAACATCCTTCATCAGATACAGGAAGGCGTGGAGAAGCCGCGGCCCAAGGTGCTCTTCGAAGTGGGCGAGGCGGTACGCGTGAAGGATGGGCCGTTCGCCGACTTCCATGGCAATGTGGAAGACGTGAATTACGACAAGAACAAGCTGCGTGTGTCGGTGACGATTTTCGGCCGGTCGACGCCGGTGGAGCTGGATTTCGGGCAGGTTGAAAAAGCGTAACTACACGTCCGAAAGTACAAACCTACTTTCGGCCGGAATGAGTTAGCACCTAAGGCTTGGGGCGGCCCGGCGCCTTAAGTGAGGAAAGAGCAACGAAGAACCGAGTGGTAAGCAGATCGCTCGGCATTTCGTAGAAGTTGGAAAGTGACGGGGAGGGCGCAAGAAGCGTCCGCCAGTACCCAAGGAGAGTAGTCAATGGCAAAGAAAGTCGTCGGTCTCATCAAGCTTCAGGTGCCCGCGGGCAAGGCGAATCCCTCGCCGCCGATCGGGCCCGCGCTCGGTCAGCGCGGTCTGAACATCATGGAGTTCTGCAAAGCCTTCAACGCGCAGACTTCCAAAATGGAGCCGGGCCTGCCCGTCCCCGTCGTGATCACCGCGTACGCGGACAAGAGCTTCACGTTCATCATGAAGACGCCGCCCGCGACGGTGCTCATCAAGAAGGCGGCGAAGATCGACAAAGGCAGCCCGCGCCCGCATACGGACAAAGTCGGCCGCATCAGCCGCGCGCAAGCCGAGGAAATCGCGAAAACCAAGATGCCGGACCTCACGGCGGCGGATCTGGAAGCGGCCGTGCGGACGATCGCCGGCAGCGCGCGCAGCATGGGCATCGAAGTGGAGGGCGTTTAGATGGCTCACGATTCGAAGCGGTATAGAGCGGTCAAGTCCAAGGTCGAGCACATGAAGCTCTACCCGGTGCAGGACGCGCTCAAGCTCGTGAAGCAAAACGCCACGGCGAAGTTCAACGAGTCGGTGGACGTTTCCATCAATCTCGGCGTCGACGCCAAGAAGTCCGACCAGGCGGTGCGCGGCTCGATCGTGCTGCCGCAGGGCACGGGAAAAAGCGTGCGGGTGGCAGTGTTTGCGCAGGGCGACCGTGCGCAGCAGGCGCGTGACGCGGGTGCCGATATCGTGGGCTTCGAGGATCTCGCGAACGACATCAAGGGCGGCAAGATGGATTTCGATGTCGTGGTCGCAACGCCGGACGCGATGCGCGTCGTCGGTCAGTTGGGCCAGATTCTCGGTCCGCGCGGCCTCATGCCGAATCCGAAAGTCGGAACGGTGACCCAGGACGTTACGACAGCGGTCAAGAACGCCAAGGCGGGTCAGGTGCAATACCGTACGGACAAGGCTGGCATCGTCCAGTGCACGATCGGACGCGCGTCCTTCACCGTCGAAGCGCTCGAAGAGAACTTCCGCGCGCTCGTCGACGCAGTGAACAAGGCCCGCCCGGCGAGCGCGAAAGGCGTCTACCTGAAGAAGGTATCGGTTTCGACCACGATGGGTGCAGGCGTTCGCGTGGATCAGACGACCTTTACGCAACAGGCGCATTGAGGATTACGAATGGGTCCCGGATCGCTTCCGGGACTCTTGCCCGGAAAGGTCCGGGATGTACTTTGGGCCGGCGGTGGCGACATCGCCGGGTTGTCAAAGACCGTTGGGATCGAAAGCGTCGGCACGAGCCGGAGATTTAATCGAGCATTAACGCCCAACGCAGACGGCGCACCCGAGGACAGATTGGAAGTTGTCATGTCTGCTCCGGAATTAGGTGGCCGTGGTTCGATAGGAGAAGACCTTGAGTCTTAATCTGGAGCAAAAGCAGGCGGTAGTGGCCGAGGTGAGCGAGCAGGTTAAGCGCGCCCAGGCCATCGTGTTGGCCGAATACCGTGGCCTTCCCGTAGGGAACATGACCGAGCTGCGCAAGAAAGCGCGCAACTCGGGCGTCTACCTGCGTGTACTGAAGAATACCCTGGCACGCCGTGCGGTGGCCGAGACGCCTTTTGCGGGATTGACGGACAAGATGGTCGGTCCGCTCGCTTACGGCATATCGGCAGATCCGGTGGCGGTCGCCAAGGTGCTGCACGAGTTTTCCCGGGAGAACGCCGAGAAGTTCACGATCAAGGGTGGTGCCATGCCGAACGTGGTCATGACGCCGCAGCAGGTCGCGGACCTCGCGAAGATGCCGAGCCGCACCGAGCTGCTCGCCATGGTTCTCGGGACGATGCAGGCGCCGGTCGCGAAGCTTGTGCGAACGCTCAACGAAGTACCGGGCAAGTTCGTGCGCACGCTCGCGGCGCTTCAGGAACAGAAGGAAAAACAGACTGCCTGAGGGCCGCCTGGCGGAATTCGGACGACGTAACACACTGACTATATTCAGGAGATAGACATGACTGTTGCACGAGCAGAAATTCTCGACGCGATCTCGAACATGACCGTGCTCGAGTTGTCACAACTCATTAAGGACATGGAAGAGAAGTTCGGCGTGTCCGCAGCAGCCGCGGCCGTAGCGGTTGCGCCTGCGGCAGGCGGGGGTGCAGCCGCCCCGGCAGCCGAGGAGAAGACCGAGTTCACGGTGAACCTGACCGCCGCCGGCGCGAACAAGGTGAACGTGATCAAGGTCGTCCGTGCCGTCACCGGGCTGGGCCTGAAAGAGGCGAAGGACCTGGTGGACGGCGCACCGAAACCCGTCAAGGAAGCGATCTCGAAAGCGGATGCGGAAGCGATCGCCAAGCAGATCACCGAAGCCGGCGGCACTGCCGAAATCAAGTAAGCCCGAAGGAAAGCGTTTGGCTGGCGGGCGACCGCCAGCCATTGCCATTTTGAAGACATTGCATTTTCAGCTTCACCCAGGCTCGGCGTCAGCGAGTCATTCTCAGTTTCAGTAACTCTGCCCGGAGTTGATATGGCCTATTCGTTTACCGAGAAGAAACGTATCCGCAAGAGCTTCGCGAAGCGCGACACCGTGCTGCCGGTACCGTTTCTTCTTGCGACCCAGCTCGAGTCCTATGCCGCGTTCCTGCAGGAGCACGTCGCCGCGGAAAGCCGCAAGAACGAGGGGCTGCAGGCCGCTTTCAAATCGATATTTCCGATCGAAAGCCACTCGAAGAACGCGCGGCTCGAGTTCGTGAGCTACATGCTCGGCGAGCCTCCGTTCGACGTGAAGGAGTGCCAGCAACGGGGTCTCACGTACGCCGCGCCGCTCCGGGCGAAAGTACGCCTCGTCATCATGGACAAGGAGGCGGCGAAACCCACGCCGAAGGAAGTGAAGGAGCAGGAGGTCTACATGGGCGAGATTCCGCTCATGACGACGACGGGCTCTTTCGTGATCAACGGCACCGAGCGCGTCATCGTGTCGCAGCTTCACCGGTCGCCGGGCGTGTTCTTCGAGCACGACCGCGGCAAGACGCACTCCTCGGGCAAGCTGCTCTTTTCCGCGCGTGTCATACCTTATCGCGGATCCTGGCTCGATTTCGAGTACGACCCGAAGGACTATCTGTACTTCCGCGTCGACCGCCGCCGGAAGATGCCGGTCACGACCCTGCTGAAGGCGCTCGGCTTCACGCCCGAGCAGATCCTCGCGCAATTCTTCTCGTTCGACACGTTCCACCTCAGCAAGGACGCGATCGAATTCGAGCTGGTGCCCGAGCGCATGCGCGGCGAGATCGCGCGCTTCGACATCACGGCGAAGGGCAAGCTGATCGTCGCGAAGGACAAGCGGATTACTGCCAAGCACGTTCGGGAGCTCGAGACGGCGGGCATTACGAAAATCGCGGTGCCGGAGGACTTTCTGCTCGGCCGGGCGCTCGCGAAGAACGTCGTCGACACCGCGACCGGCGAAGTCATCGCGAACGCGAACGACGAGATCGCGGAAACCGTGCTCGCGAAGCTCCGCGAAGCCGGTGTCGCGACGATCCAGACGATTTACACGAACGACCTCGATCAGGGTCCGTACATCTCGCAGACCCTGCGGATCGACGAGGCTGCGGACCAGCTCGCGGCCCAGGTCGCGATCTATCGCATGATGCGGCCCGGCGAGCCGCCGACCGAAGAAGCGGTGAAGACGCTTTTCAACGGTCTCTTCTTCTCGGAAGACCGTTACGACCTGTCCGCCGTCGGACGCATGAAATTCAACCGGCGGGTGGGCCGCCAGGAGCTCGAAGGTCCCGGCACACTCTCGGCCGACGACATCGTTGCCGTCATCAAGATCCTCGTGGATTTGCGCAACGGCCGCGGCGAGATCGACGATATCGACCACCTCGGCAACCGCCGGGTCCGGTCGGTCGGGGAGCTTGCGGAGAACCAGTTCCGGGCTGGGCTCGTGCGCGTCGAGCGTGCGGTGAAGGAGCGCCTCTCGCAGGCGGAATCCGAGAACCTCATGCCGCACGATCTCATCAACGCGAAACCGGTTTCGGCGGCTATCCGCGAATTCTTCGGCTCGTCGCAGCTGTCGCAGTTCATGGACCAGACGAATCCGCTTTCGGAAATCACGCACAAGCGCCGTGTTTCGGCGCTTGGGCCGGGCGGTCTTACGCGTGAGCGCGCGGGCTTCGAAGTGCGCGACGTGCATCCGACGCACTACGGCCGCGTCTGCCCGATCGAGACGCCGGAAGGTCCGAACATCGGCCTCATCAACTCGCTCGCGCTCTATGCGCGCACGAACCAGTACGGCTTCCTCGAGACGCCCTACCGCAAGGTGCGTGACGGCCGCGTGAGCGAAGAAATCCATTACCTGTCGGCGATCGAAGAAGGCCAGTACATGATCGCGCAGGCGAACGCAGCGCTCGATGGCAAGGGGCAGTTCACGGACGAACTCGTCTCGTGCCGGAACCGCAACGAGTTCACGCTCGCGAGTCCCGACCGTATCGAGTACATGGACGTCGCGCCTTCGCAGGCCGTGTCCGTGGCCGCGTCGCTGATTCCGTTCCTCGAGCACGACGACGCGAACCGCGCGCTGATGGGCTCGAACATGCAACGCCAGGCGGTGCCTTGCCTGCGGGCGGAGAAACCGCTCGTCGGCACGGGCCTCGAGCGCACCGTTGCGGTGGACTCCGGAACCGCGGTTCAGGCGCGCCGCGGCGGCGTGGTCGACTACGTCGATGCCGGCCGTATCGTGGTACGCGTGAACGACGAGGAAACGTCCGCGGGTGAAGTCGGCGTGGACATCTACAACCTTGTCAAATACCAGCGTTCGAACCAGAACACGAATATCAACCAGCGTCCGCTCGTGAAAGTCGGCGACCGGATCGCGCGCGGCGACGTCGTTGCGGATGGCGCCTCCACCGACACGGGTGAGCTCGCGCTGGGGCAGAACATGCTCGTCGCGTTCATGCCCTGGAACGGTTACAACTTCGAGGACTCGATCCTCATCTCCGAGCGTGTCGTTGCCGAAGAGCGCTTCACTTCGATACACATCGAAGAGCTCTCGGTCGTGGCAAGGGATACCAAGCTCGGGCCGGAAGAGATCACCCGCGACATTTCGAACCTGTCGGAGAACCAGCTCGCGAACCTCGACGAGTCGGGGATCATCTACATCGGGGCGGAAGTCGAAGCGGGCGACGTGCTCGTGGGCAAGGTCACGCCGAAAGGCGAGACGCAGCTGACGCCCGAAGAGAAGCTGCTTCGCGCGATCTTCGGCGAGAAAGCGTCGGACGTTAAGGATACGAGCCTGCGGGTGCCCTCGGGGATGTCGGGCACGGTCATCGACGTGCAGGTCTTTACGCGTGAAGGCATCGAGCGCGACAAGCGTGCGCAGCAGATCATCGACGACGAGCTGAAGCGCTACAAGAAAGACCTCGCCGACCAGCTTCGCATCGTGGAGAACGACGCTTACGAGCGGCTCGAGCGCCTGCTTATCGGCAAGACTGCGAACGGTGGTCCCAAGAAGCTTGCGAAAGGCACGAAGATCACCAAGCCGTACCTGGAGGAAGTCGAGCGTCACTCCTGGTTCGACATCCGCGTGGCCGCGGAAGACGCGAGCCAGCAGATGGAGCAGCTGCAGGAGAGCCTGAAGCAGACACAGCAGCTTTTCGACAAGGCGTACGAAGAGAAGCGCAAGAAGCTCACGCAGGGCGACGAGCTGCCGCCGGGCGTGCAGAAAATGGTGAAGGTGTATCTCGCGGTCAAGCGCCGGCTGCAACCGGGCGACAAGATGGCGGGACGGCACGGCAACAAAGGCGTGATCTCGAAAATCACGCCGGTGGAAGACATGCCGTACATGGCGGACGGCACGCCGGTCGACATCGTGCTGAATCCGCTCGGCGTGCCTTCGCGGATGAACGTGGGCCAGATCCTGGAGACGCATCTCGGCTGGGCTGCGAAAGGACTGGGTCACCGTATCGGCGAGATGCTGAAAGTGCAGCAGAACGCGCAAGCCGTGCGCGGCTTCCTCGAGAAGATCTACAACACGAGCGGACGGCCCGAAGATCTGGCTTCGCTCACGGACGAAGAGATCATCGAGTTGGGCGAGCACCTGCAAGAGGGTGTGCCATTCGCGACGCCGGTATTCGACGGTGCCACCGAAACCGAGATCAGGCGGATGCTGGATCTCGCCTATCCCGAGGACGACAACCGTACGCGCACGATCGGTTTTACGCC
>Ga0209382_10004315_pt1 | contig 19057 bp, 21 predicted proteins | sample SoiMetdeltSBSDD5_FD_187599 | JGI IMG/M metagenome (GOLD analysis project Ga0209382, IMG submission 187599) | Bulk soil microbial communities from a Populus tree surrounding site in Tennessee, USA - Soil MetaG P. deltoides SBSDD5 (SPAdes) (version 2) | ecosystem: Environmental > Terrestrial >...
TGTCGTGGACCCATCAGACGATTGAGATTTTGGATATCTTTACGAGAGACCAAACTATAAAAAGTTACCTGAGAAACTTATGGTCCCGAGCCATATTGCAAGAATGTTGTTCTAAATCGTAAACAAGGGCAATAAGCCTTTTGACAACGAGAACCATCCGAACTATGATCATCTTTTCTGTGCCCGCAACTGAGACAGATGTCATGTACGTGCATAGCATGTACAAGGTCAAATTAGGTTATAACGCTTCAAAGTCTGATGGTCGAAAATGAATAATTGACTACTCTGTCTGCTCGGAACACCAACTGTCTGCCATCAAATCATTTTTCTGCTCTACTTGACATGCATGGCGGTCTTCAAAACAAAATGGGCCTCCATTCTCTGAATCATAACAATATTCCTTATGTGAATCAGCAGAGACAACTCCAGCTAGCATGGTAGCAAAGATAGCCACAAAGGTAGCCAATATGATATTCAGAACTCTCATTACTTAAGTTAGGACAACATAGTTTAATGACTTGTAGTTCTAATTCACTTTTCACTTGGGTATCTTCCTAGAAATATATCTTCAGGATTCATTGGTTCCTTTCCGCCTGCTTTTACCTGTCCGACTGCTTTTACCTGTCCGACTGCTTTTACCTGTCCGACTGCTTTTATAGGTATCTGCGTGTGTTGCCTGTTTTGTAGTATCTTCAAAAACGTCTGCAATTTCTTCTACTCACTCTTTGACGCCAGTATCTTTCATTCCCTCTATAACAGCTTCTGGAGCATCCTTAACGCCTTCTGCACTTTCTATAGCACCCTCTGAAGTGTCTTCGACACCTTGTCCAGTTTCTTTAGCACCCTTCTTTATTTTTTTGAACGAATCTTCAGCCACGACAACCGGAAAAAGTAGTAATTACATTTACTCAACATCAGATACAATTAATACCAGTGGGACTGGAAGCGTAGAATGCCCCACCGGTTACAATGTATGATGGTGGTTAAAAACCAGAGCACATTAAGTTACAACCTATAAGAACTTGGCTTAAATGAGTTATTTGGATAAATGTAAGGCTTCAATTTCTGTTCCCAATAAATTTCGATAACAATGTTCTTAATTTGGGATACCAACTTAATATATACCTGAATTTCATAAAAAAGATAAATGACAAACCAAAGAACCAAAACGAAAGTATCAGATTGGCTGTTTTACGTATCGGTTATTTTCATGATTTTCTCCTTAAGCCTTGTCAATTCAAGTTACGTATTTGCAGCAGAAAAATTTTCAGTGGATGCTAAAATAGATCTAAAAAAATTAAATCATCCAGATAAGCTGAAGGTTCTAGTCTCTGCTAACGGTAATAGCGAAACAAAATATCTAATAGGTAAGGACCTAAATTCAAACACTGCTACAGTTTTATTTGAACTGAACCAAAAAAATGATATTGTTGATGTAGGTAGTAGGGATGAGTATTTTGTTTGCGCTTATGCCCTTAATGTATTGACAGATCAGATGGAATCTTATTCTTGTGCTGAAGGTAATATTGAAAATACCGATGGAAAAAATACTATAAGTTTAGGTTCAGGTGAAGAGAAGACATTGTCCACTGGGTCGTTCCAAACTGTCAGTGGTGGCCAAATAATGGATCCCACTATTAATGTCTGGATACCGCTTTCGGATAGAAAGGACGCAAAGGACCTCAAGGTAGTCGCCATGATTAGGGGTGAATTTCAGTCAAAGATAATAGATGCACAAAAGATGCTGAAACAATCCGACGATAATACAATAATGGTCCCACTAGTATTTGATAAGATTCCTGAAATTGGAGCCATCCAAGAGGGAGATATGTTCTTTGCTTGCGTATCTGCCAATGAGTTAAATCCTCCTGAGGGAACAGAATGTGAGCATAGAAAAACATCGCATACAGGACATATACATAACCTGGTGGCAAGGTGAAAGAATTTTATGCTTTTACGCCTAGGGAAATAATATAGTTAAATGAAAGATGAGATTTTTGAAAAAATATTTCCATAACTTTCTTCCCCACATCTTATAGCCCACCAGTTAACACTAAAAACAAGCAACTGGTGGTTGACTTGGTTGTTTCTTGTTCATCACTCAACCGTTGTTTCCATCAGTTGCTTTATTCTCTTTTTTAAATTTTGTGTTACTGATGTCCCATTGAATTGTTTTTTTATTCTCGATACATTTGTTCCATCTTTAACATCTTTTCTTCAATTCTATCAAGTCTTGATTTTTCAATTGTAAGAGTTTCAATCTTCCTCTGTAGTCTGTTAGCTGGATCTAGTGTCAGGTCATCTTCTTCCTTTTCTACAACTATCTAGTAATAAGTCGAGTTCTTGCACGTCTTTAACTAATGTCAATGAATATAAAAATATAGTACATACTCTACAAATTTGTCTATTTATCAATATCTGAAAAATTGAAGGTAATTTTTATATCTTAAGTTATTGTTAGCTTGGTATGTGTTTTATTGACAACGATGGAAATATCATTGTACCTAAAACAGTAAGGCCCCTTATGGAATACGAACCGACTATTCTTGGAGAGAAAAATGGATCAATAAAACAATACCGACATGGTAATTTGCATATACGTGAATATGATAATTACTATAGCGTTCATTATGATAAAATAGATCCCAGAAATGATCCTTTTGGACATATATTGGTTGATGCTTCAAAATATATTCCCGGTATTATGATGCTATCTGCTCTTTCTGATTACCTCGTTGGCAGGGAAAAATGACGCAAGTTGAACGTTAATCTATCCCCATTAATACTATTGTTCTCTCAGCCTTACGAGATTACTATTTGCATTTTCGATATAAAAGGGGTGAAAAATAGTGTTGATGGAAGATAGCAAAGAAATAATGGACTCTGCGATAGAAACCGATAGAAAAGAACCTACTTTTGTATTTAAGAAACCATCCATTTGGCTAATAATCAAGACGATACTAAAACTAATTCCTGTCATAGTGTATCTTAGGAAGGACAGGAGAGAATGGGTGAAAAAAGAAGGCAAAAATGTAAACGAAAAAAAATTCAGAAAGCATGCAGAAAGAGCCCTAAAAACTTTCGTCGCACTTGGTCCCTCATACATTAAACTTGGTCAATGGTTATCATCTAGAGCAGATCTTTTGCCTCAACCTTATTTGGATGTCTTGGAGAAGCTTCAAGATGACGTTTTACCCGAACCATTTTCAGAAGTTAGACCAACTCTTGAAAAGGAGCTCGGCCCGTTAGAAGAAGCTTTCGATTATTTTGACCCTTCAGCAATCTCTGGAGCAAGTCTAGGTCAAGTATATAGGGCTAAACACAAAGAGAAAGATGTAGTAGTAAAGATAAGTAGGCCAAATATTGAAGAATCAATTGGACAAAATATCTATATTTTAAGGAAGCTGTTACCCATCGCCACTCGTTTCATTGACGAAAATCTCAGGTTTTCAGCAGAAGGAATGCTTTCTCAATTCATTGAAACAGTACATGAAGAAATGGATTACAGAATAGAAGCAAGAAATTTGATACAGATAAAGAATAATTTGAAAGAAGATAAATCAGTCATTATTCCTAAAGTTTATCTTGATAGGACTTCACACCACGTAATTACATTGGAATACTTACCTGGAACTAAAGTTACCGACATAAGGACATTAAATCAAAATAACATCGATAGGGCAAAACTAGTCTATCGTATACATCGACTGTTTTTTAAAATGTTGCTCCGTCACAGTATTTTTCATGCTGATCCACATCCAGGTAACATTTCTGTAACTAGCAACGGGACAATAATACTTTATGATTTTGGGATGGTTGGAAGACTTGATGATGAAACAAGAAGAAAATTGGTGAGACTATATCTGGGACTTGTAGATAAAGATCCAGTAAGAACTACTGATGTGTTAATAGAACTGGGAACACTTGAGACTTCTGTTGATAGAAGATTAGTCGAAAAGGGACTCGAATTGAGTATACAATCATTGCACGGTAAAAAGGTGGATAGGATGGAAGTAAAAGCACTTCAAGACTTGGCAAATAAAACGTTGAGTAGATTCCCGTTCAGATTGCCCAAGAATCTTGCGCTATATATGAGAATGGCCTCAATTCTCGAAGGTATTTACCATTATCATGAGGTAAAGTTTCAATTTGTTCGTGTTTTAGTAAGTTTACTCGAAGAAGAAGGATTAATCAAGGAAGCATACGTAGAAGAATTTAAGAGATATGTTAATAGATTTGCAAAGGGTATAGCAGTTTCAAGCGAACTAGCGCCCATGATAAAGCAATATTTAACTGAACAGAAATTAGAAAATAAAACTAGAAACGTATCAAATGTTCTTCCTATGAGTATTATATCATCCTCTATTTTTATTGGATCTACATTTATCTTTCCTTATGAAAGGAATTTCTCTTATCTTGGGTTTGCATTATCTGCAGCGTTGTTAATTGGCACTTTTATTTTTAATAAATTGAATAGAAAATGATAGGAGTCATTAATTCGTTACTTGGGATGATCTCAAACCTATACCTATAATCTTTATAGAATAAAGCAACTACACCATCATAGCAGTAGATAAGAAATCCGCTTTTTTATTCTATTTTTTTACCAATATCAGCCCTGAGTAGATTTATATTCAATTGAGTCTCTATCTTTATGAATGAAACTATTACACGGAAGTCCAGGATTTGGTGTTCAACTTTCAGAGAATGAAATAGTAAAATTTCTATCGGATAGCAAGTTGAATCTCCATCTTGGAACCATTGATTCGGATCAATATCCGAACGTACATCCTACGTGGTATCTTTATGATGATTCTAAAGATGTAATTTTTGTAGAAACTGGAAAACAATCTAAAAAGACCAATAACTTGAAAAGGAACGATAAGATTTATTTTTGTATAGATGAGGGAAATCCTCCATATAAAGGCATAAGGGGTAAAGGGGATGTTAAAATATTGAACAATCCCGATACCAATCTTCCAATAGCAGAAAGAATAATGTTGAAATATCTTGGTAGTATTGATCATCCTATGGCAAAAGTATTACTTGAAAACGTAAGAAATGGAAATTCAGTAATATTGGAAATCAAGCCAAAATATTACTCTACATGGGACTATAGTAGAAATAGCTGAATGATGTATTGAAGTTTATAAGCTTTGAGGAAAGAGGAATTATTTAGTAACGCTAAAAAAACACTTCCTGCTATTTTTTAGCAGTGATAAGTTAAATTTTAATCAACTATTGGTGATTTAGGGTTAATTTCATGAACTTTAATGAAGTATCTAAATCATTTGATTTCGCAATCTCCAAACTCATGATCACCATCTGCAATATTAAAATTAGTTATTCTGTCTTCCCCAGATCCACATCTAAAGTAGTCGCCTCCTTGTCCACCACTTAGAGTATCATTTCCTTGATCCCCATAAAGTCGATCATCGCCAGGACCACCATCAAGAATGTCATTATTGGAGGCTACGGAAGAAAAAATTATTTCAACATTTATGATACTACACAACTTATCATGTAAAAGAAATTTAATTTATTTAATATTATGATCCTATCACGTAATAAAAAATTATTCACCATTCAATGTCCAGGATATATCCTTAACTTATCGGAATAGCCAGGAGGAGTGAATCTATGATCGTCAATATCCCCTATATTTTCGAACGGATTATCGCTCGTTTTTTTTAATGAGTCATCCGCGAATACGTTCGCTGCAATTGCACCAAATAGCATTCCAATTAACAGGACTATTGAAGAGAGAAGTAGGGTCTTTGAACGTAAAATCATCTAGTACCTAAAGAATGTTTTAGTTTATATTAACTTGGAGGGAAAAATCCTAATATTATTTAGTAAATAAATTCTGTATTATTGTAGTATCTTGAGCAGTAGTTGTTTATCTCAAGACCTTAAGACTATGGTAAAAGAAATTAATGTTATATTGTTATTATACTATAGTTACTATCCATTTATAATAGTTAATAATTAATCAATCAATCAAAGAAGGGTAGGCAGTCAATGAATTCAAAAAGCCTGGTTTTATCCCTTTATTTATGACCAGGATCTAGCCTAACTGACCCTGCACTTCCTACTTTATATTTTGCTGTTTGTATATATCTGTCTATCTTATTAGCAGACAGTGACAACAAATTATATAAAATTAAAACTCAACATAATTTTGGTAGTATTGAATGTTTCTAAAAACTACAACCTTTTTATTTATGTTATGTTGCACTCTAAACAAACAACTGGTTGGATTTTGTGTTTAGACAAATCGTTCAAGAAACGACCTGATCCAACCAGTCGAACGCCTGTAAGCGTTATATTATTACCTTCAACAAATTATAAAACTATTACGTTTAGGTAATAGAATATCCTTTGGGTCTATGCTTAGGTGATAGAATATCCTTTCAGACTTAATCTTAAAGCATCTAGAGAATCGTCATAACTAGTTTGTTCTTTATCTGTGTCATATTCTTTTTATTTCTTTACTACAGACCTGATACAAGATCCAGTCTAAGATCCTTAATTCACTATCGAGCGGATCCTGTTCTATGATAGTATGTTTTTTGTTTATCTCGTCTATTATTTCATTCATTTTAGATTCTATAACTGCGCAAATGTTAATGTCTGAATTTTTCATATTTTCCAAAACCCAGCTTATCAATTCGATCCTTCTTTTGAGATCTCTTTTGTAAACAGATTCTTCATTTTCACGCGAAAGCCAAACTTGTGTATCTTTAATTTTTTGTTGCAGTATTTGATCCACACTCATAAAGTCAATCCGGTTAATGAGGATTTAATATATAGCGTTCATTAAAGGGAGGGACCACTAAAATCTAAAAACCGGTGGGATTGGTGGAGTATTTCATCCAATTGATCTTTGGTTTGGAATCCAAGAATACTTTAGCCTGCCTTTGGCCTCGATACTTGTACCTGAATGCGAACAGGATACTTGTCAATATGAGAAAAGTTCCGCTAACAATTTCGTACATTATTATAGAGTCTGCCATTCTCGGAATTATCGACTTGTCAGTAACGTAATTTAACGGCCTGTTCGTAAAGTTCTATAGCCTCTTTTCCGTACGCTTGCACCGAATAGTCAGTTCCATCTTTGGATTTTAATCCAACATAACAATAATCCACCCCATTCACTAGGGTATAACCTTTCGGCGAGATTCTAACTACATGCGCCTCATTCCCTTCGGATAGTAATAATTGTCGCAAGGCAGCGGTACTACCGTACATCTGTACACCGACATCATTAACGGCAATTTGTTTTGATTCCACCAACACTAACAGTATTAATTACGTCACGGGCGAATATAAGGTCTAGTAAACAATGTTTATGATTTATGATCAAGTCAGCTGATTTATCATAATTAAAGCTTAGAATACAGATACAGTATTTTATCTCACGAATCAGTTTGTGATAGTAGTCCTTCGAGAAGTAAAGGATAATACAAAATGATTACATTCAGATTTCATCGTCTATTGTAATCTCTACCTGTTAGGGTTTAACTTATCTAATTACGCAATAATAACACTCCGTTCATTCATAGCGTGCCTTCGTTGTGGTAAGAGGTTAATTACTTTTGACATTGTTTATTTTCAAGGAAAGTATTGTACTATATTCGCTATGCACCACGACAACGTAAATAAAATGCATATTCCGTTATTAATTGCCGTGATATTGATATTGACAGCAGTCCCAAACTTGACCTATGTATTTGCTTTATCAGATGATAATTGCCATTCTATAATGTACGGCGATCTGATGAAAGAACAGTACACAAACAAGACTTTATTACTGACAGAGAATTATTGTAATTAAAGGCGTAATTTTTACTTTATCCTGGTATCAGTAGCGATTTTGATTTTCAAAATTTTAGTTATAGTCCTCACTTGACATTCTCACTTATTAAGAAATTCTAATTTATTAAAGATTGGATATGCAAAATTTAATTAGTCTTAATATTCCTCATAGGAATAACCAATTGAGTATGAAATATAAGGTAAATCTAAATCAAAGTATAGTTATTATATTTTCTTCAATCCTAGTAGCACTAGTGTCATCTCTATTAAATCTGTACCTTGATTTGAATTTTCATAATCCATACATTCACGGGCAAGGAAATAATGATGACCTCATTACTTCCGACAGCACAAATACCAATACATCATCTATTCCATCTGCTAATCTTTCTGGAATTATGTCTGAAGATATGGTTCAGCATTTTACAATTTCATGTAATGATTTCAAAAAATTATTCGATGCACTTTCTGTGCTAGATATCGGCAATCAAGTTTCAGAAAAAAGCATAAATCAAACGACATTAGATGATGTAGAAAATATCTTTAATATCTATGCTGGAAATTGTACTGAACTTGACGAATATGAGTTTGAATAGTTGCTTGTCTACGTGCAATTGAACTCCTACATTCCTCTCGAAATTAAGTATTTTAAGTCACTTTCTTACTCTTTTTGAATTTCTTTAGTAATACCAATGATATGACTGAACCAGTTGCGGCAGCCGCGATGATGATAGGAAACTTTAGGTTAGCTATTTCGGCTGAATACGGTTCCGAAACATGAATTGGAAAATCAAAGATCAATTTTTTATTCGAGTCATTAGAATCTCCCACTGTAGGATTATCTAGAATCTCAATACTTAGGAGAAATATGCCTGAGTTGTTAAAACTATAGTTATATGAGAAATGTCCACTTGACAATAATATGGGTTGTGTCCTTACTAATTCGTCTCTTTCATCTGATATTCTAATAGCAATGGGTGTATCTGTTATTGGATTGTTACTAACTGTAGTAATCATAATATTGATGCGGGTTTCCTGTCCAGAAATTGGATCTCTGGGCACAGCATTAATGCTGACATCATAATCTCCAATTCGCTGTTGTAAGGAATTACTTAACAAATCTGCGGATATTGATTGCACAGTGGATAATGCGCAGATGACAATTAAGATATATGAAATAAATAATACTATTCGCTCCAAATTATTATTTCATTGTAAATTCCGTTTTATTTCGCACCATGTATAAGATTTCATTTTGGGTTATATTGACCACAGATGTTTGAACACCTGTATTACTATTGATTTTCATAAGATTCGCATGTCTTATTTGCTCTAAAATGAACATTTCCACTGTCTGAGACATAAAGATTTCCAGAAGAGTCTATTGCAATATCGTGGGGAATAAAGAATTGATCGTCTCGACATCCAAGTGATCCCCACTTTGTAACAAAATCGCCTTCACTGTTGAATTTCTGAATACGTACGTTCCTAGTATCTACAACATATACATTTCCTTCTTTATCGGTCACTACGCCATGATTTTCATCAAAGTGACCGTTCCCGTATCCAAATCCTCCCCATTTTGTGGTAAGATTACCCTGATTATCAAATTTTGCTACATAAGAATTGTTTCTACCATCAGTAACATAAACTGAATCATTTGAATCTACAGTAATATCATGTAAATGTACAAATAACATTCCAGGAGAATACGAATTCCATTTAGTCAAAAACTTCCCATCATTGGTAAATTTTTGAACTTCAGGATTATCCTGATCACTTGTATACACATTATCATTTGAATCAACAGCAACTCCCCAAGGTTTAATGAATTGACTATCTCCTCTTCCTTTACTACCCCACATCGTAATGAAATTACCTTCACTATCAAATTTCTGAATTTGCTGGTTAGCGTAATCAGCAACAAATATGTTGCCATTTGAATCTACCGCCATGCTCTCAGGTTGCAAGAATTGTCCCGGACCTTCTCCTTTACTGCCCCACATACTAATGAAATTACCCTCACTGTCAAATTTCTGAATGTTACATTTTTCAGCATCACTTACGTAAACATTGCCATCCAAATCTACCGTAATTCCATGTGCATGTAAAAACTGTCCTGGCCCTGTTCCTTTAGTACCCCAGGCAGAAATCAGTGTGCCGTTACTATCATATTTTTTAACGTAATGGAATGCTGGAAGGTCGTCAGTAACAGGCCCTACTCCATCTGAATCATTCTCCAACGAAACATTACTAACATATTGGGATTGATCGTTGTTGTCCTTACAATTGAGACTCTTTGCGTCTTCTGATGTTTGAGAATAAATCGACTGAGAATTCAATAAAGACACGCTTGTTAACACTAAAGCCAGTGATAGCAGAACCACAATCATCTTTAAATTAACATTCAAGTCTTCTAATTCTCGAATTCTCATAATATTCTTATCACCAAGCTGCGGCCTCAATAGAGGACATCAGTATGAGGTCTTTAGTCACCAAATATAAATTTAAAACTAAAGAAAAATGAAATTCAAGAGTGACGCAATAGAATATGTCGCAGAATTAGATTTCGTTCTATCACTAGCATGGATTTCATTTTCTAATCAAGTATTAGATTCATCTTCCCCTTGTTCTCCTCCTTCTTCAGCATGTTCTCCTCCTTCTTCAACTAGGTCCAACTTAAAAATACTGTTAAGCAATGAGGTGAGCTTCTCATCTACTATTGTATCAATTTCATCCAATGGTGCTTTGTTATCTATTTTTTCTTTCAATGCATTAAACGTATCTCCCAATTCAGTTGAATTTGTATTTGAATCCGGCTTAATTTCATTGAAGATTTCTATTGCGCGTAAAACAGCTGCCTGAGCGCTCTGGTAATTGGCGTTATCGACTATATTTGAAGATTCATTGTTCTTATTATCTGTCGAGTGTGAAGATGTCATATTTTCATCATGTTCACTTTCATGTTCTCCCTCTGTATTACCTAAAGCGATGCCATAATGTTCCAAAGTTTCACCTAACAAATCATTAATCACTAAAGCTTTTACAGTATCATTGCTAAGTTGTTCTTCATCTATTCTAGTGTTCACAACTTCAGCTATTATATCTGTTATATTAGTAACCTTATCAGTAATTTCTGATTGTGATGGGGTTCCAGTTTCAAAAGCGTTACTAAAATCAGTTAACGTATTATTTAGCTCTGTTGCAAGGCGAGAATTTCTTTCAGAAATTTCTTCAGTATCATTAGCAGTTATATGTTCAGATAGGTGTTCAGCATGATCCTTTGCTAGAGTAACGTTATTTGAAAGTTGCTCTTCAGCTAATTGTGATTCTATTTTTATCATTTCCACTTTAGTCAAAAAAGAAGCACTTTCATCTCCTGAAAAGGTGTGACCTAACACAGATCTGTTCGCACTTGGACCAATCATAATTAATAGTACTAGCAGAGGTATTAAGTAATACTGTACTTTGACCATCAAAACCGGTTATAATTTAGCATAATAATAGCATTATGGTACATCTATCGAAATCAAGGTTATTTGAATAAAATTATTTTGATACTGAGAAGATAAAAATTACTGTTTATTTTCAAAACTGTACTATAAACTATAATTTCACCAAGCTTGTTAATCTATGAACAGTAACATGAAGTACAAGAGAATTGTAATTGCAGCTGTTATTATTGGTCTACTAATTGGCATTGTGTTCGTCTCAACTTTCTACAAATCTATTACAGATGACGCTGAATTGACTTTAAAAAGAAATGCAATATTAGAATATCTCAAGGAAAATAATGGCACTAATTCATCCAAAGGATTCAACCAGGATATTGCTAAATCACATTGAAACGCATTCATTTCAAAGTTTTTCAAGAATTTAGTATCTTGGCCAATCCACGGTCCAGTTATTCAAGGCAGATTAAACTTTGTTTTTACGTTTCAAGAATATTACAATAACAGCTATAACGGCTAATGCTGGTACCAAGTAGTATGTTATTAGTTCATGAGTGGGTATTACTTGATTTGGATTTGTAGCTGATATATCAAAATCTACGGAAATCGGTCTTTGAGAAAATGTAGGATCGCCATTAATTCTAACTAATAAAGAAACTTGGTAATCCCCAATATCTTTAAAAGTATACGGAAAAGTAATATCACTAAATTCATAAAACTTAAATGGAAAATTTTGAATGATGGATCCATTTACCTTATTTTTTATGATAAGTGATGCAAAGATGTTATTTACATTTTGATTCTCTTTATCTAGAATACTAAAATTTAGTAAAGTTGAGTTGTCACCAGCAAAAGGGAGAGGTGGATATGGTGCAAATATTAATTGGTAATCGCCAACATTCTTAGTTATTCCAAAGAAATGACCTGACGTAGACTGTGAGACATTATATGTATTCATACATAAAAAAAGGAACAATGTTAAAAGAAAAAGATGTTTAAAATAGAATACTTTTTGAACCGACATAAACATAATGTGTTAAATTGATTGTACAACCTTATTTTTAATTCATTCTATTTCAATCTGCCAGCAACTTTTTTAACCCATGATTGAAAGTACAATAATAATGATCAATTATAGCTTGGTTGCTATATCTACAATTGTCCTAATTAGGAAATTTATTGTTGGGGGCCGCCTACCATTCCCTTTCTAAATCGCAGTAAAGTAAACAGATATGCTGCCATTACAATTCCGGCAATACTTATTCCAAGAGTAGTCAATAATATCAAATATGAAATACCTGAATCCTTTTGCAATCCGCCAAGAGATTGTTGAATATCGACCATTTCACTTCGTGACATATTGAGATCGTCTCTACTTTTTTGAATGTCATTTGACAACCTACTAATTCCATCCTGAACTTGCTGATTTATATTATTAGTATTGGTGGAGTCAATAGAACTGTCAGGGAAGGAAAAAATAGATTTTGATTCTACATCTTCGATCTCAAATTCGCTGTCAACTTTTTGTCCCTTTACATCACCTTGAAGTATCAAATTATATGGTCCTACCCTTGTAGGAAGTATTTTAGCTTCATATCCACCATCTGTCGTTGGAGATGGCTGAAAGTCTAATTGTTTTGTTATCGTACCATATTTGGCAGATAATGTTAGATTAGCTAACGCATTAACAACAGGTGTTTGTTCACCACTAGTTCCCTTACTAACTTGTACAACAATACTATTCAAATCCGAGGCGAGTGGCGGTTCTGACAACCACCCAGCCTCAATGGTTGTATTCCCAAAAGTCTTACTAGTATGTGCAAACGAAGTTTCGGGATAATTTGTAAAAACTGCAGAGGATAGTAGAAAAGAACCAATCACAAACATAATTATTCCTTTCATTTCCATATAGACTAAACTAAATCTTCATACATGTTATATCCTTTATCCTCTATTTTCGATTAGTGTACTACAAAAAAGGGAATAATAAAATATTCAAATCATCATTATTCCCATGTAGTTATATTGATTCTTAATTTCCCTTTCTATTCAATTTCTTCACATTTTCATAAAAATTTGTCCGTAGTATTGGTATTATGTATGGCTATCCTCATTGGTTTCGGAGCTATTCACACGTCTTTTGGACATGCTTTTGTGATCAATAGCAGTCCCTCACAATCAGTATCCATAGCAGCATCTCCACAACAAGTAGATGTTTTCTTTAGCGAACCTGTTGACTTGCGGTACAGTAATCTAAAGGTATTGGACTCTAATGGAAAACAGGTAGATAAAGGGGATGTCCGTTACCTGCAAAACGATGAATCTAAATTGACAGTTTCAGTCCCACTATTGAAAGACGGTACCTATACTGTATCAACAAATGTATTGTCTCAAATTGACGGTCATGTTACGGATAATGCTTTTGTATTTGCTATTGGGCAAGCGGTACTACCCACAAACGTATCTAGTACCAGTCCATCCTCTACGCTTTACTTGCCAGAAGCAATAGCTAGATTTCCTACTCTTTTAGCCCAGGTAATGATTGTCGGAGCAGCATTTGGAAGCCTCTGGATGTGGAGACCATTTTCAAAGATCTCTTCTCTCACAGAATCAACATCTCCAATTAGACATATAGTAAACAATAATTTAGCAATTTATTATGTAGTTGCCTCAATAATATTAGTTTCTTCGAACTTTGCTATTTTATATTTTCAGGCAATTGCAATTAACGGAAGTTTAATCGATGTACTTGGAACGAGGTTTGGGACCGTGCTGTTAGAAAGATCATTAATATCATTCATAATTTTTGGCCTGTCTTTGTATGAATACAGACAATTTAGGAAAAAAGAATCTCACACGTTCTCTAGATTGGAAAGCATAGGAATTCTAACAATAGGTATAATATTACTGGCAACAACCAGTCTGATTGGGCATGGAGCTTCAAGTAAACAACTAACGCCATTAATAATCGATTTTGTACATAATTTGACTGCCTCGATATGGATCGGTGGCACCTTTTATCTTGCGTTTGTTCTGATTCCAATACTAAAAGCGTCAAAAATGAACTTGTATCACAAGTTAGCGACATTATCAGTATGGATTCCTAGATATTCCAGTCTAGTGGTAACATTATTGGGTATATTAATTATTACTGGTCCATTCCTATTGTACATACTTGAAAATAATTTGAGTTTGGTTATTGGTTCATTGTATGGTACCTTTTTGATCGCAAAGCTTTCACTAGCAGGATTAATGGTCATTTTGGGAGGGTATAGCAGTATATTTATCTACAATCGGGTTGTCGATTCATTGAAAGTAGCTCAACTTGTTGGTATCAAACCTAGCAATTACAAGTTACCAAACGGAGAATCAGAAAGTGAAAGAAAAGCAGAATCCATCATCGTTAACTTTAGAAGGGCCCTAGTGATTGAATCGATTCTTGGAATAGCACTCCTTCTAAGCGTAGGTCTATTGGTAAATACTGGAGTTCCGGAAAGTGAAATGCAGAATCTGTCTCAAGCAAGCACTGGTGAGTCAACTGAGACTGATCATTATGAGTCAACTCGATTCGTTGATAATGATACCAAAATCGGTTTGTCAATAACCCCATACGAGGTTGGGAATAATAATTTTAAAGTGTCATTTTTGGATGTGAATGGAAACCCAATTGAAGTACAATCAGCTGAGATAAAATACCGACAAATTGAAAAATCAATCGGTCCTATCACTATAGATCTAGAAGAGCAATCAACAGGAGTATTCTCGGCTAATGCCTCGTTTGGTATACCCGGAATATGGGATATGGAAATCCAGGGTATTCCAATAAAACAAAATATGTCTGGTATTGTAGCATCATTTGATGACCTGTTAGTAAAACCTAATTTTGATGAGCTAATATTCAATGTAACTGAATATCCAATATCAAATACTACTATTCAACCATTATATCCGATTTATGACAAAATTAGAAATTACATCTGGTTTGGTGATACCATTATTGGAAGCGGCCGCATTTTTGCATTTGATATTAACAGGGGAAATTATGTTGAGCACAAAATTAATGGCACAAGTATCGTCACCTTGATGGCAATGGATTCAAAGAATAGTTTGTGGTATGTAGATCCTCTTACAAAAACTATAGGCAACTATGATCCTTCAACAAATCTTAATAAGCAATTTACCTTTCCCAGATATGTGACGCCATCAGGAATTGCAATAGATTCAAACGACAAACTTTGGATAACTTCACCGGGATCAGGAGAGGTTATGATCTTTGATCCGAAAGTAGGTAACGTAACTCAGAAATTACTTATCAACGATAAAAAAGCACGTCCATTTGCTATTGTCTCTGACCCTGTCAATAATTTAATATGGGTAACTGACGAAGCAGGAAAGCTAGTGAAAATTGATCCTGCTAATAACTATTCTATAACTGAGTATTCACCCAGCGGTAACAAATCATTATTGAGCCCAACTGCGTTGTTGATTGATAAATCTAGTGGGGAAATTTATATTTCACAACATGATGGTCACAGAATAGCTTCTTTTAACCCACTAACAAAAATATTTACTGACTTGCCAATAATCAATGAATCAGGATTGCCATTTGGAATGGCATATGATAAATATGGCAATTTATGGGTCGCAGAACATACAATAAACAAGATTGCAGTGATTGATACTCAAAAATCAAAGATCAAAGAAGTAACGCTTGAAACACCTGCACCGTTTGTTCAATGGCTTACTTCTGATTCAGACGGGAACATTTGGTTTGCTGAACAACGAGGAAACTCAATTGGGATGATAGAACCTAACGTCGGACCAATTACTCAACAGCAGAAGCAGGAACCAGCTGAGAGTCCTAGCTCAATGACGACATCAAATGCTGGGTTGAATATCAATTACCAGAATTTTGTTGCGCCCGTTATTCTAGTTGGGATTATTTTGAGTGCATTTATGTATGCTAGAAACGTTTCGAATCTAAAGGCAAATATAGCAAATATATCCGAACAATAGATTGTCATCTGGACAGTCGGTCTGGAACATAGAACCTGGATTAGGCAAGTCCGAGGATCTAGATATAGAATACACAAGGGTATTGTCATGATAGACACAGACAGTGCTCCTTTTGGTGGTCTTGTGCCTGTCTTCTCTCAAGAACTCCTTATTTCAATTAGACAAGTGGTATAATATAATTTGGCTAACTTAAACAGTCGATAAGCCTGGATGATAGCAACGGATAATAAGAGCCCCTTAGAACCTCTAGATAGTTAATAAAATAATTTCTTAGAATTAGAAATTTCTTAATCAAACATCAAGCATATTTTCGAACAGTGTACCAATTAATTTAAATTTAGTAACAGTATAATTGATTTCGTGCAATCGCAGAGAAGATACAGGGTACTAGACAATAAACTGAAATTCTTTGCACTTACTACGATTATAGTTTCTTCTCTTATTATACCGTTAACCATTCCTCATATTTCCCATCAATCAATGATATATCACATTATTATTCATATTGTGAGCTTGAATATTGCAGTTTTTCTTGGATTGGTGTCAATTTTTGCATACCTAAAAAATAGCAACAAAAGGATGTTTTTTATGGCACTAGGATTTGTGACACTTGCTATAGTAGAGGCAATCATGCTATTGTCCTCCACGGGTAACCTTGATAATGTAATTTTACCATCTCTAAATATCGAGTTACCTCATATAGTATTACTTGTGATGTTAACTTTATTTGGATTGGGGTTGTTAAAGGCAAATTGACTGCTAGCTTAGATTTAGTTTACAACAAGTCTTCAAGTCTATATTTTTTTGACACTTTGCCTGAGCTACAACAAAAGTTGTTATTGTCTATTGATGAAAATCCTGGAATTCGATACAGGGAACTATTGAGATTGATTAACTCATCAAATGGTGTTCTTTCATATCATATTAATAAATTGGAAAAAATGAATCTTGTAATTGTCGAGAGAAGAGTCAGAATGACAAGATTCTTTCCACGAAATATTTCAAATGAAATTATGGGAGTTATGGGATTTTTAAGAAATCAAACTTCCTATGAAATCATAAAACTTCTTTATGATAGGGGACCAATCTCTCAACAGGAAATAATAAATTACACCAGGAAGGCAGCGTCTACAATTTCGTGGCATATGAAAAAACTGTTGGATGATAATATTGTTTGCATTAAAGATAAGAATATTATTTATGACGCAAATAATGATGTTGGCATCAAGAAACAACATAAGAAGCTAAATCTGTATGATTTGCTAAACAGAAATATTGTAAACGGTCTGATCTATAAGACCAATAACTATATTGACAGTACGATAAATAACTATTCTGACATAATGGACTCCTTCTAGATAATCCTTCATTTATTATCTATCTGGATCAAGGATTTTTATTTTATAGCTTAAGGGCAAGTGCATCAAAGAAACAATCATATTTTGTAATATGAAAATACAGTAGAGTCGCGTTACAAAAACACATAAGTATCAAAGTGTTTTCATACGTCATGGATCCTCTAATCGAGAAACCCGAAAGAATTGCATTTATTGCCTACAATATTGGAATCTATGAATCAATACAAAAATTTGCTTCATTAATTTTGAGTGGTAAGATAAACAACAATATTGACACAAACAAAATAGCTCAATTGCTATCTGAGACTTTAACATTTTACGATGCCGAACTGATTTCACAACTAATGAATTTACTTATAGGAAGCAATCCAAAGTCGACTATTGCAAGAATTGATACCAATGAAGTAGATTATGTAATTCATCAACTCAAGGCTTGTGGAGTTTCCCTTCCATGAATGCCTCTCTCAATATTTCATTTCATTTGTTGAACTGTCTATCGAAAAATAAAAATAAAAACTAAATATCTCGTATTCATTTGAAAGGAATTTAAAACATCCCTTATTACAAATTCTATATTGAGTCTTGAAATTTATTTTTACTATAGTGATTTATCAGAATAGACAAGAATTATTCATAACTGTAGCTTAGTCTGTCTTAAATATAATTTACTAACGATGTACGTTATGGAATCATTTGGAATAGTTGAAATGTTGGGATGGTATATAGTTGGATTTTCAGCGACAATATTGACTCTTCAAGTATTTTCGAAGCTAAACAACTTGAGGAGAAAAGAAAAGAGAACGGTATATCTAGGATCTTCACACACTATCCTCAAATAAGGATCAAGTGTGGTTGATATCTGAATCCATTGGTGTAATATGGACGCATCGAAACGACTACTAGTGTTATGTAATAGGGAAAATGGAAAAATGGAAAAATTACGCGATATCCTGAAAATCTGCGAAAATTGGATAATGGTCTGGAACATTACTTTGTAGAAGTGAGTAGCGGTGATGGAATCCAATATGGATTACAAGCCTATGGGGAAGAGGCAATATCATTATACAAGGAAACAATGAAAACTCTTGGAAAGAATACCTGAGACTACGAACTAAAAGTTTTCAAGCTTTTAGCATTTCCCACTGTCATTGTTTTCCTTTACTAATTTCAGAGAAACAGAATTTATACAATAACGTTTGTTAGTAGGGCGTGGACCATCATCAAAAACATGACCAAGATGCGAACCACATTTTTTGCACGTTATCTCAATCCTCTCCATTCCAAAGCTATTATCTGAATGATATTCTACATTGTCTTGCTTAATTGGTTCAAAGAAACTTGGCCAGCCTGTTCCTGAATCAAATTTCGTGTCTGATTTGAATAATTCATTCCCACAACAAACACATTTGTAAA
>Ga0209382_10004316_pt1 | contig 19056 bp, 14 predicted proteins | sample SoiMetdeltSBSDD5_FD_187599 | JGI IMG/M metagenome (GOLD analysis project Ga0209382, IMG submission 187599) | Bulk soil microbial communities from a Populus tree surrounding site in Tennessee, USA - Soil MetaG P. deltoides SBSDD5 (SPAdes) (version 2) | ecosystem: Environmental > Terrestrial >...
CGCCGTGCAGCAGCGGCGTGCACGGCACGTCCCGGCCGAGCACCAGCGCGCCGGCGCCGATCGGGCCGCCGAGCTTGTGCCCGGTCAGGGTCAGCGCGTCCACCCCGGCCGCGCCGACGTCCACCGGCAGGGTGCCGACCGCCTGCACCGCGTCGGTGTGGAACGGGACGCCGTGCTGGGCGGCGACCGCGGCCAGGGCGCGGACCGGCTGGATCGTGCCGACCTCGTTGTTCGCCAGCATCACCGAAACGAGGATCGTGCCCGGCCCGACCGCCCGCTCAAGCTCCTCCAGGTCCACGACGCCGTCACGGTCGACGCCGACGTAACTGACGCGGAAGCCGCCGCGCTGCTCCAGCCACTCGCAGGTGCGGAGGGCGGCGTGGTGCTCGATCCTGGTGGTGACGATGTGGTCGCCCTCGCCCCGGCGGGCGACGGCGACGCCCTTGATCGCCAGGTTGTCGCTTTCGGTGCCGCCGCTGGTGAACAGGATCTCGCTCGGGCGGCAGTTGAGCACCTGTGCGACGGTGTCGCGGGACTCGTCGAGCGCCCGTCGTGCGACGCGGCCGTGGCTGTACAGGCTCGACGGGTTGCCCCAGCGCTCGCGGAGGTACGGCAACATCGCCTCGAGGACACGCTCGTCGAGGGGCGTTGTGGCGGCGTGGTCCAGGTACGTCAGGCGGGCCATCGACGCTCGAACCTTAGCACCTGGCGTGCCGGCCGGGCAAAACCATGGCATCCCAGACAACTGCAACGCCGGGTTCGCCGACGCCTCTTGTCGGGAGGTGGCGGCGGTCCGTATAGTTCAAGTCCGTGGTGTGTATCAGAACTACGCCCGGACGAACCCCACCTGCGCGGCTCAACAAGCCGCGAGGTTATCCCTCCCGCACTTCCAGGACCGGCGCCCCGACTGGGGCGCCGGTCCCCTTTTTGTGTCCTGAACCGGGCCCCGCGAGCGCACCGACCGCGAAACTGGCGGGCCGGACAAGCGTTCCCGTGGAGAGAGACTGAAAGGAGCGGACGTGACTCGATACATCTTCGTCAGCGGCGGTGTCGTGTCGTCAGTCGGCAAGGGGATCACGGTCGCGTCGCTCGGCCGGCTGCTCAAGAGCCGCGGCGTCTCGGTCGCCGTCTTGAAGCTCGACCCGTACATCAACGTCGACCCCGGGACGATGAGCCCGTACCAGCACGGCGAGGTGTTCGTCACCGACGACGGCGCCGAGACCGACCTCGACCTCGGTCACTACGAGCGGTTCGTCGACCTGAGCCTGACGAAGTCGAGCAACGTCACCACGGGCGGCATCTACTCCGGGGTGATCGCGCGGGAGCGAAGAGGCGACTTCCTCGGCGGCACGATCCAGGTGGTGCCGCACATCACCAACGAGATCAAAGAGCGGATCGCCCGCGTGCCGCGCCAGACCGGCGCCGAGGTGGTGATCGTCGAGGTCGGCGGCACCGTCGGCGACATCGAGTGCCTGCCGTTCCTCGAAGCGCTGCGCCAGATGCACCGCGAGCTCGGGCGCGACCAGTGCCTGTTCATCCACGTCACGCTGCTGCCGTTCGTCGGGCCGACCAAGGAGCTGAAGACGAAGCCGACGCAGCACAGCGTCAAGGAGCTGCGCGGGATCGGTATCCACCCGGACGTGATCGTGGCGCGCTCGGACTACCCGGTGCCGGACGAGCTGAAGGACAAGATCGCCCTGTTCTGCGACGTCGACCGCCGGGCGGTGATCCCGCTGGAGACGGCCGAGTCGATCTACGAGGTGCCGCTGGTCCTCGAAGAGGCCGGGCTGGGCGACATCGTGGTCGAGCGGCTGGGACTGGAGGTCGGAGAGCCTGACCTCAACGAGTGGCGCGACATCGTCGCTCGGGCAAAGGCCGCCGCGCCGGAAGTCCGGATCGGCGTGGTCGGCAAGTACGTCGGCCTGGAGGACGCCTACATCAGCGTCCGCGAATCGCTCCACCACGCGGCCTGGCACCACAACGTGCGGGCGCAGATCGAGTGGATCGACTCGGAGCTATTCGAGCGGAGCGATCCGGAGCCGAGGCTCCGACACCTCGACGGCATCGTCGTGCCGGGCGGGTTCGGGTACCGCGGCGTCGAAGGGATGATCCAGGTCGCGAAGTATGCCCGCGAGCACCAGGTGCCGTACCTCGGGCTCTGCCTCGGCCTCCAGGTCATGGTGATCGAGCTTGCCCGCCACCGCCTCGGCCTCGAAGACGCCAACAGCGCCGAGTTCAACCTGTTCAGCCGCGACCCGGTCATCGACATCCTGCCCGAGCAGAAGGACGTCTCTGAGAAAGGTGGCACGATGCGGCTCGGCGTCTACCCGTGCCAGCTCGGGCCCGGCACGCGGGCGGCGCTGGCGTACGGCGAGTCGATCGTCTTCGAGCGGCACCGCCATCGTTACGAGCTGAACAACGAGTACCGCCCGCAGCTAGCGGAGGTCGGGCTGGTGACCAGCGGGCTCTCGCCTGACGGCCGGCTGGTCGAGATCGGCGAGCTGGACGACCATCCGTGGATGCTGGGGACGCAGTTCCACCCGGAGCTGAAGTCGCGCCCGAACCGACCGCACCCGCTGTTCCGCGACTTCGTCGGCGCTGTGCGCACGCGGAGCCGGGGCGAGACCCGGAACGGCCACGCGACCGGAGCGACGGCGGCCATCAAGAGCTAGCGTCGCACGTCGGCAGAGCGTGAACGGCCGGCCGCGAGCGGTCGGCCGTTCTGTATAGTCCTGGACCGGCGATCTGCTAGCATCTGTCCCACGCTACATCGGGGAAGCATGGTCGTGGCAGACGGAACGGGCGTCGAGGCCGCCTGGCTCTCGAACATCAGGGACACCCACGCGCTGGTGCGCGAGAACCGCGTCGGCCGGCTTGCCGTCGTCGTGAGCGGCAGCGAGGGCGATCAGCGCTTCTGGAAGCGCCACGTCGCCGACGTCGCGACCGACATCTTCCGAGCCGACGGCTCGACCAACGTGATCTCAGTCCGCGAGAAGACGCCGAAGGGCAATTTCCTCGGCACGCTCAACGCCTGGCGTGAGGTCCAGCAGCAAGTCCGCGAGGGGACGGCGACGTTGCCAGACGTCGGGCTGCTCAGCATGGTCTTCGGCAAGGGGAAGCGGCTCAGCCCGTTCACCCAGGCGCTCGGGAACTGCAAGGCCGCGCTCCCGACGCCCGCTCGCAGCGCGTCCTCGTCCGAGTACCTGCGCGGCGGCGACCTTTCCAGCCTGTTCGCCGGGACCTGGCTCGACGCCATCGGCCGGGCCGGCTTCGAGGGACTGGTAGTCAAGTGGGGCGACGAGGTGCTGATCCCGGGCGTCCGCTGGAGCATCTCGCCCGATGCCTACCGCGAGGTCGACGCGATCCGGTTCGTCTGGCGGACCGAGCCCGACGAGACGCTGGCGCGCGAGAAGGAGTGGATCGTCGTCGACGGCGCGACCAATCTGATGGTGACGGAGTACTCGCGCCAGGACCTCGACGCGATCCGACGCCGGCGCGAGGCGTTGGGCGGCGGGAGCCTGGCAATGGGCGTCAACCTCGGGAGCTTCGCCATCAGCTACGGGCTGCTCGACGCGGCGCTCGACGTCTTCGGCTCGGACGTCCAAAACGACAGCCGGGCGGCCGACTGGGACCCGTACGGCTGGCTGGCGCTCGCCTGCCGATCCGAGGAGGAGTGGCGGGCCGAGATCGCGCAGGAGGCGCGGGCGGGCCGGACGGCGCTGGCGAAGCTGCTGGAGCGGTTCCCGGACTTCTACGAGAAGATGCACGCCGTGCGGGCACGGCTGGAAGCGCGGAAGCATCGGCCGCTGCGGATCGCCGTCCTCGACTTCGGCTCCTGCTTCTGGGTCGACATGGGGCTCCACTCGACGCTGCGGGCCTCGCTCGAACGGCTGACGCAGCGGTCGGCCGAGGGGCAGGCCGCGCGCGAGATCTTCGGCATCAGTCAGGAGCCGGACTCCCAGGGCAACATCGTCGTCAACAGCCGGCTGGCCGACGGCGCCGACCTCCGCGACTCGGTCATCGTCGACTCGGTCATCGCCGACCGCCAGTCGGTGCTCCGGCGCGGCGTGGTGGTCGGCGGGCGGCACGGACGTATCCAGATGCCGGAAAGCGGCGCGGCGCTCTTCTGCGCCCTCGACGATCTCCGGCTTGACGGCCCGTCCGCGGTCGCGCTGCGGTCGGTTGGCGGTTCGGTGCAGCTACCGGAGGGCGGGCGCCACACGACGCTGCCGCTGGCCGACGAGCCGGTGCCGATGCGGGGCAGCGAGGCGATCCGCAACTACGACGGGCCGGACTACACCACGCCGATCCTCGGCAATGCGCTCTCGTTCGGCGAGGCGAGCGATCGGATGGACGACCTCGGCCCCGACGAGTGCGACCGCCGCTGGCGCGAGCGCTGGGAAGCACACGACCCGTCCCGCTGAGCCCTTGCTCCCGAAATGCCGGGTCAGGCAGTCGCGCGCGCGGGCTCCGCGCGGCGACCGAACCCGAACCAGCGGGCGAGCTCGCCGACGTTCCACGAGTAGAGTAGCAGGCTGGCGTTGAAGATCGAGCTGTAGGTCCCCGACGTGATGCCGATCAGGAGGGCCAGCACGAAGCTGTGAATCGTCGTGCCGCCGAACAGGCGCAGGGCGACCAGCGTCAGCAGCACCGTCACCGACGTGTTGACGGACCGCCCGAGCGTCTGGGTCAGGCTGTGGTTCATCACGTCCTCGAACGGCTCGCCGGCGTGGCGCACGATGTTCTCGCGGACCCGGTCGAACACCACGATCGTGTCGTGGACCGAGAAGCCGATCACCGTCAGGACGGCGGTGATGAACATCGCGTCGAGCTCGATGGCGAAGAACCGCCCGAGGATCGAGAACACGCCGAGGACCAGCAGGGCGTCATGGACGAGCGCCGCCACCGCGCAGGCGCCGTAGCGCACCGAGTTCGGCACGCGGCGGAACGCCCACCAGAGGTAGAGCAGGATCCCGCCGCAGGCGGCGATCACGGCCAGGATCGCGTAGCGCACGATCTCCGAGGCGATGATCGGCGAGACAACGTCGAGGCTCAGGATCTCGACCGGGCCGAACTGCTGGGTCAGGGCGTTGACGATCACCTGGCGCTCGGTCTGGGCGTTCGGATCGGCCGACTCCGCCAGCGTGCCCTCGAAGGGGAGCGTCCGGACCACGAACGTCCCGTCGTCTGACCGCTGGACGATCGCCTCGCCGTGCCCGAGCCCCGCGAACGCCTCGCGCAGGCGCGGCTGGTCGACGTCGTTCTGGAAGCGGAGTGTCATGATCGTGCCGCTGGTGAAGTCGATGCCGGGCCGGAGCCCGCCGGGCAGCACCAGCGAGATCAGGCCCGGCACGATCAGGACGATCGAAACCAGGTAGAACCACATCCGGTACTTGACGAAATCGAAAGTCATGATCGGGCGCCCCCTTCGGCCCGGAGGCGGCCGCCCGGAGCCCGCGTGGGCCTCGGGTTCAGGTCCTCCTGGACGCTCATGCCGAACAGCGACGGTTTGTGGACCAGGCCGGTGCTCATCACGGCGGTCAGCAGGCCCCTGGTCACGAAGATCGCGCTAAACAGCGAGACCCCGACGCCGACTGCCAGCGTCAGCGCGAAGCCGGTGATCAGGCTGGCGCCGAAGTTCTGTCCGAACCAGTAGAGCAGCAGGCAGGTGATGAGCGTCGACGAGTTCGAGTCGCGGATGCTGGTCCAGGCGCGGTCGAAGCCGGCCTTGATGCCGGCGTTGACGCTCCGGCCCCAGCGAAGCTCCTCGCGCATCCGCTCGAAGATCAGGATGTTGGCGTCGACCGCCATGCCGATCGAGAGGATGAACCCGGCGATGCCGGCCAGGGTGAGGGTGACCGGGATCAGCAGGAAGATCGCCAGCGTGGCGATGGTGTAGACGCCCAGCGCCAGCGTGGCGACGACGCCGGGCAGGCGGTAGTAGAGGATCATGAACAGGGCAACCACCAGCAGCGCGATCTCGCCGGCGATGATGCTCTTGCGGACCGAGTCCGAGCCGAGCGTCGCGTCGACGGTGCGCTCCTCGACGATCCGGATCGGCACCGGCACGGCGCCGGCGTTGAGCTGGATCGCCAGCGTCCGGGCCTCATTGAGGCGCATGTTGGTGATGACGCCGTTCCGGCTGATGACCGCCTGAACCGTCGGCGCCGAGATCACCTGGTTGTCCAGGAAGATGCCGAGCGGCCGGCCGATCAGGCGGCGCGTGATCTGCTCGAACAGGTGCGCACCCTCGTCGTCGAACTCGAAGGCGACCTGCGGCTGGTTGGTGCGCGGATCGAAGACGATCTGGGCGTTCGGGCGGAAGTACTTGCCCGTCAGCTCCTTCTCCTCGCCGTCGAGCCCGGTCGCCGATGCGATCTTCCACTGGCCGGTCGCCTGGTCCATCTCGCGGAAATCGAGCTGGGCCGTCTGGCCGATCAGCTTCTTCGCGTCCTCGATGTCCTTGACGCCCGGCAGTTCGACGATGACGCGGTCAGATCCCTGTGACTGGATGACCGGCTCCGCGACGCCGTAGGCGTTGACGCGCCGCTCCAGCACCTGGATCACGCCTTTGAGCACCTCGTCGGCGTTCTGGCCCGGCGCCTTGGTCATGTCGGCCTGGAGGACCAGGTGGGTGCCGCCCTGGAGGTCCAGCCCGAGCGTGAACCCCTGGCGCTCCAGCCGGAGATTGCCGATGTGGATGTTCAGGCCGCCCGGCCAGGGCCAGACGATCAGCGCCGAGAGGATCGTCACGATCGCGATGATCAGTAGACGCCAGCGATTTCGCATGCGGTGCTCCGAGCGGGGAAACCGGACGAAAAGTACGAAGGACCGGAGCATTATGCCAGCAAGCCGAACGCCCCGGACCGGATTGCGCGGCGGTCAGCGCTCCTCGTCGAGGCGCACGCGCTTCAGGCGGACCAGCGACAGGACGCGCTCCGGTTCGAAGCCACGGACGTACGGGCGCACCAGCGTCCGCGAGCCGTAGTAGAAGACCGGAATGGCCGGGTACTCATTCGCCAGGACCTCGTCGGCCCGCCCGTAGAGCGACTCCCGCTCGGGCCGGTCGAGCGTCGCCGACGCCTCGCGCACGAGCGCGTCGAAGGCGTCGGACTTCCAGCCGGCATTGAAGCTGCCCGGGTCCTCGCGGCTGTCCCAGATCAGGTTGTACCAGTTGAACGGGTCCTCGTAGTCCGAGAGCCAGCCGCCTCTCGCCAGGTCGCCGCCGAGCGTCCAGGCCTCGCCGCGCCGCCAGCGCATGAACGCCGTCCACTCCATCGGGTCCAGCTTCAGCTCGACGCCGAGGGTGTCCTTGTAGCGCTGGCGCAGGTACTCGCCCAATTGGGTCCACTGCGGGCTGACGTTGAAGGCGAAGCCGATCGGCGGGAGCTCCTTGCCCTCGGGGAAGCCGGCGTCGGCGAGCAGCGCGCGGGCGGCGTCGACGTCCTCGGTCGGCCAGCGGGCCTCGTCGCGGCCGACGATGCCGTCCGGCACCAGGGCGTTGGCGGGCGTGCCAATCCGCTTGAGGACGTCGCGGAGGACGCGTTCGCGCTCGATCACCAGGCCGAGCGCCCGCCGGACCCGGCTATCCTGGAGGTGCGGGCGGCGGTGGTTGACGGCCAGGAACAGCGTGCCGGACTGCGCGGTAGTGCGGACGCTCGCGCGGGCGGCGGCGTCGCCGAGGATGCGCTCGGCGTCGGCCGGCGGGATCTCGAAGCTGGCCCCAGTCCCGAAGACGTCGAGGCCGCCGCTCTCGTAGGCCGCCAGCACCTGGCTCGCGCCGTCCTCCGGGAAGATCCGCAGCGTCGCCCGGGGCATCAATTGGTCGGCGCCGGGGTAGGTCGGGTTGCGGTCCAGCACGAGCTGCTTGTCGTGGGCCCACTCGACCAGCCGGAACGGCCCGTTGCCGACGATGTTCTCCGGTCGGGTCCAGCGGTCCCCGAACCGTTCGAGGGCCTCCTTCTTCAGCGGCGAGAAGGTGACCAGCGAGGTCAGTCGCGGGAAGTGCGCTAACGGCTCGTCCAGATTGACCACCAGCGTCTTCGGGTCGCGCGCCGTAACGCCGAGCAGGGCCGGGTCCAGGCGCTCGTTGTGGATCCGGTAGCCGTTCTTGATCGGGTAGAACAGCGCCGCGTAGTCCGAGGCGGTGCGCGGGTCGATGGCGCGGCGCCAGGCCCACACGTAGTCGGCGGCGGTCACGGGCGAGCCGTCCGACCAGAGGCGGTCGGTGCGCAGGGTGAAGGTGAACGTCCGGCCGTCGTCGGCGACTTCCCAGCGCTCGGCGCCGAGGGGGGCCGGCTGGCCGGCCTCGTCGATCTCGGTCAGCCCCTCGAAGAGCTGGATCGCAACCTGGACCGAGGCGTGGTCGGTCGCGAGGGCCGGATCGAGCGTCGGCGGCTCAGTGGTCGGCATCCGCAGCGAGAGGCGCTGGGCGCGCGCGGTGACCGTCGCCGCGACGTTGGGCGTCGGCGGCGGGACCGGCGTCGCGGTGGTGGCGGCGGCAGCGCTGGCCGGGGTGGCAGCGGGCGAGTCCGGCTGGCTCGGGCCGCGACAGGCGGCCAGCAGCCCGCCCAGCAGCACCAGCGAGCCACCGAGCGCCCGCCGTCGCGAGATCGGACGTCTCAGCCGACGCTCACGCCGATCGGAAGCGGTCACTCGGGTTGGACTGGCGCGGCGGGCTGCTCGTCGGACGAGCGCCGATGGGGACGCCGGGCGGTACGCTGGAGCTCGTCGAGGCTGTCGAGCCGGTCGACGTAGACCATGCCGTTGAGGTGGTCGATCTCGTGCTGGAGCGCCTGCCCGAGCAGTCCTTCGGCCGCCGAGATCCGGATCTCCTTGCCGTGGGCGTCGCGCGCCGTGACCGTGACCTTCTCGGCGCGCCTGACCTTGCCCCAGTAGCCCGGGACCGAGAGGCAGCCCTCGTCGAGGACGTGCTCGCCCTCGGCATCGACGATCTCGGGATTGACCAGGACGTGGACCTGGCCTTCCTCGGCCTCGACGACGGCGATCTGGAGCGGCACGCCGATCTGCGGCGCCGCCAGCCCGACGCCCGGCGCGTCCCGCATCGTCTGGATCATGTCCTGGACCAGCGTCCGGATCGCGTCGTCGAAGCGCGAAACCTTACGCGCCGTGTTCCGAAGCACCGGGTTGCCCAGCGCCACGATCGGGCGGACGGTCATCTGCACCATCGCTCCTTCTGTCTCACCGCGAGATTGTATCAGTCTCGCCAGCCGCCTCCCGTCACGAAGCGGTGACGTCGAGGTCGTAGATCTCCTCGTAGACGCGCTCGATGGTGGCGAGCAACAGGGCGTGGTCGGCGTCGGCGACCAGGGACGCGAGGACCGCCGCCGCGCCGGCGCCGACGCCTTCCTTGACCAGGAAATCCTCGTAGCGCCGCAACGGGACGTGCCTCGACGCGGCGAAGCTCAGATCGCTGGCGAAGACCGGCACGTCGGCGATCTGGGCGACCAGTCCGGCGAGGTCGGCGGTCGGGTCGCGGGCGACCCAGGAGGTGGTGGCGATGCCGATCCGGTCGAGGTCGACCGCTCGGCCTTGCGTGCGATCCAGCGCGACCATCAGCGCAAGGACCGCCGCCATCTGGCTGCCACCGGCCAGCAGGACGGGGGTCTGTTGTTTCATGGCGCCGATCGCCAGGCCGGCGACGAACGGCTGCATCGGGTCGCCGACGGCCGCGACGACCTCGAGCGGAGACGCCTGCGGCCGGGCGCCGTCGAGACCGGCCGCCGCCAGCGCTTGCTTCACGACCGCGGTCTTCAGCGGGTGGGCGTTCTGGGGCATGCTGCTCGAGACCTTCCCCCAGGCGTCGATCCCGAGGCCGCAGAGCAGCGAGAGCGCCGTCGTCGTCCCGCCCGGGACGCTCTCCGCGAGCACCAGGTAGTCGGCGTCACTCGCGTATCGGGGCGCCATCGCGAGTCCTGTCGCGAAGAGGCTCTGCGCGTTCGGGACCGCCCGCCCGGTGACGATCGAGGCGCCCCAGCGCTCCGCGACGACCGTCGTCGGCGCGTCCGGTTTGACCCGGAGGCCGGCGTCGATCGCCACGACGCCGACACCGCTGAGGCGCAGTCCGGCCAGCGTGATGATGACCGGTCCGGGCGCGCCGCCGGGATTCGAGGGAACGCCGGCAATGCAGAGCGGCCGTCCGTGGAACAGCGCCTCGACGTCGGCGGCAGCGGTCAGGCGCCGCAGCTCGGCGGTGGCGCCGGCGCCCGAGAGGCCGTCGATCTCGGCGGTCTCGGTGTGGGCGACCGTGCAGACGAAAAGGGGGCGCCGGCCGGCCAGCTGATCGAGCAGGCGACGGCCGCGCTCGGGGGCGTGGACCAGGAGGATCGGGCGGGGCTCGGCGCGATCGAAGGTCCGGGACTGGTCGGTCGTCATCGCGGCGCCTTGGGCACGGAGTCTCGGACGAAGCGGCCAGGATGGCCGCGCTCCCAGCCACGGACGAGCCACCGCACGCCGAAGACGACCGGGACGGCCAGGACGGTCAGCGTCTTGACCAGCTCGGCTGCGTGGTCGATCGCCGGCAGGTCGGGCGGCGGCAGCTTCGCGCCGAGCACGTAGTGGCCGGGCTTCTCCAGGCGGGTGCCGAGCAGGCCGGCCATCGTCGCCATCGGCCAGCCGGCGTTCGGGCTGGCGGTCTGGCCGTGGTCGCGCCGGGTGACGGCGAGCCCGGTGGCGACGTCGCCGCCGCCGAGCGCCCCGGCCGCGAGCAGCAGGCCGGAGGTCAGACGGGCCGGCAGCAGGTTCAGCGCGTCGTCCAGGCGCGCCGCCGCCTTGCCCAGGTGCTCGTACTCGTCGCGGTAGCCGATCATCGCATCCAGCGTGTTGGCCGCGCGGTAGGCCAGCGCGGCCGAGAGTCCCCCGAGGGCATGGTAGACGAGCGGGGCCACGATGCTGTCGGATGCGTTCTCGGCGAGCGACTCGACGGCGGCGCTCGCCAGCAGCACGCCGTCGAGGTCCGCGGGGTCGCGGCTCACGAGCGCCGTCACGGCGTTCCGCGCACCGTCCAGGTCTCCGTCGTCCAGGCACCGCTCGACGCGGGCACCGGCCTCCAGGAGCGCCCGGACGCTCAGCGTCGTCTTGAGGAGCCAGGCTTCGGCGAGCAGCGCCAGCGGCGCCGGCAGACGATCCAGCAGGCGCGCGACGGCGGCGCCCGCCAGCGCCGCCCCGCCGACCGTCAGCGCGGTGATGGCGCCGCCGTAGACGAGGCGCGCGGTCGCGCCGGCCGGCGCGAGCCGGGTCAGCGCCGTGGTGGCGGCGCCGATCCAGACGACCGGGTGGGCCCACGACGGCGGCTCGCCGAGCGCCGCGTCGAATGCGAGGGCCAGCGGCACGACGGCCGACCGGACGGCGCGACGGGCGGGCGGTGTTGTGGCTCGCTTCATGGACAGCGACGAGCCCCCGGCACTGTCATGCCGGGGGCTCAGGTGTGCAGGGCGGGCCGGACCGCTAAACGCCGGCCCCGTTGGAGCTGCCCGCGAGGGTGACCTCGCTGGCCGGCCAGTAGCGGGCCTCGGATGGCAGCATCGAGCCGAGCAACTTCTGGATCGCCATCACGTGGCTGCAGATCCCGTTCGACCCGAAGAAGTGGCAGTCGCACGACCAGCGGCTGTCCCTGAAAGCGACGGTGTGCGTCTCGTTGTCCCCACGGAACGTGGTGCTCAACTCGCCGAAGATGACGCGATCGGGCTCGCGCGCGTAGAGGTTCGCCTTCTGGATCTTGCTGATCAAACTGGACTGCATTCGGGAACCCTCCCCTTCGCTACGGTGCCGTCGAAAAACACGAACGCCAGTGTGCGTGCGCACACTGGCGTTCTGGTGCTCATGTTCTACTCGCCGTCGCAGATGTCGTAGCCAATACGCTCATCCCGGCCATCGTCCTCGACGACGATGGCACCTTGAGAATACACCGTCCACCAGGAGAGTGTCAACGCGACAGCATGCCATCGGAGGCCCGTGTCCCGCCTGTGACACCACGCTGAAAGGCGCCGAAATGTGCCCGAAATCGCGAGTTCGAGCGCCGCTGGTGCGGCACGCTCACATCTCGATTACGGTTGTCGCAACGTGCTTGACAGTAGCGAACGACGGGCGTAGTATCGGGGCGCAACGGATTGCTTTGGGGCCATCAAAGTGATGAGCGGACGCACCTCATGCGCCTTGTCCGTCGATTGAGCTCAACCGGCCGCCGGGTGGCGGTCGATCCGCTCGTGCGAGGCTGGGACGATCCCCTGGGCGGCCGCGAGATGCGGCGTCGGCTCGGTGCCATCGCGCTCATCCTGGTGATCGCCGTCGTGAGCTGTACGCCGGCCGCGACGACTCCGCCAAAGCCCTCGGGCAAAGAGTTCGCGCCGGCCGCGATTCCGATCACCAGTGCTCTGGTGGTCCAGGGCAGCATCGCCGCCACCCTGGTCTACAGCGGCAACGTCCAGGCACGCTCCCAGGTCAACGTCGTACCGAAGATCACGGGGCGCGTCGAGCGCCTGTACGTCGACATTGGCGACGAAGTCCGGCAAGGCGAGGTGATCGCCGAGCTGGATCGGGCGGCGCTCGACGCCCAGGTGCAGCAGGCCGAGGCGGCGGTCAGCGTGGCCCAGGCTCGCCTTCAGCAAGTTCAGACCGGCTCGAAGGCGGAAGACATCGAGGCGGCCGCGGCGGCCGTCCGGTCGGCGGAGGCGCGGCTAGACCAGGCACGGGATGGGGCGCGCGTGGAAGAGATCGCGGCGGCGCGGGCCCAGGTGGGGCAGGCTCAGAGCCGGTTAGACTCCCTGCTGGCCGGCCCGAAGCCGGACGACGCGGCCGGGCTCGACGCCGCGATCGACCAGTCCCGAGCTCAGGTCGACCAGACCCGCGCGCAGCTCGCCTCGGCCCAGGCTACGCTGACCGAGTCGCGCTTCCGCCTGGAGCAGGCCCGGGCCGGACTGGGCGGTCCGAACACCCGAGCCGAGGACATCGCCGCCGCCCAGGCCGCCCTAAACGCGGCGAGGAGCCGTCTGGACAATCTGCGGGCCGGCGCCCGGCCCGAGGACATCAAGGCCGCCCGGCTCGCCGTGGACCGCGCGCGCAACAACCTGGCCGCCGCCAGGGCGGCCCTCGACGCGTGCGGCGAGACCACCACCACCAACCGCAGCCGGAATCGCAACGAGCAGACGGGCCAGGTGACGTCGAGCACGAGCAGGTCGCGGCAGAGCTGCAGCTCATCGCAGAGGGACCAGCTGGAGAGCCAGCGGAACGCGGCGGAGGTCTCGCTCCAGGAAGCCGAGAACCAGCTCGAAAAGACCATCAACGGTGCGACGCCATTCGAGCTCGTGCAGGGCGAGGAGGCGGTCCGGCAGGCCGAGGCGACGCTCCAGCGGACGCGGTTCGGCGGGACGACTGATTTGGCGGCGCTGGAGCTGCGCTACGGCCAGGCGCAGGCCGAGGTCGAGCGGCTTCAGGCGTCGCTCGAACAGCAGCAGGGCGGCGTCGACGCGGCCCAGGCCCGTGCGGACTCGGCACGCAATCCGGCCGAGTGGGACGTCCGCAACGCCCAGGAGGTCGTGAACCAGGCGGCGGCGAACCTGGCGCGGCTGGTGAACCCCAACCCGTACGACGTGCGGGCGGCCCGGGCTGCCGTCGACCAGGCGCAGGCCACGCTGCAATCTCGCCAGCGGCCCACTACCGAGGACATCCAGATCGCCGCCGCGCAGGTGGAGCAGGCGGCAGCCTCGCTCGAAGCTGCCAGGGTGAACCAGGCCGAGTCTACGATCAGGGCGCCGTTCAACGGCGTGGTGTCGCAAAGACTGGTGAGCGCCGGCGCGACGGTCGGAACGAACAGCCCGATCGTCAGCCTGGTGTCCAAGGAGACCGAGATCATCCTCCAGGTCGAGGAGGCGCGAATCGGCCAGGTGGAGCGGAACCAGCCGGCCCAGGTCAGCGTCGCCGCGTATCCCGGGGAGGTGTTCCCGGGCACGGTCGCGAGCATCTCGCCGACCGCCGACGCCCGCAGCCGAACGTTCGCCGTGCGGGTGTATCCGAACGACCCGCAGGGCCGCCTGCGCGACGGTATGTTCGCGCAGGTCGGGCTCCAGACCCCGGCGCGCCAGGCACTCCTGGTGCCGGTCCAGGCGATTGTCAACCGCTCCGGCCGCAACATCGTCTTCGTGGTCGGCCCGGACAGCCGGGTCCAGGCCCGCGAGGTCACCGTCGGGATCAACGACGGGCGGCAGGTCGAGGTGCTGACCGGCCTCCAGGTGGGCGAGGAGGTCGCGATCTCGGCGCTCGACGTGCTCTCCGACGGCACGCCGGTCGTGGCCACCAGACAAGGGTGACGACGTCCGCACCGACGGTGCGCCAGGTTCGCGACGGACGCGGCCCCACGCAGGGGCCGCGTCCGGCCTCGCGCGCTGGCCCTGGACGCGGGGCTCGCCTAGAATGTCCGCGCCACGGCCCGTCCATGGCCGATGGCGTCTGGCGGTGCGCTGGGGTACGCTCGCCACGACAGCGCTGAAGAGGTACAGTCCGCCCGTGCGAGGGAGCCAGCCGGCTGGCTCCGCCTTCGTGTGAGGCAGAGCGGAGGAGATGGATGCCGAGGCTCACGGTGATCGAGGCGGGGCGTCTCGTGGATGGCACGGGCGCGGAGCCGCTCGAGGCGGCCAGGATGATCGTCGAGGGCGAGCGGATCCGGGAGGTCGGCCCGGCCAGCCAGGTGCGCATGCCGGACGGCGACGCCGAGCGAATCGACTTCTCCGAGCTCACGGTGATGCCCGGCCTGCTCGACGGCCACGTGCACCTCGTCTTCAGCGCCCTGCCGACCGCGCTGCCCGACATCCTCGGCGAGGACAACCCGCGCATCCTCCTGCGCGCCGTCCACAACGCCCAGCTCGCGCTGCGGGTCGGCGTCACGACCGTTCGGGATTGCGGCGGTCGCGACCTGATGCCACTCAAGCTGCGCGACGCGATCGCGGCGGGCGTGGTGCCCGGCCCGCGAATCCTGGCGGCCGGCCCGGCCATCACGGTCACCGGCGGCCACTGCTACTTCTTCAACGGCGAGGTCGACTCGGCCGACGGGATGCGCCAGCTCGCCCGCCGGCTCGCGAAGGACGGCGTCGACTTCTTCAAGGTGATGTCGACGGGCGGGCGGATGACGCCGAACACGAACGTGACGGCGGCCCAGTTCACCGTGGAGGAGCTTTCGGCGCTGGTGCGGGAGGCCCGGCGGCTGAACCGAAAGACGACAGCGCACGGGCACGGGACGGCTGGTATCCGAAACGCCGTGGCGGCCGGGATCGACTGCATCGAGCACTGCACCTGGGTCTCGGAGGACGACGACACCGTGGTGGATTACGATCCGGCGGTCGCCGAGCAGATGGTGAAGCAGGGCACCTACTTGAGCCCGACCATCAGCCCGGCGCGGGTCCTCGACAGCGTCGCCGACGCCCACCTGACCGAGGTCCGCCGCCGTACCCGGGCGATGCGCCCGAAGATCCGCGAGGCGCAGCGCGACATGATCGCGAAGGGCGTGCGGGTGATCGGCAGCACCGACGCCGGGGTGGCCAACGTGCCGCTTGACTCGATGCCGGGCGAGCTCGAAGCGGCCGTCGAGGAGCTGGGCCTGACGCCGATGCAGGCGATCACGGCGGCGACGTACACCGGCGCGCAGTGCTTCGACCGAGCGGACGATTTCGGCTCGCTCCAGGCGGGACTCCGGGCCGACTTCCTGGTCGTCGACGGCGACCCCGCGAAGAACATCGCCGACGTCCGGAAGCTGCGCTGGGTGTTCAAGGACGGCGTGGCGGAAGTCGAGAACGGCCGTCTGATCCGCTGCTAAGCGGTGCACGGGGAGCGGGATGGACGACGAGGGGCGACCGTCAACCTGGTGGGCGCGGCTGGTCTTTCCGCTGTTCCAGCCGCGCCAGTTGAGCGTGCTCGAATGGCGGCTGGGTCTGGTGGTCATCGGCGTCGCGCTGCTGTTCGCGTGGCTGATCTGGTGGACGTTCATCCCGCGCTTCGTCTGGGACGTGCTCATCGTGGGGCCGTACAACGGCATCGTCTGGATCGCGAGCCTCTTCTCGGGCGGTGGCTCGGGTGACGTCACCGCGCCGGTCCTGACCCAGGTGCCGGACGTGCTGGCGACGCCGTCTCCATCGCCGTTCGCATCACCAGTGGCGTCGCCCTCGCCGTCGCCGTCACCGCTGCCGCGCTGAGCAGCGTCGCGCGGTGTCCGGCCTGCTCGACGCGCTGCTCGACGTGGTGTTCCCGGCGCGCTGCGCCGGGTGCGGCCTGCGCGGAGAGCAGGTGTGCGCGGCGTGCCGGCCGTCGATCCCCTGGCTGGGCACGGAGGCCTGCCCGTCCTGCGCCTCGCCGGCGCGGCTCGGGCGGATCTGTCGGCGTTGTACCGAGCAGCCTCCCGCATTCGACGGCGCCAGGGCGGCCTGCCGGTTCGAGGGGATCGCCCGGAGCGCGATCCACGACCTGAAATTCCGTGGGATGAAGCGTCGAGCGGTGCTCCTGGGCGAGCTTGTCGCCGAGGCCCTCGAGCAGCGTCCGCTGACGATCGACGCGCTGGTCCCTGTCCCGCTGAGCCCGAACCGACGACGCCTGCGGGGGTTCAATCAGTCCGCGCTGATCGCGGGCGAGCTCGGCCGACGGATCGCGCTGGTGGACGACGAGGCGTGGCTGGAGCGGACTCGGGACACCGCGCCGCAGGTCGGGCGGTCCGGCGCGGAGCGCGGGGTGAACGTCGTCGGGGCGTTCGCGTGCCGGGAGCCGGCGAGTGTCGCGGGGCGGCGGATCGCGCTGGTGGACGACGTGATGACGACCGGCTCCACCCTGAGCGCCGGCGCCGAGGCGTTGAAGGCCAGCGGCGCGGCCAGAGTGTTCGCCGTCGTGGTCGCGCGCGACGTCTGACCGGCTGGTAGGCCTCTGCCCCAACCCCTCCCCCTGCGAGGGGGAGGGGGCTATCCGCGCACGCACCGGTGGAGATGCGTGGGTCAGGCGCCGATCCTGCCGCCGCCGATCCGCGAGATGGCGATGATGCCCGGGCGGGCCAGCCCGTTGGGCCAGGTGCTCGTCGGCTGCGCGAGCGAGCCGCCCTCGCCGGGATGCTGGATCGAAGCGAACAGCGTCGCGTCGTCGGCCGTCAGGTAGAGGCTGGCGACCTCGCACCCCGACACGCCACTCATGAGTTGCTTGACCTGGCCGCGCTGCGGACCGTCGACCGCCACCGCCAGGATGCCGTCGTTCCACTTCAGGGCCGACGGCTGGCCGTCGGTGGCGATCCAGAGGTTGCCCCGCGAGTCGAACGCGATGTTGTCCGGGGCGGCAAAGGCGCTGACCTGGTCCTTGGCGAAGCCGGCGAAGTAGGTCGACTCGTCCTCGGGCTTGCCGGCAATCAGGAAGATCCCCCAGGTGAACGTCGTCGCGGCGTGGTTGCCGGCGCCTTCCATCATCTCGATGATGTGGCCGTAGGCGTTGTTGGCGCGCGGGTTCGCCCGGTCCACGGCCGGGCGGCCATCGGTGCCGCGCTGGGTGTTGTTGGTCATCACGGCGTAGACCACGCCCGTAACCGGATTGACCTCGATGTCCTCGGGGCGGTCCATCTTGGTCGCGCCGACCGCGTCCGCGGCCTGGCGGGTGCGGATCAGCACGTCGGCCTGGTTCCGCCAGCCGTTCGCCGCCGTCAGCGGCCCCTGCCCGAAGACCAACGGGATCCACTGGCCGGTGCCGTCGTCGTCGTACTTCGCGACGTACAGCGTCCCCTCATCGAGCAGGTTCTTGTTCGCGGACCGATCGGTCATGGTGACCGCGGCCGTGCTCACGTACTTGTAGACGTAGTCGAAGCGCTCGTCATCACCCAGGTAGACGACCAGCTTGCCGTTCGAGGCGACGACGGTCGTGGCGGCCTCGTGCTTCGTGCGACCAAGGGCGGTGCGCTTGACCGGCGCGGAGCTCGGGTCGTACGGGTCGACCTCGACGATCCACCCGAACCTGAACGGCTCATTCGGCTCCTTCCCGATGTCGAATCGGTCGTAATGCTTCTCCCAGAGTCGCTCGCTGGCTGCTCGTGGCATCCCATAGCGCGCGTGCGTCTTGGAGCGTGGGTCTTCGGCGGACAGGCCGTCGGCGTTGGCGAAGTACTGGTTGAAGTTCTCCTCAGCGGTCAGGACGGTGCCCCAGGGCGTCCAGCCCCCGCCGCAGTTGTTAAGCATCCCGACGACCCTGGTGCCGGTCGTGTCGGCGCTCGTCTTGAGCCACTCGTCGCCGGCGGCCGGGCCGGTGAGGGTCATCGGCGTCGTGGCCGTGATCCGCCGGTTGAACGAGGACGTGACGTCGGCCGCCCATTCAGGGCCGCCATTCTTGCGGATCTGGACGATGCTGGCACCGTGGGCGGCCAGCTCAATGTCCACCTGTTCTTTCGTCGGGTTCTTGGTGTCGTAACCCGGGAACATCATCAAGCCGTCGGTGTACTCGTGATTCACCCAGAGGAGGCCGTCGGACTGATTGCCCGAGCCGAGCGGCAGGGGCGTGTAGAGCACGAAGTCGGCATTGAAGCCGAACTGTCTCTCCTGTAGAGCGGCCGTCTGGGCGTTCAGGTCGAGCGCCGGCACGCCGGGAAACAGGGGGTCGCCCCAGAGGATCACGACCTGGGAAGTGTAACCCTCGGCCAGCGCAATCGTGTCGGAGGTATCCGGTCGGATCGCCTGGAATGTCAGCCCGACGCCCTGCGTGACCGGGCCGTTGACCGTCCAGAACGCCGGACGGTTCAGCTCACCGGCCTCCGCGGTGCCGGGCCGGTCGAGGCTGAGAGCCGGGGACAGCGCCGCCGCCGAGAGCACGACGCCGGCTTTCAGCAGCCCGCGCCGGCTGACCCGCCGGTGGAGCACCTCGGCGAACGTATCTCCGTGCCCCTTCTGCGCGCGCGACACGAGGGAAGCGCAGTTGAACCGGCAGCCAGCACACGACTGCGTAGCGAACGACGAATGATCGTGACCGTCGAGGACGGTGAGCTCCTGCCTCGGCATGCGTCCGTCTCCTCCTTCGCGCACACCAGCGCGAACAGGC
>Ga0209382_10004317_pt1 | contig 19054 bp, 24 predicted proteins | sample SoiMetdeltSBSDD5_FD_187599 | JGI IMG/M metagenome (GOLD analysis project Ga0209382, IMG submission 187599) | Bulk soil microbial communities from a Populus tree surrounding site in Tennessee, USA - Soil MetaG P. deltoides SBSDD5 (SPAdes) (version 2) | ecosystem: Environmental > Terrestrial >...
ACGTTCTCGACTACCTCCGCGAGTTCGTCCGTGTCGTTCGACCCGGCGGGACGATCGTGTTCCAGCTCCCCTCACGCCTGCCCGTGCGACATCGACTCCAACCGCGCAGGCGCCTCTTCCGGGCATTGGCCAGGCTGGGTTTGTCGGAGGGGTGGCTCTACCGCAGAGCTCGGCTCCACCCGATCAGCATGATCGGAGTCGATGAGACGCAGGTTCGGTCCCTGCTGGCAGGCGTCGGCGCAGCCGTTCGACGAGTAGAAACAGTCGATCCGAACAGCGCCCTTGCCGGCAAGCGCTACTTCGCGGAGGCCTAGCCTCCCGGCTTCGGCGCGCGCTTTCGCGGCTCGGGTTCGACGACCATCGTCTGCTGTTCTGTCTCGTCGTCGGCGAGGCGGGACGCGGCGCCTGCGGCGAGGTCCTGGAGCTTCTGGGCCATCGACCGCGTCTCCTCGAGGAGGCGTCCACGCTCGTTCCAGACGGCCTCGGTGTCCGTCTGGACTTCGCGCATCCGCGCGTCGGCCTTGTCCTTGGCCGCTGCGATCTCCGCGTCGGCCTGCTGCTTTCGTCTCTCGGCATCGGCCTGGGCCTCTGCGACGATCTCCGACGCCTGGGCCTTCGCCTCCGCCATCACCTGGTCCGCCTCCGCCTTTGTCCGATCAGCCTCGTCGCTTGCGTTCACGACGAGTTTCGCGGCCTCCGCCTTGGCCCGGTCCTTTTCGGCGTCGGCCTCATCGCGAGCCGCCTCGAGCAGCTTGTCGGCGGAGTCGCGAGCCTCCTGCAGGACCGCCACCGTTTGCTTACCCACCCGGTCGAGCGCATGACGGACCGCGGCCCTCGGCGAGCGGCTGATCTCGAGCTCGGCGATCACGTGGTTGACGCGCTTGACGTACGCCTCTACTGCGTCGCGGTCGTAACCGCGTACCGACACGGGAAACTGCACGTTGCGGATGTCGGCAGGCACGTGGTCCCGAAGCTCCTCGAGCTCTTCAGGCGCCGGCCTAGCACTGGGCGGCGTAGCTTCCTCGGGTTGACGCTTCTCTGCGGCCATGCGTCAGCCTTATTAGACCCCCCACGCGCTCGGCGATCAAGCGAGGTCTGCGCCGATGAGCTTTCGGTGGGCTGCGAGTCTCTAAGACGGATCCACTACTTCGGGAGGCAGCATGAAGTTTCTCCTTACGTCCAACGGCATCAGCAATGCGAGCATCCACGACGCGCTGGTGGGCCTCCTGGACAGACCGATTGCCGAGTCCAGCGCCTTGTGTATTCCCACCGGGGTGCAGCCCTTCCGCGGCGGGCCTTCCCACGTCTACCGGTTCATCAGCGGATCGACCGAGAGCCCGATGTGCGGATTGGGCTGGAAGTCGCTGGGGGTGCTGGAGCTGACCGCGCTACCCAGCATCAAGGAAGAGCACTGGGTCCCCGCGGTCCGGAAAGCCGACGCTCTGCTGGTTTGGGGCGGCAGTCCCTTGTATCTGTGCTATTGGATGCGCCAGTCCGGACTGGCGGACCTCTTGCCGTCGCTGCGGCCCGAGACGGTCTACGTAGGCACCAGCGGCGGGGCGATGGTCGCGACTCCCGACTTCGGAGGAGAGGCCTACGACGACAGCGAGCCGCTCATCGGTAGCGATCGCGCGCTTGGATTGGTCGATTTCTCGCTGTTTCCGCACCTGGAGCGCGAGGACATGCCGGATACTTCGCCGGCGAACATCGAAAGATGGGCCGCCGGGTTGTCGGTGCCGGCGTACGCGATCGACGATCAGACCGCGATAAAAGTCGTCGACGACAGCGTCGAAGTCGTCTCCGAGGGGCGCTGGAAGCTGTTTACTCCGGCCCCGGAAGCAAGCTAGGCCCCGTGCCGTTCACGCTCAAGAACATCAAGGAGGATCTGGAGGACATCGGCTCCAGGTTCGACGGCGCTCCGGACCTGGAGTTCCGCGCGGCAACCAAGGCGCTCGAGCTCGAGAAATCCGCCCTGAGCTACCAGCGCGTCCCGCCCGGCTATCGCTTTCCGTACGGCCACACGCACGAGACGCAAGAGGAGGTGTACGTGGTCCTGCACGGGAGCGGGCGGATGAAAATCGACGAGGAGCTCGTCGAGCTCGAGGAATGGGACGCGGTGCGCGTCCCGCCCGGCATGTGGCGAGGCTACGAGGCCGGTCCGAAGGGGCTCGAGATCCTCGTCATCGGCGCGCCCAATCTCGGCGCGGATCCGCGTGGAGATGTCGACGGCCGGCGCGACTGGTGGGCTGACTAGCCGCGAATGCATCCTGCTTCACGTACCCACTAACTCACTAGAAGTCGCCGCGACGGGGTTTCGACGCCCGCGCAGGAGGCGAATACGATCGATGCGATGGCCCCGGCGGAGAGCTCAGGTGGGCGGATACAGAAGAGCAAGGGAGCATTGGTGGTTGCTCGTTCGCTAGGCGCCGGGACGAAGGCGGGTGCCGACGCAAGCAAAGCTGGGGCTGCGCTCGTCCGCGCCATCGGCAGGCTCGTGAACCGGGCGATTGACGAGATCCTGCTCGGCGACAAGCGAGTCACCTCGGCCGCGGAGGGTAGGCGCATACTCGCAGGCGATGAACGGACCGAATCGCTTGCGGAAGACATCCAGCGGGTGATCGTGCTCTCCGTTCCCGTCGTCCGCGCTGTCGCCCGTGGGGCGCGTTTCGTCAAGTTGCCGTGGGTCATCGTCGGCTCGACCGCAATCTCGGTCGGAGTCGCCGTTCGCACCGGCGTACGTGAGATCCAGGTGCTGTCCTCGCTGCTGGCCCACCGGCTCGAGCAGGCGACGGGCGCACCAGCCGATCCGGCGCTCGTCAAGAAGGCGGCGCTCGACCTCTACCTCCATCCGAAGCGCAAGCTCCGTCCGACCGACGACAAGCTCCACCTGGTCCGGCTCACACGCAAATGGGTGCTGGGCGGGATCTTCGGGCGGAAGACGGCGAAACGCGCCAATCTGGCACTCGCCGCCGCCGAGCGCCTCGACGCCGCCGCGCTCGCGGCGAGCTGGGACAGCGTTGGCCGTCGGGCCGACGAGCTACCGTCGCGGAAGTCCGGCGGCAGACCAACCTGACCGGGGATGCTGGCTCTACCAGGGCAACGCCACGACCTGCCGGCGCCAGTGTCCTGTTACTCGATCGGGATGAGCGACGCTTCGGCCATCGCCAGTGCCGCCGGCTTTGCCATCTTCAGGCGCTTCGGCCGGTGCATGCCGTCGGCGATCCATTTGTCGATCTCGTGGAAGAGCTCGTCGACGAGGATGTCCGACGAGACCTTCTTGAGGACGCGGCCGTGGGCGTAGACGAAGCCGACGTCGCGGCCGCCCGCGATGCCGAAGTCTGCGTCTCCAGCCTCCCCCGGTCCGTTGACGGCGCAGCCGAGAACGGCGACTTCGAAATGCTGTGGGTACGCGTGTAGGCGCTCCTCGACCTTCTCGGCGAGCGTCTGGACGCCGACGTTGTCGCGCCCGCAGCTTGGGCAGGCGATCATGATCGGGCCGCGCTCTCGGAGGCCGAGCGCTTTGAGGATCTCGAAGCCGGTGCGGACTTCCTCCACCGGGTCGGCCGTGAGCGAGACGCGGAGCGTGTCACCGATCCCGTCGGCGAGGAGCGCTCCCATCCCGACCGCGCTCTTGATCGAGCCCGAGTAGGGCGTTCCCGCCTCGGTGACGCCTAGGTGGAGCGGGTACGGCACCTTCGAGGCCAAGAGCCGGTAGGCGCGGATCATCGTCGGCACGTGGCTCGACTTGACCGAGATCTTGAAGTCGTAGTAGTCGAGGCTCTCGAGCAGGCGCACTTCCTCGAGCGCCGCTTCGACGAGCGCCTCGGCCTGGTCTTTCTGGGCCAGCTCCGCGAGGTGCTTCGGAAGCGAGCCCGAGTTGGCGCCGATCCGCATCGGAATGCCCGCCTTCTTGGCCGCACGCACGACCTCGGCGACCTTGTCGGCGCCGCCGATGTTGCCGGGGTTGATCCGCACCGCGGCGACGCCGGCATCGATCGCACGGAGCGCGAGGCTGGCGTTGAAATGGATGTCGGCGATGACCGGGATCGGGGAGAGCCGCACGAGCTTCGGAAGCGCGTCGGCGTCCTCGGTCTTCGGCACCGCGACGCGAACGATCTCGCACCCGGCCGAGGCAAGCGCGGCGATCTGCGCCGTCGTCTCCTCGACGTCGTGCGTCTTCGTCAAGGTCATCGACTGCACGACGACGGGTGCGCCGCCGCCGATCTGGACTCCCCCTAGGGTGATCGAGCGCTCGCTGGCCACGGTTTGAGTCTAGCCCTGCCGGGCCTGTCCTTAGGCCGGGGTGAGCGGCCGCGCGACGAGTCTAGCCGCCTCCGATTCGCCCGATGTCGTTCGAAAGACCGACGAAGAACAAGAGCAGCACGAGCGCGATCCCGACCACCGACACGCGCTCGTAGACGGCCCGGCCGACGGAGCGACCCCGGATCCCCTCGAAGAGAGAGAACGCGATGTGGCCTCCGTCGAGCGGCAGCAGCGGCAGCAGGTTGAGGAGCGCGAGCGAGAGGCTGATCAGCGCCAGGATCGTCAAGTAGTCGCGATAGTCCGTCTTGACCGCCTGGCTGGAGGCGTCGACGATGCCGACGGTCGAGGAGACATCCTTGCGACCCTGGCCGCCTTCGACGATCCCGGCCAGCGAGCTCGCGATCCCCGTCGTCACGTCCCACGTGTCCTTCCCCGCGTAAGCCACCGCCTTGGCCGGGCCGTAGCGCTTGTAGACGATCCCCGCCGGCGTGAAGCCGTAGGCGTAGTAGCCGTTGTGGCGGATCGTCTTCTCGGGTGGCAGCTCGACGTAGTTGCCGTGCCGGACGACCGAGACGATGATCGGCTTGCCCTTGCTCGCCTTGATCGCCTTCGAGACCTGCTTGAAGGTCTTCGTCGGCTGTTGGTTGATAGCCACGATGCGGTCGCCATGAAGGAGGCCGGCTTGCGCAGCAGGTGATTCGGGTGACACCTTGTTCACGCGGGTCGAGGCTCCGTTCGGAACGCCGAGCATGTAGACGACCGCCAGGATCAGGATCGCGAAGACGATGTTCGTCGCAGGACCGGCGGCGATGACAGCCACACGCTTCGCGGTCCCCTGGCGCCAGTAAGCGTCTTCTCCGAGAGCGTCGGCCAGCTCGCTGCGGCCGCGCTTGGCGGCGCGCGCCGCCGGGGCGGGAAGACGCGTGTGCTGGAGCGCCTCGTCGAGATCGGCCAGCTCACTCCTTGCCGCCGCGAAGTTCCCCTCGGCGACCAGCCGTTTGAGGCGCTCGACCGGGCCCACCAGCGACGGGTCGTGCATCAGGGCCGGGCCGAAGTACGCGTCCAGGTCGGATGGCGCCGGCCTGTGCATTCCGGGGATCTTCACGTAGCCACCTAGCGGAATCGCGCCGATGCCGTACTCGATCCCGTTCCGCTTCGTCTTCGCGAGTGCCGGCGGGAAGCCGATATAGAACTTCCGCGGCTTCATACCGACGGCGCGGGCGGTGAAGAAGTGGCCGGCCTCGTGGATGAGCACGAGGAATGCAAGGCCGAAGATCGCAATGAAGACACTCATGCGGCGGCCGCCGTTCGCTCAGCGAGGCGGCGCGCCTCGGCGTCGGCTTCCAGGAGGTCGTTCAGGTCGCGGGCGGGAGCGCCGTCGACGGATCCGAGCGTCTCCTCGATCGTCTCCGCGATGGCGAGGAACGGCAGGCGGCCGTCGAGGAAGGCCGCGACTGCGACCTCGTTCGCCGCGTTGAACGCGCACGGGTAGGTGCCACCCCGCTCCCCGGCCTCGCGGGCGAGACCGAGCGGGGGAAATGTCTCCAGGTCGGGCGCCTCGAATTCGAGGGTCAGGCCGGAAGCGAGGTCGAGCGGCGGGATCGGCGTGGCGGCGCGGTCGGGGTAGGCGAGCGCAAAAGAGATCGGGACGCGCATGTCGGGATATCCGAGGTGCGCGAGGGCAGCGCCGTCGCGGAATCGGACGAGCGCATGCACGGTCGAGGTCGGGTGGATCACGACTTCGATCTGTTCGTAGTCGAGGTCGAAGAGGAAGTGCGCTTCGATCAATTCGAGGCCCTTGTTGGCGAGCGTCGCGGAATCGATCGTGACCTTCGGGCCCATGTTCCAGGTCGGGTGCGACAGAGCCTCATCTGGGGTCACATCGGCCAGTTCCTCGCGCCCACGACCCCGAAATGGGCCGCCGGATGCGGTGAGAACCAGGGAGTGAACCGTTTCCGGATCGCGGCCCTCGAGGCACTGGTAGGCGGCGGAGTGTTCGCTGTCCACCGGGAGGAGGCGCCCTCCCCCACGCCGCCACGCGGCCGTCGCAAGTTCCCCAGCCGCCACGAGGCTCTCCTTGTTCGCGAGGGCGAGGTCGATCCCTCGCTCGAGCGCCCAGAGCGTCGCCGGGAGACCGGCGAAGCCCACGACGGCGTTGAGGACGACATCAGGCTGCGCACGCTCGAGCAGCTCGGTCGGGTCTCCCCCGACCTGTGTCAACGGCGCGAGCCCGTCGATCTGCCGGGAACCTGAGGCCGCCGCGACCAGCTCCAGCTCGGGATGAGCGTCGATGATTTCCACCGCCTGTCGCCCGATCGACCCGGTGGCCCCGAGGAGGGCGATTCGCTTCATTGCATCGAAGTGTACGAGCGAAGGGTCGCCTGCGGTTCACGCGGTCGAGAGGTGGGACTGTCCCCGAACGGGAGACTGTCCCAAAGGCGGTTGTTGTGGCAGGCGCCTTCGGGGGCGAGTCCCCTCCTCACGCCCAGCCGAACGCGCGGATCAGGTAGTACGACGCGACCGACGTGAACAGGAGTGCGTCGATGCGGTCGAGCATCCCGCCGTGACCGGCCAGGAGCCTGCCGGTGTCCTTCACGTTCATGTCGCGCTTCAGGGCCGATTCGAACAGGTCGCCGAGCGGCGAAACGATCGCGATCACGACGCCGAGGGCGATCGACTCGCCGACGGTCAGGAAGTGTTGGTGGTAGAGCGCGAAGAACGGCACCAGCACGGCGACGATCGTGCCGCCGACGAGCCCTTCCCACGTCTTGCCCGGCGAGAGCACCGGCGCCATCCGGTGCCGGCCGATGGCGAGGCCGGTGAAGTACGCCGCAGTGTCCGACGCGAACACGGCCAGCATCACCGTGAAGACAGCGAGCCGGCCGTGCTCGGGGATCCCGCGGATGAGCAGCGCGTGCCCGAGGCCGAGCCCGATCCAGGCGACGCCCAGCACCGTTGTCGCAATCGCGACCACCATCGACTGCCTCGTCTCCGAGATGCCCTTCAGCACGAATGCGAGCGCGATCGTGACGAGAAAGCCGCCGGTCATCCAGGCCACGCCTCCGAGCTGGGCGCCCAGCAGCGCCAGTGCTAGCCCGGTGAAGCCGGCGAGCACGAGCGGCCGCAGCGACCGTGTCATCCGGTACAGCTCGTGCAGGGCGATCAGACCGGCCACGAAGGCGAGCACCCAGAGCCACCAGCCGCCCAGGTACACGAGGCCGAGTACCGCCGGCAGCAGCACGGCCACGACGAGGACGCGGGACGAGAACGAGGCCATCTATCGACCGCCGAAGCGCCGCTCGCGGTTCGCGTACTCACTAAGGGCCGCGCGCAGGTCGGCCTCGCCGAAATCGGGCCAGGTCGTGTCGAGGAAGACGAGCTCTGCATACGCGAGCTGCCAGAGCAGAAAGTTCGAGATGCGCTGGTCGCCGGCGGTGCGGATCAGTAGGTCGGGATCCGGCAGGTCAGGCTCGTACAGCGCCCGCGCGAACGTGTCTTCGTCGATCTCCTCCGGCGCGATTCCGGCCTGAACGAGCCGCTTGGCGGCGTCTGCCAACTCCGCGCGCCCGCCATAGTCGAAGGCGATCCAGAGGTCGAGCCGGTCGTTCGTCCCGGTTGCCGCCTCGAGCTCCGCCATCTTGTCGTGGAGCTCGTCCGGCGCGCGGTCGCGGCGGCCGAGGAACCGAACGCGCACGCCCTGCCTGGCCAGATCGGGGAGCTCGCGGTCGATCGTCTCGCCGAAGATCTCCATCAAATCGTCGACCTCGTCCGGCGGCCGCGTCCAGTTCTCCGTCGAGAAGCCGTAGACGACGACCGCTCCGATTCCAAGCTCGATCGCGGCCTCGACCGTCCTGCGCAGCGCTCGCGTTCCCTCCCGGTGGCCCTCGGCGACCGGCAGTCCGCGCGCGGCCGCCCACCGCGCATTCCCGTCGAGGATGATGGCCACGCAGCCGACCGGTTCGAGCGGCGGCTCCGGGATGCGCGGCTTTCGGAATCGGTCGAGCAGGCCCACGGGAGGCCCTCACACTTCGAGGATTTCCTCTTCCTTCCGCTTCAGGAGGTCGTCGATCTTGTGGGTGTGGTCGTCCGTGAGCTTCTGGAGCCGCTCCTCGGCCCGGTGCTCCTCGTCGCTGCCGACCTCACCCTTGTCGACGAGCTCCTTGAGGTGGTGCATGACGTCGCGGCGGACGTTGCGGATCGCCACTTTGCCGTCCTCCGCCATCTGCTTGGCAACTTTGACCAGCTCCTTGCGGCGCTCCTCGGTCAGCTGAGGGATCGGCAGGCGGATGATCTTGCCGTCGTTCGACGGGGTCAGCCCGAGATCGGACTCCTGGATCGTCCGCTCGATCCCAGGCAGCGAGCTGGGGTCGAACGGCTGCACGGTCAGGAGGCGCGGCTCCGGCGCGTTGATCGTCGCGAGCTGCTTGAGCGGCGTCTTCGTGCCGTAGTAGTCGACCTGGATGCGGTCGAGCAGCGCGGCGGAAGCGCGGCCGGTGCGCAGCGTGTTGAACTCGTGCTGAGCGGACTCCACGGACTTGTCCATGCGGCGGGTCGCGTCCTGGATGAACTCGTCGATCGTCATCTGGCAGCTCCGGTTGTGGGGGTGGAAACGATGGTGCCGACGCGCTCGCCGTCGACGACGCGGCGGATGTTGCCGTCCGCGAGCGCGAAGACGTGGATCGGGAGGTGATTGTCCATGCAGAGCGACAGCGCCGTCGTGTCCATCACCTTCAACCCCCGCTCGATCGCCTCCAGGTGCGTGATCTCGGGCAGGAACTCGGCGGCCGGGTCGACTCGCGGGTCGCCGTCGTAGACCCCCTCGACCCCGTGCTTCGCCATCAGGATCGCGTCGGCGTTGATCTCGAGCGCCCGGAGCGCCGCAGCGGTGTCGGTCGTGAAGAACGGGTTGCCGGTGCCTGCGGCGAAGATGACGATCCGCTGCTTCTCGAGGTGCCGAATCGCGCGGCGGCGGATGTACGGCTCGGCTACCTCGGAGACCTCGAGCGCGGAGAGGACACGCGTGTGCGCGCCGCGCCGCTCGAGCGCGTCCTGCAGCGCGAGAGCATTGAGAAGCGTCGCCAGCATTCCCGCGTAGTCGGCGGTCGCGCGGTCCATCCCTTCGGCCGCGGCGGCCATGCCTCGGTAGATGTTCCCGGCGCCGACGACGATCGCGAGCTCGACGCCCTGCTGCTGGACGCCGACGATCTCACCGGCGATCGCGTCGATCCGCTCGCGGTCGAGCCCGTACTCCTTGTCGCCCATCAGCGACTCGCCCGAGAGCTTGAGCAGGACGCGACGGAAGACGGCCCGGCCGGAGTGGTCCGAGGCGACGTCCTCTTCGGAGCGGACGACCACTGTCGCTACCCGAGCTGCAGCCGCTCGAACTCGAGCACCTCGGCGCCCTCGTCGCCGAGGACCTGGCCCACGCTCTTCGAGGCCTCGTGGATCCACGGCTGGTCGACGAGCACCTGCTCGGCGAAGAAGCGCTTGTTCAGCATTCCCTCGACGATCTTCTCGCGCGCCTGCTCGGGCTTGGACTGAACCTCGTCGGAGTTAGCGTAGATCTCGCGCTCCGCCGTGACTATCTCCCCCGGCACGTCGTCGCGGCCGATCCAGCGTGTCCCCGGCGAGGCGGCGATGTGCATCGCCAACTTGCGCGCCAGCTCGTCGGAGCCGCCGCGGACCTGGACGAGCACTCCGAGCTTGTTCGCCGGTGGATGGGCGTACCCGTCGATCGCTGCGCTGTCGACGGCCTCGAAGCGGGCCGCTCCGGCGACGACGATGTTCTCGCCGAGCTTGCCTGCGAGCTCCTGGCGTTCCTGGTCGAGCTGCGCAACTCCCTCGGGCCCCCCGCGCTCGACGGCCTCGAGCACCTTCTTCGCGAAGGCGAGGAACTCGTCGTTGTTCGAGACGGGCTCGGTCTCGCAGCCGACCGCGACGATGACGCCCCGCTTGCGGTCGTCGGCGACGCGGTAGCCGACCTTCCCTTCCGGCGTCTCGCGCCCGGCGCGCTTCGCGGCGCTCGCCATGCCGCGTTCGCGAAGCAGCTTCTGCGCGGCCTCGAGGTCGCCGTTCGTCTCCTGGAGCGCCCGCTTGCTGTCCATCATCCCCGCGCCGGTCATGTCGCGGAGCTCCTTGACGAGTGCCGCCGCGATCTCGGTCATTCCGGCACCTCCGTCGAAGCCTCGGCCGGAACCGGCGGCGATGCCACTCCCGTCGGCACCTCCTCGCCGGCGTTCTCCTGTGCCCCGATCTGTTCGTAGGCGGGGTCCTCGCCGACCTCCTCGGCGCTCGGGGCCTCCGCTTCAGGCTCGGGCTCGGCGGGCGGCTCCGGCTTCGCCATCTCCGCCTGCGTGACCTTCGCCTTGCCCGCCTCGATCGCGTCGGCGACGACCCGGGTGACGAGCGAGCACGAGCGGATCGCGTCGTCGTTGCCGGGAATCACGTAGTCGGCCTCGTCCGGGTCGCAGTTCGTGTCCACGAGCGCCACTACCGGCATCCCGAGCCGGCGCGCCTCTCGGATCGCAAGCTGCTCCTTGCGCAGGTCGACGACGAAGACCGCGTCGGGCTGCTTGCGCATGTCGGCGACACCGCCCAGGTTGGTGTCGAGCTTCTCGAGCTCGGCCAGCATCGCGATGCGCTCCTTCGGCGGCAGCAGCTCGAGCTGCCCCTCGTCGCGCAGGCGCCGCAGCTCGTGCAGGCGCTCGATGCGGTTCGAAATCGTGCGCCAGTTCGTTAGCAGGCCGCCGAGCCAGCGGTGGTTCACGAACGGCATGCCGACGCGCGTGGCCTGCTCGGCGATCGCGTCCATGGCCTGCTTCTTCGTGCCGACGAAGAGAATCGAGCCCCCGCGCTCGGCGAGGTTGCGCGCGAACGCCGCCGCCTCTTCGAGGCGCTCGAGGGACTGCTGGAGATCGATGATGTAGATGCCGCCGCGCTCGCCGAAGATGAACCGCTTCATCTTCGGGTTCCAGCGGCGCGTCTGGTGGCCGAAGTGGACTCCGGCTTCCAGAAGCTCTCGCATGCTGACGACTGCCACGGGCTGAGCCCCTTTCTGTTGGTTTTCGATGCTCTGCTGCCGGCGGAAACCGGGTGGAACCGGGCGTCGTCTGCGCCCCGGCACCGCCACCCAGCCGACCCGCCGGGTCGGTGGAACGAACCGCGAAATGGTACCTCAGACCGCTGTTTCGACCGACTCCGCGAGGATGTCGAGGCCGCGCTCGAGCTCCTCGTCGGTCGCGGTGAGCGGCGGCAGCAGGCGGATCACGTTGCCGTCGAGGCCGCACGAGAGGAGCAGGAGCCCGTTCTCCCGGGCCTTCGTCGTGACGGCCTTCGTCACCTCGCCGGAACGCTGAACGAACTCGATCGCGCGCATCGGCCCGAGGCCCCTGGCCTCGCCGACGGACGGTTGGTGCTCAGCGAGCTCCTCGAGCCGGCCCCGCACGAGGCGGCCGATCGTCTCGGCGCGCTCGCGGAGGCCGGGCTCGACGAGCGCGTCGAGCACGGCGCACGCGGCCGCGCAGGCGACGGGATTGCCGCCGAACGTGCCGCCGAGACCGCCGGGATGCACCGAGTCCATGACCTCCGAGCGACCAGTGACACCCGCCAGCGGCAGCCCGCCGCCGAGCGTCTTGCCGGAGACGATCAGGTCGGGCTCGACGTTGAGGTGCTCGATCGCCCAGACTCGCCCCGTCCTGCCGCAGCCGGACTGCACCTCGTCGGCGACGTAGAGGATCCCGTGGCGCCGGCAGACCTCCCTGAGCCCCTGCACGAACTCAGGGGGCATCGGGATGAAGCCGCCCTCGCCCTGGACGGTCTCGAGTACGACGCACGCGACCGACTGTGGGTCGACGTCCTGGGCGAAGAGAAGCTCGAGGCCCGCGAGCGCATCGGCGGTCGAGACGCCCCGGTACTCGTAGGGCGCCGGCGCGCGATAGACATCGGCGGCAAGCGGGCCGAAGCCCTTCTTGTAGACGAGCTTCGAGGTCATGGCCATCGTCAGGTTCGTGCGGCCGTGGAAGGCGCGATCGAAGACGACGACACCCGGCCGACCGGTCGCGGTTCGCGCGATCTTGACCGCGTTCTCGACCGCCTCCGCGCCCGAGTTGACGAGCAACGACTTCGTCTCCGTATGTCCCGGCCAAAGCTCGTCGAGTCGCCTGCAGACCTCGATGTACGGCTCATAGAGCCCGACCATGAAGCACTGGTGCAGGTAGCGGTCGGCCTGGTCGTGGATCGCCTGGACGACCGCCTCGGGGCCGTGGCCCAGGTTCTGGCAGGCGATCCCTCCGGCGAAGTCGAGGTATTCCCCCCCGTTCGCGTCCCAGACCGTCGCGCCCTCGGCGCGCTCGACGACGACGTCCGTCGTCGCGATGCCGCGCGCGACGTAACGCTGCCGGCCCGCTCGGATCGCTTCCGCGTCTGCGCGCTGCTCGATCGCCATTGGTGCCAGCTTAGAGCCCTTTTCACCATGGAGCCTCGCCCGGCGGCTCGGTATCTAATTCTCAAGGAACTCTTACTTAGGTTTGAATCGTGAATGCCGATAGCTCCAGCGTGGAGCCGGTTGCCGCCCCGACTTCGGGACCACTGCTCGATCTCTCCGACGAGATTCGCACCGGAGCTTGGGACCTCGCCCTGGCAGTCGTCGACGAGGGGCTCCGCGAAGACACGATTCCGCCCCTCGGCCGGCTCGGCCGCGTGGGCCAGCTCGGCGACATGCCGACGTTCATCGCGGAGCTTGCTGCGCATCTCGCGCACCCGAAGCCGGAACGGCTGCACAGGAGCAGCCCGCTCGCGGCGCTGGTTCGCGATCACGCGCGCGAACGCGAGGCGCTCGGGTTCGCGCCGCGGGACATCGTCACCGAGTTCCAGCTGCTTCGGCGGGTGCTCTGGCGGCTCGTCCGCGAGCGCGGTGCGGAGCTTGCCGCCGAAGACGTGCTCGCACTCGAGGAGCGGCTCCACAACGTGATCGACACGCTCGTCACCGAGTGCGTGGTCGCGTACTTCGACCGAGCGACCGCCCAGCTCTCGTATCGCGCCCGCCACGACCCGCTCACGGATCTCCTCAATCATGCCGCGTTCACGCGCGAGCTCGAGCACGAGCTCGACCGCGCCGAGCGGTACGGGAGCGGCATCACGCTCGTCTTCCTCGACTTCGACGACTTCAAGCGGATCAACGACACGCAGGGCCACCAGACCGGCGACCTCGTGCTCCGCCGAGTCGCGCAGCGTCTCCGGTCCGAGCTACGCCGCTCGGACTTCGCCGGACGAATGGGCGGCGACGAGTTCGTGGCCTGTCTCGTCGAAGCGGACAAGCAGACGGGCGCCGCGTTCGTCGCGCGCCTGCAAGCACGGATCGCCGCGCTTGGAGGGACCGGCGAGCTCCCCTTCGTTGTTTCGATCAGCGCCGGCATGACGCACTACCCGGCTGACGGCACGGACGCGCAAACGCTCTTCGCGGTCGCGGACGCCCGCCTCTACGAGGCGAAGCGCACCAGGGCCGCCTGAAGCTCCTCCGGAAGCGGCGACTCGACGTCGACTGCCTCGCCGGTCAGCGGGTGCGGAAAGCTGAGCCGGCTTGCGTGGAGGAACTGACGGCGGAGCTCGGGATCGGGGACGCCGTAGACGGGATCTCCGACGACGGGCAACTCGATCGCCTGCAGGTGAACGCGGATCTGATGAGTGCGGCCGGTCTCTAGACGCACCGACAACAATGCGTGCGCGGGAAGGAGCTCCAGCACCTCGAAGTGCGTGATCGCGTCACGGGGTGTCTCCGTGTCGAGTGAGTGCCGGAGCGGGTCGTGGCGGTCGCGGCCGATCGGCGCCTCGATGCGCCCGGTCCGCGAGCGGGGCCGGCCGCGCACCAGGGCGAGGTAACGACGGTCGAGCCGCCGATCTCGGATGAGCTCCTGAAGCCGCTCGTAGGCTTCCTGCGAGCGTGCGACCACGAGCAGGCCGGAGGTGTCGCGGTCGAGGCGATGGACGATTCCGGGGCGCTCCGGCACGTCCCCGCCCGCGATCCCGCGCTCGAGCAGGGCGTTCACGAGAGTGCCCTGTCCGTGCCCTGCCGAGGGATGGACGACGAGTCCGGCGGGCTTGTCGACGACGAGCAGGTGCTCGTCCTCGTAGGCAATTTTGAGCTCTCGCTCCTCCGCCTCCAGGCTGCGGTCCACCTGGTCTGGAACCTCGACCTCGAGGACCTCCCCGCCCTGAAGGCGGTGGCTCTTGGGCCGCAGCTCGCCGTCTACACGGACCGCACCGGCCGCGAGCAACCTCTCAGCCTCGGCTCGCCTGCCGACCGCCGGCAGCGAGGCAACGAAGCGGTCGAGCCGCGCTCCTGCAGCCTCTCGGGGGACTTGAATTCTGTTGCTCACCTTGAGCGGGTTTTAGCGGCCGCCCGAGTCAATCGGCGGGCCTCTTGAGCGGCATCGCAGGCGACGCCGCGGCCCCCGGCTTCGCGTGGACTGAGCGCCTTACCGTGACCGAGCGTCGCCGATCAGGATCGTGGCGAAGAGGATCGCCACGCCGACGACGATGAACGTATCCGCGAGGTTGAACGCCGGCCAGTAGCGAAAGTCGAGGAAATCAGTGACGTGCCCGAGCCGGATCCGGTCGACGAGGTTTGACGCGCTGCCGCCGACCAGCAGGCCCAGCGCGACCGGCAGCACGGGGTGGCGGGCGCCGGAGCGGGCGAAGAAGATGAGCATCCACCCCACCGCGAGCGCCGTCAGAGCGGTCACGAGCGCCGTCGCGTTCGCGAACAGGCCGAACGCGATGCCCGAGTTCTGGACGTGGTGGATCGAGAACGGGCCGAGGACGTGAATGGAGTCGTCCAGGGCGAGCTGGCTCGAGACGATGTGCTTCGTCACCTGATCGGCGAGGATCGCCGCCCCGACGACGAGCCCGAGCGCGATCCACTGGGGCCTGCGCGCCGCGAGCGAACGCGTCGCCACCGAGATGGGTGTCAGCGCGTCGGTCGAAGAACCAACGCGGACGTCGGCCACCCGGGCTTCGCCCGAGGCATCGCTTGCGACGCCGTCCAAAAGGCCGCGCGATTCACTCGCGCGGCCGCTAAACCCGGGTGTTGGCACAGTCCCCATCTGATGTGTCATCACGGCTGAGTGTCAACCGCGTCTCCCGCGGGCATGCTCGGCGCACAGCGTCGCCCAGGGGAGGTGCTCGAGGCGCTCCGGCTCGATCGGCTCCCCGCCTGCCACACAGGTGCCGTACGTGCCCTCGTCGATGCGCTTCAGTGCTGCGTCGATCTCGCGGAGCACGTTCGCGGAGTTCTCCTCGAGCGTGTCGTCGATCTCGCGGTCGATCGTGTCGGTCGCAAGGTCGGCGAGATGGTTGTCGCCGGGACCCTGTGCGAGGTCGCCGGTGATGTCCTCAGTCGCGCCGGGATTCTCCTTCTGAAGGTACGCGATCGCGGCGAGGACCTTGCTGCGCTCTTCTTGAAGGCGGGCGCGGAAGTGCTCGGTGTCGATCTGAGTGCTCATCTGCCTACCCTTGTCGTTCAAGCCGTCGCTCCGCTTCGGCGGCGTCGATGCCTGCCAGCTCGACGATCTTGTCCCGGCCGGAAGGGCCGGAAACGAGGGTCACGCTAGCGCCTGGGAGATCGAGCTGCTCGGCGAGGAGTCGTAGCACCGCATCGTTTGCCCTGCCGTCCTCGGGCGGCGCCGTGACACGCACCTTCCAGCCGTCGCCGTGGCGGCCGACGATCGCGTTGGAGCGCGCCCCGGGCGAGACACGCAGGCGCAAGCGAGTCGAAGCCCCGGCCATGAGGCCAGTATAGATTTCGCGCCTAACGTCTCAGGCTGCCTCTGCCTGGACCTCCCCGCCCGCGTCGTCGACTGCATCGAGCGCGGCTGCGAGGAGCGCCTTGATCCGGTGGGTCTCGGTCGCGAGCCGCTCGCGCTCAGCGATCGCGTCGCGCGTGATCTGCCGCGCCTCGGCGTGGGCTTCCTCGAGGACGAGCGCCGCCTCGCGTCTCGCCTGGTCCCGTAACTCGTGAGCTGACTGCTCGGCAGTCGTAAGCGTCGAGCGCAGCAGCGATTCCAGGTCGCGGTGGCGCTTGAGGTCGGACTCGAGCTGCTCGATCCGGTCGGCGAAGTCGGCCCGCTCGCGCCACACGGTTTCGAACGAGTCGACCGCTTCCTCGAGCGCATCGTCGACGGATCCGCGCTGGTAACCGAAAAGGCCCCGCTTGAAGCTGACGTGTCTGAGCTCAACCGGTGTGAAGGCCATGACGGCCCTCCTTTCTCGTGTCAGAAGTTGCTCAGGATCGTGTGGACCACTCTCTGGATGACAAACAGAACGATCACGGCGACGACGGGCGAGAGATCGAGCGGCCCGAACGACGGCAGGATCCGCCGGAACAGACGCAGGTAGGGCTCGCAGACGTCGCGCAGGAAGTCCTGGATCCGACGCAACCACGGTGAATACGGCAGCCGAACCCAGGTGCTGAGGACGTAGATGAAGATCAGGAGGACGTAGACCCAGATGAAGATGTAGATGAACCGGTCCGCAGACGAGGCTGCGTCGAAGAGCAGGATCGAACCGGGGCTCAGGCCCATGGAGTGGCTTTCGGCCTAGGCGACGAGCTTCCTACACGTCCGCTTGTCGATCTCAGACGTGGAAACGTCGTTGCCACCCCGGATTATCCGGGCGCGCCGGCAAATCCGGCACACCCCGAAGAAGGCGTCGCAAGTGACGCCTTAGGCCTGGTTGAAGAAGCCGCCGCGCTCGAGCAGGCGGGCCCGCTCCTCCGCAGAGACCTCCACGTTCCGCGGCGTCAGCAGAAAAACCTTGTCCGCCACCCGCTGCATGCCGCCGTCGAGGGCGTACGTCAGGCCGCTCGTGAAGTCGATCAGACGTTTGGAGAGCTCCTGCTCCGTGGCCTGCAGGTTCAGGATCACCGGAATCCCGTCCTTGAAGCGGTCGGCGATCTGCTGCGCGTCCTGGAACGTGTGTGGAACGACGAGGTGCACACGCACCGACGGGACGGGCGTCGGGCCCGGCATCGGTGCAACCTCGGCGCGCCGCTCGCGGCGCCGTGGGCGCGTGGCGACGCGCGTCTCGTCCGCGTCGGGATCCGTCCAGTCGTCGAAGTCGCGCCTGCTGCTGCTGCGCGGCGTCAGCCGGCGGACGTTCGGCCGTTCGCTGTAGGTGCGTTCGAGCTCCTCCTCGGTGACGTAGCCGTCCTCATCCCACTCGTCGTCCTCCTCGGCGATCCCGAAGTAGACGAGCGTGCGGCTCCAGACGTCGGCGAACCCCATTTCCAGCGGATTCTAACCTTGGTAGAGAACGGAGCCGATTCGGATCAGCGTCGCACCCTCCTCGACGGCGACGCGGTAGTCCTGGCTTGTGCCCATCGACAGCTCGGGGAGGCCGCACTCGGCAGCGAGCTCGCGCAGGCGGCTGAAGTACGGTCGCGAGGCCTCTGGGTCGTCCGTTTCGGGCGGCATCGTCATCAGCCCCCGGACCTGCGGGTACGCCGCGAGCAGCGCATCGAGCTCGGCCTCGGGGACGCCTGACTTCGTTTCCTCGCCGGAGAGATTGACCTCGACCAGTGCCGGGATCTCGAGCCGCTTCGCGGCAGATTCGGAGGACAGCGAATGGACGAGCTCACACGTACGGTTGACGACCTTGGCCTTGCGGCTCTGCAGGTGGCCGATGAAGTGCCAGCGGAAGGCGTTCCCGTAAGCAGCGTGTTTCGCCTCGAGGTCCTGGGCGCGGTTCTCGCCGACGACCACGACGCCGGCCTCGGCCAGCGCCGTGAAGTTCTCGAGGGGGACGTACTTGGTGGCCGCGACGATCGTGACCGCCTCGCCTACCTCGCTTCGGATCCGCTCGTAGTTCGAGCGGACCTCGTCAGCCGAGAACACGCGCGATCACGCCGTGGCCGCCGCGGGGTGTGCCGTCGCGGCGGTACGAGAAGAACAGGTCGGCCCGGCAGGACGTGCAGAGGTCGAGCCGCTCGACCGAAACGCAGCCGGTCTCGCTGAGAACGCGCTCGGTCGCGGTCGGGAGGTCGAGCCGACCGCCGTTGACGATCCCGGCGCCGAAGCGCTCGCGATAAGGGCCTGCTACCTCTTCGCCGACCGCATAGCAGCATGGCCCGATCGTCGGGCCGATCATGGCCGCGATCCGACCTCCGAGCGTGCCGACCGCCGCCTCGAGCACGCCTGCGAGCACGCCGATCCGGCCCGCGTGGACCACCGCAGCGGCCGGACGGGCGCCGTTCGTCCGCACCAGCGCCACGAGAGCGCAGTCGGCGCCGATCGCGAGCATGGGCGTGTCCGCGTCGTCGGTCCAGAGGGCGTCTCCAATCTCACGGCGGCGGGGCTGCGCCCGGTGGACGACGGACGTGTGCCGCTGGATGTTGACGGTCAGCCGCTCCGCATCGGAGCCGATCGCCTGACAGACACGTCTTCGGTTCTCGAGGACGTTCTCGTCGGCGTCGCGAAAGTCCCACCAGGCCGGGCCATAGGTGAGATTGAGCGACTCGAACGGCCCTTCGCTCACGCCGCCCTCCCGGGTGGAGAACGCCACCTCGTAGCCCGGCCCCGCATCCCACCGGATCAGCTTCACGTCGACCTCGCGCGCTCGAGCAACTGCTCTCTCGTGTTGAGCGTCGGATCGTCGACGACCGCGTCGAGCAGCTCACGCAAGACCCGACCGATCTCCGGCCCCTCTGCGAGGCCGACCTCGAGAAGGTCGCGCCCGTCGATCGCCAGGTCACCGAGCCGATGCGGATGTTCGAGCTCCTCCTCGAGCAGCCGCAAGAGCC